>Ga0209536_100002294_pt1 | contig 31095 bp, 28 predicted proteins | sample DeeMarSeWOR28_12_FD_187461 | JGI IMG/M metagenome (GOLD analysis project Ga0209536, IMG submission 187461) | Marine sediment microbial communities from White Oak River estuary, North Carolina - WOR-2-8_12 (SPAdes) (version 2) | ecosystem: Environmental > Aquatic > Marine > Intertidal zone >... | reverse complement strand
GGCTGAGGCGGGCTTGATCGAGTTCGTGGATGAGGGGGGCTTCAGGGCGGGTGGCACGAGGAAGACTTCGTTGGTGCGGCTCAAGCTCAAGGCGCCGGTGCAGCTCTTGGCGCCGGGCCGCCTGAATTGAGATGGTCGAGGTGTCGGTGATCGCGGATTCGTTTAGTCTTCTGCGTTCGGTGCGTTACAGCTGGTTGCCCATCGCTGTGATAGTGCTAGTGGCACATCCGGCTGTCGCACAGGATACGCGACGTGTTTCCGGGACGCCTCGGTTCGAGCTTGAACTTGAGGCTGGTCCCGTTTGGCAGAGCCGTAACGATGTGCGGATACCGAACGAAGGTGGGACGAAATTCTCGTACGTTCGGTTGCTGGGGTCTGGCCCGTATCCGGCCTTGCGCGGCTACTTGAAGTGGAATATCAGCAGACGCCACGGGCTTCGGCTACTGGTCGCGCCCCTCACGATCTCCGGGACCGGAGGTCTAGACGAACCTGTGGCATTCGCTGGAGAGAACTTTGCAGCTGGCGAACCGACGCAGGTGACCTATCGCTTCAACTCCTTCCGGCTCACGTACCTTTACCGTCTGTTCACTGGTGAGACGTGGACTTGGGACTGACGGCTAAGATCCGTGACGCGAAGGTCGCACTGCGGCAGAGCGCCGTCTCGGCTGACTATTCCAATCTAGGCTTCGTTCCGCTGGTACACCTGGGGGCGCAGGCACGGCTCGGCAGCCGCTGGCGTTTGGCAGCAGACCTGGACGCTGCCGGAGTCTCCCAGGGCCGGGCCGAGGACTTTTCGCTCAAGCTCTACTACGATCCGAGTCCGCGTTGGGCGATCGGGGCGGGTTACCGCATGCTAGAGGGAGGCGCCGACGTCGATGACGTCTACAACTTCGCCTGGCTACACTACGGTGTCGCCTCCGTTACTCTCCGTTTCTAGGATCGTGTCCAGGAAGGCTTGCTGGCCCAGAGGCTCTCCGCAGTGACAGTCATCCTCCTCTCTGCTGAGCTCGTATTCGCTCCAGCATCGCTTTTCCGCCGGTGTTGTCCGGGTTCAGTTCCAATGATTTCTCGTAGAACTCGATCGCACTCTCCAGATCACCGGCTCTCATGTACGCTTCGCCTAAGCTATCGTACGGGTTCCAGGCGTCCGGATACTCTTCGATGTTCAACCGGAAGATCGCGATCGCATCGTCGAAGCGTTCCGCGCGAAGCAGTCGATAACCCAGGGTATTGAGCACGAACTCGTCGAACCCCTCGGGCGGGTATTCCTGCTTCAACTCGTGGTAGCGTCGGATCCCCTCCGCCACTCCGTTCTCCTCGATATTCTGCCACACCGTCTCTCGCACCTCCCGCGTGGGCGAGTTGTACTGTTCGTAGTCCAGCCAGGTCACGGCGGGATGCTCCCCGCCTACTGTGTGATCAAGCAGCGATTGCAGGATCGCGTGACCGTTTTCGCTGTTGGTGAACCAGATCATGCCGACGCCGCGCTCGGGATAAGTCAGTGTGTAGGCCTTGTACCCCGAGTTGTCGCCCCAATGCCAGAAGCCGCGGCCTTGTTCCGTATCCTGTAGCCCGATTCCCAGCCCCCAGGTCACCCCGCTGTCCGCATCGATCTGGGGTGTCAGCATGGCCGTGGCGGTGCTGTCGGCGAGCAAGTCAGCATTCATCGCGGCGACCAAGAAGCGGGCGAAGTCGGACGACGTCGTGTGTAGCGTGGCGGCCGCGTGCCCGCGACCACGCCTCGGCCTTCGTTTCTCGGTGGCTTCGCCGTCGGCGTTGTGCGGCACCGCGAAGTTCGACTCGAAACGGTCTTCCCAGACGTAGGAGCTGCTGGTCATGCCCAGTGGCTCGAAGACCCGCTTCTCGACGAATTCCTGTAGCGGCTCGCTGGTCACCTGCATGACCGTCAGCTGTAAGTAGCCGAAGCCTTCGCCGGAGTAGCTGAACTCGGTGCCGGGTTCGAGGTCGATGGTCAGATCGCCGCCGTTGGGTCGCCAGTTGGGGAAGCCTGGGCTGTGGGTCAGGACCATGCGAGCGGTGATGAGTTTGTAGCGCTCGTCGCCGGGCACGTATTCGTAGTCCCAGTATTCGTAGAGCGGGGTGTCGAGGTCGAGGATGCCTTCGTCGACGAGTTGCAGAACGGCGTAGGCAAAGACCGGCTTCGAGAGTGAGGCCGCTTCAAATACGGTGTTTTCGTCTACAGGCTCGCCGGTCTCGGCGCTCCGGACCCCGAATCCACGCATCCAGATTGGGCCGCTGTCGGTGACGATGGCCATGGAGAGGCCGGTCACGGCGCCGCTGTCCATCAACGCCGGGATCAGTGTATCGAGGGCGGCCAGGCGCCCGGGCTGGGTCAGGGTGTCGATGGGGTCGGGCGGTTCGGGGATTTCCTGGGCGCAGGCGACGATGGAGACGAGCGATATGCAACAGGTTGTCGCGAGCAAGCGGCGGGTTGTGGCTCTCATGGAGTCTCCGTGTTTCTGTGGGATCGGGCTCACTCCGTTTGACGCCTAAGGCCGTCGTACGGTTGGCACGGCTCGTAATCGATCACGAGTACGAGTATGAGTGGGACCAGCCAGAACGTAGTGACAGTCCAGTCGCCCTGCAGCCTCTCGGTCAAGGGGATGAGGGATCGCCGTTGGTCCAAGGCACTGCAAGTTCCGTCGAATCCGATGCCACCCGGAACCCGGCGGGTCAAGCCCCTAACGGATAGCCGTCCGGCGCGGTAGAGTTTCCAATTTTGCCGGGCGCCTCTAGATTCTCTCGACCCCTGACCCCTTCAAGGGAGCCTGCAGAGATGGAGCTCATCAGAACTCCGGTGGAGTTCTTGCCTCGCCTTTGGCGCGGGCGCCGAATCGTGGTTTTCACGGTCGTTACGGCGGCCTTTGGCACGCTGACGATTGCGAGCGACGCCGCGGCCCAAACCGACCGGCCGCCCGACAAGGGCGGTTACACCTATTCGTTGGGCATGCCGCCGGTGTACAAAGGCGATGCTGCAGTGACGCTCGGCTCGTACAAGCCTGGCAGCGACGGCGATCTGAGCGCGCTGGCCGCCTTCGGTGTGCACAAAGATCTGATGAGCCCCGTGGTGGGTGCTGCGGCGCTCGGCCTCGAGGGCTATGTAGGTCTTCGGGGAAGGGAGGCCGACGGAGGCGGTCGGGCGCTGTTCATGATTCCCACCCTCCACTTCACCGTCGGCGCAGACTACAACATCCCGGATGAGACGTTCGACCTGCTGCTGAGGCTGGAGCTGGCGATTAGCAGGGGCGGCATATTCGGACGCGGTACTATGGTCCGCATCGATTATCTGCCGACCCGTGGCAATTCGTTTGGTATCGGCATCGACGTTCCGCTCTGGGGTCGTAACATCGGAGCGACGCGACCCAAACGCGACTATGTGAAGCTGTACAGGCCGCCGCTTCGCGAAATGGAGCCTCCCGAGCGTGTTGCGGCGATAGACTCGTCGCTCGCCAACGTACGGGAGCGTGCCACCTGGATCACCCTGTTGGCGATGCCGTTGACCGACAAAGGCGGCAAGGATCCAGCCGAGGCGTACGCCGAAGACCTGGCCACTCTGCAGGATCACTGGAACAGCACCGGACCGGTCTTCCCGCAGGGGCACACGCTGAACGAAGAGATCCGCGTACTCCACGACGAGCTGGATCGCGCCTTCTCTATGGCCGCAGCCGGCCGGGAGTATGCGGACGGCGAGAGCAGTCCCACGGGTCGCGCGGTCAGCGCCAAGGCCCGGGAGATCATGTTGGACGAAGTGGTGTTCCCCTACAACCGCCTGTTGGGTCAGCGGAAGCGACCCGACAACCTGGACGAGTTTGTGGCCACTGGTCACGCCGAGTTCGCGCGCTGGGTGACGTCGAAATCGGGGCTGCAGCAAGAACGCTGGCGCGAGACCTTCTTTGTCTTCCAAAGACTCCTAGACATCGTGGAAGAGATCCAAGACCTGCAGCGCGATCGGTGGGATGATACACGCTTCGTTTGGCTTCCACTTCAGTTTGGCCTCCGGCCCGAGGACCATGACACGTACGATGAGCTGGATTCGATCATCGAGAGAGCCGTCGGCCAGAACTTCACGGAAGGCAATCACATCTGGTACGTGATCAACGAGGAGTTTCAGCTCGAGATGTCGCGCTCCGTCCATCGAGCCGAGGACTACCACGTTCTCTGGGTCCACGACTATCGGGGAAAGAACGCGCAAGGCGAGCCGGACGGGCTAGCCTTCGATCACACCGTCGAATCCTACTTGAAGGCGATGACCCGGCGCGTGCGCGAGTACGACGAGACGGGCAAGCTTCCGCAGTATTTCATCTTTCTGGATCAGCACTACTTCGAGATCAACAAGGGCCGTTTGTTCCTGAGGATACTCACGGACCCGTTGGACAACACGATCGACCTTCCGAAGGGCTACGAAGCTTGGGAAGCACGGCTCGAAGCAGCTCAGGACAGCCTGCGCCAGGCCGTGGCGGAGTCGCGATCGCTACAGATCCTCGCCAGCCAGTACGGCGAGAAGTGGCTGCGAAATCAGATCAAGGTGCACGTGAACATCACGAACCCGGCGGACTTCTCGTTCACCAGCTGGCACAGCGTGGGCATCATTCCAGTTCCCGACAACGTGATGCGCGATCACCGCAAGCTCGCCTTCTACGACATCACCGAGGAGGATCCGTACAAGGGTCTCGCGATGTACACCGGGATGGGGATCGGCGAGCACTACGCCGGTCCGAACTGGGAGGACCGCGCCATCATGGTCCAGGGCCCGTCCGCTCTCGCGGTGAAGAATGCGGCTCGCCGGCTGCTGGAGGCTCAGGGGTTCGAGCCCGACGAGATCCCGTTCCCCTTCCGGCCCAAGCCCAAGCCGTGGAACTACGATCTCATGGTGGACAGCATGGTGCAGGCGACGCTGGAGCGTTGGGGGGGTGAGCCCGGGCGCGCGATGGAGCTGCACAACGAGACCGGCTTCCAGTCGAAACCGATCAACGTGATGAAGGCCGTTCTCTACAGCCTCATGCCCAGGGGGTCCGTGCTGAAGATCCCGGACTCGCTGTGGCAGAGCTACGTCTATGCGTCGCTGCTCGCGGGTAGCGCACTGCGAGGTTGCAAAGTGCTGATCTTCGCCCCAACGCTGGCCTCGGCGCCCAGTTCGGCGGCGCCGACGATGGCCCGGCAGTACGGTCTGATGTCGTCGCTCGTCCATTATCAAGGCGAGCTGAAGGACGAGATCGATGGAGAGGGTGGGGTGCTGAGGGTCGGGCTTTACGCACCGGAGTATGAAGTCGGTGACCTCCGCGGCCGGCTTGTGCAGGCGCGGGAGTTCAATCGAAGGTTCCTGGCGGAGCTCTATCCGGAAAATCCCGCGGTTAGTGCTGTGATGGACGACCTCGATAACATTTTGGAAGAGGAAGGATACGATCCGGAGTACCTGGTTCCCGGTGATACGACCGTGTCGCCGAAGCTCCACCTGAAAGCCAACTTCATGATGTCCGGTGAAGCGTTCGACTTGCTCATGCCGCGTCCGGAGTGGGGGGTGATCGTGCGTGAGTACATCGCCTATCTCGTGCGGCAAGCGGGTTCCGTGGAACAGCGACCGGATGTCCAAGTGCCGTCGGAAGAGATGGCGCGGGCCGTTGAGGCCTTGATCCGTAACTTCGTCGCCGAATTTCCGCCCGAGCTGCAAGGCCGGGCGCTGGCCTTCCTCACCGTTGGCTCGGCCAACATGGACTACCGCAGCATGGTGATGGACGGCGAGGTAATGATCACGGTCACCGGGTGGAACGCTGTCCTCGGACTCATCGACTTCTTGATACTGCCGGGACTGACGGAATGGATCGATACGCAGGAGCGGTTGGACGAGCTATTACCACCGCCCAGCGGATTCAACCGTAAGGTGGCAAATCTGATCAAGCTGATGTTGTGAGTTAGGCGGAGGCGCGGCGGGCACGGCGCCAAGCCTCTCGCTTCATGTCGCGCAGTACCGGCCGTGACATCGGACGGGCCGCCGCGCTCCAAGTGTCCGCTCGAGTCTTGCGCCGAGCCCACCCCTTCCCGGTAGGTCAGACCATTCGGGCGTCCGGTGCGCTTCTTCACTGGGTGGCGGTACCGAGGGTCCCGGCGCGAGTCCGTTTGCTCGGACCCAACCACGAGGAGGAGGGAGCGACAGGAGACTCGTAGCGGACATTTGGAGCGCCCCGGTCGGTGACGCATCACTGCCTGAGCCGCGCGACATGGAGCGAGAGGCTCCTGTCGCTCCCGACTACCGACCGCGGGCGTGAAATGAGCGACTTCGTCCCTATTCTCCCGCCCTACACCAGCAGGTGACAGAGATACGCCGTCGCGACTCCCAGGTAATTACCCAGCGCGTACCCGAGCAGCGCCAGCATAATCGATATCGGTACCAGGGCTTCACCGTGATATGCCGCCGCCACTGGTGCCGATGCCGCGCCGCCGACTGCAGAGACGCTTGACACCGCCGCCATGCTCACGTCCACTCGGAAGATCCGTGCTCCGATGATGATGAAGACGAAGTGGACGGCGATGCAGACGAAGCCAGCGGCAAGGAACCACTGCGCACCCCCGATCTTCGTCAAGTCTGCCTGGGCGCCCATCATCGTCATGTAGATGTAGGTCAGCATCATCGCGAATGGCATCGTGCCCGGCACGTTGCGCAGCGGGGTCGCCGAGAGGGCGATCCCGATTGTAGTCACCAGGAGGATCGCCCAGGTGCCTTCCGTGAGCACCGGTGGTATTTCGGGGAAGAAGCGTGCGAGCGTGTTAGCGACCAACATCGCCGTGAACGAAAAGCCCACGAGAGTCACCAGGTCCTTGAAGTGGACCTCGTGGCTCTTCTTCTCGATACCGGCCGTCGCTTGAGTGAAATGCTCCATCTGCTTCTGAGACACACGACTAAAACGGTTGAAGCGAGCCGCCCAGCGGCCAGCCGTGAGGATGATGGGGAAGTAGACCACGTAGACGAAGTTATCCACCAGGACGACCATGCCCACCATTTCGCCGGGTGTGTTGATACTCTCCGCCACTGCGGCCAGGTTGCCCGTTCCGCCGATCCAGCTGCCCGCCAACGCGCCATAGCCTCGCCAGGTATCCGGCGGCAGCCCGCTCCTGAACATCCAGAACGAGATAACCGCTCCAGCCACGATCCCGAGGGCGCCCAGCACCATGACGCCCGCCCCGCGCCAGGCCACCTTGATGACTTCCTTGATGTTGATGTCCAGCAGCATCAACACGATGAACATCGGTACCGCGAAGGACCGGAACGTGGAGTAGATCGGTGTCGATCGGGGGATGACGTTGATGTTGCTCAGGAGGATCGGTGCCAGGAATATCCAGATGATGGCCGGTAGGATATCGAAGATCTTCCACTTCGTCTTCTTCTCCAGCCAGAGGAAAAAGACCGGGATCATCGTGATGATGGCCATCACGCCGACTACGTCGGTAAAGAGCGGTTCCGAGCCCATTCATCCTCCCGTCAGTCGAAAGCGGAAACTTGCGCGTTGCGCGAATCAGCGGGGCGCGAAGCCACCAACCTACAGCTCTGGCGGCTCATGGGGCCAGACCCTCTCTAGCGGCTGGCCAGACCTCCGGCGGTCTCGCCGCCGTCGATCACGTAGACTTGTCCTGTGAGATAAGCGGCATCGTCGCTGGCGAGGAAGGCAAACAAGCCTGCCACCTCTTCGGGGCGACCGTGCCGTCTCAAGGGGATCTTGGCGTTGAGTTCCTCGATCATCTTCGGCGTATACTCCGCCTCCTGCATCGGCGTCATGATGTAGCCGGGGCAGACGGCATTCACGCGTACGTCCGGAGCGAGCTCCAACGCCATCGAGCGCGTGAGTTCGATGACGCCGGCCTTCGAGGCGTTGTAGTCGGCGTAGTGGCGGTAGCCCACGAGCGCATTGGTGGATCCCATGTTGAGGATCACGCCGTGGCCCTGCGCGACCATCCGGCGCGCCGCCTGTTGCGCAACGTAAAAGACGCCGTTCAGGTTGACATCAAGAACATGACGCCATTCCACCGGTGTGATATCGAGGAAATCGTGGCGAAGGCTGATACCGGCGTTGTTGATCAGGACATCGGGCCCGCCGAGCATTCCGTCCAACTCCTGGAAGGCGCGCTCGACTTCACCGGGGTCGGAGACGTCGGCAGCGATCACGCCCACGAGCCCCGGCAATTGCTCCCGTATCCGCCGACAGCCCTCCGGGTCACGGTCCAGTACGACGACACGCGAATCGCGGGAGACGAAACGCTCGGCCGTCGCCGCACCGATGCCGCTGGCGCCGCCGGTGATCAAGACTCGCTTGTCCTGAAGGCCACGCATGGGTCACCCCTATCCGGATCCGGCGAGCCCACCACCGTCCACCACCAGCGAGATGCCGGTGACGGACGACGATGCGTCGCTCGCCAAGTAGAGTGCCGCTTGGGCGATGTCCTCGGGCCTGAGGACGCCCGGCAGCGGCCGTTGTGCCGCCTCGGCTAGGAACCGATCGATGGGCTCGCCGAGCTGCTCGGCTTCGTCACGCAGCATGGGCGTGTCGGTATCGCCCGGGCAGATGCAGTTAACGCGGATGTTCTGGTCACCGTGATCCAGGGCCATCGCCTTCGTCAGCAGCACGACAGCGCCCTTGGAGGCGCAATAGGATACAGCGCGGCGGCCACCAGCCAGCCCCCAGCCCGAGGATGTGTTGATGATCGCTCCGCCGCCGGCCTCGGCCATCACCGGGATGGCGAATCTCGACATGAGGTAAACCGACTTGAGATTGACGGCCATCACCCGGTCCCACTCCTCCTCGCTGATCTGGAGCACGGTGGAGCGCCGAACAATACCGGCGTTGTTGAAGAGGATATCGAGGCAACCGAGGGCCGCTACCGTTCGATCTACCGCTTCCTGGCAATCATCGGCCTGGCTTACATCGCCAGGGACGAACAGTGCCCTGCCGCCCCGACCGGTGATCTCCCGTGCCACGTTCTCGCCGCCCGCGACGTCCAGGTCGACTACGGCGACTGCCGCGCCGGAATCGGCGAACAATCTGGCCGTAGCCCGGCCGATACCTGAGGCGCCACCAGTGATAAGGGCGACCTTATCGGCCAGAGCCTTTGTGTGGTAACGCAGCTCACCCTGGGACATCAACGATAACCTTTCTTCCATCGTGCAACGGAAACAGACATATCCTGTGGGTCGGGGAATGCCCCGTCAAGCATAATGGACGTTTGCAGGGCCTGACTTGTGATCCGGTCGGCCATGGGTCAGATTGTTCCGCCATGCCCAAACCCCAACCTTTCGGAACCGGAGTTTGAACCCATGATCGTTTCCAGACGTGACATGCTGAAGTTGAGTGCGGGAGCCGGTGCGGCTCTGGCTTTCGGCCGCCTTCCCGCATTCGCCCAGAGCGCCGCCATCAACACGCGGCCCATACCGTCATCGGGCGAGATGATCCCGGTGGTGGGCCTCGGTACGGCTCGCACCTTCAACGTGGAGGCCAAGCCGGACCAGCTGGCGCCGTTGAAAGGCGTGATGCAAGCGTTCGTCGATATGGGCGGCACGCTATTGGATACGGCGCCTGGATATAGAATGTCGGAAACGGTGTCCGGCGTCTTGGCCGGGGAGCTGGGTGTCACAGACAAGCTGTTCATAGCGACCAAGGTCGCCGCAGAGGGAGTAGAGCAGGGAATCGAGCAGATGGGGCGCTCGATGGATCTGCTGAACCGCGGCGTCATCGACCTGATGCAGGTCCACAACCTCAGAGACTGGCAGACCCAGCTGGCCACGATTCGTGAGTGGAAAGCGGAGGGCCGGTTCCGCTACATCGGCATAACGACCTCGCGGGACAGCCAATACGACGATTTCGCTGCCGTCATGGAGAAGGAAGACCTCGACTTCGTGCAGATCAACTACTCATTGGGCGCGAGGAAGGCGGAAGAGCGCTTGCTCCCGCTGGCCGCCGATCGCGGCATGGCTGTACTCGTCAACTTGCCCTACGGGCGCGGCCGATTGTTCCAGGCGGTGGAAGGCCAGACTCTACCCGAGTGGGCGGCCGAGTTCGGTGCGGAGAGCTGGGGCCAGCTGTTCCTGAAGTATATCCTCGGTCATCCGGCTGTGACGTGCCCGATACCGGCTACGACCAAGGCGCATCATGCGGAGGATAATATGGGGGCGGCGTATGGTGCGTATCCCGATGCGGCGATGCGGAAGAGGATTGTGGAGTGGTTTACGGGTTTGTAGTGGGAGTATCGATTGGCATCGGGAATATGGATTGCTCTAATGCTCGACATTCCCAATCCCATTCCCAGTTCGCCTTGCCCAGAACAGGAACGCCGGGATCCCCGTCAGAAGAATCGCCACTCCAATCCCTGAGCTGATGGGGCTCGTCCACAGCACGCTGATCACGATCCACACCGCGACCAGTACGAACGCCGCGGGCACGAACGGGTAGCCGGGCGTGGCAAACGTTCCCGGCGGCCGGTCTCGGAGTGGGTAGCGGCTGCGGAAGACGAAGAGGGTGGCGGCGGCGAGGCCGAAGAAGATCCAATCGGCGAAAACGACGTAATCGACCAGCTGCGCGTAGGTGCCGCTGAGCAGCAGGAGGATCGCCCAGGTCGTCTGCAGGATGATGGCCAGCGACGGTGTCTGATAACGCGGGTGGAGTTTGGCGACCTGGTCGAAGAAGATGCCGTCCGCCGCCATGGCGTAGTAGACCCGGGTCGGAGCCAGCATGGTCAGGTCGAGGAACCCGAAGGTCGAGATGGCGATGGTCAGCGCGATCAGCCGATCGCCGGCGGTCCCGAGAATCACGTTCACCGTGTCCGCCGCCGGCGTCATCGTGCTTGCCAGGCCGCCGTGTCCGAGGGTCTTCAGGTAAACGAAGTTGACCAGGCCGTAGACGGCCACCACCACGGCCGTACCCACGATGGCGGCGATGGGGATGTTGCGTTGCGGTTGTTTGATCTCCTCGGCGATGTAGTTGAGGTTTTGCCAACCCCCGTACGTGAACATGATGGGGATGAGCGCGGCGCCGAAGGCGACGAACAACAGACGCGAGTCGCCGGGGACCGATGCTGCTGTTGCCGTTGCGCCTCCCGAAGGCATCAGCAGCCCGGCACCGATGAGCATGACCAGCGCCAGCGTCTTCAGTATGACGAAGACGTTCAGCGTGCGGCTGCCCGGTTTCACTCCCATATAGTTGATGGCGCCGACGATCACGATGGCCGAGATGGCCAGCGGTGTCGTCCAGCCGCCCTCGTTACCGACGAAGCGCAGCGCGTACTGGGCGAAGGTGATGGCGACGGCGGCGATGGCGCCGCACTCGATCATCAGCAGCAGCGCCCAGCCGTAGAGGAAGCCGGCGAACGGATGGTAGGCATCGCGGAGGTAGGCGTACTGTCCGCCCACCTTGGGGAAGAGCGAGCCGAGCTCGGCGAAAGTCAGCGCTCCGGCCAGCGCGATGGCGCCGCCGGCTAGCCAAGCGGCCATGACCAGCGCGCCCGAGTCGAGACGCTGGGCCACGATGTAGGGGTTGATGAAGATCCCAGCGCCGATGATGGCACCGATCACCACCATCGTGGCGTCGAACGGCCCGAGAGCGCGCCGGAAGCTCAACTCAATCCGCTGTCTACTCACGTGTCAGAAGATGAACGCGAAGAGCAGACGGAAGTCGGGTATGTCTCCGATGCCGAAGCGGCCTTCGATATTGGTGGCGTTCTTCCTGAAGAGTGGAACCTGCGCGCCGGCGGTCAGCGAAAGGCCGATCTCCCAGGAGCTCGCGCTCGAATTCGAGATATCCCAGTAGGCTACCGTAGGACCGCCACCGCCGTAGAGACCGAACGACGTCCCTTCAAGGATGAACCGGAACAGCAGATCGGCGTTGAAGGCGAAAGTCGTCACGTTGTCGCCGAAGCCGATGTCGACGCTCGGGACGACTCGCGCGAGGGAAAAAGCCTTCGTACCTAGCGTGAACTGGCCACCAACCACGAACTGGTCAGGTTCCAGCCCGAATCCGCCGCGAACGCCGAAGCCGAGGCCCGAGGGCGCCTGACTGTCCTGTGCCAGCGTGTCGGAGCCGCTGAGTCCCAGCAGGATCACGAAGAGCAGCGAGTTCCTGAGAACAGTATTCACCTTTCCTCCCTCCAGAAGAGTGTGTTGATGCCTAAAGCCTGCGACGGACCTGGGTGGTCCACAAGTTTGTCGAGCTGGGTGCTTCAGCCGGGCTTGTCATTGATTTGACCGGAATCCTCCTCCCTCGACTCCGTCCCAAGCAACGTGCGTGCGCGGTCCGCGATGGACTCCATCTGCTCCTCTCGCTCCCGCGCCCAGCGGGGCAGCCTGAGTGCGTTGAAGGCAAAAGCCCCAGCACCCATCGCGGCGAACACCCCGGAAAGGAAGAGATCATCGGCTGCTCCACCTTTTAGAAGGACGGCTCCGAGGGTGACTACCCCCAGCGCCAGAAAGACGAAGCCCATCACGTTCGCCTCCATAGCGTTCCCCTTCCGCGTGCCCAGGCGTAGGCGATGGCCGGTCGCAGTAGGTTCGACACACACGTGGAGGTTGCCGTTCGTCCACTCCCGGAGACTCCCCTGCGATACGACCTTGCCGTGGGCACCGAAGGTGCGGCGCAATTCCGCGACCAGCAGTTCCCACTCGCGATCCGTTGGGGCACGCTGGAGCTCGACGATCCGACCCACCGAGATGGGCATGCCCAGTTGTTTCCGGCGCGGCAAGGCCTCCCGTCGCGAATCGAGGGCAACGGCTGCTTCGGCGATGCGGCTCGTTTCCAAGCCGACCCCGCGTCCGATCTCCTGGAGTTCCGCGAGGGTAAGACCATGGCCGGTCGACGGGCCAGGCGACCCGAGGTCCTCCTGGCTGGCTGCCCGTTTGAAGATCTCCTGGATCTCTCTTTCTTCGTACTTGCGTTCGTCTGTCATCACCTGAGGAGGCGAGGGGATTCCCAATCACCGCTCTTACGATGCTTTGGTGACCGGATTATCGCGCATAGCGAAGTGGCGAGCAACCGGGGGCGTTTGCGGGAAGACCGACACTTCGAACGGGGTACCTGCTCTGCTGGTTCTTCTAGACCCAGGCCTCGGGCACCGCTACCTTTCTCGTGCCCAATAGACCACATACTGGAGGTTACTATGAGTACGCGATCCGTACTGCTCGCCGTACTGGCGCTCGCTTTGGTGAGTACGGCTTGTCAGCCGCCCGCTCAAGAGGCCGGTCCGCTGTCCGAGGAAGACGTGGCGGCCATAACGAGGACCAGCGATGCGTGGGTCGAGGGATACTCGACTGACGACGATGCCGCCATGCTCGCGGCGTCAACCGAGGACCTGGTCTTGATGCCGCCGGATATGCCAGCGCTTCAGGGGTTACAAGCTGCAGGGGAGTACCTTGCCAGCTTCACGGGGATCGAATTGAGAGTGACGCGCCTGGAAATCGATGGTCGCGGTGACCTGGCCTTCGAGCGGGCCACGTACGTGGCTTCGGCCGCGGTGGAGGGTATGGCAGACCCGATCACCTATCCGGGCAAGTACGTGAACATCTGGAGGAGACAGGCCGACGGCTCGTGGCTTATCGCGGTCTGCATCTGGAACGGGGACGAGCCGACTCCCGAGGGTCCCCAGACGTAGTCACAGTCGGCCCGACAGTGGCAGGTCTCCGGGCCCAAGTAGAGCGGACGCGCGGTCTCATTCTTCGTCGATGAAGCTCTCGATCTGTAGGCGCAGTTCCTCGGCGTCCGTGCGCATGCCGCGGCGGAAGTCCGCCATGCTCATCTTGAGCTTGTAGAGTTGAGCTAGGAGCGTGTAGGGTTTCCGCTGGTGGAAGAAGGCCTCAGCATCGAGTGAATACGGGCTATCGTCTGACCGCGCGAGCACGACAAGCGAGTCTTCAGTTGCAGTTCTACCGAGCGGAAGCTCCAAGGGGTCTGCGAAGTCCATCAAGTCGTAGAATGTCTCCCTGTGCAGCTCCTCGAGCTGGTACAGCGGGACAAGCCAGTGGTCGCGGCTGCGCGAAAGCCACCGCGTCACTGCAATCCTCAGGCCCGGGTCGCGAACGAGGCGCAGGTCCCCTGTGGCGATTAGAGCCTCCGCAGTGCCGATGATCGGTGCCGGATTGTTGAAGCGTTGCGTTTGCTCGAGCCACAAGCGCAGAGAATCCATCGGAGGGTAGACGCTGGATCCATATATGGCGAGTAGCGCGGTGTTTCCTGCTGCGTAGTCAACGCCCACGGAGTCGGCGGCCCGCATCTGTTGTTCCGTATTGCTCAGGTCGGAGACGAGCTGCTGCAGGTAGGTGCGCTCGTCCCGCGCTTCGACCACGCCACCGTACCAAGCGTCGATACCGAGTGCCACGAGCACGCCGATGATGATGACGATGAGCTCGGTCACCAGCCAATTGAAGCGGCTCAGCGTCGATCGACGGAGCCACCGTGTCGGCAGGCACTCTTCCTGGACTTTTTCCGCACTCACGCTGTCGCCTCCCATTCTCTGTTGGCGGGGTCCACCCGATCGGCGTTCTGCTACTTGCCTATCCTCAGGTTGCAGACCCAACTCCACAGAAACGGGGGCCAACGCATGACCCCCGAATGCCCCTTCGTTTGCGAGGCGGAGGGCCCGGGACTCGAACCCGGAAGGGGTTTCCCCCGGCGGTTTTCAAGACCGCTGCCTTGCCAATTAGGTCTAGCCCTCCGTGCGTCGAAACGTAATGACTTAGGGGACCGGTGGGTACCCCGGTGTCGGTTTGTAGGCCAGGTTTTGTGCCACGCAGGGGAGCTGAAGTTCGCGGGCCCGGTCAATCGACGCGTGTGTTTGCTGCAAGCCGGCTATGCTCCGTCGTTGGCGGTGCTAACCATTCTGCGTGCGGCTGTTGCCACGGTCAGGCGGTTGTATCTTGGGATCATCCGGTAGGGGAATGAAGAGATAGCAACGCGAGGTTTCATGCTGAAGAGTGCGAGCATTGTCGTTCCAGTGGCGTTACTCGTGTTGGCAGGTGGCATTGCCGCACTCCAGCTTCGGCTTCCTATAGGCCCGGTTGTGCTGGCATTGGGTCTGTTACCCCTATCGGTCATGTTGGCTGCTGGGCGCCGTCTGAGTGCGGCAGTTCCCGACTTGGTGTTCGGCTGTATCGATACCGGCCTACTCGCGATTCCGGCGCTCTTCGGCGGGATAGTCTTTGGGATTCCCGGCGCCATTGCAGGCGGTGTGATTGGCGATTCGATTACTGATGGTGTCGCCGGCTTCTTCGAGGGTTACATCGCTGAGCGGCTTCGTTCACGTGGCTTCGAAGAGTCGCGGGAGGCCGTGACGACATCACTGGGCAAGATGTCAGGATGTCTACTTGGCAGCGGCGCTGTTCTCTCACTGGCGTTCCTCGCCGGAATCTCGCCGACTCTTCTCTAGAGCTGTGTTTGGGGATCTGTAGAAGAGCGGACACGAGTCACGCGGCATATCCATACCTGGCGCAGAGCTGGGGCCGCCGTTTGACGGCCGCGCCTTGACTTCCTAACGTCACACTCTGGTATCGCAATACGGACAAACTCGTGCGAGGTGATGCATGGTCCGTGTAGGGCAGCGCTGGCTTCACGGAACCGCCTTCTTCCTGCTCTTGCTCCTGGCCGCCGAAGCCGCGGGACAGGAATCCGCAGCCGATTCGGTCTCGCTGATGCCGGGGCCCGATTACGCGGCGGGCAGCTTCCATCGTTTCTTCTGGGGTGATCACTACCGGGACGCTTGGACGACGGAGATCCAGGTGCCGGTGCTGGATTTGGAGACGTTTGCCGGCGGGCTGACGCCCATCAGCGCCGGCGGCGGTTTACAGACGAAATCTCTATGGCTGAGGGGCGCGGACGGGAAGGTCTACGCGTTCCGGTCTATCTACAAGAAAGCCACCGAACTGGTGCCGCAGGTACTCCGCGACACTTATGTCGAGGATCTGCTTCAAGATCAGATGAGCTCGCAGCATCCGTTCGCGCCGCTGATCGTCGAGGAGCTGATGAATGCGGCGAGTGTCCTGCACAGCGAGCCCTCGCTGTACGTACTGCCCGACGATGCGTCGCTGGGCGAGTTCCAAGCTGATTTTGGTGGAATCCTGGGTACACTGGCGGAGCGGCCCATCGACTATGACGGCGCGATCGCCGCCTTCGTCGGGGCCGAGGAGATCGTCGACGGATTCGAGGTGGTGATTCGGGTCATGGCCGACCCGTCGATGCGAGTCGACTCGCGTGAGTTTCTCACGGCGCGGCTCATAGACGTTCTGGTGGGTGATTGGGACCGTCATGCGGACCAGTGGCGCTGGGCGGACCTAGGGTCGGACTCGACAACTGGGTGGCAGCCGATCCCCAGCGATCGCGATCAGGCCTTCGCACGGCTCGACGGAGTCGTACTGGCCGTCGTCCGCAGCCGCACGCCGATGCTGACGAGCTTCAGGGAGAAGTACGACTCCCCCTCGCGTCTACACTATCAGGCGCGCTTCATCGACAGGCTGTTCCTCACGGAGCTCGAGCGTCCGGTGTGGGACTCGATCGCGACTCACCTGGCGGGCCGGATCACGGATGACGTGATCGAGCGAGCCGTGGCCCGGCTGCCGGAGGAGGTCCATGCCGTCGACGGTCCCTTCTTAGTATCGATGCTCGAGGCACGTCGCGACGCGCTCCCGGAGATCGCCGGCGATCTCTATGAATTGCTGGCGCGTGAGCCGTACGTGCACGCCTCGGCAGTGACTGACGTGGCGAGAGTCGTTGGCTCGGGCGACGGTGTGACGGTGACGCTTCGTGCGGCAGACTCGGGAGCGGAGCCCTACTTCCGACGCACGTTCCTTCAAGAAGAGACGAAGGACCTGCGGATTTATCTCCACGAGGGCGATGATCGGGCGATCGTGAGCGGAGAAGGGAAATCGCCCATCCGGGTCAACATCATCGGCGGCCCTGGTGACGACACGTTCGAGTTCGATTCACGCGTGAAGAACGTTCACCTCTACGACCAGTATGGGACAAACCGCGTGGCTGGATCGTCGGACGGCGTGGGCATAAACGGGAGGCGCTACACTGAGACACTGCTCGTACCGGAGAAAGGCACACGGGCGCCGCCGCGCCATTGGGGTGACTTCGGCTTTCCGTTCTTCACGGGCGGCTATACGCCGGACGTGGGTCTCTTCGCCGGCGCGTCGTACGAATGGGTCGACTACGGTTTTCGCAAGGACCCCAACGCCTCGGCCGTCGCCGTCTCGGGCGCGATCTCTACAAAGCTCAAGTTCGCACTGGCCGTCGATGGGGAATTCCGTTTTGAGAATTCGCCTCTGCTGGTGGGGCTCGACGCCATGGCCAGCAGTTTCCAGACGGTGAATTTCTACGGCATCGGAAACGATCGCGAGTTCATCCCCGGCACGTCCACCAGCTTCTACAAAGTCGAGAACACGCGCCTCGAAGGCGAGGCGACGTTGAGGGCCGATGTTGGCGGTGTTCTCGATTTCGGCGGCGGCCTGGTCGGCGCGTTCTCGAATACGAAGGACGACCCGAATACGTTTCTCGGGCAGAACCCCGACACTTACGGAACGGGCCAGTTTGGACAGGCTGGAGCTATAGTGCGCCTAGATCTTCACACTCGCCGGCCGGGGGCGCTGGTCGAGACCGGAAACGCTGCCCGGGCCTCGTTGGTCCTCCGCGCTGAGGCGTACCCGGCGCTGATCGGTGTGGAGGAGACGTATGGCTTCATAGATGCGGTGACGGCTGCCTCGCTTCCTCTTGGCGTACGCCGTTGGGAGGTGGGCCTGCGTGCGGGCGGCCGGAAGATCTGGGGCCAGGCCCCGTTCTTCCAGCTCGCCTACATCGGCGGGATACGGAGCCTTCGAGGCTGGGTACAAGAGAGGTTCGCCGGTGACGCGTCGCTGTACGGGAATGCCGAGTTGAGGCTGGATTTGTTCAACTATCGAATCGTCTTCCCCTCCACGTTTGGGATTCTCGGGCTGTTCGACGCGGGTCGTGTCTGGGTGGATGGAGAATCTCCAGGCGATTGGCACACCGCCTACGGCGGCGGTGTCTGGCTCGCCCTGAGAGGCACACGTAGTATCGTGTCTGTCGCCTACGCTAATAGCGATGAGGACGACCTTCTTTACGTCACCTTCGGGTTTCCGTTCTAGCCGCGCCGTCGCGCGCGCGGCCATGCTGTGGATGGCCGCCGCGTCAGGCCTGGCCCTCGCCGCCGTTGTGCAGGCCCAGACGCTACCCGAGTTCAAGCCACGGCTCGCCGCCAACTGGGAGTCCTCGGACTGGGCGGCCGTCGGTGTGGCCACCGCCGCCACCGCCGGCTCCTACTTCATGGAAGAGCGAGTCCGGGTCGCGTTTCAAGAACACAGAAGCGGCTTCGCCGATGTGTTGGAGCGCATCGGCTGGTGGTACGGGACGCCTCTGTTCACAGCGCCGGCATCGCTGCTCACGATCGGCGCGGGAGCTGCGTTCAAGAATCCGAGTGTCCGGGATACCGGGATTCTGATGGCGGAGGTGTTGGTGTCAGCGCTCCTCATTCAACAGCCGCTGCGGATCACTGTGGGACGAGCGCGGCCGTTCATGAACCAGGGCCACTTGTCCTTTGACCCGTTCACGGCGAGCAACGATTACGCTTCTTTCGTGTCGGGGCACTCGTACAGCGCTTTCGGAATCTCGAACGTTGTGGCGCGGCAAGTCGACCGAACGTGGGCTTCCGTGACGCTGTACACTCTGGCGACGATCACGGCGCTCAGTCGGATGTACGCCGACGCTCACTGGCTGACCGACGTGCTGCTGGGCTCGTTGCTCGGCTACGCCATCTCGACGGCGATTTGGAAAAACGAGCAGGACGACAACGTTGACCTAGAACCTGCGCTTTCGCTCCAGGCGCCCAGGCGACGCTGGCTTTCGGTGAGCGTGACTTTCTGATGGCTGGCGCTCAAGGACCGTCGCCGTGCTGATGCTCGGACTGGCACTCGCCCTTCTGGTTGGCCTGTCTTTGGGACTGCTGGGTGGCGGCGGATCCATCCTCACGGTCCCGATCTTCGTCTACGTCCTCGGCTTCGAACCGAAACCGGCCATTGCCATGAGCCTGGCGGTCGTCGGCGCCACCGGCCTGGTCGGCGCGGTCCGGCACGGGCAGGTCGGTAACCTGAACCTGCGTGTGGCGCTGATCTTCGGGCCCGTCGCCATGGTGGGTACGTACTTGGGCGCGCGGCTCTCCGTCTTCTTCAGTGGAACGGCTCAACTCGCGTTGTTCGCCCTCGTCATGTTGGCTGCCGCGGTCTTCATGCTGCGCGATCCCAAGTTGACAATAGGCTCGCGCGAGACCGTGATGGCGCACCCGGTCGCCTTGCTTACGGCGGTCGTGATCGAGGGGCTGGTCGTCGGAGTGGTCACGGGACTCGTGGGAGTGGGCGGCGGCTTCCTCATTGTCCCCGCGCTCTTACTGCTGGGTTTGCCGATGAAGGAAGCGGTGGGAACCTCCCTGCTGATCATCGCGCTCAAGTCGTTTGCGGGATTCGCCGGTTACCTGCCGCAAGTCGCAGTGGATTGGCAGTTCATAGGAGGTTTCACGGCGGTGGCGATCGTCGGGATCTGGATCGGCGCTCACGTGGTACAGTTCGTGTCGCAGAGGACACTCCGGCGGGCCTTCGCCATGCTGCTCATCCTGATGGCCGTGGCGATTCTGTATCAGAACCGGGCGGCGGTGTTCTAGTATGTGGGGTCAAGGAAGCGTGATGCGTCAGGACTGGTGCTGTGGGGCCGACTCTGCCAGTTCGGCGGCCTTCAGGTCCTCGCGCTCCCAGTTGCGGCGCGTGATCTCGGTGTCGGCGTTGATGCAACGGCAATAACCCCAACGCCAGTGCCATTTACCCCAGGGGCACCGCCGCCACAACACGAGACTTGTCCATCGCCGGCCCAGCATGGCACCTCCCCCAGTACCTGACCCGGGTCGTCCGGCAGATCCAGACCTCAGGTTATAATATACACAGGAAGACCCGGAGTTGTGCCAACCCGCCGCCTAGACTGCTGGAGCCCGATATGACCGATTTCGCGGGAAAGAACGTCGTCATCACCGGCGCCGCCAACGGAGTGGGGCGCTTGCTGGCTGAAAGAGTCGCCGCGGCCCACGCGCGCGTGATTCTCTGGGATGTCGATGCCCAGGCGCTGCACGAGCTCAGCAGCAATCTCAAGCGGCAGCGTCTTCGGGTCCTCTCATACCGGTGCGATGTGGCCGACCGCGAAGCCGTCAAGAAGACAGCGGAGAGAGTGCTCGACGCTTGCGGTCACGTCGACGTGTTGATCAACAACGCCGGGGTCGTCACGGGTAAGCTACTGCTGGCAGCGACAGATGAAGAGATCGAGCGCACGTTCCGCATCAACACGCTGGCCCTGTTCTGGACGACCCGTGCCTTCCTGCCCTCGATGGTCGGCCGTAACACTGGGCACATTGTGACCGTCGCGTCGGCGGGTGGCCTCGTCGGCGCCCCGCGGCTGACCGACTACAGCGCGAGCAAGTTCGCCGCCGTGGGATTCGACGAAGCGTTGCGCATGGAGATGCTGCACCTCGGTTACAGGATTCGAACGACCGTCGTCTGCCCGTTCTATATCAATACGGGAATGTTCGAAGGGGTGAAGACAAGGTTCTCTTGGCTATTGCCCATCCTAAAACCGGAATACGCCGCCGATCGCATCGTCCATGCGATCAAGAACAACCGCCGACGCCTGATCATGCCCAGGTTCGTTGGCGTTACGCCGCCGTTGCGCATGCTGCCGGCCTCATGGTTCGACGCACTTGTCGGTTTCTTCGGGGTCTCGCGGAGCATGGACGAATTCGTGGGCAGGGAAGGCAAACTCACCCAAGGCCAGGACCCGGCGGCCTTGGCCGAGGCCCCAGTTGGCAGTGATGAAGACACCGATAACTAATGACTGATTACCGATCACCGACTGCCAATCTTCGGCCCCACCCCCCGTGACAATCGGGCTTGAAGGCTTATCTTTTGCCGAAGCTGGTAGCTAAGTCGGCATCCGGAGAGGTGGCCGAGAGGCTTAAGGCGGCACCCTGCTAAGGTGTTGGGGGCGCAAGCCCCTCGTGGGTTCGAATCCCACCCTCTCCGCTCTTACGAAACCGTGGGGCTGCGCCTTCAACACAGGGGCTCAGCCCCGAACTTCTTTAGTATGACGAATCGGATCGAGCGATGACCGATAAGCCCAGGGTGCGCTTCGCGCCCAGCCCTACAGGGTTCCTGCACGTCGGCGGCGCGCGCACCGCTCTGTTCAACTGGCTGTTCGCGCGGCACGAAGGTGGCGTGTTCATCCTGCGGATCGAGGATACTGACCGGGAGCGCAGTCAGGCAGAGTTGACCCAGGCGATCCTCGATGGACTGGCCTGGCTGGGAATCGACTGGGACGAAGGTCCGTTCCACCAGGCGGACGGCCTCGGAAGGCATTGCGCTGACGTCGCGCGCCTTCTGGAGAGCCGCGCCGCCTATCGTTGTTTTTGTCCGCCAGAACGGCTGGAGGAATTGCGGCAGAAAGCCAGGGCGGAGGGCGTAGCCGCAGCGTACGACCGGCTTTGCCGGGGTGTCACCTCGGAAGGTGCGGCGAGACGGGCGGCCGCCGGGGAACCGTACACTGTGCGCTTCGCCATGCCCGAGGGCGAGACCGTCTGGGACGATGTGGTCGGCGGTGAGATGCGGTTCCAGAACTCCGACATCGAGGATTTCGTCCTGCTGCGCACGGACGGGACCCCGACCTACAACATGGCCGTAGTGTCGGATGACGTCGCCATGCGGATGACTCACGTGATCCGCGGGGCCGACCACATCTCGAATACGCCAAAGCAGATCCAGATCTACCGAGCTTTGGATGCGCAGGTGCCGCTGTTCTGCCATGTGCCGCTGATACTGGGGCCGGATGGCAAGCGTTTGTCGAAGCGTCACGGTGCTACGGCGGTTGGACAATATAGCGAAGCAGGAATCCTGCCCGAAGCGATGGATAACTTCCTCGCGTTGTTGGGTTGGTCCCCAGGTGATGATCGTGAGTTGATGGATGTCGAGGAACTCATCGATCGATTCACGCTGGAACGCATCAACAAGAAACCTGCGGTATTCGATCACGAGAAGCTGGAGTGGCTGAACGGCCAGTACATCGCGGCGCGGTCCGCCACGGATCTGCTCGAGTGGGTCGGGCCGAGACTGATTGGAGAAGGCATCGTCACGGCGGAGGAGATCGCCTCACGCCGAGAGTGGTACGAGCGCACCATCGACAGTGTGAAGACGAGAGCGCGTACATTTCCCGAGCTGTTGCAGCGCGTTCGTTTCTATTTTTTGGACGCAGTAGAGTACGACCCTGACGCGGTGGCTAAGCACTGGAAAGACCCACAGGCTGCCGCAGGGAAATTGAGCGGTTTGCGGTCGATGTTGGAGGGTACCAGGGACTGGGACGAGGAGGGCCTGGAGGCGCAAGTCCGTGCCCTGGCTGCAGATATGGGGATCGGGGCAGGGAAGTTGATTCACCCGCTGCGCCTGGCGCTGACCGGAACCTCGGTCAGCCCCGGGATCTTCGAGGTCATGAATTTGATGGGTCGCGAACTCGTGTGTGCGCGCATCGATGATGCACTCAACTACCTGAATCCATCCACCGAGTGACAAACAGCTCGATGCATCCGCGATGTGACTCGCGTTCATTAAGTTCGCGCGAGCGCGATGCGTGAGCACGCGGATATTCTTCTTCACGAACCCCGTCTCGATGATCTGCTCCCTGCAGAACCGCCGTCGAGGTCGACTGACTGCTCTCGATTCGATCGCTCACAGATTGTGAACGCGCGTTCGAAAACTGCATTCGCGAGGCGCTTGACAGAACCGATGTGAATATCCTAAACTGACCTTCGCTCACTTTTCTTTTCTGGTTGGAGAGTACCAGGCGCGATCGCCTGCGGATGTCTAGAACAGAATCGTCTCCCCCCTGAACGGGACTCGATCATAGCGGACCGGTTGCTCACGCAGCCGCGCCGATGGTCTGACCTTTCGGAATCCGTTTCCGGACGGCGTCGGTGGAGTTTCCGCTTCTCGGGTTCGGGAGGTAGGAATGTCGGAAGTGCTCACGTCCATCGAGCGGCGGATTTACAACTATCTTGTCGACTACTTGAAACGGGAGACGTTCCAACCCAGCGTCCGCGAAATCGGAACGCGGTTCGGAATCCGCTCGACGAAGACCGTGACAGAGCACCTCCAATCTTTACAGCGTAAAGGCTATTTGGACCGTACACCTTCCCGTTCTCGGGCCTTGAGAATCCTGGGTCTCAACCTCTCGCCCGATACCTACACGATCCCGCTTTACAGGAACTCCGAGCCGGTTGACGACGATGTCGAGGCCCGCTTCGACATCGACCGCTCGCTCGCCTGTTCGGCCGACTGCTTTCTCGTGCGAACCGATGGTAGCTTCCGAGACGTGGGCGTTCTGGAGGGCGACTTGATTCTCGTCGAGCCGTGCGCAGACGTCCAGGGTTCCAACGTCGCGGTCTATGACCGGGCTGGGTCGATCGAACTTCGCGGGTCCACCAACGGTGGGTCGCAGGGCGACGCTGACTCTGGATCTCCGCCACCTCGCTTTCTCGGCGCCGTTCGGGCCGTGCTGCGAGTATTCCCCCACGACTGATCTGCGAACCGTACTAGTCCGGCGAAGCGAGTGACTATTCGCGTAGGAGAAGTGTGATGAGCGCCGATGACGCTGCTTGGATGGCGATGGCCCTGGATGAAGCGGCCAAGGCCGGGTTCCATGGCGAGGTCCCCGTTGGCGCGGTCGTAGTCCGTAACGGCGAGTTGATAGCCCGTAGCCACAATCGCACGCGCCAGCTGGCTGACCCGACGGCACACGCCGAGGCCCTGGCGGTGCGGCAAGCGGCGGAGGTGCTGTGCGATTGGCGCCTGACGGATTGCACGCTCTATGTCACTCTGGAGCCATGCGCCATGTGTGCTGGCGCGATCGTGCTGTCGCGCATCGAACGACTGGTCTTCGCTGCGGCGGATCCTAAGGCCGGGATGTGCGGCAGCCTGGGAAACATCGTGCAGGACGAGCGGCTAAATCATAGCGTGATGTTGGAGAGCGGCCTGATGAGTCAAGAGGCCGGCGCGCTTCTGCGCGAGTTCTTCAAGGAGAGACGCTAGATCGTGTCCCGCTCGAAGATCCGTGTTCTGGTCGCCGAGGAAGTCCGCGATTTCCTGCCTCAGGTTGAAGTGCCTGACGATGTCAAGATCGTCTGGCTGCATGCCTCGCAACCGGTACCCGAGGGTGACTACAAGGGTCTGTTGCCACTCCTGTCTCGACGCATCGACGCCGAGTTGCTCGATCGGCTTCCCGACGTGAAGGTCGTTGCGAATTACGCTGTCGGATACGACAACATCGATCTGGATGCCGCTGGCGCCCGGGGCATTGTAGTATCCAACACCCCCGACGTTCTCACGGAGGCCACCGCCGATCTGACCTGGGCCCTAATCCTCGCGACGTGCAGGCGACTGCCCGAGGCCGAGGAAGTGGCTAGGCACGGGCGTTGGAATTGGCAGCCCACGTTACTGCTGGGGATGGAGATGAATGGCCGGTGCCTGGGCCTGCTGGGCGCCGGCCGAATCGGCCAGGCGGTGGGTCGTCGGGCGATCCCGTTTGGGCTGGACGTGGTTTATTGGGACCAACGCCCACAGCCGAGGTTCGAGGCGGAGGCCGGTGCCCGCCGCATCGAGAAGCTGACCGATTTACTCGCCGCCTCCGATATCGTGTCGATTCACCTCCAGCTCAGCCCGGAGACGGCTAGGCTCATCGGGCGCGCCGAGCTGGCACAAATGAAGGACGGCGCCGTTCTCATCAACACGGCTCGGGGCGGCATGGTTGACGAGGATGCGCTCTGCGATTTCCTGGAGTCCGGGAAACTGCGTGCGGCTGGCCTGGACGTCTATGAAGGTGAGCCGGAGATCCGCGAGTGTTTGAAACGCACGCCCAATGCCGTGATTCTTCCGCACATCGGCAGCGCCACCGAGGATGCGCGGCGCCGAATGTTCGAGTTGGCCTGGTCCAACCTGATGAGGGGGATACGAGGTGAGCCGCTGCTGACTCCGGTCTAGTCAGCCTGCGCTTGGACGAAGTGTTCCGCGCCGTCGCTGGCCCTGCACCCCAACCTCAGCATCCCGATTCCAACCCAGCGCAGCTCCCTGCGTTGGATGTTCGGACGTTCTCCTACTCTACCCCTTCTGACCCTTCGACTCTCTCCATCGTAATCCCCGTGAACCCGTAGAACATCGAAATAATCGGGTTCAGCAGGTTCATGAACGCGAAAGGCAGGTAGGCGAGAGGGTACACCCCCAGCGTGGCCCACATGAACGCTCCGCAGGTGTTCCACGGGATCAACGGTGAGGTCAATGTGGCAGAGTCCTCCAGGGCGCGCGACAGGTTCTTGGGGTGAAGCTCTTGTTTCTCGAAAGCGTTGCGGTACATGCGTCCCGGGATCACGATTGCCATGTACTGGTCCGACGCGACGATATTCATGCCGATGCAGCTAAAGATGGTGGTTGCCACGAGGGAGCCCGTGCCCGTCACCAACTTGAGCAGCGAGCGGGCAATTACCTCGAGCATGCCCGTCCGCTCCATGATGCCCCCGAAGGCAAGCGCGCACATGATGAGGGCCACGGTGTCCATCATGCTGATGAGCCCACCCTGGGTGAGCAGATCGTCCACCATCTCGATACCGGTCTCCGACAGGTATCCCGAGTAGGACGCGGCCACGACGTCTGCGAGCTTGTCGGATTGGGCCACAATGGCGCATATGCCACCCAGGATGGTCCCGGCCAATAGCGCCGGCAACGGTGGGACCCGTTTGACGACCATGGCGATGACGAGCACTGGGGGCAGGAGCAGCAATGGGTGAATGGTGAAGTTGCTCTGCATCGCTTCGAGCATAACACTGATTTCCTGCACCTCGAGCCGGCCGCCTGCGTAGCGTGTGCCGATGATACCGTAGAGCACGAGCGCGATGATGTATCCCGGAGCAGTCGTATAGACCATGTGCCGGATGTGAGTGAAGACGTCCGTGCCGGCCACCGCGGGTGCCAGATTCGTCGTGTCCGACAGTGGCGACATCTTGTCGCCGAAATACGCTCCGGAGATGATGGCTCCTGCCACCATGGGCAGCGGGATCTGCAGCGCCCCGCCCACTCCGATGAGGGCGACACCCACGGTCCCTGCCGTGGACCACGACGAGCCCGTCCCGAGAGAGACGATTGAGCAAATCAGCATCGTCGCGGCGAGGAAGATCCCGGGCGAGAGCACCTTGAGCCCGTAGTAGATCATTGTGGGTACCACCCCACCCAAGATCCACGTCCCGATAAGCGTCCCCACCACCATGAGGATTAAGATCGCCCCCATGGCGAGGTTGATCCCGCGGATCATCCCCTTCTCGATTTCCTTCCACCGCATTCCATGGAACGCGGCCACAATCCCGGCCACGGCAGCCGCGCTGATCAGCGGAATGTGCGCGTCCAGTTTGAACACCGTGATCGTGACCGCAAGGGCGCCGACCAGGAAGACGACCGGAATCAGCGCGATCCCGAGCTTGATGTCAGGCTGGGCCTTGGCTTCGGTCATCGGTAGTCAGTACTCAGTGGTCGGTTTTCAGTCATGTCACCAGATGTCAGATGTCGGGGGTCGGATGTCAGATGTCAGATATCTGACTGGCAAGCCTTGTTGCTCCAAGTGGTGGATCGACCAGTTCCCCGTTTGCATCGACGGGATAGGACTCCCGCAAGATCCTCGTGAGACTCTCTCGAACCGGCGGTCCGGGACCCGCAGCCGTGGCCACTCGAACCGGCATGTCGGCCCGGCGCTCCATCCACGTCTGCACCGGATGGCGAAGCGCCCGTTGCCAGCACCTCGCCGTCCTGAGCGCGAAAGACGGCCCATTCCACCGGCTCTCCCGATTCTGGAACGGTGAAGCTCAAGGTGAAGGGCACCCGGGTGAGCACGGTCTTGGGGCCGCTTACGTCGAGAGACTGCCCCTGCGCTGAAAGCGAGGCGGGCGCAGCAAATGCGCCTAGCAGGAGAAGGGTGAACGCGTCGAGTCTGTGCATAGAATTGGGTCCTGGTCTGAAAGGCCGGGGGATCATAGGAAGCGCGTCCTAGCTTGTAAAGAGATCCCGGGCGATGTCCCCCCGCTTGGGCGGCCTAACACGTTGACACTTCAACAGGTAAGGCGCTATACTGGCGGCGACCCAACGTATAGAATAGGGGTGGAATGGGGGAAGAGGTGGACACCGGGACGAACGCCGTTTTGATGGACGAGCGAGCCGTGCGGCGCGCGATCGCGCGCATGGCGCGCGAGATCGTCGAAGCGAACGCTGGCATTCAGGGCTTGGTGCTGGTGGGCATTCATCGTCGCGGTGTGGAGCTGTCCGAGCTGCTTGCCGACGAGATAGAGAAGAGCGAGGGTCAGAGCACTCCGCGTGGGACCCTTGATATCACGTTGTATCGCGACGATCTGAGCGTCGTCGGGCCTCGGCCCGTGATCGGTGCCAGCGACATTCCTAACATAGAAGAGCGCGCCGTCGTCATCGTCGATGACGTATGCCACACCGGGCGAACGGTGAGAGCCGCCATGGACCACCTGGCCGACTACGGTCGGCCGGCGCGTATCTATCTCTGCGTGCTGGTGGATCGGGGTGGACGTGAGCTACCGATTCAGCCTGACTTCGTCGGCCGGCATTTCGACGTGATGCCGGCGGAAGACGTGGCGGTGCATGTGCCGGAGGAGGACGGCCGGCTTTCGGTGGAACTGCACAGAATCGAATAGGTGTGACTACCAAGGTAGAGTTTGGCAAAGACCTCACTGGCCTCGAGGGGCTCAGTTCGGAACATATCACGACGCTCCTCGACGTGGCGGAGCCCTTCAAAGAGATCAGTGAGCGAGCCATCAAGAAGGTCCCCATCCTGCGCGGGAAGACGATCGTCAACCTGTTCTACGAGCCGTCCACGCGTACACGCGTCTCGTTCGAATTCGCCGAGAAGCGTCTGTCCGCGGATACGGTGAACATCGCGGGTTCGAGCTCGTCTATAGTCAAAGGAGAGAATCTCGTCGACACGGCGCGCAACCTGGAAGCGATGCGTATCGACATGGTCGTGATTCGCCACGGCTCGTCGGGCGCGGCCCAGTTCCTGGCGGAACGGATCCCCTCGAACGTGATCAATGCCGGTGACGGACAGCACGAGCATCCGACCCAGGGGCTGCTGGACATGCTTACGATTCGCGACCACACGGACGGGATCGCCGGCCGCAGGGTTTGTATAGTCGGAGACATAGTACATTCGCGCGTGGCGCGCTCGAACATCTGGGGTCTGTTGAAGCTTGGCGCCGAGGTGGCGGTCTGCGGGCCACCCACGCTGGTACCGAGAGGGATCAAAGAACTGGGAGTTCATGTCTTCAAGCGGGTCGAGCAAGCGATCGAGTGGGCCGATGTCCTCAACGTCCTGCGGTTGCAGCTCGAGCGCATGAAGGCTGGCTATATACCCTCGCTTCGAGAGTACAACCGATTCTTCGGTGTTTCGGTTGCACGGTTGGAGAGAGCGCCTCGTGATATCCTCATCCTCCACCCCGGGCCGATGAACCGCGGCGTGGAGATCGATTCACACGTCGCGGATGGGCCGCATTCTGTGATTCTCCAACAGGTGACCAACGGAGTAGCGGTGCGCATGGCGGTCCTTTACCTGCTCGCGGGTGGGTCGCCGGAGCGGGCCGAGGCGTCGAAAGCGGAGGGTCGATCATGAACCGGCCCATCCTGTTGCGAGGCGGTCGCGTCATCGACCCCTCCCAGCAACTCGACGAACGGCTTGACCTGCTTCTCGTCGACGGCCGCGTGGCGCAGGCGGGCCTCGCCCTCGCGGTGCCGGACATCGCTCAGGTGCTGGATGTGGCCGGGATGGTCGTCGCCCCCGGCTTCGTTGACTTGCACGTTCACTTGCGTGAGCCGGGCGACGAGCACAAGGAGACCATCGCGTCGGGCGCACGCGCGGCTGTGGCGGGAGGGTTTACGTCGATCTGTGCGATGCCCAACACGCGGCCGCCGATCGACGACCCGGCGGCGGTCGGTTTCGTGCGTGCCGAAGGCGAGCGGGCGGGGTTCGCCCACGTTTACCCGGTCGGAGCCGTTTCAGTCGGCCTCGAGGGCAAGGAGATGACCGAGATCGGCGAATTGGTGGCGGCAGGTGCCGTCGCGGTATCGGATGACGGTCGGCCCGTATGGGACTCGGGGCTGCTGCGCCGCACGATGAGTTATATCAACGCCTTCGATATCCCGTACTTCTCGCACAGCGAGGACCCGGGGCTCAGCGCCGGCGGCGTGATGAACGACGGGCCCGTCTCGACCGCGCTGGGACTGCGCGGGATCCCTAACGCCGCGGAAGACGCGGCGATAGCTCGGGATTGCATCATCGCGGAACTTACGGGTGGGCAGCTGCATATCTTACATGTCGCGACCCGCGGTGCCGTGGAGATCATCCAGGCGGCCAAGACAAGAGGTGTTAGGGTCACCGCGGAAGTAACGCCGCACCACCTGACGCTCACGGACGAGGCCGTTCGCGGCTACCGTACCGAGGCGAAGATGAACCCACCCCTCAGGTCCGCCGCCGATGTATCTGCGGTCCGCGATGCGCTGGTTGAGGGCGTGATCGACTGCATAGCTACGGATCATGCGCCTCATCACTATGAGGATAAGGATCGTGAGTTCGACGATGCACCGTTCGGCATCGTTGGGCTGGAGACTGCGCTCGGCGTATGCGTGAAGGAGCTTGTGGTCGGTGGTCGACTGGATCTTCCCGAGCTGATCAGCAGGCTCGCGTGCCGTCCGGCCCAAATCGCGGGACTGCCCGGCGGTAAGCTCGCCGAGGGGTCGCCTGCCGATGTGGTGGTCTTCGATCCCGAAGAACGTTGGATTTGTCGACCGGAAGAGTTCTTGAGCCTGAGCAGGAATACTCCGTTCGCTGGAGAACAGCTCGTAGGTAGGGTGGTGATGACAATGGTAGACGGCCGACCGGTCTTCAACAGGTTGGGTGACCGTGAAGCCGCGCCGTCGGGTGTGAGGTGAGACAAGATGGCTGATGACGTGATGCGTGAAGTCGACCAGCTTCTCAAGGACCGCGAGAAGTACGAAGCTTGGCTCAATCGCCTCGAGTCGGAGAAGACGGGTGCGTCGGGGCCGGCGTACGAGAAGGTGCGGGGCGACTACCAGCAGCGCCTTGAAGAGGTCCTGGGAAAGCTGCGGGCGCATAGCGAGTCGATCCAGGGCAAGCTGAAGGGTTTGGAGAACAAGGTTGCCGAGTTGGACTCCCAGAGATCGGGTCGAGCTGAACAGCTCGACGAGGCTCAGCTGCGCCGTAGCGTTGGGGAATACGAGGACGACAGGGAGTGGAGCAAGCTGGAGTCCGAGTTGGTGGGGTCTCTGAAGAAATCGGAGAAAGAGCTGGAAAGTGTCCGCGCTGAGATCAGTCGGCTCGAAGAGATCGTCGCCCAGGTAAAGGGTGCCGAGGCCAGGCCGGCAGTTAAGCCGCAGCCAGCTCCTGAGCCGGAGCCGGTGTCGGTGGAACCGGAGCCCGAGCCGGTGGCAGTGGCACCGGAACCCAAACCGGTTGTGCCCAAGCCTGTTCCGGAGGCGTCGGCGGCCAAGTCCGGGGACGGCCTTGGGGACGACGAAGGGTTGATTTCGCTCGAGGAGCTCGTGCTTGAGGATGAGGATATGAAGGAGGTCTCGGTCAAGGCGGAACCGACACCGGCCGAGCCGTCATCCGCAGAGAAGGCGGAATCCGCTGAGGGTGGCGTAGGCGACGAGCTCGCGTTTCTCGAGTCACTGTCCCTCGGCGGCAACGAGGAGGCGGAGTCATTCACATTCCTCGAGCAGCAGGGCAGCGGGACGCCTCAGACGATCATCTGCCCGCACTGCTCGGCTGCAAACGACCCGGCCGAGTGGTACTGCACGGAGTGTGGGGAAGAACTTCCGGCTGAATAGCGGCGGCGGCGCGCCCCTTCCCGAAAAAAGAGCGAGCGGCCTTGGTGGCCGCTCGCTTCTTC
>Ga0209536_100002293_pt1 | contig 31107 bp, 30 predicted proteins | sample DeeMarSeWOR28_12_FD_187461 | JGI IMG/M metagenome (GOLD analysis project Ga0209536, IMG submission 187461) | Marine sediment microbial communities from White Oak River estuary, North Carolina - WOR-2-8_12 (SPAdes) (version 2) | ecosystem: Environmental > Aquatic > Marine > Intertidal zone >... | reverse complement strand
GTGCGGCAAGGTCCGCCGCTGGCGGAGAATCTGCGCCGTGCACTCGCTGGCGAACCACTGCTCGGCTACCAACCCCAGAAACGTGCACTTGCGCTGATCAGCACCGGAGATCGTTATGCCGTGGCTTCCCGCGGCTGGCTGTCAGCGCGCGGCGCCTGGGTCTGGCGCTGGAAGGACCACATCGACCGAAGTTTCATGAAGCGCTATGGCGTTGCGGATTGAGAGTGCACGCCGCCACCGGACGGATGGCGCGAAGAACCGTGCGACGTCGCGGCCACCCCGAATCCCGGGGTGCGAGGAAATTCGTCACGATGCCGGCCCCTATCGCGCAGTGGCCGTTGAACCTGATTCGAGTTCGAGAGCACGAAACCGGCAATCGCGTTCCGTAATGGCTTTCCGCGAACGCCGGTTTGAAGCCGGCCTTCCAGCGGGACACGTCTTGAAAGTACCGTTCCTGAGAGAACCGTTTTTGAAAGAACCATTTTTGAAAGAAGCGATGTGAACGTCATCGCATCTGCCCGATTCCTGGCGGCATTGATCGCAGCCGCTGCGCCTGTTGTGAGTCCGGCGCACCATGCCGCGGATTCTGACGGGCTGCACCGGCAAATCGAAGACATCCGCAGGGATGCCGGCGTGCCGGGCGCTGCCGTGGTCATCGTCGACCGCGACGGTATCGTCCTGGCCGATGCTTTCGGCGTTGCCGACAACGACTCGGGCGCGCCCGTCACACTCGATACGGTGTTCCGGATCGGCTCGGTGACAAAGATCTTTACGGCAGTTGCCTTGGTACAACTCGGCCGGCGCGAGGATTTCAGTCTTGACGATCCGGTTTCCAGGCATATCCCCCCCGGCATGTTCTTCAACGCATGGGAGGGTGAGCAACCGGTTACCGTCGCCCATCTGCTGGAACACACTAGCGGATTCCGTGACTGGACCAAGGCCGAATTCGACCACAACGTACCGCTGGACCTGGAGGACGGGTTGGCGTTCGCGCCGCGGTCACGAACGAGCCACTGGAAGCCCGGGCTGCATTCCGTGTATTCGAACTCGAACTACGGACTTGCCGGTCTGGTGCTGGAGCGGGTCAGCGGAAAGCGCTACGAAACACTCATCCGTGAATCGATCTTCGCGCCGCTGGAAATGCATTCCGCCACTTCGCTGCAGGCTGGTACGCATAACTTGGCCACCGGATACGACCGCGACGGCGTGACGCCGATACCCTACTGGCACATGATCCAGCGCCCGGCTGCGGCAATCAACGCAACACCACGCGAAATGGCATCGCTGGTGTCGATGCTGCTGAATGATGGCAGCTACAAGCGGGAGCCGGTGCTGACCCCCAAGGAGATTGCTCGTATCGAGTCGCCACGCACGTCGCTCGCGGCGCGTAACGGACTGCGCTTCGGCTACGGCCTGGGTATTTATGCGCAATACCGTGACGGTTTCACGTTCATGGGTCATGGCGGCGATGGCGACGGCTATCTGTCGCGCTTCGGCTACTGCCGGCAACTGGGCGTCGGCTATTTCGTCGCCATCAACAGCGCCAATCCGCGCGCGCTCGGGCGCTTGCGTGGAGCGATCGAAGCAGAAATTACACGTGATTACCTGCCTCCGCCGGCACCGCCAATTGCCTCGCCCGGCAAGGCATGGCTGGGCCGTTATTCAGGGCACTACGTTCTCGACGCCTGGCGTTTCGACTGGCAATCGGATTCCAGTTCGCAGCGCAGGCTCATGGTCACCGTCGCAGACGATGGCCGTTTGTTCATCGAAGAGCGATCCGCAGAACGCGAGGAGTTGTTTGCGGTTAGCGGGCACGCATTCCGACGCAGCCGGGACAGCGGTGCCACGTCCGGTTTCTTTGAGGACGGTGAACGACTGTACTTCCAGGACGGCGAGAACTGGGTCAAGGTCGAGGAGCTTGCGATTAGCGACAGTGCCGATGCCGCTTCCAGAGAAATCGATTTGACGACACGGGATGCCGAAGACCCGGGAGACTGAAATCGAACGCTGGAAAGCGAGCGCAGGGGTTGAGCCGATTTAAGCGCGGTCTGGCGATCAGTGGGAAAAGATGCGCTCGGTCCCTATCGAACCGGTGAGGCCCGCCTCCCTTGGCAGTACAGGGTTGCCGAGCGCACCTGATATTTCGCAAGTGCCATGCCATTGTGCTTGCGACCGGATTTCGACACCAGCGAGGCGCCGCACCAGACAAAGCCTTGAGGGAGGCCCGCATGCCGGGTGGCATAACGCGGGCAAAACACCTGTCGGATTCTCAGCAAGAAAAGCGGCCATTAAAGCGCATTCGACCGACGAGAACCCCGACATCCGGCGTGCGCAGCTGGCGAAGATCCGCCACCTGTCCGGCCAATCGGCGACGGTGGACTCAAGTGATCCAGACGAGTTCGGGCGGTTCGCCGGCCTTACCGAAGACGATCGCGTTTTGCTCCCAGCGCCGCCCCAGCGCGATTGCCTCGTCGCGGCCAATTCCCGGTATCAGAACGCTGTGTTCCGGGGGCCAGCCCTGTCGATCCGGCACGCCGAGCGCTTCCAGATAACGCCAGCCGGCCTCGCGTAATGAGCGTTTCATCGCATCGTTGCGCTTCGCATTGCCCTCGCGGGAGAGTTCCTGCGATCGCGGATTGCTGGCCGTCACAAAAGCCCATGTGTGTACCTGGCCGGCTTGCAACAGCCTCTCGAGGGCAGGATTCACGGCGCCGATGCGAATATCAATTGATTCGTCAGCGGCAAGAACGCGATACGTCGTATGCCGATAAGCATCGGCGAGCGTTGCGGTATTTGTCTGAGTCATCGTCACGTCGCGCCAGTCAGATTGCGCATGGCGGACCGGGCGGCAAGACGGTCAGGCAACCAGGGTTGGCCACGCTACGTAGCCAAGGTAGCTCTCGGGCGCGATCAGCACGGCGGCACCGTCCCTGATGTGGCGCGCAGTGGGTGAGCGCCCGCCACGCAGATAGGCCTGCAGCACCGCGATCGGGTCGTCGCTGGGCCGGCAGGCGAGCGAGCGCCCGGTGAAATGAACTCGACGGCCAGTGTAGCCGCGATCGGCGTTACGACGGCCAAACTTTGATTTGCCAAAATCCCGATAAGACGACCAATGGTGCGGGAACGGTGCCTCGGCATGGGCTGCGAAGAACAGGCAGACGTCAAATTGGTCAATGCCTGAAGTGCCGTTGCAGTAATGCAGCGCGCTTTGCCCGTGCAACACGGTACACAACAATCGGCGGCGGTACAGCAATCGCCAGTCGGGCCGCCGTGCAAACAAGTCGTTGCGTTCCTCGTCAGCGATTCGCGCCAGACGGCGTAAATCAACTTTGGAAATGCGCTCGTACGATCGGTCTGCCATCAAGTTTGATTGTTCGACACGTGGAATCTTCGACGCCGAAACCATTAAACATGGAAACTGTTCGTTGCCGCAACCGCATGCGCTGCATCTGCACGCGTTGCCGGCCTTGCATCAGTTCACCCGGTAGCGCTCCAGCGCTTCCGGTACCAGTTCGATCCCGAGGCCGGGGCCTTGCGAAATCCTGACCACACCGTCCTCCAACGACATCGGTTCGGTTACCAATTCGCGGCGGAATGGATGGGACGAACGGTCATACTCGAGAATCGGCCCGCGGGCAAACAATGAATGATGGGTCACCGGCAATGCCGCCAGCACCTGCAGTGACGCTGCCTGCGCCACCGCCGACCCCCACACGTGCGGGTTGATCTCGATGCCCTGCGCCTGGCCTAGCACGGCGATATGCCTGAGCGCGCTCACCCCGCCGCAGGAGCCGATATCAGGCTGCGCGATATCAACGGCTCCGCGGCGCATCAGTTCGCCAAAACCATACAGCGTGTGCTCGTTTTCACCGCCCGCGATCGGTGTACGCAGCTTGCTGCGCAACTCCACGTAGCCATCGATATCTTCCGGTACCACCGGCTCTTCATACCAGCGCAGATCGTATTCATCGAGCACATAACCCAGCCGCAGCGCTTCGGTTCGGCCATAGGCATGGTTGCTGTCGACCATCAAGGTAACGCCCTTGCCTTCAACTGCGCGGCCAATCGCGCGCATTACAGCGATATCATCATCGACGCCGAAACCGAGCTTGATTTTCATTGCCCTGAAACCGGCATCGTAGTGCTGCAGCGCTTCATCGGCGAGGCGCGGCGCTTCGCCCTGCCCCTCGATTCGGTAAAAGCCGGTGGCATACGGCTGCACCGTCTCGCGGAATGCGCCGCCCAGAAGCCGGCTAACTGGTACACCGTAGTGCTTTCCGGCGATGTCCCACAGCGCGATATCAATGGCGCTAATGGCAGCGACGACCGAGCCCTTTCGCCCGTAGTCGCGCGTACGGTGATACATGCGATGCCAGAGCACTTCGATATCCAGAGGGTTCGCTCCGGACAAAAGCGGTGCAAGCGCATGCTCGATGACCGCAGCGGAAATCTCCGGAGCTTCCATGCCTTGCGCGAACGCCTCGCCCCAGCCTACAGGGCCGCTGTCGGTGGTGATTTCCACCAGCGTCGCCGAGCGTGTCGGGACCCAGCCCTGGGAGAACGCAAACGGTTGTGCAAGCGGGCTTTTCAGCACATGCGTTCGAATACCCGTGATCTTCATAAGTTTAGGCCCCTAGTGGTTGTTTCCGGAGTTGACTGACTCAAAATCAAGTGCATGATGTTGCATTATGAATTGACGACACAAGGGAGGAACCATGTATCGCCGAATCTTGATCCCGACTGACGGCTCCGAACTTTGCCGCAAAGCAGCAGAAAAAGGCATCGACTTCGCCAGGGAAACCGGAGCGGAAGTGGTGGCCTTTCACGCCATCCCGGCCACATCCTACATGCTGTACACGGAGTCCGGCCCGAGCGACCTGATGGTCGAACAGTTCGAGAAAGAGGCGCGCGCGCGGGGTGAGCGGCTGACCGACGAAATCGCCGGGATTGCCGAGAGGGCCGGCGTGTCGGCAGAGGCACTGTGCCTGGCCAACGATCACCCGTGGGAGGGCATTATTGAAGCCGCCAACACCAAGGACTGCGACCTGATATTCATGGCTTCCCACGGGCGCAAGGGCCTGTCGGCAATGCTGCTCGGCAGCGAGACGACAAAGGTGCTGACCCACACCAGGACCGCGGTGCTGGTCTATCGCTGAGAGGGCGCCTGGAAGCAGGCAAAAGAAGAAAAATCGGGGCAGACCAAGGGAGGTAAGCCTGCCCCGCCGCACCGAACATGCCGGCAACGGATTAAAGCCGTATTACTCTAGCGCAAAATAACCAGTTCGTGCATGGGGTCACGAAAATATTGCGGCAGCCGCCCGCCGTACCCTCGGCATGGCCCGAGGATCAACCGGATTTACACGGAAATGCGTCCCTCAGCCCCTGCACTATGAGGTAGCGACGCGGCCTGTACAACTCCCCCGGGTGCGACTCCAGGTAAGCCTTTACCGCGTCAAAGCTCAATTTCTGCCGGTCCCCTTCCGGGATACAGAACAGCCCTTCGTTCCATTTCTGCCAGACATCGTCGATAAAGAACTGCGCGGTCTCCCTGCCGGCGTCGCTTTGCATCATCTCCAGCAGTTCCTCGCCGTTTACCTCAGCGCGCGAAAGCGGCGGCAAGGCCAACAGCAGCACAACCGCAGTAAGGTTAATCAATGTCTTGCAGAACACCTCTCGCACTCCTCGGCCCAGAAACGACAAAAGCACCCGCGCGATCCCCGTGATTGCCCGAAGACCGTGTCCCGGGACTGGCGATCCACCCGCAGGTGCCAAGGAAAAACTGGTGCTGTTGAGTGGAATCGAACCACCGACCTACTGATTACGAATCAGTTGCTCTACCAACTGAGCTACAACAGCACAAGGGGGATAATTATAAAGTGTCGCCGCGGCCGGCGCCAAACCCGGCGCGGGCTCAACGGTGCCTGAATTCCGGCTTGCGCTTCTCGACGAACGCGGCCATGCCTTCTTTCTGATCCTCGGTAGCGAAGGCCGAGTGAAACAAGCGGCGTTCGAAACGCACACCTTCGGAGAGTGTCGATTCAAACGCCCGGTTCACGGACTCCTTCGCCATCATCACGATCGGCTGGCTCAGTTCGGCGATCTTCTGCGCCGTGCTGACGGCTTCTTCAATCAGTCCCGCAACCGGCACGATCCGGCTCACCAGCCCGCAACGTTCGGCTTCCTGCGCGTCCATCATCCGCGCCTGTCCCAGCAGGACCATTTCCATCGCCTTGGACTTGCCGACGAAGCGCGGCAGGCGCTGCGTCCCGCCCGCCCCCGGAATGATGCCGAGATTGATCTCGGGCTGGCCGAATTTTGCGTTGTCGGCCGCAAGTATGAAGTCGCACATCATCGCCAGTTCGCAACCACCCCCGAGCGCGTAGCCGGCCACGGCCGCAATCACCGGCTTGCGGCACTGCGCCACCCGCTCCCACTCGGCAGTGATGAAATCGGATTTATAAACATCCATGTAACTCTTGTCCTGCATCGCCTTGATGTCGGCGCCGGCGGCAAACGCCTTTTCGCTGCCGGTAATCACCACGCAGCCAATCTCGTCAGCGCCTTCAAAGTCATCGATGGCGCTGGCCAGCTCCTGCATCAGCTCTTTCGACAGCGCATTGAGGGCTTTGGGCCTGTTGAGGGTAATCAGGCCGACTTTGCCGCGCGTTTCGGCGATGATGTTTTGGTATGACATTCAACTTCCTTGCCGTGGTCGAGGTTTTGAGAGCTCAGGCAGATGCGCCAGCGGCCGCACGCCGCTCTCGGGAAGTGTTGCATTCTAGAGCATCACGCTCAGGCTACGCGTGATTACGCCTGAGATAGCCTGCCGGGAGTTCTGATTCAGGGTTTAGCCGAACCGGCCGGTTCGGATCAACTCACTCGGCGGGAGGCGTCTGCGCGGGACGCACGCGAATAACCACATCCATCCCTTCGGTAATCATGCCACCGGGCAAATCGGGCAAACCCGAAATCGTCACCTCGGACGCATCGATGTCGGTGAGTTCTCCCGACTCGACGTTGTAGATGTGATAGTGCGGCTCGGTATTCGGATCGTAGAAAACCTTGCTGGGATCCACGATCACCTCCCGCACCAGGTTCTTCTGACGGAAAAGGTTGAGCGTGTTGTATACGGTGGCTTTGGACGTTTCCGAATGCTTGCGGTTGACGATGGCCATCACCTGGTCTGCCGACAGGTGAGACTGGCGGGAAAACAGTGCGTAGGCGATTTCAATGCGCTGATGGGTCGGATTGATTCCATGCTGACGCAGTTTGTCCGCAAGGTTGTCGCGCGTGTATAACGAAGGTGTCATGTCGAGGAATTATAAGATAGGAATTGGACTCTGTCTAATTTCTGTCAAGACCTTTCAAAACATCTGGTTATCAAAAACTCTGGGGGTTTTTGCCCGCAGGGCCCTGAGCCCTGGAATGGACTTGCGCGGCGGCAGACAAGCGCAGCGCAGGCAGAGAGCTAGTCTGCTGGCTCGACCAGCGCTTTCGGTAACGGGAACATGACCTTTTCGACCTTGCCATCCAGTTCCTGCACCGATTCTGCCCCGAGTGCCCGCAGCCTGGCGATAACTGCACCTACCAGCACCTCCGGCGCCGACGCACCGGCGGTCACGCCAACCACTTCCTTGCCTTCCAGCCACTGCGGCTGCAGGTCTTCGGCGTCATCGAGCATGTAGGCCGGTACGCCAAGATTCGCTGCCACCTCCCGCAACCTGTTCGAGTTCGAACTGTTGGTCGAGCCAACCACGATGACGACGTCACAGTTCGAGGCGAGATGCTTGACGGCGTCCTGCCGATTCTGTGTGGCATAGCAGATGTCGTCCTTGCGTGGCCCGGCAATTTCCGGGAAGCGCTTGCGGAGGGCATTGATGATTTCGCTTGCATCGTCGACCGAGAGGGTTGTCTGGGTTACGAAAGCGAGGTTGTCCGGGTCCGCTACTTCCAGGTTGGCAACGTCTGCAACGGTTTCGACCAGATACATGCCGTTACCGGCCTGCCCCATCGTCCCTTCGACTTCAGGGTGCCCGCGGTGGCCAATCATGACCACCTCGCGACCCTGGGCACGCTTGCGGCTGACTTCGACATGCACTTTCGACACCAGCGGGCAGGTCGCATCGAAAACCTGCAGGCCGCGCGCCTCTGCATCGGCACGCACCTTCTGCGACACCCCGTGCGCACTGAACACGACGGTGGCGCCAACCGGAATCTCGTCGATTTCCTCCACGAAGACTGCGCCCTTCCCCCGCAGATCTTCCACCACGAACTTGTTGTGCACGACTTCGTGGCGCACGTAGATCGGCGCGCCGAAGCGTTCAAGCGCACGCTCGACAATATCGATGGCCCGGTCAACACCGGCGCAGAAACCACGGGGATTGGCTAACAGGACATTCATGGTTCGTAGCTCCGCAACCCGGCGGCCGGCTTTCGTTTGGCAAAATACCGGGGCAAATTATAGTTAGTCACGAATTCCTCCTCAGCGTGAACGAGACGGCGTTCTCATGAAGCCGTCCCAGATAACCACCCCGGCGCCAACACTGATACATGAATCGGCGACATTGAATGCCGGCCAATGGTATTCACGCCAGTATACGAGGATGAAATCGACAACCGCGCCGACTGTCAGACGGTCGATCACGTTGCCAATTGCGCCGCCCAGAATCAGCGCCAGGCCAAAGCACAGAAAAGCATTCCCGCGATGCTTGTGCAGCATCCAGACGATCAGTATCGACGCGCCAAGCGCAATCAGCACGAAAAACCACCGCTGCCAACCGGACGCCGCAGCCAGAAAGCTGAATGCCGCACCCGTGTTGTAGGTCAGCACCAACGAAAAGGAGGGCAGGACGGGGATCGACGAACCGGGTTCGATATGTTCCACAGCAAGGTACTTGGTGTACTGATCCAGAAGCACCAGCACGAGGGCGAACAGCAGCCATTTGATGACGGCCTGCGTCGGCCCTGAGTGCGCGCCATCAGGCATACGTTCTTTGCTCCCCAGGACCGTAAAGGTTGGATGTACAACGGGCGCAAATACCGGGATGCCCGGCGTCGTGACCGACATCGGCCCGGTAGTGCCAGCATCGCTCACACTTGGCGTGCGCGCTGGGCCTGACATCGACGGACATCGTCCTATGGTCATGCGAGGCATCCACCTCCGCCGTTGACGTCAACAGCACGAAGCGCAAATCATTGCCAAGCGACTCGAGCAACGCGCTGTCATCGCCTCCTCCGGGCTGAATGGTCACCTCCGCCTGCAGCGACGAGCCGATCTGACCTCCAGCACGCATTTCCTCGAGCTTCTTCTGGACCTGGGAACGCAGTTCGCGCAGCCGGTCCCAACGGGCAAGCAAGTCGGGTCCGGTGTCGGGCAGCCGGTACCACGTGTGCAGCAAAACACTGTCACCATCATTGCCGGTGAGTATCGGCCACGCTTCGTCGGCCGTGAACGAAAGTATCGGCGCCATCAGGCGCAACAGGCTGTGGGCAATGTGATACAGCGCGTTCTGCGCGGCACGGCGCACGCGTGAATCCTCACCGGCCGTGTACAAACGGTCCTTGAGAATATCGAGGTAAAAGCCTCCCAGTTCTTCGGAACAGAAGGTTTGCAAACGCTGTACCACAAGGTGGAATTCATAACCTCCGTAATCGTGTTCCATCTGCGCTTGCATGCGCGCCGTCATCTGCACCGCGTAGCGGTCGATTTCAAGCCACTGCGACGGTTCGAGTCGATGCGCGTCCGGGTCATAGTCGCTCAAATTCGCAAGCAAAAAGCGCAGCGTGTTGCGGATCCGCCGGTAGCTCTCCACCACCCGCTTGAGGATTTCATCCGAGATCGACAACTCGCCGGAGTAATCCGTCGCGGCAACCCACAACCGCAGGATATCCGCCCCCAGCGTGTCAACGACCTTCTGCGGCGCTATCACATTTCCCATCGATTTGGACATCTTGCGGCCACGCCCGTCGACGACGAACCCGTGGGTAAGCAGGCTCTTGTAAGGCGCCCTCCCATCGATTGCGCAGCCAGTCAGCATGCTCGACTGAAACCAGCCACGGTGCTGATCGGAACCTTCGAGGTAGAGGTCGGCCGGTTTGGTCAACTCGTCGCGGCGTTCGAGCACGCCCATATGCGTCGTGCCGGAATCGAACCAGACGTCGAGCGTATCCGGCACCTTCTTCCATTGCGTCGCCTCGTCACCGAGGATTTCTTCCGCCGACAGCGCGAACCACGCCTCGATGCCATCCTTTTCCACGCGTTGCGCTACCTGCTCCAGCAGTTCACTGGTCCGCGGATGCAACTCGCCACTTTCGTGGTGAACGAACAAGGCCATCGGCGTGCCCCAGTTGCGCTGGCGTGACACGCACCAGTCCGGGCGGTTGGCAATCATTCCTGCCAGCCTGGCACGCCCCCACGACGGATAGAACGCCGTATCAGCAACCGCCGTCTCGGCGATCTTGCGCAGCGGGCGCTCGCCAAGGTCCAGGCCAATGAACCATTGCCGCGTTGCGCGAAAAATGATCGGCGTCTTGTGACGCCAGCAGACCGGATAACTGTGTTCGTAGTCGACGACCCGAATCAGTTTTTGGCGTTCCTTGAGCGCTTCGATGACAACAGCATTGGCTTCCCATACCGACTTTCCCCCAACCAGGGGAACGCTGTCGAAAAACCTGCCGTCATCCCCGACCGGATTGTCGACCGCAAGGCCATAACGCTGGCCAACTTCGAAATCCTCGAGACCGTGCGCCGGGGCCGTGTGTACCAGGCCGGTGCCGGCCTCCAGCGTGACGTGCTCGCCGAGCACAATTGGCACTTGCCGGTCGTAAAAAGGATGCTCGAGCAACAGCCCTTCGAGTTTCTCCCCCTTGAACTCCGACACGACCTGGTAGTCGTCGATGCCGTAGGATTTCATGCAGTTCTCTACCAGGTCCCTGGCCAGCATCAGCAAGCCGGCCGGGAATCTGACCAGCGCGTAATCGATATCGGCCCCGATAGCGACTGCCTGGTTGGCGGGCAGCGTCCAGGGCGTCGTCGTCCAGATTACGGCGAATACAAACTCGTAGACGTGCGTAAAGCCCAGCGCAGCCGCAAGGGCGCGGTTGTCGGAGAACTGGAATGCCACGTCGATGGCGGGCGAAGTCTTGTCCTCATACTCCACCTCGGCGTCGGCCAGTGCCGAGCGGCAATCGAGGCACCAGTGCACCGGCTTGGCTCCCTGGTAGAGATAGCCGTTGTCGTTGATCCGCCCGAGAGCGCGAATGATGTCGGCCTCAGTGCCGAACTCCATGGTGCGGTACGGGTTCTGCCAGTCGCCCAGCACGCCCAGACGAATGAAGTCCTTGCGCTGGCGGTCGATCTGTTCGGCAGCATAGTCCCGGCACAACTTGCGAAATTGCGCCGCAGGGAGATTCTTGCCGTGTTTCTTCTCGACCTGATGCTCAATCGGAAGGCCGTGACAGTCCCAACCGGGCACGTAGGGCGCATCGAAACCAGAGAGTGTTTTGGACTTGACGATCACGTCCTTGAGAATCTTGTTGACTGCGTGACCGATATGGATGTCACCATTTGCGTAGGGTGGTCCATCGTGCAACACGAATTTTGGCCTGCCGGCGCACACCTTGCGGATTCGCTGATAAAGATCGCTGTCCTGCCAGGATTCAATCCATGCCGGCTCGCGTTTGGCGAGATTGCCGCGCATCGGAAACGGCGTATCCGGAAGGTTCAGGGTTTTCTTGTAATCGGACATATGTCGGTTCAGTAGCAGGGGTTCAGTCTATCAAGACAGGTCACTACAGCGGCCTGTTGGTTATTCGACTTCGGAAAAAACGCGGCCAACCCACCGCATGTATGGCGTCATCGGGTTTCGCGCCCACCAGCTTGCACGTTCATGTTCAACGAGACATCGCGCGCGCGGAAGTATTCTCTTGCGCGTGCAGCGTCCCGGTCCATCTGCAGAACCAGTTCGTCGACGCCGGCAAACTTCGCCTCGTCGCGCAGTTTCGACAAGAATCTCACCGTCACCCGCCGGCCGTAAATGTCACGCTTGAAGTCAAACAAATGGACCTCCAGCACCGCTCGCCCGCGACTGGTGACCGTCGGGCGCACTCCGAGGCTCGCCACTCCCGGCAACGCACGTTCGCACAGCCCTTCCACCTCGACGACAAATATGCCGGCCAACGGCGCCTTGAGGCGGTTCAGGCGCACATTGGCCGTCGGGTAACCCAGCCCCGTTCCAATCCCGTCACCACGCTCCACGCGCCCGCAAATGCTGTAGCGCCGGCCAAGCAAGGCGGCGGCTCCGTCCAGGTCGCCGGCCTCCAATCGGGCCCGCACCGCGGTGCTCGAAACGCGGGCACCCTGGTACAGGATGCTGCGCGTGGCCTCCACTTCGTATCCGTAACGCGGCGCCAGTGACATCAGCAAGTCGAAGTTGCCGCTGCGCCGTGACCCGAAACGGAAATCATCGCCGACCAGCAGCCACCTGGTTCCCAGCGCCCGATGCACGATCCGCTCGACGAAGTCGTTGGCCGAAATCTGCGCCATCCGATAATCGAAGCGGCAGACGAACACCGTGTCGACCCCGAAGGCGTCGAGCAGTTCCAGTTTCTCGCGCAGGCTGGCCAATCGGGCCGGCGCCTGGTCCGGCGCAAAGAACTCCTGCGGCTGTGGCTCAAAAGTCATCACCGCCGCCAGGAGATTCTTGCTGCGCGCGACCTCGACCAGCCGCTTGAGCATGGTTCTGTGACCCAGGTGAACGCCATCGAAATTGCCGATCGTCAACGCCACTGACGCCTCGGCCCTTTCCGGCGCCTGCCGCAACACGCGCATATCCGAAAATCCAGTTGCCGTCAAAAGGTCTGAATTTTAGCGATTTTTTTGCCCTGGCGCCGTAAGACGCCAATGCGCACACCGCCTTGCCGCGGATTACTCATTAAATATTAGAATAACGATTCGTCGCTTAATAACCGTCAGGCACTTATGTCCCGGGCCACTCGGACCCGGGCATTGCCACAGGTGGCCCATGAAACTGCAGCAACTGCGTTACATCTGCGAGGTAGCGAAGCGCGACCTCAACCTCTCGCAAACCGCTGAAGCCCTGTTTACGTCGCAACCGGGCATCAGCAAGCAGATCAAAGCGCTCGAGGACGAACTCGGCGTGGATATCTTCGTGCGCCACGGCAAGCGCCTGGTGGCCGTTACCGAACCCGGAAAGGAAATCATCGAAAAAGCGCAGCGCGTGCTCAACGAGCTGGTTCACCTGAAGCAGATCGGCCAGGAATTCACCCGCGAGGACAGCGGCAGTCTGACCATCGCCACCACCCATACCCAGGCCCGCTACGCCTTGCCGCCCGTGATCAAGGCCTTTCGGGAAAAGTATCCGGGTGTGCGGCTGTCGCTCTACCAGGGCAGCCCGACACAGATTTCCGAGCTAACCTCTTCCGGGCAGGCGGACATAGCCATCGCAACCGAAGCGATTGAGCATTACAAGGACCTGGCGATGCTGCCCTGCTATCAGTGGAACCGCTGCGTGCTGACGCCACCCCGTCACCCGCTGCTCAAGGTGAAGAAACTGACGCTGGCCGACATCGCGCGTTATCCCGTGATCACCTACGACTTTGCCTTTACCGGTCGGTCGAAAATCAACCAGGCATTCGCCGCCGAGGGGTTAACCCCCGAAGTGGTGCTCACCGCGATCGACGCCGACGTGATCAAGACTTACGTCGAATTGGGACTGGGAGTCGGCATCGTCGCAATGATGGCCTACGACCCCGACCGCGACCAGCGTCTGCGTGCACTCGATGCGAGCCATCTGTTCGAGCCCAGCACAACCCGGTTCGGGATTCGAAAGGACGCCTACCTGCGCGGTTACGTCTATGACTTTATCGAGATGTTCGCGCCGCACCTGGGACGCGACGTGGTCGACGCAACCTTGCGCGGCGCAATCTAGACCCGCCCGCTTCGCGGCAAGGCGGCCGCCGGGTGTGCATCAGCGTTCGCGTCTGCTGAAATCAGCCAATCGAAAACCTGCCACCCACAGCGCGCCGAGATAACTTGCCGCGCCCGCCAGCACAACGATGACAAGGCGTTGAATTCGCTCCCAGGCGCCGGCATCCAGCCAGCCATCGCCATCCGCCATCCAGAACAACACACCAGCCATGACGGCCAGCGCCGCTGCCACCTTGAGCAGGAACGGCGTCCAGCCGGCAAGCGGCGTATAGATGCCGCTCTGACGCAGCTTCCAGTACAGCAAGCCGGCATTGACCCACGCCGCCAGCGAAATTGCCAGCGCCAGGCCGGCATGCTGCAGGTGCCAAACAAGGGCCAAATTCATCATCTGGGTCGCGAACAGCGTGATGACGGCGATTTTCACCGGTGTCCTGGTGTTCTGGCGCGCGTAGAACGCCGGAGCGAGTATCTTGACGAGCACAAGCGCCACGAGGCCGACACTGTAGGCGATGAGCGCCTGGCGCGTCATGAGGACATCGTGTGCAGCAAATTCTCCGTGCTTGAACAATGTTGCGACGATCGGCACGGCAATGATCGCCAGCGCCACGGCACAAGGTGCCGCCAGCACCACTGTCAGCCTCAATCCCCAGTCGAGCAGGTGGCTGTACTCCTCGCGCGAACCTTCGGCGAAACGCCGCGACAGGTTCGGCAGCAGTATCGTGCTCAGGGCAACGCCCAGCAAGCCGACCGGCAGTTCCATGAGCCGGTCCGCGTAATAGAGCCAGGTCACGCTTCCGGTCACCAGGAATGAGGCGAAGATGGTGTTAATCAGCAGCGAGATCTGCGCAACCGAGACGCCCAGGATCGCAGGCCCCATCAGCCGCAGTATGCGCCGCACTCCCTCGTCGCGGGGCGCCCAGGAAAAACCCGGCATCATGCGAATTCTGATCAGGAACGGCAGCTGGAATGCGAGTTGCAGCACGCCGCCGAAAAATACCGCCCAGGCAAGCGCCATTACCGGTGGATCGAAGTACGGCGCCAGCCATACGGCGAAACCGATGAACGACAGGTTCAGCAAGGTCGGCGTAAAGGCCGGGATGGAGAACCGGCTCCAGGTGTTGAGTATCCCCCCGGCAAGCGAGGCGAGCGAGATAAACAGGATGTACGGGAAGGTCAGCCGCAACATCTCGACGGTAAGTTCGAATTTGTCCGCATCCGAGGAAAACCCCGGCGCACTGACATAAATGATTGCGGGCGCGGCCAACACGCCAAGTGCTGACACGGCGAGGAGTATGGCGGCCAGCAGGGTCGATACCCGGTCGACGAGCAATTTCGTATCGTCGTCGCCGCGCGCAATCCGGTATTCGCCAAGCACCGGAACAAACGCCTGGGAAAAAGCGCCCTCGGCGAACAGCCGTCGCAACAGGTTGGGAATGCGGAAAGCGACAAAGAATGCGTCGGTCGCCAGACCGACCCCGAAAACACGGGCAATGACGACGTCGCGCACCAGACCGAGTACGCGCGAGACCAGAGTCATGCTGCTGACCGTGGCCAGCGCTTTGAGCAAATTCATGGTGAGATCACTGTGAGCGGCGCCGCTATTCTAGCCGATGCCCCCGCTCCGCAAGCTGAAGAGAGGCCATAGCGGGACGGGAAATACGCCGCGAACCAAGGGCTTACGAAACCTCGTCGCGAGCAACAGCGGTTTCGCCACCGATGACTTGCGAAATACGTTCTGGAACAGTACCATACGCCCCTTTTTCGATCGCCGCGTTGGCGGCAACAGGAAAACCGAATGGCAAACATCGCTTCCGCAAAGAAACGCGCAAAACAATCCGCAAAGCGCCGCGCCCACAACGTGGGGTTGCGCTCCGAGTTGCGCACGATGATCAAGAAAGTCCGCAAGTCGATTGAGGCAGGGGACAAAAAAGCCGCAATGGCAGAGTTCCAGAGTTCGCAGAGCCGGCTCGACTCGATCACCGACAAGGGCATCGTTCACAAGAACACGGCAGCGCGCCAGAAGAGCCGTTTGTCGATGGCAATCAAGGCCATGCCGTAGCCGCGAGCACCCGCAAGAATGCACCAGGAAGCCCGCGGCTGTGACTGCGGGCTTTTTCGTTACACCTGAGGAAAATCAACCGGGCCGGCTGTTCCGGGCGAAGGCGGAAACGGTTGCAACTGGGAACGTATTTCGCTACAAATTGTGCTGAAACCACCGACCCGGCGGTCCGGATAATGTTCTTCATGACACGGCGGCACGTTGCCGCCGTGTTGTTTTTCCAAGACCGGCGATCTGCCAGAGGCCACTGAATGAGAAATGTAATGCCAACTTATGGACGAAAGTCCGTGTCTTTTTCGCGCGGCGAAGGCGCGTGGCTTTGGGACACAGAAGGCAAACGTTACCTTGATGGTTTATGCGGAATCGCGGTAACCGGGCTCGGCCACGCGCACCCGAAAATCAGTGAAGCCATCTGCAAACAGGCGGGTCGCCTGATGCATGCCTCCAACCTCTATCAAATCCCGGAACAGGAGCAACTCGCCGTACGCCTGTGTACGCTGGCGGCGATGGATAACGTGTTCTTTTGCAATTCCGGCGCGGAGGCGAATGAGGCCGCCATCAAGGTCGCGCGTCTTTACGGGCACCGCAAAGGCGTCAACAAGCCTTCCATCATTGTGATGGAGCAATCCTTTCACGGACGCACCATGGCAACCTTGTCCGCAACCGGCAATCGTAAAGTCCAGGCCGGATTCGAGCCGTTGCTGTCCGGTTTCGCGCGCGTGCCATACAACGACGTTAACGCAGTCGAGCAGGTGGCCGCGAACAACCCCGACGTTGTCGCGATACTGGTCGAACCGGTTCAGGGGGAAGGCGGAATCAACGTGCCCGATGCGACCTACCTTGATTCGCTACGGGATATCTGCGACCGCAAAGGCTGGTTACTGATGCTCGACGAAGTCCAGACCGGCATGGGGCGCACCGGAGCGTGGTTCGCGCATCAGCTCGGCAAGTCAAAACCGGACGTCATGACCTTGGCAAAAGGTCTTGGCAACGGCTTTCCAATCGGCGCCTGCCTGACGCGTGGCCCGGCAGCTGAAGTGCTGCAACCCGGCAGTCACGGCTCGACCTTCGGCGGCAACCCGGTCGCCTGCGCCGCTGCAATGGCCACCTTGAGCGTCATCGAGGACAACGACCTGCTGTCGCGAGCGGCCGTACTCGGCAACGACATCACGAATGCGCTGAGAGAACAACTGGCGGAAGTCCAGGGCGTGCGGCAAGTTCGCAACAAAGGGCTGATGGTCGCCGTTGAACTCGACCGTGCGTGCGGCGAGCTCGTGACGCAGGCAATAGATAACGGGCTGCTGATCAATGTCACGGCAGAAAAAGTCGTTCGCCTTTTGCCGCCGCTGATCCTGAGCGATGAAGAGGCACAGATCCTCGTCAATGGCGTTGCTGGGCTCATCAAGGCGTTCAGCAAGACGGCTACGGCCGCAACCGGCTGAACGATGCCGGCACCCAGACATTTTCTGCAGCTGACGGACCTGTCATCCGAGGAGCTCGGCTACCTGTTCGAGCGCACAACGCAGATCAAATCGCGCTTCAAGGCGTACCAGAAATACTGGCCGCTGCAGGATCGTACCCTGGTAATGATCTTCGAGAAGCAGAGCACGCGCACGCGGCTGTCGTTTGAAGCAGGCATGCAGCAGTTGGGCGGCAGCGCCATTTACCTCAACACCCGGGACTCGCAGCTTGGCCGGGGTGAACCCGTTGAAGACGCGGCCCAGGTGATCTCGCGCATGTGCGATCTGGTCATGATCCGCACTTACGAGCAAAGCATGATCGAGAACTTCGCTGCGAACTCGCGGGTTCCCGTCATCAACGGACTGACCAATGAATATCATCCGTGCCAGATTCTCGCCGACGTCTATACCTTCGTCGAGAAACGCGGCCCGATCAAGGGCAGGACGGTCGCCTGGATCGGCGATTCGAACAACGTCTGCAACACCTGGCTACAGGCGGCGATGCTGCTGGATTTCAAACTGCACGTTTCGACACCTCCCGGCTTCGAAATAGAACCGGAACGGGTGGGCGTCCACGACAGCAGCCATTATCAAAGCTTCGCGGATCCGATGGAGGCGGCGCGTGGCGCCGACCTGGTAACCACCGACGTCTGGACCAGCATGGGCTTCGAGGAAGAGGATGCCGAGCGCCAGCGTGCCTTCGAGAACTGGCAAGTGGATGCCGCGATGATGGCCCAAGCCAGCCCCGATGCTTTGTTCATGCACTGCCTGCCGGCCCATCGTGGCGAGGAAGTCGCTGCGGATGTCATCGACGGATCGCAAAGCGTAGTATGGGACGAAGCCGAGAACAGATTACACGCACAGAAGGCATTAATGGAATTTTTGCTGCTGGATCGAGTCAACGACTGACCGGGGAAGGATTGGTCGGTCCAGCGGCAGGCGAAGTCGAAAGCACATGGCTTCGGCCATGAACCAGGTCAACCAGTTGTCGGATTCCGGTTCGGGACCAGCATTTTGCGGGTATGCCGCCATGACCCCGCATGATCAGGACTTGACGAGCAGGGTCTGGTCGTCACAACCACTACAGAGGCAGCTGCAAACTTCGTTTTTTCTGCCCAGGAATTAGTTCAAGGAGTCATTTATGCACAGATTCAAACTGGCGACCGCCATCTTTGCGGCCTTTTTCTTCGCCTCGTTAACGGGCCATGCGCAGAGCGATGACGTGGCAACCATTGCCGATCAGAACGGCTGCAGGGTCTACAACCCGATGCCGCAAGAGCAGGAATCGATCCGCTGGAACGGCGAGTGTCGCGACGGATTCGCCAACGGTACCGGTACGCTCGACTGGTATATCGGAGACCAGCTGCAAGAACGCTACGAAGGCGAATTGAATATGGGTTGGGCCGAGGGCGAAGGAACCTATGTATCGCGGCAAGGCGCGCGCTACAAAGGCGAATGGAAGAAAAGCATGCAGCACGGCAAAGGGACGATACAGAATGCCGACGGCAGCATCTATCAAGGTGAATGGAAAGAAGGAAAGCCCAACGGCTATGGCGTTTACCGCATGCCGAACGGCGAAACCATCGAAGGCGAGTGGGTGGACGGTGAATTGAAGGCCGAGTCCGGCTCGCGCAGAATCTGAACATCCGGAAATACGAGTCAACATGAAGAAGAAAATAAAGAAAGTTGTCCTCGCCTACTCGGGCGGCCTGGATACATCCGTGATCCTGAAGTGGCTGCAGGATACATACGACTGCGAAGTAGTGACGTTTACCGCCGACATCGGCCAGGGTGAAGAAGTCTCGCCGGCACGGCGCAAAGCCAAGATGGCGGGCGTGAAGCAGATCTTCATCGATGACCTTCGCGAGGAGTTCGTGCGCGACTTCGTGTTTCCGATGTTTCGCGCCAATACCGTGTACGAGGGCGAGTACCTTCTCGGCACCTCCATCGCCCGGCCGCTCATCGCCAAGCGCCTGGTTGAAATTGCCCGCGAAACCGGCGCCGATGCCATTTCCCACGGTGCTACCGGGAAGGGAAACGATCAGGTCCGGTTCGAACTGGGCGCGTATGCGCTGATGCCGGAAGTAAAGGTAATTGCGCCGTGGCGCGAATGGGATCTGCTCTCTCGCGAAAAACTGCTCGCATATGCCGAAAAACACGGCATTCCGGTGGAGTACAAAAAGAAGAAAGGGGCTGCCCCCTACTCCATGGACGCGAATCTGCTGCACATATCCTATGAAGGAGGCGTGCTGGAGGATCCGGCGTTCGAACCGGAAGAATCGATGTGGCGCATGACCGTGTCGCCTCAAAAGGCGCCCAACCGGCCGCAAACGGTGGAACTCGAATACCGGCGCGGCGACATCGTCGCCATCAACGGCAAGAAGCTGAGCCCAGCCAGGGTTCTTGCCACATTGAACCGGCTCGGCGGCCGGCACGGCATCGGCCGGCTCGACATCGTCGAGAACCGCTATGTGGGGATGAAGTCACGCGGCTGTTATGAAACGCCTGGCGGCACCATCATGCTCAAGGCGCACCGGGCAATCGAGTCAATCACGCTCGACCGCGAGGTTGTTGCGCTGAAGGATGACCTGATGCCGCGCTACGCACGGATGATCTACAACGGTTACTGGTTCAGCCCGGAGCGAACCTTGCTTCAGAAGCTCATTGACGAATCGCAGGAACCGGTCAACGGCAAGGTGCGCGTCAAGCTCTACAAGGGGAGCGCGCAAGTCGTTGGTCGCGAATCCAAACGCAATACGCTGTTCGATACGCGTGTCGCCAGTTTCGAAGATGACCGTGGCGCCTATAACCAGGCCGACGCAGAAGGCTTTATCCGGCTCAACGCGTTACGCCTTCGCATTGGCGCCCAGCGGCAACGTCGCTAATGGCAGTATCCGGCGGGTAGTGCCAGGACCGGCATCACGTTCGACGGCCTGCCATGCCCGCAAGCTACCTTTGGAGTGTTACATGCTGGTTTTCCGAAACAGCGAAAGTTCTGGGACGCGCGCACCATGACAACCATTGCTGTAGTCAGAAAAGGCGGGGTCGCTGCAATCGCTGCCGATACGCTCACGAAGTGGGGCTCGGGCAAGGAAAGCGCCAAGTACATCGCCAATAGCGAAAAGATTATCAAGATCGGGGAGAACTACATTGCCGTGACTGGCAATGCGACGTTCAAACTCATTCTCAAGGAGTACTTCGTCGAACAGGGCAATGAAATTGCCTTGTCGAACCCTATGGAAATCTTCCGCACCTGGAGCCGCTTGCATGCGGCGCTGAAGGAGAAGTACTTCCTGATGCCGGAAGAGGATAAAGAGGACGCCCTCGAGTCGAGCCGGATGGATGTTCTGATCGCCAATGCGCACGGCATCTTCGGTGTGTCCGGCCATCGGACGGTGCAGGAGTTCTCGCGGTTTTATGCCTATGGCAGCGGAAGCGATTATGCCCTGGGTTCCCTGTGGGCGGACTACGACCGCAAGGGTTTGCCTGCCGGAAAGATCGCCAAAAGGTCGATCGAGGCAGCCTCCGAATTCGATGATGGAACCGGTTTGCCAGCAGAAAGCTACACGCTGCGGCTTCGCTAGGCTGCCCGGAACGCCAGGGCTGGCTCACGACTGGCAGTCCTTGAATCCGCTTGATATCGTCATTATCACGTTTTTTGTGAACCCTGAGGAGGAATGACTCATGCCCAGTTTCGACATCGTTTCGGAAGTCGACAATGTCGAGTTGCGCAATGCCGTCGACCAGGCAAACCGGGAAGTCGGTAACCGGTTCGACTTCAAGGGATCGGACGCACGCATTGAAATCGCCGAAGGCAACGCGCTGACGGTTTTCGCCGATGATGATTTCAAACTTGGTCAGGTATACGACGTGCTGATTGCGAAAATGGCAAAGCGCAACGTCGACGTGCGCAGCCTGTCGCGCGGACAGGTCGAGAAGATCAGCGGTGACAAGGTCAAACAGGTCATTACCGTACGCTCCGGCGTTGACAAGGACCTGGCCAAACGCATTGTCAAACTCATCAAGGACAGCAAGCTGAAACTGCAGGGCTCGATACAAGGGGACTCTGTGCGGGTTTCGGGCGCGAAGAAAGACAGCCTTCAGGAAGCAATGGGCCTGGTGCGTTCGGAAGTGAAAGACTATCCCCTCCAATTCAGCAACTTCCGGGACTGATCGGTCCGTAAACGAACTCGAATGAACTTTCCTGACGCACCTGCCCTCGCTTTGGCAACGGCCTTGTTTTGCGTCGCAACGACGGCTGCCGCTACCGATGTACGGCTCGTCGGCGTAGCGGAGAATACTGCCATCCTGATGATAGACGACAGCAAGCCGCGCATGATGCGGGTTGGCCAGACTGGGCGCGCAGGCGTCAAACTGGTCGCAGTCGACGGCCAGAGCGCTGTTGTAGAAGTCGACGGCGAGCGTCTGGAGTTGCACCTGGGCGATCAACCGTACGCTCCGCCGGTCGCAAGCGAGCGGGCCAGCGTCACCCTCGTGTCGGATGTTCGGGGGCACTTTGTGACGGCTGGAAACATCAACGGCGCAAGCGTCCGGCTGATGGTCGACAGCGGCGCGTCTATGGTGTCAATGGGACCAAGTGACGCGAAGCGTGCCGGAATAGATTATCTGGCCGGCAACAAGACTTATGCGAACACGGCCAACGGCGTGGCACTGGCGTACCACGTGCGCCTGAACAAAGTGCAAGTGGGAGATATCGTTCTTTACAACGTCGAAGGCCTGGTGCACGAAAATATCAACCTGCCCGTAGTGCTGCTCGGAATGAGCTTTCTGGGGCGGCTGGACATGCGCCGCGAAGGCGACATGCTGACGCTCAGCAAGCGCGACTGAAGCCCGACGCAAGATTTGCCAGGCGGCAATCAACTAACAAACGAGGGTATTTGCCCGTGCCCGGTCAGAGCCGCTGACAGGTCTCAGCGCGGCGGTTTGTCCTGCAATTTGTTTTTCTCGATCAGGGCGTACGCGGAGTGGTTGTGGATTGACTCGAAGTTCTCCGACTCGACCACATAGGCATCGATGCGCTTGTCCGCATTGAGAACAGTCGCGACATCGCGAACGATATCCTCGACAAATTTTGGATTGTCGTAAGCGCGCTCCGTGACATACTTTTCATCCGGTCGCTTGAGCAGGCCGTACAGTTCACACGAGGCCTGCTCCTCGGCAACTCGCACCAGTTCCTCGATCCAGACATGCGTATTGGTGCGGGCGCTGATGGTGACATGCGAACGCTGATTGTGCGCCCCGTAGTCCGAAATGCCTTTGGAGCACGGGCACAGGCTGGTCACCGGAATCACTACCTTCATGACCAGCGAATAGCGGCCCTCATTGATCTCGCCCGTGAACGTGACCTCGTAATCCATCAGACTCCTGACACCGGAAACAGGGGCCGCCTTGTCGATGAAGTAGGGAAACACCATTTCGATGTGGCCCGATTCGGCCTCGAGCCGCTCGACCATCTCGCGTAGCATCGACTCGAAAGACTCGACTGAAATCTCACGCTCATGGGCATTGAGAATTTCCACGAACCGCGACATGTGCGTGCCCTTGAAATTGTGCGGCAAGCCGACGTACATGTTGAAGGTCGCGATGGTGTGCTGGACGCCGCTGTCCTTGTCAGCAACCCTCACAGGGTGCCGGATCGCCTTGATGCCAACCTTGTCGATGGCCAGCCGGCGGGTATCTGCGGAACTCTGAACGTCCGGGATCACAACTTTTTCAGGCGAGTTCATACTGGGTTCAGGCTGATGGGGGGAAACAAGGCGAATTATAGTCCCGCCCAATACCCGAGTAAACTACTCAGCTAATGAATTTGCGTATGGATCGGCCAATTCCGGCCGCGTCCAGCCCGCACTCGGCGATCAGGCTCGCCGGATCCCCGTGATCGACGAAACGATCCGGAAGCCCCAGTTGCAGCACCCGTGACTGCAAGTCCATACGCCCCAGCGCCTCGAGCACGGCACTGCCGGCACCACCGCTGATCACGTTCTCCTCCACCGTGACGAGGTATTCGTGCGACTGTGAAAGCGCGCGGATCAGGTTCTCGTCAATAGGCTTCACGAAGCGCATATTCGCGACCGTGGCATCCAGCTCTTCCGCAGCTTCCAGTGCAGCCGCCAGAGGTGCTCCGAAAGCGAGAATGGCGATCCGCCTGCCCTCCCGCATCACCTCTCCCCGCCCCACTTCCACGCCGGTCAATTCCTGCTCGATGTCGACGCCGGGGCCGGCACCGCGCGGGTATCGCACCGCTGCCGGTCCCGGCATCTCGAATGCGGTGAACAGCATCTGCCGGCACTCATTCTCGTCCGCCGGGGTCATGACGACGACATTTGGCACGCAACGCAGGTAGGACAGATCAAAACTGCCGTGATGGGTTGGGCCGTCCGCCCCAACCAGACCGCTGCGATCAATCGCAAATGTCACATCGAGATTCTGCAGGCAGATGTCATGTATCAGTTGGTCATAGGCACGCTGCAGAAACGTCGAATAGATGGCTACCACCGGCTTCATGCCTTCGGTGGCCAGACCGGCGGCAAACGTGAGCGCATGCTGTTCGGCGATCCCGACATCGAAGTAGCGATCGGCATACTCCTGCGAGAAGCGCACCATGCCCGAGCCTTCACGCATGGCCGGCGTAATTGCCATCAGCCGCTCCTCCCGAGCCGCCATGTCGCACAGCCAGTCGCCAAAGACCTGGGTGTAGGCAGGCTTGCCCGCTGTCTTGGATACGATTCCCTCGGCGGGCGCAAACTTGCCCACACCGTGGTACAAGATCGCGTCGTCTTCGGCAGGCTGATAGCCTTTTCCCTTGCGGGTCACCACGTGCAGGAATTGCGGCCCGTCGAGCTTGCGCAGATTCGCCAGCGTTGCCACCAGCACATCAAGGTCGTGCCCGTCGATCGGCCCGATGTAATTGAATCCGAACTCCTCGAACAATGTGCCGGGCATGACCATGCCCTTCATGTGTTCCTCTGCGCGCCTGGCCAATTCCAGTACCGGAGGGACTTTACCGAGAACCTTTTCGCTCGCCCGGCGGGCCGCCGAGTAGAACCGCCCGGAAAGCAGCCGCGCCAGGTAATTGTTGAGAGCGCCGACATTTTCGGAAATCGACATGTCGTTGTCATTGAGAATAACCAGCAGATTCGCGTCCATGGCGCCGGCATTGTTGAGAGCTTCAAAAGCCATTCCCGCCGTCATCGCGCCATCGCCGATGATCGCAACAGCCCGCCGGTCTTCTCCGAGCGCTCGCGCCGCAACAGCCATGCCCAGCGCGGCGCTGATCGAAGTGCTCGAATGCGCGGTGCCAAAGGTGTCGAATTCGCTCTCCTCGCGGCGCGGAAAACCTGCAAGCCCGTGATACTGGCGCAGCGTGTCCATGCGCTCCCTGCGGCCCGTCAATATCTTGTGGGAATAAGTCTGATGGCCGACGTCCCAGACCAGTCTGTCGTTCGGGGTATCGAAAATATAATGCAGGCCGATGGTCAGTTCGACAGTGCCCAGATTGGAGGAGAGATGACCACCCGTTTTCGAAACAGAGTCGATCAGGAACTCGCGCAGCTCCTCCGCGAGCTGCGGCAATTGCTTGCGCTCGAGCTTGCGCAGGTCGGAGGGTCGGTTGATCGTTTTCAGCAATTCGTACATCGCAAAGCGCCCGGCAAGCCAGCCCGGAGTCAAAAATTCCGTTGAAAAATGAACCCGGCTATGTCACCGAGCCGCGCGCCGCCACCTGGCAACTGCCCGAGCACCCCGAGCGCCTCCTGATGCAGTTCAGTGGCCAGTTCACGCGTGCGCTCCAGCCCGAGAACACTGACATACGTAGGCTTGTTGTCGCTGGCGTCCTTGCCAGCGGTCTTGCCGAGCGTTGCCGTACTCGACTGGGCATCGAGCAGATCATCCACCACCTGAAAGCCCAGACCGGCAACCTTGGCGAAGCGGTCCAGCGCGTCGAGATCAACGGCGCCCGGATTCCCGCACAACGCTCCAAGCTGGACGCTCGCGCGAATCAGGGCACCGGTCTTGTGTACATGCATGAATTCGAGCTCCGGTTCGGACAACTGCATGCCAACGCTTTCAAGATCGATCGCCTGACCTCCCGCCATGCCGCGCGAGCCGGCGGAGCGCGCAAGGATCGCGACCATCTTCAGTTGCCGCCCGGCATCGCCAACCAGGCCGCTTTCGGAAAGTACCTGAAACGCGAGGCTTTGAAGAGCGTCACCGACCAGCAAAGCCGTTGCTTCGTCAAATTCGACATGCACGGTCGGCTGACCGCGTCGCAAACCGTCGTCATCCATGCACGGCATGTCGTCGTGCACCAGTGAGTATGCGTGAATCAACTCCACCGCACTGGCAACCGCATCCACACTCTTGGCGTCAGCCGACACGAGCTCTCCGGTAGCGTAAGCCAGCAGCGGCCTTACCCGCTTGCCGCCGCCGAGGACCGCGTAGCGCATGGCCGAATGCAGGCGCGCGGGGGCATGATCGGCCGACGGCAGAATCTGGTCGAGCACACTTTCGACCCTGCTCCGCTGCTCGAGCATCCAGTGCTGAAAACGACTACTGATCGCCGTCGTCACCGGCAAATTTCCGCAGCGTTTCGGACTCGAGGATTTTCACCTGCTGTTGGGCATCCTGCAGCTGGCGCTGACAAAACTGCAGCAGCTCCGCACCGCGTTTGTACGCAGTGAGCGATTTTTCCAGGGGAAGCTGGCCTCCCTCCATGTTTTCTACAATGGACTCCAACTCCGAGAGCGCTTCTTCGAACGTCAGTTCTTTTTCTGCTTTGGCTTTCGGCACAGTAATTTCGGCCCAATGGACTCGGAAGAAGATTCAATCAACACCAAACAGCCTAAAATATCCTATTGCGGGCCTCAGAGCAATGAGCGCTCCCGGGGTCCGCGAACCCGCGTAGACAAGCCGATCCGCGGGACAGGTTATTTGCCGGACTACACCCCATGCCGCTAACATCGCGGTTTTCCCGCTCAACGCATCCAGAGAGAACCCGATGGCACTGACGACGCTGATCCAGGCAGACGAACTCGCCGCAAATCTCGACAATCCACGATTCGTTATTTTCGACTGCCGCCATGAACTAACCAATCCTGAGTTCGGCACCAAGGCCTATGCGCAGTCCCATCTACCGAACGCGCATTTCGCCTCGGTTGACAACGATCTGTCCTCAAGACCTACCGGCCGCAACGGCCGGCACCCTTTGCCAACACCCGATGCGTTTGCCAAATGGCTGGGCAGCAAAGGGGTTACCAACGGCGTGCAGGTGGTCGGCTACGACAATGCTGCGGGTGTCTACTCTTCGCGACTGTGGTGGATGCTGAGGTGGCTCGGACACGACGCCGTGGCCGTACTCGATGGCGGTTGGGACGCGTGGCTGGCCAGCGGCGGACCGACCACGCAGGAAGTGCCCGCCGCAGTGCCGGCGACTTTCTCTCCCCGGTTGCGCGATGTCAATGTCGATGCGGCGAGCATCGTCGCAGACCTGCCCTCCGGAACGCTGAAAATCATCGATGCCCGCAGCAATGATCGCTTTCATGGCCAGAACGAGACAATTGATCCCGTCGGTGGTCACATCCCCGGTGCGGTGAACAGGTTCTTCAAGACAAACGTGGACGAGCACGGGCGCTTTCGCCCTGCCGGTGATCTAAAGCGCGAGTTCCGGACCCTCATCGGCGATACACCGGTCAAGAATGTCGTCCATCAATGTGGTTCCGGCGTATCCGCTTGCCATAATCTGTTGGCCATGGAACTGGCTGGAATGGGGGGCTCGCGGCTGTATCCCGGCTCGTGGAGTGAATGGGTGGCAGATCCCGCCCGGCCGGTTGCAACAGATTGATCGATTGATGCAATGCATGGACTGGCCGACGCGATACTGCTGATCCATGCACTGATCGTTTTTTTTGTCGTCGCCGGTGCGGTCTACATCTGGGTCGGCGCAAGGCGCCATTGGCCGGGCGTGCGCGCCCCGCTATTTCGCTATACACACCTCGGCATAATGCTGTTCGTCGCGGCACAGGCACTCGTCGGCAGGCTGTGCCCCCTGACGGTCTGGGAAGACAGATTAAGAGGGGAGCATCCCCGCGACGGCTTTGTCGCTTACTGGGTGGGGCAACTGATCTATTACGATCTGCCACCGTGGGTGTTCACTGCCGCTTACGTTGTTTTCGCAATCGCTCTAATCATCACCCTGGTACTGCTGCCACCGCAACGGAGCCGATAGCTGCGCAAGACACTGCTGCCCACATGGCAACTGACGCCTTGCAAGTTACCGCGATCCGCGCATCCGCAACATCACCCGAGCACGTCGTTCCAGATGTTTGTGCCCCAGGCCTCCGCGATCGCTCCTTCCGCCTCGTTGGCGGCCTCGGACAGCCCGCCAGCCCCCTCGATCGGTACCATGGTACGCAGCTCGCGGTCATACCCGTGCACGGAAGCCACGTGAATGACATCCCTGTCACTGACAAAGCTGTAACAGGTATTGGTAATCAAAGGCGATTGTTCGGGCTGGTTTCCGTGCAACAACTCGATAATTGCAGCCGCGCATACCTTGCCGTGCTGGTTTGCCATGTGCCCCGACTTGGGCATGCGCGGAGCGGCCATGACGGCGTCACCAAGCACGTGAACGTTTGGCACCGCGACCGACTCATAGGTGAGGAAATCCACCTCGCACCACTTGCCGTTGGCGGTAATCAATCCGGCATCCCGGGCTATCCTGCCCGCACGTTGCGGTGGCACGACATTAAGTACGTCAGCCTTTACGTCGTCGAAATCGAGCATCGCCGTGCGCGTTGCAACGTCAACGTCGACCAGCCCGTTGTTTGCACGGTATTCGATGATGCCCGGGTATCGCTGCTCCCATGCCGTGTGAAACAACGCCTTCTTCGACTGGATATCTTCATTTGCGTCGAGCACCAGCACCTTGGAGCGAGGCTTGTGATTACGAAAATAATGCGCGATCTGGCAGGCGCGTTCGTAGGGGCCCGGTGGACAACGATACGGTGAACGCGGAACAGTGATCGCACATACTCCACCGTCAGCCATGTCTTCAAGTTGCCTGCGCAGCAATGCCGTCTGCGGGCCCGCTTTCCATGCGTGCGGAATAATGTCCCGGCTGGAAGGATCCCGCAGCCCTGGAATGTCGTCGTAAACAAGCTCTACACCGGGCGACACCACCAGCCGGTCATATTCGAGCCGCTGTCCGTCATTCAGCGTGACCACCTGGCGGACCGGATCGACGTCGATGGCCATCTGGTGAACCAGACGCACGCCACGGCGTTCCAGGCCGTTGTAACCACTGGTCAGGTCTGCGAGTTGCCAGGTCCCTGCCAGGACGCGATTCGATAACGGGCAGGATACGAACTGCATGTTGGGCTCGATCAGGGTAACCGCAATGTCCGGCGACCACATGCGCAAGTACCGGGCTGCGGTTGCGCCGCCAAACCCTCCACCGATTACCACTACCCGGCCTGCGGTGCCTGACGAGGGTCTCGCACTGACACATCCGGCCGCCGCCGTCAGCAGAGCGGTTGCCGACAAGGCGCGAACGAACTGACGTCGATTGCGATTCATTTTTCCTGCTCCCCGACCGGTGCGCGGCTGGCGAAGTAATCCGCCAGTTTGTCGATTTGCGCGTCGTTCAATCCCCGCGCAATCTGATTCATCAGCGTCGCCGATTGCGTGCCATCCCGAAACGCTGCCATCAGGCGAACAAATCTCTCCTTGTCCATAGCGGCAATTGACGGGATCACTCCGCTGCTCCTGCCTTCGCTGCCATGGCATCCGGTACAGGCACCAGCCCAGTTGCGCCCTTGCGCATCCTGGGCAAAAGCCCCTTCGGGCGAAAGGCCACATAAAAGGACGCAGAGCAACGCAGTGAGAGCGGCGGGCCGCCTGACCACCGGACTGAGTATCAGCGCATTAACAATCCCCGGCTTCATCATCGCTCCTCCTGCCCCTGTTCCAGAATACCGGCGGAAACTGGCTGCTTGCCTCGCCATAAGCCCCAGGACCCGGCAGGCAAAGTTCAGCATCCCGCCAGTTCCGGCGCAAATCCGGCGCCGGACAAGAATGCTAAAAAAAAACCGGGTTCATGAACCCGGTTTTCTCACTTCCGGCGCTCCGGTTACGCCGGTGCGGCCTCTTTCGCGTCGTGCTCGGACTCGAACTGAAGCTGCGTCTTGCCGTCCGCATCAACATCAACCGTGACTTTGCCGCCGCCGGAAAGACGCCCGAACAGCAACTCGTCGGCGAGCGCGCGGCGGATAGTGTCCTGAATCAACCGCGCCATTGGTCTCGCGCCCATGGTCGGATCGAAACCGTTCTTCGCCAGGTAATCTTTCAATGCCTGCGTAAAGATGATCTCGACTTTCTTTTCGTGAAGCTGCTCTTCGAGTTCTATGAGGAATTTGTCTACAACCCGCAGAATGACTTCAGTGGACAACGGCGAGAACGAAATCGTCGCGTCGATCCGGTTACGAAATTCCGGTGTAAACATCCGCTTGATTTCGGCCATCTCGTCACCGCTCGCGCGCGACTGCGTGAATCCCATCGACACCTTGGAGAGTTCGGACGCACCCGCATTGGTGGTCATGATGATCACCGTGTTGCGGAAATCGGCCTTGCGACCGTTGTTGTCGGTGAGAGTGCCATGATCCATGACCTGCAGCAGGATGTTGAAGATATCGGGATGCGCTTTCTCGATTTCATCCAGCAACAATACGCAGTATGGTTGCTTGGTAATCGCTTCGGTAAGCAGGCCGCCCTGGTCAAAACCGACATATCCCGGCGGCGCGCCAATCAACCGAGAAACGGCATGGCGTTCCATGTACTCGGACATGTCGAAGCGCACCAGTTCCACGCCCATCGTGTAGGCGAGTTGGCGCGCGACTTCGGTCTTGCCCACGCCCGTCGGGCCGCTGAACAGGAAGCTGCCGATCGGTTTCTGCGGATTACCCAAACCGCTACGCGACATCTTGATCGCCGACGAAAGTGCGTCAATGGCCTGGTCCTGCCCGAACACGACCGACTTCAAGTCACGATCCAGTGTCTGTAACTTGTTGCGATCCGTAGACGAAACGCTCTGTGCAGGTACGCGTGCGATCTTGGCAATGATTTCCTCGATCTCATGCTTGCCGATCACCCGCTTTTGCCGGGACTTGGGCGCAATACGTTGCGCAGCACCCGCTTCGTCGATCACGTCAATCGCCTTGTCGGGCAAGTGCCGGTCGTTGATGAAGCGCGCCGACAACTCTGCAGCGGAAGTCAATGCCGCAACCGTGTACTTGACCTGATGGTGAGCTTCGAAACGCGATTTCAGGCCGCGCAAAATGGCCACCGTCTCCCCAACCGACGGTTCGAGTACGTCGATCTTCTGGAAGCGGCGGGACAAGGCGTGATCCTTCTCGAAAATGCCGCGGAACTCAGTGTATGTGGTCGCGCCAATACATTTGAGCTGTCCGGTCGAGAGCGCGGGTTTCAGCAGATTGGACGCATCCAGAGTGCCGCCGGATGCAGCGCCGGCACCGATGAGGGTGTGAATCTCGTCGATAAACAGGATAGCTTGCGGATTCTCCGTGAGTTGCTTGAGCACTGCCTTGAGACGCTGCTCGAAATCGCCC
>Ga0209536_100002292_pt1 | contig 31116 bp, 21 predicted proteins | sample DeeMarSeWOR28_12_FD_187461 | JGI IMG/M metagenome (GOLD analysis project Ga0209536, IMG submission 187461) | Marine sediment microbial communities from White Oak River estuary, North Carolina - WOR-2-8_12 (SPAdes) (version 2) | ecosystem: Environmental > Aquatic > Marine > Intertidal zone >... | reverse complement strand
CAATGCAGGACAAGACCGGTTAAGATAGCCAGGAAACCGCATAAGATAATGACTTGACCCAAAAAATGATCTAAATACATATAGATTGGAAAGGTGGAGAGGGCAACGCCTAATAATATTCCAATGACGCCCATTATGATCAATAACTTGCTAACCCTTCTCGCTTTCTCAACGTTTAACTTCATCCGAACTCCTCCACATACTACAATAATGTACACTATTCCTTAAAAGCATTTCTTGGGGATGCCCAGGGGGCCCAAATAGCACCTCTCCCTTCGTTTCAATATAAACATCGAATAATATACGTCTACAACAAACAAGAAATTTCCTGTAGTGTAGACACATAACCTTGGGCGCAGGTCATATGAAGGTTATCCTATTTCCCTTTGGCTTCCCTGATCGCCTTCACGCAGCTTTCCCTCAATGTGATGGTCTTCTCGTGGTCGCCGGCGAGTTCCAGCGCGCGGTCGTAGCAGGTCATGGCCTCCTGTTGTTTTCCCAGTCTTGACAGGGCGAGACCGCGGTCGCACCAGGCGTCCACGTGGTCGTCGTTGAGCTCCAGGACTCGGTCGAAGAGGCCGATGGCGTCCTCGTATTTGGCCTGCTTCAGGAGGATGTTTCCCTTGCCGTAGATGGCCTCGACGTGGCGCGGTCGGAGCTCGAGGACGCGGTCGAAGTGGTCGGTGGCGAAGCGGTACTTTCCCATCACTCCGTATATGACGCCGGAGATGTAGATGGCCTCGACGTAGTTCGGCCGTAGGTCGATGGATTCCTTCAGTCGGGCCAGGGCCTCGTCGTATTCCTTCAGCTTTGCCAGCGCGACGCCCTTCCTGAACAGGGCCTTGGCGCCCTCCAGTTTTTCCTTTTCCTCCAGGATGAACCGCTGGGTCTCCTCCACCGCCGGGCTGAGGGCGGCGATGCGGTCGTAGCATTCTATTGCTTCTTCATACCGCCCCAGCTTGTTCAGGGCGATGCTCTTGGAGCGCCAGACCTCCTCGTCGTCCGGGCGCAGCTCGATGACGCGGTCGAAGGCCTGGATGGCCTCTTCGTACTTGCGCTGGATCCCTTTCACGATGCCCTTTACGCTCCAGGCGTCGGCGTAGTTCGGGCGGATGGAGATGGCCCTGTCCAGGCTTCCCAGCGAGTTCTCGTACTCGCCCATGGCGGCCTGCACCATCCCCTTGCTGAACCAGGGGCCCACCCATTCGGGGCGTATCTTCAGGGCGAGGTCGAAGGCCTCCAGGGCCTCCTCGAACCTCTCGATGCGGGACAGCAGTACGCCCTTGCTCATGTAGTTGACCGGGTCCTCCGGGAACCTCTCGATGGACTTGTCCAGCAGCAGCATGGCGCGGTCGTAGTTGCCCTGGACGGCGTTCATGAGCGCCTCCGATTTCAGCTGCTCCGCGCCGGCGTCGAGGGTGGCCAGCTTTGTCCCGTCCTCGTCGAGGCCCCCTAGCAGGTACTGCTCCCTGGCCGCGGGTCCGAACACGACGCCGCTCGAGGGGATGTTGACCAGCGGGATGGGCTTGATGCGCCGCTCCTTCATGGACATCCTCAGTATCTTGCGGTCGGTCCAGGCGTCGGAATTGGAGGGCTTGAGTTGAATGGCAGTATCGAAACAGAAGAGCGCTTCGTCGCTGTCGCCGGTCTCTACCAGTGCCTTGCCCTTCTGGTGCCACGCTTCTGAAAACTCCGGCTTGAGGTCCACGGCCTTGGTGAAGGAATCGACAGCGTCCTCGTACAGGTACAGGGATATCTCGGCCTTGCCCTTGTTGAACCAGGCGACCTCGTACTTCGGGCTGGCCCTCAGCGCGCTGACGTAGCAGACGAGCGCCTCCTTGGGCGAACCCATGCGCATGAGCGTGTTCCCTTTGTTGTTCCAGCCCACCGGGCCCTTCCCCGTCTTTATCGCCCTGTCGTGGCACTCCAGGGCCTCGGAGAACCTCTTCAGCTGCGTGAGGGCGAGTCCTTTACCGGAGTAGGCCGAGGATTGATTTGGATTGATGGCGATGGCCTTGTTGAAGCACTCGACCGCCTCGGCCCATAATCCCAGCTTCAGAAGGGCCGCGCCCTTGCTCGACCAGACGAACTCGTTCTTCGCTTCCACGACCAGGCCGAGGTCGTAATACTCAACAGCTTCATCATACTTGCCGGCGATGTACTTGGCGTCGCCCGCGGTTATCCAGGCGTCCAGGCTCAGGGCCTGCCTCTGCTCGACGGCGAAGGCCACAGCTCCGATTATGGATATGCCCAGGCCCATGTAGCCCATCAACAGGTCGCGGCCGCTGTACTGCAGGATGATGCCCAGCTCGTGCAGGGGCATGAAAAGTATCAGAAGGATGCCGAACAGCCACATCGAGTAATACCCCACAAGGCGGCTGGTGTGGGTGAGCCTCACTATCATCAGGCCGGCGCCGATTATCGTCAGGCCGGTCCCTCCCAAAAGCAGGAGGCCGAACACCAGGTCCTGGGTCGCACCGGTCTGGTACATGAAGGTGCCGTAGGCAATGATGAGGATGCCGGCGAGGAACATCACGACGAGCAGGAGGCCCCTGGGGTCCATCCTGAAGTTGTGCACGAAGAACATGAAGATGCCCAGGAAGAGGAAGGCGGTCATGAGGAGGACCAGGACCACGTTGTAGGAGTCGCCGTAGGGCAGGTCCAGGCTGCTCAGGCCGACCGAGACGAGCACTGCCGCGACCACCAGGGCCTCAACCCATAGAACGAGCCGCCAGAGCACCTCCCTCTCCCTGAGATTGGATAGGAATGATGATTTGCCATCCGGTTCCCTGACCTCTGCCAAATTACCCCTCTTGGTCTGGTTAAAGTGGGGTCAGAGATATAATTTTCCCCGACCGGAAGAAAGCGCGCGGGCTTGGATTTAGTCCAATCTGAACGCTGCCGAATGAGTATTGAGAGCTAACGGCTGCAAACTCGGACGTTGCTCTATGGCCTACGGTGTTGCCCATATGTCTACGGCGGGCAGTAAACGCCGGCCTCCGGGTCGTCCACCAGTGTCGTCCCGTTCATCTTGACGATCAGGTGGGTCTGGTCCAGGCCCCAGCCCCTTCCCATGGCGAAGTAGAAGCCCTCGAGGGTGACCGACCCTCCCGGAGCCAGCGACGGTATGTACCAGTATGACGTGGAGTTGCCCGCCATGACCTCGCCCTTGTGCAGCGTTATCTCGCCCAGCGAGTCCCAGATGGTGACGTCGTTGTGGCGCTCCTGGACGGTCTTCACCATCAGGTCGGACAGCTCGGTGCCGCCGTTGTTCGTGATGGTGACCTTGAAGTGCAGGGGCGTCGAATCGTTGTAAAGGTAATAGGTACCGTAATCGCTTGCCGGGATGGTGAAGCTCTGGTTGAAGGGTATGGTGTGGTACATGTGCGGATGAACGCCTGACGTGTAGAAGTGAATGCCCGCCGCGTCGACCTTCGTCAGGTCGGCAGGGTCGAGGTACTGGATGGCATATGATATGTCGGGCATCTCAAGCACGTCAACCTGGCAGGTGTCGGTGTCCGCGGCGCCCTGGTTGTCGGTCACTGTCAGCGTCACAGTGAAGGTCGCGCCGTACGAGAACACGTGCACGGGTTGAACGCCCGAACCTGTCTGGCCGTCCCCGAAGTCCCAGGAGTAATCGACTATCTCACCCCCGACGTCGTACGAACCCGAGCCGTCGAAGGCCACCGACAGGCTGGCGTAGGAGGCCTGGTCCGGGCCGGCGTCCGCCACCGGCGGCTGGTTGGTGATGGTGACCAGGCAGGTGTCGGTGCCCTTGGCCCCGGCGTCGTCCGTCACGGTCAGCCTCACGGTGAATTCCCCGCTCCCGGAGTATGCGTGCGTTGGTGAGGCGTCGAATGACGTGCCTCCGTCGCCGAAGTCCCACTCGTAGGCCTCGATGCTGCCGTCCACGTCGTAGGAGCAGGCACCCTCGAAGTCCACCTGGTCGCCGATGTCAGCCACCACGTCGTCCCATATGACGGTGGACACGACCTCAACCCCTGGGTCGAGGAACTCGAAGTAGAAGCCTGATTCGACCACGTGCCTCTCCGCGAAGAATATCTCGAGTGCGTGCACGCCTGCCGTCAGGTTGATGTGGCCCGTCTCCTCGTTCAGCGCGTGGATGCCGCCGAGGTCTATCACCATGGTGTCGTCGATGTACAGCCACGAGTCGTCATCCGAGCCCATCAGGAACGAGTACTGCCCGTCGGCCGGCACGGAGATGTTGGCCTGCCAGTGCACCGCGAAGTGATAGGGATCCCCCGGTAGGCCCTCGTCCACCGGGAACCAGCTGCTCCCGAAAGTCAGGTCCGCATCGATGGTCTCGAAGCTGAAGTATTGGGCATCGTACCAGTCGTGGTTGTGCGGGCTGTCGCCCTTGACGACGCCGGTGACGTTCCCCTCCACCTCGGGGTGGTCCCCGGGCAGGTTGAAGTACCTGCCCTTGTAACCCGTCAGCAGGTCGCCTATTACCGCGACCGGGGCCTGATTGGCCGGTTCCAAGGTCCTCTCTCCCCCAACTGTCGTGGGTTCCGAATCGAACACCTGGCTCGCGTTCACGGTCCTGCCGGTGTCTGCCCCCAGGACCATCATGATGCCGGGCACTATCAGGCACAGCGCGATGACGATGGCGCACATCTTATCCGTACTTGTTCTCATGTTTTCCCCTCTGATATGGACAATATGCCAAGCCCCGTATTTAAGTAGTTTGGTTCTCTTGTTTGTATCATACTAAGGTTTTTCGGTTGATTCGCCGGGATCGACAATAAGCTACCAATGAGTTTCTACCAATTGGTAACTCTCGACATATCATCCTCATGAGAAATACGGGGGTCCGTTTATTTAAATGATGAGTGGGAACTCCCCGGGCAAGCCCAATTCGGGGAGAAGCTGGCATACCGGGACGGGGAAGAACGCGGCGCCCACAACCTTTATCCCCGCAGGCAGTGATACAGGTTTGATGTTCAGGCCGGAGAAGATCACCGAGATACTCGACAGGAGGCCGTTCACCTACTCGGTGGAGATATTCCCGCCCAGGAACGGCCGCCCCCCGGATATAATACTTGACAAGCTGGAGAGCCTGAGCAAGCTGCCCATCGACTTCGTCAGCATTACCAAGGGGGCCATGGGCAGCATGCGCGGCGGCACCGTCCCAATCGGTTACATGATATCCGAGAGGTACGACATGAACGCCCTGGTCCATTTTCGCTGCCGGGACATGAACAAACGCGAGGTCGAAAACCTCCTGGTGGACCACATGTACTTCGGCACCAAGAACATACTGGCCATCCTCGGCGACCCACTGCCCGGGGAGCCGGAGAGCGACCCGGACCCGGTCACCCACAACCGCTATGCCTGCGAGCTGGTGCAGCAGATAACGGACATGAACAACGGCAGGTACATCTCGCTGAAGGACAGGCCCGAGTCCCGCCGCGACGGAATCCGGACCGACTTCTGCATCGGCATTGCCTGCTATCCGGAGGCCAAGGACCCTGACAAAGAGCTCTTCATCATGCAGGAGAAGACGAACGCGGGTGCGGACTTCGCCATCACCCAGATGGTCTTCTCGACAGACACCTATGCCGCCTACGTCGACGCCCTGAGGGGCAGGGGGATAGACATCCCGGTCATCCCGGGGGTGCGTCCGGTCACCTGCATGCAGCACGTGGAGGCGGCGGAGAACATCTTCGGGGCCAACGTCCCGGATGATCTAAAACAACGACTGAAGGGCGCCTCTGACCTGGAGGCGCGCCACATCTGCCTGGAATTCTCCGTCGACCTCATCAACGGGCTGAAGGAACAGGGGGCTCCGGGCGCCCACATGTTCACCCTCAACGACGTGAGCATGGCCAGGGATATCCTGGATGGTTTGGGTAAGGTCTGACTCAAGTCCTGACAATCCCCTCGACGCTGGCCTCGACCATCCCGTCCACGTCCATTTCGGCCTCCGCCTCGTATATCTTCTTCATATTGGCTCGTGTGCTCGGTTTCTTGGGAACTATCTGGCACTCGCCGGGGGCCTCGATGGAGAGGTCGTAGGTACCGATGGTCCTGGCGATCTCGATTATCTCCTGCTTGTCCAGGCCGATGAGGGGACGCATGATGGGTATGTTCACCGCTTCCTGCTCAGCCCTGATGTTCTGCAGGGTCTGGCTGGCCACCTGGCCGAGGGAGTCGCCCATGACCAGCGCGGTCATGTCGTTTTGTATTGCGAAGGTCTCGGCCACCCTCATCATGAAGCGCTTGCACAGGACGCAGCGGATGTGCGGGTTCCTGGTCTCGGCTATCCTGCTGAGGTTGGATTCCCCGTGGGGAGCTACGTAAAAGGGAATGGCCTGGCCGGTGGTGGCCCTCAGTCGATCCACTATCTTCTTCACCTGGTCGAGCGAGCCGCCGTACGGGGTGTTGTCCATGTGCAGGACAGCGACCTCGGCTCCCGCCTCCGCCATCACGTGGGCGGCCACAGGCGAGTCTATGCCTCCGGAGAGCAGGACCAGGACCTTCATGCTCACCCCACAACGACCTTGCCCTTCTTGATGACCTTCTCGACGTGGTTGACACCGAAATGATAGGGGATGTGCATGTAATTGGGCACGTCCAGGATTATGATGTCGGCCTGCTTGCCAACCTCGATGGAGCCGACCCTGTCCTGGCGGCCGATGGAGAAGGCGGCGTTTATGGTGGAGGCGACGATGGCCTCCTCCGGGGTCATGCCCATCTTGTAGCAGGCCAGCGAGATGATGAACTGCATTGATTCCGTCCAGCAGTTGGGGTTGAGGTCGGTGGCGAGGGCGACCGGCACCCCGAAGTCGATCATTGTCCTGGCGTTGGCGTACTTGGTGTGCATGAGCGAGTAGGGGGTCCCGGGCAGGAGGATGCCCATGACGCCTGCCCCGGCCATTGCCTTCATGTCGTCCTCGGTCGTGAGGACCAGGTGCTCGGCCGACACGGCCCCGAGCTCAGCCGCCAGGGAACTCCCACCCAGGTTCTCGATCTCGTCGGCGTGTATCTTCAGTCCGAAGCCGTGTTCCTTGGCCGCTTCGAGGAGTTGTCGGGACTCGGCAAGCGTGAACGCGCCGTCCTCGCAGAACACGTCGCAGAACTCGGCGAGTTTTTTCTCCCGGACCTCGGGGAGCATGCCGATGAGCTCCTGGATGAACTTGTCGCTGCGGCCAGCATAGTCCTTCGGGACGGCGTGGGCGCCGAGGAACGTCGGCACGAGGTCTATGGGGTGGTTGGAATCCAGCTCCTTTATGGCCTCCAGCATTTTGAGCTCGGTCTCCTTCTCCAGGCCGTAGCCGCTCTTGGCCTCTGCCGTCGTGGTGCCGTGGGCGAGCATCGTGTCCAGCCGGGCCTTCGTCTGCGCCATCAGCTCCCCCTCCCTGGCCGCCCTCGTGGCCTTGACCGTGCTGAGGATGCCACCGCCCGACTTCAATATCTCCATGTAGCTCATTCCCCGCAGCTTCATGCCCAGCTCCGCCTCGCGGGAGCCGGCGAACACGACGTGGGTGTGAGGGTCAACGAATCCGGGCATCACCGTCTTGCCGGTGCAATCGATGACCGTCTCGGCCTCGTGCCCGGCGCGATCGGCGGCCCCAACGGCCGTGATCTGGCCGTGGTTGATCCACACCGAGCCGTTCTCCACGATGCCCAGCTCGCGCATTTCCTCGCCCGTCCGCGGGGCGAAGTTCTCTCCGGATAAAGTCACCAGCTGGCTCGCGTTCTTCAGAAGGATCGAGGTCATGCTCGGCGAATGGATTGCGGGGTATTGAACGTTTCGGCTGGCTGGGGAGACAAATCCGCGCTCACACACGGGATTATCGACCATTTACGTGTTGGTGTTCTCACGAATCCCACCCTTACGGACGGGGATTGGAGTACAATGGGTGACCCGCCAGTGCAAAATACCCCGCCCTTAAGGACGGGGGATGGGAGATGTCCGAACTGGGTTCTAAAATATAATATATAAGGTTTCAATATCATATATGGTAATGGTTATGAAGAATATGGGCAGGTTGATTGTGTGCCTTTTGTTGATATGCGCGATGGTCGCGCCCACCGTCTCGCAGAGCCTGAACTCTTTCAACGCGGCGGTCAAGGACTCGGGGGAGTACTCGACCCTGGAGCGCGTTCCGGATCCGTATCCTGACGATGTCGAACCGGTCCAAACACCGATTCCCAGCGCCAGGGGCCTGAACACCTATTTCCATGATGATGTCGAGACCGCCCTGGCGTACGCCACCGGACAGGATGCGGGTGCGTCCGACTGGCAGAGACGAACCCTGGGGGCGCATTCCCCCTCGTACTCATGGGACTTCGGTGACGGCGATTATAACGACCCGGGTTCGGGGGGCCTGAGCTGGCTCATCTCGCCCGACATCGTCATCCCGCCGGAAGCCGTCGATGCGGAGCTCTCCTTCTGGCATTGGAGGGACTTCGAGTTCTCCTCGTCTACATACTGGGACGGCGGGAACGTCAAGATATCCACCACTGGCTCCAGCGGTCCATGGTTTCTGCTGATGCCCGACGGGGGCTACGACGGCAACGCCGACACAGGATATCAGAATCCCCTCGGTGGAGAGCCTGTCTTCGGGTCAAGCGTCGGCTGGGTGAACGTCAGCTTCGACCTTACGACCTACATCGGCGACACGGTCAACATCCGCTGGGACGCCGGCGTGGACAACTACGCCTCGAGCGATGCAGGCTGGAGGATAGACGACATATTCGTCACGGGAAACACCCCGGACACCCACCAGATACCGCTGGCCGCCGGCTGGAACCTCGTATCCCTGCCCGCCATACAGGCGGACACGAGCATCGGCACGGTGCTGAGCTCAATCTCCGGGCAATGGGAGTGCGTGATGTGGTACGACCCCACCGATCCCACGCCCTGGGAGTCCAACTCGGTATACAGACCGGACGCCCTGGACGAGCTCTGGGACATCGACCATAAGATGGGCGTCTGGATATGCGTGAACGGCGCGTGCACCCTCGACGTCGTGGGCGAGGAGCCGACCATCACGCGCATCCCGCTTTACGCCGGCTGGAACCTGGTGGGTTACCCTTCGTCAGCGGTCCAGACAGCTGCCCAGACCCTGCCCCTTGACGTGGTCGACATGGTCGCGGTCGAGGACCTCGCAGACCCCTATAACATCCAGGAGACCACAAACCTGAACAGCGTGACTATGGAGGCCGGCAGCGGCTACTGGGTGCACGCTACCGTGGACTCCTACTGGGACGTGGTGAACGCGTACACCGAGCCGATAAGGCAGACCGCCGAGTTCGAGAGGATGCAGGGGGTTCTCATCCGCTACCCGCTGGGCATCCCCTACAATATCATAGCCGAGATGTCCGAGGACGTCATCGTCTACACCATCGTGGCCAACGCCGGGACTCAGGCCACCGCCGAGTCGAATTACATAGCCAACGGCGTCAACATTGCCAACTGCGAGTGGATAATCGCGGCGTCGAACAGCTACTGGACGCGGGACTACGGCCCGTGGTGGATAACCGATGCGAACGGCGACATCGGCATCGTGGACTTCAACTACAACCGGCCGCGGCCCAGCGACAACGCGATCCCTGGCGAGGTTGCCAGTTACCTGGGCGTACCTCTGGACTTCATGAGCATCGACCACACCGGCGGCAACTACATGACAGACGGCCTGGGCATCTCGGTGTCCACCGACCTGGTGCTGACCGAGAACCCCGGGTACACGAGATCGCAGGTCCTGGGGCTGCACCACGACCATCTGGGCATAGACACCTACTTCATCGACCCGGACGCGAACGGCGAGTACATCGAGCACATCGACTGCTGGGCCAAGTTCCTGGACGTGGACAAGATAATAATACGAGAGGTCCCGTCCTCGCATCCCCGGTACTTCCACATAGAGAGCGCGGTCGCCAACTTCTCCGCGCGGATCTCGGCCTACGGGACTCCATATCAGGTCTACAGGGTCTGGACCCCCAACGACGAGCCTTACACGAACTGCCTCATCCTCAACGACAAGGTCCTTGTTCCCATAACGGGCGGCTCGAACGACGCCGCCGCCATCTCGGCTTACCAGGCTGCCATGCCCGGCTACGAGGTCATAGGATTCAGGGACACCGGCGGGCCCTCCTGGGAGTCCACTGACGCGCTGCACTGCAGGACGAGGGGCATTCCCGACCTCGGGATGCTCTACATCATGCATTATCCTGTGGTGTTCCCGCAGCCGGCCGGCGCTCCCATCGAGGTAACCGCGAACATCACTGCGTACAGCACGCAACCGCTGAGCGGCTACACAGTTTACTGGAAGCTTTCCTCGTCCCCGACGTACACCCCGCTTCCCATGTCGCGGGTAACGCGCAACCAGTACAGGGCGTTCATACCGGGGCAGACATCCGGCGAGACGATAGAATATTACATACAGGCCAGTGATTTCTCCGGCAGGACCGAGATGAATCCGTTCATGGGCGGCGTTGACCCGCACGTCTTCGATATCGCGTGAGCCGCAGGTCGTTGAGCGTGGGTTGCGTAATATCAGGATGTGAGAGAGAGGGCTCCGGCACTTAAATTATCCCGGCGGACCGCTTTGATTCCTTTTGACCGGAACCGAACAGGCAACAGGATAGATCAGCCGCCCCTGGCAACCTTCCCCCCGTGGACCCTGCCCTCTAGCCAGCCGATTCGGACGTCCTCATCCTCGTCAAAGACGTTGACGTAGGGCTTGATGTCGATAATCGGAGTGGCGTCTATCATGTCCAGGCCCTTGATCCTCAGGAAATTCCCTTCTCTGCCGATGAGCTTCACGAGCGACTGGCCTATCGGGTTCGGCCTTCTCGGGGAGCGGCATGCGAATACGCCCCTCTCCTCATCGTCCAGGTAGGGCGTGGTCCGGAGGTCGTAGCCCTCAGATTCGTGGAAATGGAACAGCACCCAGATGTGTGAGAAGCCTTCGATGTCCTTCAGCCCCTCGGCGAACTCCTCGAAAACCTCGATCTCCGCCTCTTCCCCGGAGAAGCGGGGCTGGATCGGGGCGTCCTTCTTCGATTTGTAAGGCGAGTGGACTATGCCAATGGGCTTGAACTCCATCCTCTCAACACCGGCCTACTTCAGGCACTTGTGCATCTTCACGACGGATTCAACCGCGGCCTTGGCCCTCTCGACCCGCTCCTCGGCCTGAAGCCTGGACATGCCCGGGCCGGTGATGCCCAGCCCAACCGGCTTGTCGAACTCCACGCTGAGGTCGGTGAGCTTCCTGGTTGCCTGGCCGATGACCACGTCGTCGTGGTCTGTCTCGCCCTCGATCACGGCGCCGAGGGTTACGACACCGTCGATGTCCTTCTTGCTCAGCAGCTTCTTGACCGCCAGCGGCATGTCGTAAACCCCGGGGACGTGGATGGTGTCCACCACCTTGGCGTCCAGGAACTCTGCGTGTGCCTTTGCCCGTTCGAGCATCATCATGGTGATGTCGTAATTGAACTCGCTCACCACAATCCCTATTTTCATTCTTTTACCTCCCTTGTCTTTGATATCTCAATCAACCTAAACTCCCGGCGTCCTCGAATCCCTGGCGTTGGCCTGTCCCGGCCATCTTCTGAAGCCTTGCCGGTCTGAAGAGGAGGTCGTAGGCGTTCACCGCGTGCTCCCTCGCCCTCCGCTCGGCCAGCCACCCGAGCTCCTTCTCGCTTTCGGCCTCGTCCTCGTGTACGAACACCTCGATTATGTGTCGCGACGTCATCACCTGGACGGATATCAGGCCGGTGGAAGCCTCGTGGGCGCAGGTCTTGTCTATCTCGGCCGCTCCTGGCATTCCAAGGGCGATGACGATGTCGCAGCCCTTCTCCTCGATGAGCTTCTTGGACGCGACAGGCAGGTCCTTGACGCCGGGGACGGTGTACCTTTCAACCCTGAAGCCAGTGCCCGTTTTTCTCAGCTCGTCGATGGCCGCGGAAGCCATGTCGAACCTGGCGAATGTCGTGTCAGCAATTCCGATGCGCTTCATCCGCTCGCTTTCCCCCCATGGTAGGCCCGTTGGATGTCGCTGGAGCTTGTCCGGTTCCAGCGTGCAGCGTACAAATCAAAACGTATCGCCTCATTCGCCCTCAACATTCTTCATCTTCTCCTTGAACTGATACCAGTTGATGACCTTCTGGATTATCTTGCGGGTGCCGTCGAGGTCGTGGTCGAACTGCGGAAGGCGCACCACCTCCACGTTGATGCCGCGGCTTGCCAACTCTTCCCTGATACGCTCCGGCTCGTGGGCCTGGTCGTGGCCCAGGGCGATGATGTCCGGCTTGATCTCGCTGACTATCTCGAACATGTCACCCTCGCCGCCGAGGACCGCCCTGTCGACCACCCTCAGGCTCTCTATCATCTTCAGGCGCATCTCCTGCGGCGTGATGGGCTCGTGCTTCCGCTCCTTGACGGTCTTATCGGCCGCCACCACGACGACAAGCTCGTCACCCAGCTTCCTCGCCTCCTCGAGGTAATGGACGTGGCCCAGATGAAGAATGTCAAAAACCCCGGTAGCCATCACTCTGACCATTTCTTCCAGACCTCCACGATATCCTCACCTTCAAGGAATATGAGACTATTTAACTTTGCGAACTCCCTGGCATCTTCCTTGGCCAGCGCGTTGCCGTCGTCGCCCATCATCTCGCATATCGCGGCCGAAGGATTGAGACCCGCCATGATAACGAGTGCGGTGGAGAGCTCGGTGTGACCGAACCTGTCCTTCAGTATATCCCGCGACGTTCGCAGCAGGAACACGTGTCCCGGAATCCTGAACTTCTCCGTGAACATGGCTGACGCTTCCGGTTCCTGTTTACCGGCAACATCGCCCACCAGTCTACCGAACTCGGAGATGGTCAGGGCTCGGTCATTATCTGTGATGCCAGTGTAACATCTCTTGTGATTGACTGTAATCGAGAAGGCCGATTTCGTGTCGTACGGCAGGTGGTCGGGCAGCGACCTCTTGAGTACGGGATAATGAGGCTCGGCGTGCTTGAATATGTCCACCATGAAGGGAAGACCCAGGGCCTCGGCCACGGCGTCAGTTACCGTGGCGCATATGAGCCCCCCGCCGTGCTGGCGCATGAACCTGACCTTGCCGAAATCGACGAGTTCCGATGCGTAGACGATGTCGGTCTCCTCCTCCCGGCCGTCGGCATCGTACACGAGCACGGGACGTCCCGCGGCTAATTCTTTCAACGCGCTGTTCATAACAGTCATGCCGCGATTCGATAGCGAGGGACGTATTAATGAATTTGTATCTACTAAAAAATTTGTATGCTTAGGCACGTAGAAAACGTTTATAACGTCTCCTGACAATCATGGACAGGGACAATGGGAACCGTTGATGGGGCGAAGATCGCAATCGAGACTTGCCTCAACGTGAAGAAGAGGGAGGACGTCCTGATACTCACCGACCACTCGAAGGAGAGCGTGGCCCAGGCACTGTTCCAGGCATCGCTGGACGTCGGGGCCACGACAATGCTGATCAAGATACCGGACATGACATCGGACGGCGAGGAGCCGCCAATTCCGGTGGCGCGGCTGATGAAGGACATGGACGTCATCGTTATCACGACCGAGAAGACGCTCTCCCACACCATGGCCAGGCGGAGGGCGACCCGCGCCGGGGTGAGGATCGCCTCTCTGCCCGGCATAACTGAGGAGATGATGAAGGAGGGGGGCATGACCGCCGATTTCAAGGAGATCCGCCGCTCCATACTGAGGGTGGCGAGGAAGGTCAGGAGGTCGAAGAACCTGAAGGTGGTGACACAGGCCGGGACGGAGCTCGACATGTCGGTCAAGGGCCGCGACTGGATAACCGAGGACAGCGGTGTGTGCCACCGAAGGGGAGAATTCACCAACCTGCCCGCCGGCGAGCTGTTCGTCTCGCCCGTCGAGGGCACCACCGAAGGCACCATCATGGTGGACGGCAGCTTCATCGATACGGTGCTGAATCCGGTGAAGGTCTCGGTGAAGGACGGTCTGGCCACTCGCATCACCGGTGCCCAGGAGGTCGTCAAGGAGCTGAACAAGGCCGGCCGGGAGGGGCGCAACATTGCCAAGTTCGGCATGGGCATGAACCCCAACGCGAAGATAATCGGCCGCGTGCTGGAGGACACCAAGGTCCTGGGCACCATCAACATCGGCTTCGGGGACAACTCGCAGTTCGGCGGCAGCGTGAAATCGCCCGTCCACCTTGTCGCGGTGCTGAAGAACCCCACCGTCACGGTGGACAACGTCGTCATGATGAAGGAAGGCGAGCTCAGGTTGTAATTGTTGGTTACTATAGAATTAAGACCGTTATTATGTATTGACAAGTATCTTTGGATTCACCCCATCAATTACCTGCGGGCTTCAATCATTTCGTGGTCACTCTGCAACCGTTCTTCGTGACGATGACCGTATGCTCCGCCTGGGAGACCATGCCTCCCTTGATGTCCTTGAGCACCGGGTAGGTGGAGATCACGCCGAACCTGAGCAGCTTTCTGAGAAGCTTGTCAGAGTTCTTGAACTCCCCGGCGATGCTCCTCTCCGAGAAGGGCAGGCCCTTGAACTCCCTTGTTATGAACCCGATGCACTCGTTGATGCCTGGGTCGGCGTGACCGCGGTCGCGTATCTGGCGGTAGATGTTGCCGCTCTTCCGACCCGCAACACGCCCGGCGCCGTTCGTTGCGAAGGGCTCGATGGCCACAGCCATCCCCTGCTCCAGCTTGCCCGTGGAGCCGTCCCTGATGTTCGGGATGCTCAGTCCTGCGTGGAGATTGTAGGGTTTGAGAAGGTGCCCGGAGAGGTTGCTCACCGGTGTGAAACCCCTGGACTCTATCACCTGCTCGATGATGGCGCCCAGGTCGCCCGTGGTTATTCCGGGCTTGACCGCCTCGATGGTCGCCTGAAGGGCGTGTTCCGCCGCCTGGATCAACTCAGCCGCGCGGTTCCCGCCGACCTCGACGGTCGCGGCGGTGTCGGCGATGTGGCCGTCGACGTGCACCCCCAGGTCGAGCTTGACGATGTTGCCGGCCTTGAACTTCAGCCTATCCTTCGAGCTTGGCGTGAAATGTGCCGCCTGGCTGTCCAGGGAGATGTTGACGGGAAATGCCAGCTGGCCCCCAAGCTCTACTATCATCGATTCAACGAACTCGGCGAGCTCGAGCAGGGCCGCGTCTTCCCTGATCAACGGTCTGGCTTCCTCCCGCACCTTCGACGCTATCGAGCCGGCCTTCAGGTATCTCTCCAGGGTCTGCTCATCCATATCTGGCCAGCACCTCCGCCTTACTTACGGTGCCCTCGCGGAGTATGTTGAGCTCGGACGACGAGAAATCAACGAGGGTGGTGTGCGTGCCAGTCATCTCTCCCCCGTCTATGTAAAGGTTCACGGCGTCGCCCAGCTGTTCCACGGCCTCCTGAACGACGAGCGGCGCGCCCTTCCCGTGAACGTTCGCGCTGGTCGTTGTGATCGGCCCTGCGGCTTCCACTATCGACCTGCAGAGTGCAGAGCAGGGCAGGCGGACCGCCAGGGTCCCCTTGTACAATATGTCGGCGGAGGTGGTCTCCAGACCCTTGAATACGGCAGTTATCGATGTGTCATTGAGACCGAAGAAGGGCTCTGCGGCCTCGGGGACCTCGACCAGTTCCCTCGTGTCATCCTCGGTGGCCATGATGGAGAAGGGCATGTATGGAGGCCTCTGCTTCACATCCAGGAGCCTCTTCAATCCGGCTTCGGAGCGTATGCTGGCTCCGAGGCCATACAGGGTGAAGGCGGGGTAGACTATCAGCTCGCCGTTCCGCAGCAGCTCGATGACTCTGGCAAGAACATCGCTTTCGAGCGGTTTATCCATTTCGCATTCTATGATATTAGGCATGTTAAGCATATCTCCCAACGAACTTCAGGTATTTTAAATTCATGGCGAGGTGCCCGCTCGCGTTTTCCTCCACAGAAACGTCGTGACCAGGGTATAACCTCTTGACGTCCATTGCGGCAGGCCTGCCCACGGATTCGTGCAGCTGGTCACGATACCCGGTGTCAAGGTCCCAGCGGCCCACGCTGCCTCTTGAGAACTCGATATCGCCGTAGAAAAGGCTTGAATCCGGCGTCAGGAGGCACAAACCACCGGCGAAGCGGACGTTCATGGGCTCAAGATTGCCCGACGCGTTATTATGTTTTCCCCGGGTTTGGCATTGCAAACCTTAAAATCGGGCGCGATGATATTCAGCCGATGGCTAAGAAGCTGTTCCTGCGCTCGTTCACCGGCCCGAGCGTCATCGCCGAGGAGATGAAGGAAATCGGTGTGTGCGAGGAAGGGGTGGACATCATGGTGCCGAAGTCGAGGCATCTGGTCTTCTTCGCCCGTGACCTGGACCCCAGGGGGGCCAATATCCTCAAGCAGGAGATGCTGGCCGTGGGCGGTGATGCAGCAATCTCCTATCACGCCGTCACCGATTGGACCAGGGAGACGGACGCCCACGTCATCGGCACAGAGAGACAGCTGCGCATCGCCCTGGCTAAACTGAGGAGGCAGCCATTCGGCCTGATGGAAATCGCCCGGGAGCTGGAGTCGGGCATTGACAACCTTGCCAACCCTGCGGAGAGGACGCTGAGGATAGGTAGGCATGATGTCGAACTGGGTTCGGGGACCCGCATCATGGGCGTGCTGAACGTGACCCCGGATTCCTTTTCCGACGGCGGGCGGTTCTGCGACCCCGATGAGGCGATCGAGCATGCGAAGACGTTGGCCGGGCAGGGCGCCGACATCATCGATATTGGCGGCGAATCCACCAGGCCGGGTGCTGACCCGGTCAGCTCGGATGAGGAGCTCGGGCGCGTCCTCCCGGTGATCGAGGGCCTCCGGGACCTCCAGGTTCCGGTCTCGATAGACACCAGAAAGCCAGAGGTCGCCGCGAGGGCCGTCGGGGCCGGAGCAGGAATGGTCAACCTGGTCGGCGGCCTGAGGTCCGACGAGATGGCCGAGCTGGTCGCCGAGATGGGCGTTCCGGTCGTTCTGATGCACATGCAGGGCGAGCCGGCCAGCATGCAGGATGACCCGAGCTATCGGGACGTGATGGACGACATCGTCGACGACCTGGCCTCGCAAATGGAGAGGGCCGCGGCATCGGGTGTTGACGCTGGCAACATAATTGTCGACCCCGGCATCGGCTTCGGGAAGTCGGTCGACCACAACCTGGCCATCCTGAAAAGGCTGGGCGAGCTTCGCATTCTCGGTGCGCCCATCATACTGGGCGCATCCAGGAAGTCGTTCATCGGCAAGCTGACGGGCGCCGAGGTCGGGGACCGCCTGGAGGGCAGCCTGGCCGCCGCAGTGCTGGCGACCGTCGAAGGTGCCGACATCCTGAGGGTGCACGACGTGGCCGAGACGAAGAGGGCACTGGCAGTTGCGGATGCCGTACTGGCACGTCGACGTGACGGGTAAGACCGCGACCTGTGAACCTCCCTTCCACCAAGTGTACTTTTTCCCCCAAAAACAAGCAACCTTCACAATGCAGAGGAACCGATTCCACGGTATAGTGATAAAATATAAGTAAAGCTTGAGACATTCTTTCATTGATGGGCAATAGGGTTGTATTTCTGACCGCTGCCTTTGTGTTGTTCTCCCTCATCGGTCCGGTTGCGGTGTATTCCGCGCCTGAGGCGAGCTTCCATACGGGTGCGAACACGCCCTTTACGGGCAATGTCAACATCACTTCGGATTGGGTGGTCAGCGGTACGGAGGTTTTCATTAATTCCACCATATGCCTGGACGGCAATCTGACGATCGATCCAGGCGGGAGCCTGACCCTCGTCAACACGACCCTGACCATGAACCTGACCGGCGACGGGGAGCACTGGATAAAGGTCGAGGGGACCATGGTTCTGAACGACCTGGACGGTGACCCCTCGACGGCCGCGGATGCCGCCAGGATGCGTTCCAACGACACCGAGTATTCATATTCCCTGGAGGCCAAGGACGGCTCTACCCTGGACTTCAACAACTCCATTGTGGAACAATGCGGCTTCAGCCCCAGCTACAAGGGCGTCGTGGTAAAGACGGGGGACGCCTGGTTCGGGGGCATGAACTTCACGTCTAATTATTACGGGCTGAGCCTGGCCAAGGACGGTGCGATGGTGAGGAACTGCTCGTTCTTCGACAATTACCTTGGAGTGGAGATGAGCTTTTCAGAGTGCGGGTTCGATAACAACGTCGTCAACGGCAGCCAGACCTACGGCCTATACCTGTACGGGAGCTCGTCCGAGATCATTAATTCAACCTTCGAATCCAACGGTGACAGCGTGTACGCCCGGTATTCGGAAAGCCTGATCGAGTCCTGTGAGATTACGGACTCAGTCAATTGGGGCCTTAACCTGTATTCCAGCAATCCGCTGGTCGTGAACTCCACGCTTTCGAACACGAACGAGATGAGGGCTGTGAAGGATTCGTTCCCCAGGTTCCTCAACACCACCTTCAACGAGTCGAGGGTGAGCATCGGTTTCGGACTCCACGCCTCGGTCGGCCAGTTCGTTGACGTGAGGGTCGAGGATGGCGGGGGAAGCCCACTGTACAACATGACGGTCGCCGTGGTCGACGACGGCGGCAATCCGGCCTCGTCCGGCGTGACTGACATCTCCGGGACCGTTATAGGACTGTGCTATCGCGAGAGGTTCCTTGTAAGCGGAGGGACCATCGAGTTCCCCTCCCACAGGGTGATGGCCTTCGGCATCAACGGCACGACATGGTTCGGCGAGAACCTCACAACGCTGGGCGGCGGGGACTGCACCGTCATTTGCCAGTCCAATCCGCTGGGCCTCGTGCTCTGGGAGGGGGACCGCGACATCGTGGGGAACGAAAGCTATGTGCAAAAAACGATAATCACGATGGGCAACCTGAACGTGGACCTCGGCGGTCACCTCAACCTGGACAGGACAGAGCTCATGTTCTTCACCGGTCCGGCAAATCCTCTGGCACTCGGTGCTCTGGAAGGACTGATAACCATCAGCGATTCGAGCCTTCATGCGATCGGGACAGATGGGCTTTTGAGACCGGCCAGGTCCCATGTAACGGTCTTTTCCGAGGTGACCTTCAACGTCGACTCCACGGACTTCGGCTGGGTGGACAAGGTCGAGGTCTTTACGAGCAGCGCCCATATCCGTAACGTCAGTTTCCACCATGCCGATACGTGCGGCATCGAGATCGGCAACCAGAACGACCCTCTGGTCGAGAACGTGACCGTCGATTGGGGGAAGAACGGCATCAACCTGGCATCCGCGAAGGGCAACGTGACCAACGTCACCGTGACCAACGTCAGGAACTACGGCCTTTACGCGCCGCAGGCGAGGAGCGTGGTCATGAACTATTCGGTCCTCGGGGCCTCGAAGGGCATCTATGCGCTTTCCTCGACGCTGGATCTCTCAGATTTCGACCTTCGGGACTGCAGTTATGGAATCCATTCCCTTTACTCGGTCCTGGACATCCGGGAAAGCATTATTCATTCGTCCGGAACGTACGGCATATTCAGCTCGGGCGGCGGACTCAGCGTCTCGCACAGCGATATCGTATCCTCATCGACTGGCGTCCACCTGCAGGACAGCGACCTCGTGCATGAGTTCGAGCAATGCGACGTCTCGGGCAATTCCATCGGCATGAGCCTTGACGAGTGCCACCCTACAATCCTCAATTCCAGTCTTGACAATCCCACCGATTTGAACGTCAGGAGGGCGACCAGCGCCGCACTGGTCAACTCGACCTTCGGGCCCTCAAACCTGACAATTCAACCGTCAGCGTACGTCGACGTCGGCGATTGGGTCTTCGTGACCGTGCTCAACCAATCAGTGCCTGTAACCGGGTCGAAGGTGGCAATCACGGATTCCGCGGGAGAGGTCTCCGATTCCAGGGTCACGGGAATAAACGGTCGCACAGGCCCCATGGCCTTCAGGGGGCAGAGGTTGTACTGGAACCGCTCTCAGGTCCACGGCATGCACACGGTTTGGGCCTATTCGACTGAGAACGGGTCTCACGTCGGAGGGGGTAACCTGACCGCCCTGACGGCCGGCGAGCACGTGGTCATCAATATGACCCAGGCAGGCGGAGATTGGGTGATCTGGCCGGACGGTCACACCCCCGTGCTCGACGAGACACATACAGGCAAGATGATAATCGCGGAGGGCGATGTACACATTGATGAGGGGGTGACCGTGAATCTAACCAACACCACGCTTTGGGTCTGGGGTGAAGACGGCAAGCTGATTACCGTGGACGGGAAGTGGTTGGTCAACGGCTCGGCAATGGCCCCCATGGGAACCGCTTCCGTGTTCAGGTCCAACGGTTTCGGCCTGGCCCTCCAGGCGCAGTCCGAGGGTATGGTCCTTGGTTCCCAGTTGAGCAACCTCGACGAAATGGTGACGTTCACCGATGACCTCACGATATCCGACAGCACGCTCACGCGGTTCAGGGCAGGTGGCCTGAGGGTGGAGGCCGCCGACCCATCGATAGTCAATTCCACCTTTTCCCTGTGCTATGACGGATTGAGCTCATACGCTGGCCATCCGGCCATAAACGGCTCGATGTTCCTGGAGAACGGCGCGTATGGCGCATATGCGGAATCCGGGGCACCGGTCATCTTGGGTTCGACGTTCGCGGGCAACGATAACGGCATCGGCGTCTTCGGCGAGTCCGAAGGTCTGCTGAACGGATGTTCCTTCACCGGGAACAGGAACGGCATTTACATAGTGGGTTCGTCGCCGGCTGTTGAGAATACAGAGGTCTACGAGAACACGAACTACGGCGTGTATTGCATGAGTTCCTACGCCGTCCTGACCGGTTCTGAACTGCACCACAACAATTACGGTTTGTACTGCAGGAACTCCGCTCCCGAGCTGTTCGATACGAACATAACGTCAAACACCTTCGGCGTCTACGCCCACACTTCCGGGCCCTACATCAGCGATTGCCGCATCGAGGCCAACGCCTTCGGCATCTACGCTGTGAACGATGCCAGGGACCTGGAGCTGACCGCCTTCGCCAGCGACCGCGAGAGCGAGGTGGTGACCTTCGTCACAGGAGGTAGCCACACAGGATATTCCATAAGGCTTCCCAAGAGAGCTTTGCCCAAATCGGCGCAGATGAAGGTCAGCGGCATAGAGGTGAGGAACGAGGCGGTCCGCGAGGACGCCTATTGGCAGGTCTACCCCAACATTCACGACGACCTGGTGGTCTGGCAGGACAACAGGGACTCCAATTGGGAGATCTACGTCTACAACCTGTCAATGGATTCGGACGGCAACGGAGTGCCCAACTACTTGGAGACGCCGCAGCTCGAGAATGACCCAGCCCTCATCAGGATCACGTACAACCCCGGCGTCCAGGTCCAGCCTGACATCTGGGAGGACATCGTGGTCTGGGCGGACCTCGAATCACAGGACGTGTGGGCGTACACGTTCACCAATGACACGACCTGGGCTGTCACCGACCATCCCGATACCCAGTGGAGGCCGGCCGTCCACGGCGACCACATAGTATACACTGACGACCGCAACGGGCACAACGACATCTACATGGCGAACATCAGCACCGGCGAGGTCAGCAGGCTGAGCAACAGCACCAGGGACGACATGGGCGCGAAGATCGACGACGGGAAGGTCGTCTGGTACTCATACAAGGGGGCGCCGGGCCAGGACGAGTTCTCCGACATCTATCTATTTGATATCCCGACGTGGCAGCTGAGGAACGTCACCGATGACATCCCGCTCCAATACTCCCCCGACGTTTTCGGCGATAACATCGTCTGGCATGACAACAGGCACGTGAACTGGGAGATATTCAGGTACAACATCACCGGCGCGACCGAGGAAAGGCTTACGAACGAGAAGGAGCAGAGCTTTGCCCCGCGGATACACGGGGAGAGGGTCGTGTATTATTACCACGACCGGATCAACGACGTCTGGGCGGCGCGCATGTATGACCTCGGGGCGGGAGCGCAGACCGAGCTCGAGGCCAGGACCTACGGGGATTCGCAGCCCGTCGTTTACGGTGACAGGGTGGCGTGGGTGAACAAGAGCAACGCGATGATGGACATTTACGTCCTGGACTTCAACATCATCGGCTATCCGCACAACGTTACACTGGACGTTGGCAACGATGGCGATCTCGAATTCCAGCGGTCCGGTCAGTACGACGGCTCTGAATATCTCAACGGGAGCCTGTTACTTGATGAGATCCGACAGGGTTTGCCGGGCATGGGCGGCGGGACCGTGGACATCCCTCTGAACGTCACATTCGACGACACTGGCCGCTTTGGCTTGGACTTCCTTTCGGTGGTGTACGACCTGCCCACCATCATCGTCAACTCCACCGTCAACAACAACTCCAACTCGGGTGCTTACTGCCACGGTTCCACTCCGAGGTTCGTTAACTCGACCGTCACTGGCAATCCCTGCGACTTCAATATCCACTCGACGGGACATCCGGTCTCGCTGAACTCGACCTTCTCCGAGTCGAACCTGAACTTCAACGGAGCCCTGGCGAATCTAACCGTCCAGAACTTCCTGCACCTGAGGACAGAGAACCTGACCGGTGCGCCGCTGAACGCCAGCTTCGAGGTCTTCGACAACGGCGAGTTGGTCCATGAGGGGGCCCTGGGACCTGACGGGGAACAGCGATGGATCGTCGTCACCGACGCCACTCATAACCTGACCGGCAAGCACGAGAACGAGACCGTTGTGGACGTCGCCCTCGGCATCACGAAGTTCAACGACGACCCCCGCAACGTGGACATGTGCTGTTCACACTGGGAGGTCTTCAGCACCTACAACCCCGGGCCGGTAGCCTCGAGGGCGTTCCCTTATCCGGATTGGCCCCACACTACGCTCTACCCAACGATCTCGGTCTGGGTCACGGATGACATGGCAGTCGACCCGGCCAGCATGCGCCTTTACGTCCAGGGATTCTCGGTGTTCTACACCGCGGTCCCGGTCCCGGGGGGATATAACGTCTCGTATTATCACGTGGCCGGGTTCGGCCAGGGCGAGACCGTGACATGCCGGGTAGTGGCAGAGGATCACTACGGCAATGCGCTTGATTACTCGTGGAGCTTCCATATTGACACCGCCGCCCCGACATACACAATACCGCTGCAGACCGGCTGGAACCTCGTTTCCATACCGATTCAACCCGCCAACACGACCCTGGAGTGCGTCCTGATGTCGATATCCGGTCTTTACGACCAGGTCCAGCATTACGACCGGTTCACCGGCTGGAGGACCTATTCGGCATACAGGCCGGCCATCCTCAACGACCTCGCCGACATCGACCACACGATGGGCATCTGGATACACGCGACCGCCAATTGCACCTTGGTCCTGACCGGCACTCCTCCCATCTTCACCAGCATCCCGCTGTACGCCGGCTGGAACCTTGTCGGATATCCGACCCTGAACAACACCACGTCGATAGGCGACGCGCTCTGGGGCACCAGCGCGGACCGAGTCGAGGGATTCGACCCTGACTCACCGTACAATATCAAGGAGCTGGAACCCACATACATCATGAGGCCCGGAGAAGGTTACTGGGTTCATGTGCCGGCTGACACCATGTGGGTCATTGATTGGTAATCGTTTGGATTATGATACTGGCAGGTTTATATCGCCTCAATAATTAGTATACAGTTCATCTATTAGCATACAGTTTATCCTATATCAAACGACCTGCAACCGATCTACATGTTCTTCTCGCAATTCTCAAGGCCCTTCTGGGCCTCGGTGTTGTTGGGCTGCAGCTCCAGTATCTTCCTGAAGCAATCGGCGGCGTCAGCGTACTCCCCGTGCTTCATGGTCACTTTGGCCAGCGTGAACCAGGCGGGCAGGAATTCCGGATTCTTGTTCAGTATCTGCGACATCGTGTTGATGGCCTTGTCCCTCTCCCCGAGCTCGTAGTGGGTCTGGGCCTTCAGGCAGATGGCCATCTCGTCGTAGGGGTTGATTATCAGGGCCCGGCGGAACTTGGATAAGGCCTCCTTGTGCATCTCCTTCTCTGCCAGCTTCCTGCCCTCCTCGATCAGGTCGTGGAAGTTGCCCAGGGCGCTTTCCTCCGCAGGTTTGGATGAGGCTGGCTCCTCGACAACCTCCTCGTCAATAGCACCAAGCGCCTCCGTCTTCTGGTAGGTAAAGCCCCTGCCAACCTTATTGGCGGTCACCAGGTCCTTCCGCACAAGACCCTCCAGCGCCCTCTCCATAGCCGGTTTGCTGAGGCTGGCGCCCAGTTCTTTCTTCAGGGCCGTAGTGGAGATGGGTTCGTCGTCCAGCTTTTCAAGCGTGAGCGCCTCCTCTTTCGTGAGGTGCTCTTTCGTGCGATACTCGTCGTCGAGCACGTCCAGCTCCTCGCCGACCGCCATTATGTCGGCCTCGATCTTCTCCTGTATCTTGCTCTTGTCCAAGGGCCGCTCGGGTTTCTTCTTCGGCTTGACCTTCTCTCCCGGCGGTTTCACCAGCCGCTTCTTGAGGACGTCCAGCGCCTTCTTGGCCTGGTGGAACTCCTTGTCCAGTCTGTACGCCCTTTCGAGGCATACTATCGCCTTCTCGAACTCGCCCATTCCGATGTAGGACTTGCCTTTAACGTACCAGCCCTCCGCGAAGGCCGGCCTTTCCTTCAACACCTTATCCAGGATGTTGATGGCCTCGTCGTACCGCTTGAGGTGGTTCAGTCCAACGGCCTTGTTGTTCATCGCAGCGAGGTAGTCGGGATTGATCCGCAAGGCCTTTTCGTAGCACACCATCGCCTCCGCATGCTTTTCCATCTTGGCCAGGAGGTTTCCCTTGTTGTTCCATGCGATCTCGTGGTCGGGTCTCTTCTCCAGGGCAAGGTCGTAATACTTCATGGCCTCGTCGTATTCCGACATCTTCGCATAGGCCATGCCCACGTTCGATATGGCATCCACGTAGTCCTCGTCCAGCTCCACCGCTTTCTTGTGGGCCTCCAGGGCTTCCTTGTACCTGCCGGCTATGGCCAGTATCAAACCCTTGTTGTTCCAGGCTATCGGATTCTTCGGCTCGAGCTGGATTGCCTGGTTGTAGCATTTTATGGCCTCTGCCAGCTCGCCCTGGCGATAACGCTCGTTGCCCGTCGATATCAGCTTTGTCGCGCTCTTACCCCTGATGCCGCTGATGGCCAATGCCGAAGAGACGATCACCAGAGTTGAAACACCATCGGCCACCATCTAACTTCCTCTCACGGGAGGTAATAGCCATTTGGATATTTAAATTTGGTTGCTAAAATTAAATTTTTCCCGTATTCACAACGTTTATGATGATGTTTACCATCTCTGGTCGGGGGTTCATTGACCGAAGAAGTGAGAAGGGCATTGATATCGGTGCATGACAAGACCGGCCTGGTGGAATTCACCAGGGAGCTGGCAGCCCTGGGCTTCGAGATTGTCTGTACCGGAGGGACGTTCAAGGAGCTTCACGAGGCCCAAATATCCGTGATTAGGGTCTCAGAGCTCACCGGATTCCCCGAGATACTGGACGGCAGGGTGAAGACATTGCACCCGGTCATTCACGCGGGTATACTGGCAAGGGATACGGAGGAGCATCGGGAAGAGCTGAAATCCGCCGACATCAAGGCGTTCGACATCGTTGTGGTCAACCTGTATCCCTTCGAGAAGGTTGCCGCGGAGAAGGGCTCGACCGACGAGGAGCTCATCGAGAACATCGACATCGGCGGACCCGCAATGGTCAGGGCGGCGGCCAAGAACCACGAGAACGTCATCATCGTCACGTCCCCCGACCAATACGGGCGGGTGCTCGGGGAGCTGAAGTCGGGGGAGGTTTCCAAGGAGACGAGAAGGGAACTGGCAGTCAAGGCCTTCCTGAGAACGAGCACGTACGACGTGGCCATTGTCTCCGAGTTCCAACGCAGGTTCGCTGGTGGGCAATACCCTGACGATCTCCTGTTACATTATGTGAAACTGAACGACATGAGGTACGGGGAGAATCCCCACCAGACCTCGGCATTCTACAGGGAACCTGTCGTGAAGGAGAACTGCATCACGAACGCCAAGCAGCTGCACGGGAAGCAGCTGTCATTCAACAACATCCTGGACGCCAATGACGCGCTTGAGCTGGTGAGGGACTTCGAGATGCCAACCGCGACAGTGGTCAAGCACACGAATCCCTGCGGGGTCGCCTCGGCCGACGACATCACAGAGGCCTACCAGAAGGCAATGGACGCCGACCCCATGTCTGCCTTCGGAGGGGTCATTGCGGTCAACCGCCCCCTGACGATCGATATTGCGGAGCACGTCAGCTCGATATTCGTGGAGGTCCTCATCGCGCCCTCCTACGAGCCCGGATCAATGGACCTGTTGACCAAGAAGAAGAACATCAGGATACTGGCGACAGGTGACCTTAACGTGGCCGATGCCACGTCATATGACATCAAGAAGGTGACCGGCGGGCTGCTCGTCCAGAACCGTAACCTTGACCACGTCAAAGTGCAGGAGCTGGAGGTCGTTTCGGCCAGGCCCCCTGGTCCTGACGAGGTCGCGTCCATGGATTACGCATGGCGCGTCATCAAACACGTGAAGTCGAACTCCATCGTCTTCGCCAAGGACAGGGTCACGACAGGTATCGGGGCAGGCCAGATGAGCCGTGTTGACGCCGTGAAGATAGCGGGGTTCAAGGCCGGTGAGCGTGCCCCGGGCAGTGCGATGGCCTCGGACGCCTTCTTCCCCTTCAGGGATGGCATTGACGAGGCGGCGAAGGTTGGTGTGACGGCGGTCATCCAGCCCGGGGGCTCTATCAGGGACAAGGAAGTGATAGAGGCCGTGAACGAGCACGGGATGGCCATGGTCTTCACCGGACTGCGCGAGTTCAAACACTGAGGTTTTCGATGACATACGAGGAGGCCATTGGCTGGCTCTATGACCTGCAGTATTTCGGGGTGAAGCTGGGCCTCGATAACACACTTGCGTTACTGGATTCACTGGGTAATCCGCATGAGAGGTTCGGGTCAGTCCACGTTGCCGGCACCAACGGCAAGGGGTCGACCTGCGCCTTCATCGCCTCGATCCTGGAAAGGTCGGATCGGAAGGTCGGCAGGTACACCTCTCCCCATCTGACCGATTTCGGTGAGAGGATAGCCGTTAACGGGTTCCCGATGAACAGGTCGGAGACGGAGAGGGCAATAACGAGGGTCCGGCCCAGGGTGGAAAGGCTGGCCGCTGACACGGATGCGAGGTGCACGTTCTTCGAGACTACGACGGCAATGGCCTTCGACCACTTCGCCAGGAGGAAGGTCGAACACGCCGCGGTCGAGGTGGGCATGGGCGGTCGTCTGGATTCGACGAACGTACTCACCCCGGATGTGGTCATAATTACCAACGTGTCAAAGGAGCACACCCAGCACCTGGGACGAACCCTGGCTAAGATAGCCGGAGAGAAGGCCGGCATCATCAAGCCGGGGGTTCCGACCGTTTGCGGGGCAAAGGACAAGACGGTCCTGAAGGTCGTCGAGGAGAGATGCAGGGATGCTGGCTCCGAATTATTATTGACCAAAGACCTGGTGGAACTCGAAACAAAGAACCGGGACATTTATGGCAGCACTTTCGATATCAACGTAAACGGATTGGAGATCAACGATGTCAGTACAAGGCTGGCCGGAGAGCACCAGCTGATGAACATCGGGGCGGCAGTGCTGGCGACCAGGATGTTGAAGGTGAACCCAGATGATATAAGGGAGGGCATCGGGAACACCGCCTGGCCGGCAAGGCTGCAGGTGGTCAGGATATCACCGTTGGTCATCCTCGATACCACGCACAACCCGGGAGGAGCCAGAACCCTGTCCCGATATCTTGAAGAGCAGTTTCCCAAAGACAAGCCGGTCGGCGTCATCGGGCTGCTTGAGGACAAGGATGCGGCGACCTTTGCGAAGGAACTGGACGGTTGCTTCTCGGAGGTCTTCGCCACCCAACCAGGTTACCACAGAAGGATGCCGGCGGGAGAGCTGGCAGAGCACTTCCGGGGGAAGGTCAACGTGATCGGGGAGGTTGGCAAGGCGGTCGACAGGGCCATGAAGAGCGGGCGGGCGGTCATCGTCACCGGCTCGATATTCACCGCATCCGATGCCGCTGCCTGCCTTGACGGGCTGCGGATTGGAGAGATGATGGAGAGGCTTGCCAAGTCCTATGCGGTGGGCGCCTACCCGGGCGGTTCCCCCAAGATGGAAAGGCCGCCGGAGACCGATGAGACCGAGCCCTTCAGGGTGCTCATCACGACGATATTGTCACAGAGAACGAGGGACGAGAACACAAGGGCGGCGGCCCGAAACCTGTATGAGAAGTATAAAAATCCGAAGGAACTGGCCAACGCCAAACCCGGGGATGTCGAGCCTCTAATCATGGCCGCAGGGTTCCCCAGGCAGAAGGCGGTTAAGATCATAGAGACCTCGAAGGTCATACTCAAGGAGCACGGGGGAGGGGTCCCCGATGACCTTGATAGCCTGGTCAAACTGCCCGGAGTGGGCAGGAAGACGGCGAATTGCGTGCTGGCCTACGGTTTCGGGCAACCCGCGATAGCGGTGGACACGCATGTCCACCGGATTTCGAACCTCTGGGGATTGGCCAGGACAAGGGATCCTGAGGTCACCGAGGAGGTGCTGAGAAGGGTTGTCCCCGAGAAGTACTGGCTAGAGATAAACAGGCTGATGGTCCGGCACGGACAGAGGGTGTGCAATCCTGTACGACCCAGGTGCGGGGAATGCCGTATCTCCCACCTGTGCGATCACGGGTTGTATTTCCTGAAATTCCAATAATATTGAACAAGTTCTAATTAGGTTGATTGTTATTCAAATAAGCGACAGGTATATATATACATAAGGCATTAAATGAGGGTGTGAATGAGTGAGCATATGGTATCAACTTTTTCTGAGGTAAAAGGTGAGGGGGATAAGACCGAAACCCGGTCTCACAGAATAAAGGCTCGAAGGCAATGGAACGACGAGGGTGTCGCTTCAACCGTCGGTACGATCATGGCACTCATGGTCTTCATGGCCTTTCTGTCGATGTTCACCAATCAATATGTGCCTGTCTGGATGGAGGAGAACGAGTCCTCACACATGATTGTGGCCTACGGCCAGTTCAGCAACCTGAAGAACGCCATAGACCTGCAGATACTCGCGGGCACAATTCAGGGTGTGCCCCCCACGACCATCACCACCCCTGTCACCCTGGGGTCAAACGGCATCCCTGTCTTCGCCTCGGCGACCGCGGGTTACCTCGGGGCTTATAATCGAAGAAGTTACAACAATGTCAGTTTCAGCTTCAATGTGGGAACGACAATACTCGATTACAGATCACCGCAGTTCGGCAGCACGCTGGGCGGCACCATAATGCTGGAATGCCCGAACCGATACTACGTCCCGCAAACCCTGGCGTACGAGAACGATGCCATCATCCTGCAGCAGGAGGACGGGGAATACATGAGGAGCTCTCCTCAACTGATCGTGACGCCAAGTGGAGGAAATAGGTTCGATATCACATACACCCAGGTGGACCTCAGGGGAGATGACACGAAATATGTTGGCTTCGGCACGAGGGGCATTCAGACCATCCTGAGGTCGGTGTCCTCCACTACGTTCACCAACATGAGCGCCCAGGACTCGGGCGGCGACCCGACCTTCCTTAACATCACCCACACCACCAGATACGAGAGCGCCTGGTACAACGCATTCGACCTGCTTCTGGAGGACGCTGGGATGCAGCCCGGTGTTGATTACTCGGTAACTTCCACTCAGGTCGGCTTCGACCCTATGGACCCTGTTTACCGGGTCAACCTTAGCATCAATCCGAACTCGATTTCGTTATTCACGTTCACAGTGGCTCATGTTGAGCTGGTGACAGCAGAGGCGGGGGCGACTTAAATGGGTTTGAAGAAATCGATGATGTCCAGGATGCTGAAATCCAGAGAAAAGTCCCTGAAGGTAAAGGTACCGAAGGGCGAGGTTGCGCTCGAACAGAAATGGAAGGAGGGGCGAGGCTCTCCGCTCAGCCCAATACCCGATATCGCCGATCCGAACATCGAAGAGATCGAGACCTATCCGATCGTCGAACCTTTCAGTTATGCCAGGATCATCTTTAACAGCGCGAACAGCGAGTTCGTCTACGAGGTCATCGAGCCTCCGATGTCGGAAAAGGAGGACGAGATACTGCAGCTCATCAAGGATTCGCTGCAGCGCACGCTGGAATACGAGCTCGACAAATTGCAGAAGAAGGACAAGCACGAATACCTGAAGAAGAGCGTGGGGAGCTTCATCAAGAGCAGGGAGATGCGCCTGGAACCGGCGACTTCCGAGAAGATTTACTATTATGTTAACAGGGACTTCGTAGGATACGGTCCCATCGACGCACTGATGAACGACAGGTTCATCGAGGACGTTTCATGCGACGGCACCGCGGTACCGTTGTTCGTATATCATCAGAAGTACGAATCCATCAAGACCGACGTCATCTTCGAGGACGAGGACGATCTGAACAGCTTTGTCATCTACCTCGGCCAGAGATGCGCTAAACAGGTCTCGGTGGCAATGCCCATCCTCGACGGGACGACCTTCGAGGGTCACAGAGTGCAGGCCACCTACGCAAGGGAGGTTACAACCCGCGGCTCGTCCTTCACCATCAGGCGGTTCAAGGAGAAGCCGTTCACACCTGTGGAGCTCGTGAAATACGGAACCGCCTCGCTCAACATGGTCGCCTATTGCTGGATGCTGGTGGAGCACGGGCACTCAATGATCATCGCCGGCGGGACGGCGAGCGGGAAGACCGCTACCTTGAACGCGTTGGCCCTGTTCATCAAGCCTGGCGCCAAGATCGTCACCATGGAGGACACCAGGGAGATCAACCTGCCGCACGAGAACTGGATACCGGGTGCGACAAGGACCGGCGTCGGTGAGAAGGATAGATCCGGCAAGGCCGCGGGTGAGATCGATATGTACGAGCTCGTCAGGGCGGCACTGAGACAGAGGCCCAACTACATCATCGTGGGAGAGGTCAGGGGTAAGGAGGCCTCCACCATGTTCCAGGCGATGGCCACCGGACATACGACCTACTCCACGATGCACGCGGATTCCATCAAGTCAATG
>Ga0209536_100002291_pt1 | contig 31120 bp, 26 predicted proteins | sample DeeMarSeWOR28_12_FD_187461 | JGI IMG/M metagenome (GOLD analysis project Ga0209536, IMG submission 187461) | Marine sediment microbial communities from White Oak River estuary, North Carolina - WOR-2-8_12 (SPAdes) (version 2) | ecosystem: Environmental > Aquatic > Marine > Intertidal zone >... | reverse complement strand
ACGTCCACATCTTGCCCTGATCGAAGGGGCCCGCCCGGACCGTGTCGAGATCGACCCCGAACACGAGAGGGACCGTGTCCCGGGCGGGCTGCGACGCTGCCGTGGGCTCCGCGGCCGTCTCGGAGACGGCGAGCGCATCGGGTTCCTCGGGCGTGGCCGGAGGCGGCGTCGACGCGGGGGCGGCGCCCCCGCCGCACGCGGTCGTGAGGAGCACGCCGAGGATGGCGCACAGGCGCAACGGGTGACCGACGCGAGAGAGCCGGACGATCGACGTCATCGGATGCTCGGAGTGAAGGGCGATGGGCGGGCGCCCGTGCCCGCTCCTAGTTCGTGCGATGCTTCCTGGATACTTCGTCGAGCAGCTTCAGCTCGGCGGCGGTCAGCGACGACATGCCGTGCGCCGAGATCTTGTCGAGCACCGCGTCCACCTGATCGTACAGCGCCTCGTCCTCGCGCCGCTGGCCATGAGGCTGCGAGCGGGACGGCCGAGCGCGCTCTTCCTCGTGCTCCTCCCCGGGAACGATCGCCAGACGGCGCTTCTTGCGGGTGGCGCGCTGGAAGCCCTCCGCCACACGCCTGGTGCGGAAGTCGGCCTTCAGGTACACGTAGCCGGCCACCAGACCGCCCAGGTGGGCGAGGTGCGCGACGTCGCTCCCCTGCGCGCTGCCCGTCGCGCCGAGAAGGGCGACGATGCCGAAGAAGGCGACCAGGTATTTCGCCTGGACGGGGAAGATCCCGAAGACGTAGATCGGGGCGTTGGGCCAGTTCATGGCGAAGGCCAGCATCACGCCGTACACCGCCGCGGAGGCGCCGATGATCGTCGCGGGCATGAACACGAAGCTCAGCGCCACGCCGCCGAGCCCGCAGATCAGGTAGTACCGCAGGAACTCCCTCTCTCCCCAGCGCGCCTCCAGCGGAGGCCCGAAGAAGAAGAGGAAGAGCATGTTCCCGAAGAGGTGCCATAGATCGACGTGCAGGAACATGTAGGTGAGCGGGCCCCAGGGGCGGAAGACGAGCTTCCGCGGCTGGAAGGCCAACCAGTCGAGCATGACGCCCTCGGTCACGATCAGCGCCACGGCGTAGACGAGCGTGTTGGCGATCAGAAGCCGCTTCACCATCGGCGTGGGCGTCAGCCCGATACCGAAGGAGTCGAAGCCGGTCCTGGTCTGATAGCTCATCGAAGCGTCATCGTTCTGGTTCGCGTTCGCCGACCGGGTTGAACCCCCACCCCATGGGCAGGTTCCTGCATCGCCGCGGTGGGCGACGCCTCGTGCTGCCGGCACCACGGCCATGCCTCGTGACGATGGCCGCTCTCATCAAGAATGAGGCCAGCGGCGCTCCGACGCGAGCCGGACGATCCGATCACAGAGCTCGGGGAAGCCGATGCCCGCCGCCCGGGCACCTTTCGGGAGCAGACTGTTCGCCGTCATCCCCGGCAGGGCGTTCGCCTCCAGACACCAGGGTCGGCCCTGGCCGTCAACGATGAAGTCGACTCGCGAATAGTCACGCAGGCGAAGGGCCCGATGCACGTCGAGCGCCATGCCGCGGAGCCGATCGGAGAGCGCTTCGGGGATCTCCGCCGGGAAGATCTCCCGGGCCAGGCCCGGCTGATACTTGCACGCGTAGTCGAAGATCTCGTGCTCGGGGACGATCTCCCCCACGGGGAAGGTCTCCTCCCCGACCACTCCGACGGTGAACTCCCGGCCGGGCACGAAGCGCTCGAAGAGGACCAGGTCGTTCCACGCGGCGCTCTCCCGGATGACCGCGTGAAGCTCGCCACGGTCGTGGGCCAGGACGAGCCGGAGCGAGGATCCACCGCCCGCCGCCTTCACGATCACCGGCAGCCCCAGCGTCTCCTCCACCTCCTCCGCAGTCGCGGGGCCCACCAGCCACTCGGGCGTGGGGACGCCCGCATCCCGGAGGAGCCTCTTGGTCACCTCCTTGTCCATGGCGAGCGAGCACCCGAGTCGATCGCTGCCCGTGTAGGCGACTCCGGAGACGTCGAGGAGGGCCTGGATCGTCCCGTCCTCCCCGCTGCCTCCGTGGAGGGCCAGGAAGAACACGTCTACGGCCCCGAGGGACGGATCCCGTGTCAGCTGCACGGTGTGCCCTTCGTCCAGGGTCGCCAGCGCGGTCGACTCGGGCGGCTTCTCACCGACGCCCCCGGCACGAAGAGCCGACTCCTCCTCGCCCGTCAGCGCCCCACGGACCGTGTCGACCGCGACGACCTCGTGGCCTGCCTCTCGAAGCGCCTGCGCGACCTGGACACCGGACGCGAGGGAGACGTCCCGCTCGTCGGACGTGCCGCCGAGAAGAACGGCGATCCTCACGCGATCAGCGCCCGGACGACGTCGTAGCGGGTGATGATCCCGACGAGCTCGCCCTCGTCCCTGACCAGGCACGCGGCGTTGTCACGGGCCAGGAGGGGACGGATATCCTCCGCATCCACGTGGCCGTCGAGCACCGGGAACGGGGGTCCCATGACCGACTCGGTCGGCTTGTCGAGCAGGCTCGGGTCCTCGATGATCTGCGTGAGCAGGCGGGCCTCGGTCACGGACCCGATGCACGTCCCGTCTCGCACGACCGGAAGCTGTCCGATGTCGTGGGCGGTGATCGCCGAGAGCGCGAGCCGGATCGGGGTCGTCGGCTCGACGGTGACCAGGCCGGAGATCCGCTCGTCCTTCGCCGCCAGCGCATCGAGGACGGTCGACGGTCTGGGGCGCTCCAGGAAGCCGTTCTCGCGCATCCAGTCGTCATCGTACGTCTTGCTGAGGTAGCGCTCGCCCCAGTCACAGATCAGCGTGACCACGAACGCATCCGGATCGTCGATCTCCCGCGCGACCTGGACGGCTCCGTGCACGAGCATCCCCGCCGAGCCCCCCGCGAACAGACCTTCCTCGCGAGAGACCCGTCGCGCCATGCGGAACGCGTCGCCGTCCCCGCACGAGAGGTACGAATCGACGACACTCAGGTCGAGGGTCCCGGGGATCTTGTCGTTTCCGACCCCCTCCACCTTGTACGGGTGGCCCTCGATCGTCTCTCCCGTGTTGAAGAAGGGCGCGATCATCGACCCTTCGGGATCGACGCCGACGATCTGCACGTCGGGGTTCTTCTCCTTGAGGAAGCGCCCGACGCCGGTGATGGTGCCGCCGGTTCCGGCCGACGCCACGAAGTGCGTCACGCGCCCTCCGCTCTGCTCCCAGATCTCCGGGCCCGTCGTCGCGTAGTGGGCGTCCGGGTTGGCGGGGTTGTAGAACTGATTCGCCAGCACGGCTCCCGGCGTCTCGGCCGTGATCGCTCGCGCCTTCTGCAGGTAGTGATCGGGGTGATCCGGAGGAACCGCCGTCGGCGTGATCACGACTTCCGCGCCGAAGGCGCGCAGGAGCTTCACCTTCTCGGTGCTCATCTTGTCCGGCATCGTGCAGATGCACCGGTACCCCTTGAGCGACGCCGCCATCGCGAGTGCCAGGCCGGTGTTGCCCCCCGTGGCCTCCACGACGGTGCCGCCGGGCTTGAGCGTCCCGTCCGCCTCCGCCGCCGCGATCATCGCCACGCCGATCCGGTCCTTGATCGAGGCGCCCGGCCCGGTGAACTCGCATTTGGCGTAGACGGGGGTGCGACAGCCGTCGGTCACCGAATGGAGCCGGACCATCGGTGTCCAACCGATCAGGTCGAGGGCACTCTCGTACGGGCGGGGATGGCGCTCAGCCATGGGGGCTCCGGTATGACGTGAAAGCGTCCTGCTCGGCGGAGCGGCGCCGCGGAGCAGGCGGAGTGTTCAGCGGGCTACGCCCAACGTGTCCGGACGCGGCCTCTTGGAAAAGTGCACCGGCACCTCCGCCCACACCTCGATCCGCTTCCCGTCACGACGGGCCGGCTCGAAGCGCAGCTTGCGCGCACCCTCCACTGCGGCGGAGTCGAAGGACGCGTATCCGGACGACTCGACGACCTCGACGCTGTCGACGCCTCCGGTATCGTCCACGCGGACACGGAGAATCGTCTCCCCCTCCATGTCCTGATCCCACATGTGGATCGGGTATTCGATCGGGACTTCCGCGAAGAGCGGACGGGGCTGATCGATCTCGGCGTCCGCGCCGCACGCCACCGTGCCGACCCCCACGGCCGCCATCACCAGGAAACGGGTTGGACTCAATCGTTCTCCCTGCGCGTCGCGCTGCCCAGCTCGTAGAGGATCTGAAGTGCCTCCCGAGGCGACAGGTCGTCCGGGTCGATGGCACGCAGTCGCGCGACCGTCGGATGCTCGACCTGAAACATCGAGAGCTGATCGGGCGGCGCCTCGGACTTCGGTCGATGCGCTCCGTATCGGCCGAGCCCTTCACCGCCGCCGCTATGTGTTCCCTCCAACTCCGCGAGAAGTTCCCGGGCCCGATCCACGATCCCGTTCGGGAGTCCCGCCAGCCGGGCGACCTGGATCCCGTAGGACCGATCCGCGCCCCCCTCCGCGAGTCTGCGGAGGAAGACGATTTCGTCACCGACCTCGCGAACCGAGACGTTCATGTTCTTCACGCCGCCGAGCAGGTCACCCAGCTGCGTGAGCTCGTGGTAGTGCGTGGCGAAGACGGTCTTGGCCCCGATCTGCTCGTGGATGTGCTCGGTGACGGCCCAGGCGATCGACACGCCGTCGTACGTCGACGTTCCCCGTCCGATCTCGTCGAGGAGGATCAGGCTGCGCTCCGTCGCCCCGTGCACGATGGCCGCCGTCTCGCTCATCTCGACCATGAACGTGGACTGTCCACGGGCCAGATTGTCCGAGGCACCCACGCGCGTGAAGATCCGGTCCGACACCGGAAGCCGCGCGGCATCCGCCGGAACGAACGAGCCGATCTGGGCCAGGAGCTGGATGAGCCCGATCTGGCGGAGCACCGTGCTCTTCCCGGCCATGTTGGGCCCCGTGAGCACGATGATGTGCCCGTTCTCGTCCAGCACGAGATCGTTCGGGATGAACTCCTCGGAGGGCATCATGGTCTCGACCACCGGATGCCGCCCGGCGCGAATCTCCAGCTCGAATCCGGTGTGGACGTCCGGGCGAACGTATCCCGAGCGAACGGCGACGTGGGCGAGCCCGGCCAGCACGTCGAGCGTCGCGACCCGTTCGGCCGTTCCCTGGAGCCGCGCTACCGAGCGCGCGACCCGTTCCCGGATTTCCGCGAACAGCTCCACCTCGAGCTGGCCGATCCGGTCTTCCGCTCCGAAGACCTTCTCCTCCCACTCCTTCAGCTCCGGCGTGAAGTACCGCTCCCCGTTCGTGAGCGTCTGCTTGCGGACGTAGTCATCGGGCACCTTGTCGAGGTTGGCCTTCGTGACCTCCAGGTAGTAGCCGAAGACCTTGTTGAAGCCGACCTTCAGCGAGGTGATCCCGGTCCGCTCACGCTCCCGGGCCTGGAGCGAGGCGATGAAGTCCCGCGCGCCGTCCCGGGCCGAGCGGATCTCGTCCAGCTCTTCGGACCATCCCTCCCGGATCACGCCCCCCTCCTGCATCGTCGCCGGCGGCTCCGCCGCGATCGCGCGCTCGAGCAGGTCGTGCACGTCCTCGAGGCAGTCGAGCTCGGCACCCATGGCGCGAACGAGCTCCGACTCGGCGGCCGTCGCTTCGCTCCGCAGCGCCGGCAGCCGCTCCAGCGAGCGGCGCAGGCCAGCCAGGTCTCGGGCCCCGACACGGCCCGTGCCCAGCTTGCCGGCCATCCGCTCCAGGTCGGCGACGCCGCCGAGAGCGTCGCGCAGAGGCGTCCGGAGCTCCGGACGGTCGACGAGCTCCGCGACCGCATCGAGCCGTGCCCAGATCTCGTCGGCCACCACGAGCGGCTCGAGCATCCAGCGGCGCAGGAGACGTCCCCCCATCGCCGTCACGCTGCAGTCCAGCACGTCGAGCAGCGTCCCCCCTTCCTCACCGACCCGAAGTGGCTCGATGAGCTCCAGGTTTCGGCGCGTCATCTCGTCGAGAAGCATGACACGGCCAGGCCGGAGGACGCGGACCGGCTTGAGGTGGGAGACGCCGGCCGGCCGGATCTCGGAGAGGTAGTGGATGAGCGCCCCGGAGGCCCTCACGAGCGCGTCGTCCGAGCTCTGGAAGCCGAATCCGTCGAGGGACTGCACCGAGTAGACGTCCGCCAGCTCCGACGAGGCCACGTCGTGCTCGAAGATCCAGTCGTCGCGAACGGTCCGCGGCAGGCCCACCGGCACCGCTTCGGCCAGCGCATCCGAATCCGCCAGCGACCGTGGAAGAAGCAGCTCCGACGGCTCCAGCCGTCCGAGCTCGGCGCGCAGCTCGGCTCGGGGCACGGGACGGACCTCGAGCTCCCCGGTCGAGACGTCCAGGGTGGCGACGGCGAACGAGCCCCCCGGCGGGTCCTCGGCTTCGACGATCGAAACCAGATAGTTGTTGCGGCGCTCCGCGAGCAGGTTGTCGGCCAGGACCGTCCCCGGAGTGACCGTCTCCGTCACCTCTCGCTTCACGATCCCCTTCGCGAGCGCGGGGTCCTCGACCTGGTCACAGATGGCGACCCGCCGCCCCATCTTGACCAGACGTGACAGGTAGTCGTCGAGCGCCTTCGCCGGGACACCGGCCAGCGGCACCTTCGCGGCGGCGCCGTTGTTCCGGGAGGTCAGCGTGAGTCCGAGGAGCCTGGCACCCTCTTCCGCGTCGCCGTGGAAGAGCTCGTAGAAGTCGCCGACTCGAAAGAACAGGAGGGAGTCGCGATGGCGGGACTTGGCGTCCCGCCACTGCTGCATCAGAGGAGTATCAGCCGAGGCCATTCGTGAAGTTTAGAGCACCCGTTTGCCCGCTCAAGCCTCCGTGTGAACTTGCAGGGGGCTCGACGGTCCGCGCCGGGCTCGAACCGGGGATGACGAGGAGGAGAGAGGTGATGGGAGTCGACCAGAGGAAGACACGGCGGGGCACGCGATCGTTCCGGGGCCCGGTGGACCGTCCGGTGCGCCGCGCGTCCCGGCTCGGCTTCGCAGCCCTCGGCACCGCCCTCGCGGTCGCGGCGGCGCATCCCGCCGCCGCCCAGCAGTCGGAGGCGGACCCGAGCGACGTCTCGTCGATCGGGGCCATCATCACGGCGGTCTACGACGTGATCTCGGGCGAGGCGGGGGAGCCGAGAGACTGGGACCGCTGGCACTCGCTCTTCGCCGAAGGCGCGACCCTGAGCGCGGTGGGTCGGGCGCCCGACGGATCCGTCCGACGCGTGATCATGACGCCCGCGTCGTGGGTCGAGCGCAGCGGGGAGATCATCACGCGGGACGGCTTCATCGAGGCGGAGATCGGCAGAACCACGGAGCAGTTCGGCCTCATCGCGCACGCGTTCAGCACCTACGAATCGTACCGGAGTCGGAGTGACTCCGAACCCTTTCAGCGCGGGATCAACTCGTTCCAGCTCATGAACGACGGAAGCCGCTGGTGGGTCGTATCGGTCTTCTGGCAGGCCGAGGGGCCCGGCTTTCCGATTCCCGACCAGTACATCGGCAACATCGGAGGAGTGAAATGACCACACAGATCGCTTACGGCTTCAAGAAAGAGATCCATGCACCGCTCGAGGAAGCGGAGCAGCGGGTCCGGGCCGCATTGAAGGAGGAGGGATTCGGCGTACTGACCGAGATCGACATCCGGGGGGCCTTCAAGGAGAAGCTCGGCGTGGACTTCCGACCCTACAGGATCCTCGGGGCGTGCAACCCGCCTCTCGCGCACCAGGCGCTCTCGTCCGAGGTGGATATCGGGCTGCTCCTTCCGTGCAACGTCGTCGTCTACGAGGGCGACGAGCCCGGCACCACGGTGGTCGCCGCCCTTGATCCGGTGCTGCAGCTGGGCGTCTCGGGAAGGGAGGACATGGGCGACCTCGCCGACGACGTGCGGGCTCGTCTGGAGCGGGTGATCGACGCCCTCTGACGAAGGCATCCAAACCGGCGGGCCGGGCACGGCTTCCCGCGGCCGGCCCGTCGGTGCGGGGTGCGCGCCGACGCCCCTGGCTCAGTCGCCGATGGGCCGCTCGGGGCGATCGTCGCGAACGAGGGCGGCGCTGATCCCCTGGGCGGTGAGCTCTTCGAGCAGCTCCACCGCCTCCTCGCGGTCCGCGAAGCGTCCCACACGCACGTGCGTGAACCGGCTCCCCTCCACACGCACGACGCGGACGTCGACGCCCTGGGCGCGAACCTCCTCGTAGAGAGCGAGGGCGCGCGCTTCCTCCCCGAACGCGCCGAGCTGCACGTAGTAGTTGGTCACGGGCTCCGCCGTGGCCGCCGCTTCGTCGGGATCGGGCGCTCGCGCCTCCTCGACGGGACGCCCTCGAGGCGGATCCTCCGTCGGTCGCGCGGCGGCGGCAGCCCCCGTCTCCGCAGCCCCGCCGACCGCGGGGGTGGGGGTGTCGCCTCGCGGCGGCACCGGCCCGGCATCGGCGAGCCACGCCTGCGCCTGCTCACGCGCCTCCGAGCGGGGATAGTCTCGCACGAGCGTCTCGACATACATGCGCGCCTCGTCCTCGTCTCCCATCGCGTACGCGGCCTGGGCGAGTCGAAGGATCGCGTCGGGCGTGAACTGACCGCTGGGATACAGGACCGCGAGTCTGCGGAAGTCGAGCTCCGCCTGCACCGGATCGACCGTGAGGCGCCCGCGCAGCCAGAGCCCGCGCTGCAGCTCCCGCCGGCTCGCCCCCTCCCGTTCCTCTTCCCACCACGTCAGAAGGGCCGCGCGCGCCTCTTCGGCCCGACCGAGGCGGGTCAGCTCCTCCACACGCTCGAGTGTCGATTGGGCGGACATCGCCGTCGGACTCAGGCAGAGGCCGGCCACCACCGCGAATGCGAGCAGGCGCACGGGCTTCATGCCGCCTCCGCACGCACGCGCAGCCCGAGCAGCCACGACTCGAGGAAGTGCTCGTCGGTGTGCGGGCTGGCCTTCAGCAGTCGATCGACGTCGAGCAGCCCTGACAGGGCCGCATCGACCTCTCCGATCGACCAGCGGCGCGCCTGTCCGGCCACCCTCTTGGCGAGGAATTTCTGGTGGTACGGCAGAACCGACTCCAGACCGCCCGCTCCCTTTTCGAGAGCGATCCCGATCCGGAGAAAATGTGTCGTGAGACCGATGACGAGACCCACACCCGACTCGCCCTGACCGATGAGGACGGGCACGGCCCGCCGGGCATCCTCGAAGCGGCGCTCGCCGACCAGGTCGAACCACCGCCACCGATCCTGCGAAGGGAGTCGGGTACCCGCCGCCCGCACGTCCTCCAGGGTGACCGTGCGCCGGTCCCCGACGAAGTCCACGAGCTTCTCGAGCTCCTGGGCGAGAACACCCAGATTCGTGCCGATGGCGGTGCCGAGCGCTCGCGCGGCATCGATCTCGAACTCGACGTCGTGCGCTTCCCTGGCCCGGTTCATGATCCAGCCGGGCACGTCCGCCTCGGTGATCGCGCGGAACTCGACCGATCGGGCGAGCCTGGCCAGCTCACGATAGAACTTGGCCTTGGAGCCCGACGGCACCGTGCAGCTCAGGATCAGCGCAAGGCCGGGCGGAGGACCGGCGGCTACGTCCACCAGCAGGTCCCGGGCATGCTTCGAACTGGCCAGACCCTCGACCTCGCGAACCACGACCACCCTCCATTCCGCCATCATCGGCGGGGTGGCGATCAGTGAGGCCAGCGTCTCCGCGTCGGTCTCGCCGCCACGCACCGGGTCGTAATTGAAGTCGGACGTGGCCGGATCGAGGTGCGCGTCGACCAGCGCGCGGACGGACTGGTCTTTTCGGAAGTGGTCTTCGCCGTGCAGGTAGAAGACACCACCGAGCTGCGTTTCGAGACCGGGAATCGACGGGAGCGCGTTCACGCCCCGAATCTCGTCACTGCGCGGAGCGCGCGAAACTCCTTCGTCAGCGATCGGTCTGGCTGACCCTGCGGACGCGGGCGCGCTCACCATAGCGCTGCGACAGGGGGGTGTACTCGTACAGCAGCGTTCCGTCCCAGAGGCCCGCATCGAGATCCGTATCGCCCTTCGTGCTGAACATCCCGGGCGGCGAGCTGGCCGGGCGGAAGGGAGAGCGGGTGGGGGCTCGGTCGACCACGATCGGCGGCAGCTGCACCACGGGGGCGCGAGAAACGAGCAGCGGGGACCACGCCGCTGCGGTCAGCAGCAACGCGATTCCCAACACCGTCATCGCCGGAGCGCCCGACGAGGCGTGCACGCGGAGCGTACGCTCGTCGTCTACATGGTAGAGGCGGTGCCTCAACCGCGGCACGAAGTCCTCCTGCAGCTCCGGCTCGGGGAGCGTGCGCAGCACCTTCGTTCCGTGCACGAGCACGTTCCGATAGCGGACGCATCGGTTGCACTCGCTCAGATGCCGATCGATCGCCGCGACGTCGGTCTCCGATGCGGTACCGTCGAGGTACTCGCTGAATCGGGCGACCACTTCCGTACAGTTCATCAACACCCGTCAGGCCTGGCCCCGGGCACCAACGGCCCGGATTGCGTGCTCGTTTGATACTGTGGGGTCACGAGAGGGTTCCCCAACGGAAGGAGCCCCCGCCGAGTCTACCTCGGCGAGGGCTCGCACCCAACGCTCTCGAATCCGGACGTCTCACGGTTCGTGGCGGCCCCCTCAGTCGATCATCGGTGCAATGATCTGCGCGAAGTTGTTTCGCGCGCGGTTCAGGCGGCTCTTCACGGTACCCAGGTTGCATCCCGTGATGTCCGCGATCTCCTCGTACGTCTTCCCCTCCATCTCACGCAGCACGAAGACGATCCGGTGATGCTCGGGAAGCTGCTTGACGGCCTCTTCGACCTTGGCCCTGAGATGGCGCTTCCGGAACAGGTCGTCGGGCTTGTACTGGGTGTCCTCCCACTCGAGCGGACGATGGTCCGCGTCCCAGTTCTTCTTGAGCGTCTGGAAGAGGACGAGCGGGTTACGCGAACGATTCCGCAGCTCGTTCTTCGCCAGGTTGCTCGCGATCGTGTAGATCCACGTCGAGAACTTCTTGCTCTGGTCGAACCGGTGCAGGTGCCGATAGACGCGGACGAAGGTCTCCTGAACGAGATCCTGGCCGCGTTCCCGGTCACCGATGGTCCGGTACACGAAGTTGAGCAACCTCTGGTCGTACCGGCGGACCAACTCGCCGAAGGCCCTCTGGTCTCCGTCGAGAGATGCCTGGACGACCTGCGAATCGGTCATCTCTTCCAGCCGCAGACGGTGCTGTCGAGCTTCGCTCTGCACCAGCTGGAGCTCCGTTTCTTTCTTCGCTCGTGCCCTGGCCACGCATCACCTCCATGTTGCGCCAATCGGCCGGATCGGCAGATGCAATCCCATCACACCCTGTTCAGGTGCAGATGACGTGCCAATGCCGAAATCCCGCCAGATCAGTGAGCTTTCGATCCGGCCGTCCTCTCCATGTGACGCACGAGCAGAGCGAATGTGGACACCCTGACAGGAAATCGACCGGTTACGCCGTTCTGTCAGTAGGATACGGCAGAGGCCTCATCCGGTTGCACGCATGGCGCGCGGCGGGCCGGCTCAGGGCTCGACGACCTCCACGGGCCCGAGATCGAGCGCACGCAGGGGCTCACCGACGACATCCGCGTCCCCCACGACCACGATCTGTGCTTCGTCGGGCAGGATGAAGCGCGCGGCCGCATCGGCCGCCTCGTCCCGGGTCACGGCGCGCACGTCGTCCCTGTATCGATCGAAGTAGTCGTCCGGGAGATCGTAGACCACCAGCTGGCTGACACGGGTCGCGACCTGGCCGGCCGTCTCCAGCTGGAGGCCGAACACCCCCGCCGCGTAGTCCCGCGCGGCGGCGACCTCGTCTTCGGAGGGGCCGTCGGCCGCCATCCGGGTCAACTCCAGCATGATCTGCTCGACGGCGGGCGCCGTCTCCTTGTTTCCGACCGCCGTGGATACCTGGAACGGGCCCGACTCCGACCGGAAGGTGAACCGGGAGCGGACTCCGTAAGTGAAGCCGTGCCTCTCCCGCAAATTGAGGTTCAGACGGCTCGTGAACATGCCCCCGAGCACCATGTTGGCGATCGAGAGCGGATAGTACTCGGGTATCGAGCGGGCGGCCCCGACGTGCCCTACCCGAACCTCGGACTGCACGGCACCCGGTCGGTGCACGAGGGTCACCGCACGATCCCGAGTGCGCGGTCGAGCGGAGAAATCCGCCTGGCTCGCGGGCTGGCCGTTCCACGCGCCCAGATTGTCCGAGACCATGGCCGCAACCTCGTTCGGATCCACGTCGCCGACGACGATCAAGCCTCCCTGGCGTGGCCGGTAGTTCGCGTCCACGTAGCCGCGCATCGCCGCGGGCGTGATCGCCTCGATCGACGCGACGCTCCCGTCCACCGCCCTAGCGTACGGCACGTCCGGGGCGAAGTATCGGGCCCGGGCCGTGTCCGTCGCGAGGGAGGCCGGATCCATGGCGCGCTGTCGGATCGACGCGAGCTGCTGATCCCGAGCCCGCTCGACCTCGGTCTCGGGGAACGCCGGCTCGAGCATCATCTCGGCCAGAATCGAGAGGGCCTCGGGCAGGCGCTCGGCGAGGCACGACAAGCCGATGCTCGTGCCCTCCCAGCCGGCCCGCGCCGAGGCGCGAGCGCCGATTCGCTCGAGGGCCTCGGCGAGCTCGGATCCGGAGCGCTTTCGCGTCCCGCCCTCGAGCGCGTCGGCCGTGAGCACGGCGAGGCCAGCCACCTCGGGAGCCAGCGCGGCTTCTCCGGCCCGCAGGAACAGGTTGAGGCTGACCATGGGGAGTCGATTCATGATCGCGACCCGGAGGTCGACGCCCGTCGGGAGCGCGCGCTTCTCGACCGAGGGAAAGTCGAAGTTGCGGAGCGCCCCGCTGTCGGGCGGCGTGGTGCGATCCAGCTTCGTCATGAGGAGGGCTCCGGCTCGAAGACGACCACGGCACGGTTGTCCGCGCCGAGCCGCTCGTGGGTGAACGCGTGGATCTGGTCGAGTCGAACGGCACGCAGGCGGTCGAGCTCGGTGTTGATGCGGCCGGGGTCGTCGAAGTAGAGGTCGAACATGGACAGCAGGTCGGCCCTGTCCGCGACGCGCTCCAGAGAGCGGACCAGATCGGTCTCGACCATCGCGATCGCCCGATCGATCTCGGACTGCGTGGCCTGGCTCAGCGCCTCGATCTCCTCCGACAGAGCGGCTTCAAGCTCGGTCGGATCGCCCTCCGGGTATCCGGTGGCCCATACGAGGAACATCGATGCTCCGCTCAGCAGGGGATACACGTAGGTGACGACCCCCTTGGCGATCCGACGCTCACGCACGAGGCGACGGTAGAGCCGCGACGCCCGACCGACGCCAAGGAGGGATCGGGCCACCTCGGCCACGGCGAACTCCTGGGAAGCGTAGGAGGGCGTCCGGAAGCCCATGATCACGCGTGGTAGCGGAACGTCGGATGGGACGTGGTCCCGCTCGGTACGCCCGATCAGCGAAGGCAGGTCGGGCGCCCCCGGAATCGGCGGAATCGCCCCGCCGGGCTCGATGTCCCCGAAGTACCGCTTCACCTGTTCCAGCGCGTCCGCCGGGTCGATGTCACCGGCGAGAGTCAGAACCGCATTGTTCGGGACGTAGAAGGTCTGGAAGAACTCGGCCACGTCGTCGAGCGTCGCGGCGTCCAGATCCTCCATCGACCCGATGACCGTGTGGTGGTAGGGATGGTCCTCCGGATAGACCAGCCGCTGCAGCCGCTCGCTCCAGTCCCCGTAGGGCTGGTTGTCGTAGCGCTGGAGCTTCTCGTTCTTCACGACATCGCGCTGGTTGTCGAGCTTCTCCTGATCCATCGCCGGGAGCATCCACCCCATCCGGTCCGACTCGAGCCAGAGGGTCAGCGCCAGCTGATGCGACGGGACGGTCTCGAAGTAGTTCGTTCGATCGAACCAGGTCGTCGCATTGAGCGTCCCGCCCACGCGCTCGATCAGCTCGAAGTGCTTGTTCTTGGGCACGTGCGCGGACCCCTGGAACATCATGTGCTCGAAGAGGTGCGCGAAGCCGGTCCTGCCCGGTGGCTCGTTTCGGGAGCCCACGCCGTACCAGAGGTTCGTCGCGACGACCGGAACGGTACGGTCGGGAGCCAGCACGACCCGAAGACCGTTGTCCAGCCGATGGCGTTCGAAGGGGATCGATAGAAGGGACAAGCTTCCTCTCCGCTCTGTGGATGGCGTGCCCGCTCGGGCGGTGCGTCGTGATTCTCGATGGACTAGGGGCGTTCGCTCAGGCGACTGCGAAGCAGATCGGGCGCGAGGTCGTCCACGAGCATCCTGGTCGCGCCTTCGTGGCCGCCGTCGAGCCGGTCCTCCACGGCAAGCACCCGGGCGAGATCGGGATCCTGCGACCGGATGCGCGCGCGCTCCAGCATCTCGTACGCCGTGTCGTCCCTGCCGGTCGCGGCCGCCGCGAGGGCGGCGGCGAGCTGAGCGTCCACGTCTTCCTCGCTCAGCCGAGCCCCGGACAGAAGCTCCCCGGTGCCCTCCTCCACCCGGTCTGCCTCCAGAAGCACGAGACCGAAGACCACGCGCGTCCAGCCGTCTTCGGGGTTCAGCCGAACGGCGTCGGCCAGGGCGTCGGCGGCCCGCTCGTGATCCTGCTGCAGGGCGTAGGCAACGCCCAGCTCGTATGCGATCTGCGGATCGTCCGGGTCGATCTCGCGCGCGGCGTTGAGCTCGGCGACCGCCTGGTCACCGAACCCCTCACGAGCCAGGTACGCTCCGTAGAGCAGTCGTGTCACGGCGAGGTGCGGCGCCATCAACGCCGCCGTGCGGAGCGCCTGCTCGGCATCGGGATCGTCGAAGGCGGCAATGCCGTTGCCTGCCGTGGCGAGCACGTACGGGTCCTCGGGATTCAACGCCAGCGCCTGCCTGAACCGCTCGTAGGCGACCCCCTCGAGCCCGAGCTCCCGTTCCGCCACCGCGAGCCAGCAGTGCACGGCCGCGTCCTCGCCGAAGTCCTGCAGGTGATCGCGAAGCATCTCGGCCGCCCCGACCCAGTCCTCCTCTTCCGCCAGCGCCAGGGCACGTTCGAGGAGCTCGTCTCGCTCCATCAAACGCTGTCCGCCGATACGGCGGAGCGCCCGGAACGAACGAGATCCTCACCCGTCATGGCCGGGGGTGGATCGACGCCGATGTAGCCCAGAACCGTTGGTGCCACGTCGGCGAGGCGCCCTCGCGAACGGAGCTCGATGTTGCAGCGCCGCGCGGCTTCGGCTTCGCCGGGGCTCCCGGACCCTCCCTGGCCTTCGGGCGCTTCCCCCTCCGGCTCACGCGGATCGTAGACGATGAAGTCCACCGGTGTCGTGGTGTGCGCGGTGTGCACGGCGCCGGCCGGATCGACCATCATCTCGCAGTTGCCGTGGTCGGCCGTGACGAGCGCTACCCACTCGTCGTTCTCGTCCACGGCACGGAGGATATCCACCATGCACGCATCGACCGCCTCCACCGCGGCCACTGCCGCGGAGACGACTCCGGTATGACCCACCATGTCCGGGTTGGCGAAGTTGACCAGGATGAAGTCGTATCCGTCCCGGATCCCCCCGATGACGGCATCCGCGACCTCCCGACAGCTCATCTCCGGCTGGAGGTCGTACGTGGCGACCTTCGGAGAAGGGATCAGCGTCCGATCCTCCCCGGGCCACGGCGTCTCTTCTCCGCCGTTGAAGAAGTAGGTCACGTGCGCGTACTTCTCCGTTTCCGCGACCTTCAGCTGCTTCTTCCCGAGGCTCGCCAGGAACTCGGAAAGGCCCGTCCGCACGTTCTCGGGTGAAAAGGCCACCGTCACGGGCATACCGTCCGCGTATTCGGTCATCGTGACGATGCGCGAGGGGAGCGCCGCCGGTCGATCGAACCCGTCGAAGTCGGGAACCGAAAGCGCCGCCGTGAGCTGCCGCATGCGATCGGCGCGGAAGTTCAGGAGGAACACCACGTCCTCCGCTCCGATCCCCGCCTCCCCGACTCCCCGGATGCCGGTCGGCTCCACGAACTCGTCGGTGACACCGTCCGCGTAGCTCTCTTCCAGGAAGGACACGTCGTCCGCCCACGAGTCGGCCTCGCCCGAGACGATCAGGTCGAACGCTCGCTTGGTGCGCTCCCACCGTCGATCCCGGTCCATGGCCCAGTAGCGCCCGCAGACCGTCGCGATGGACCAGTGCTCACGGTCCGAGCACCGATCCGCGAGCGCGCCCACATACCCGATTCCGCCGGTCGGGGACGTGTCGCGCCCGTCGGTGATGCAGTGCAGCCTCACCGGTACGTCTTCGGGCAGCAGGTCGAGGAGCGCCGTGAAGTGCCGGATGTGGCTGTGCACGCCCCCGTCCGAGACGAGCCCGACCAGATGGAGCGTGGCACCCGTCTCGCGGGCATGGCTCACGGCTGCCTCGAGACCGAGTCGCTCGGCGAACGTGCCGTCTTCGATTGCGTTGTCGACCCGGGCGATGTCCTGGTAGACGACGCGTCCGGCCCCGAGGTTCAGGTGCCCGACCTCCGAGTTGCCCATCTGGCCCTCGGGAAGTCCGACGTCCGCGCCGGCGCACGCGAGACGGTTCCGCGGCCTGCGGTCGTAGAGCCGTCGGAAGAGCGGCACGGAAGCGAGCTCGACCGCGTTTCCCGGGTCGGGCGCGCCCTGGAAGTCGGAGTGGCCCCAGCCGTCGAGGATGACGAGGAGTACCTTGCGCATGAACCACCAGAGTCGAGGGGCGTGGTCATCGACCCGATGACCACGGACCGGCGATGCCGAAATCTAACGGCGGCCGGCCGGCTTCAACCCCCCGCTACTCGGCTCTCATCGTCACCATCGGATCGGTTCGAGTCCCCGCGCGTGCCGGGAACCAGCTCGCCAACAACGCGGTGCCGACGAGAAGGGCCGTCACGCCCACGAGCGTGAGCGGGTCCCCCGGCTCGACTTCGTAGAGGAGGCTTCTCAGCAGTCGGGACGCAGCGAGGGCCCCGGCGACGCCGACCACGATCCCTCCCATCACCAGCTGCATGGCCGAGCGAATGACCATCCGCCCGACGGAAGCCGGGTCGGCGCCGAGCGCCACGCGAATTCCCATCTCGCGGGTCCGACGTGCCACGGAGTAGGCGACGACCCCGTAGATGCCGACCCCCGCCAGCAGGAGACCGACGAAGCTGAAGCCACCGAGGAGCAGCATCACGAACCGGCGCGAGGCGAGTGCGTCGTCCACCACCGTCTGCTGCAGGACCACCCGCAACGGGACCTCGGGATCGATGCGCTGTACCGTCCCGAGGAGCGCCGCCGCCGCCGCGCCCGTATCGCCCGACTCGGCCTCGGCCACCACCTGCGCCCCGTACTGGATTCGGAACGGCCGCTGCGTGTACGGGAAGTAGATCGTGGGATAGGGCTCTTCGGCGAGGTCACGGACCCGAACGTCGCCCACGACGCCGACAACCTCGGCGAAGCGACGATCCTCCCAGAAGTTGTCCATCCCCCCACCCGTGACCTGCTTCCCGATGGGGTCCTCCCCCGGCCACGTCTGCTCCGCGAAGGACTCGCTGACGATCGCGACGTGCGCGTCGTCCGGACCGTCGCGTCGATCGAAGTGTCTTCCGCGCAGCAGCGGGATGTCGAGCGCTTCGAAGGCGCCCGCGCTCACCACCACGTAGCCCCCGATCGTGTGCTTGCTCAGGTCTCCGTCGAGCTCGAGTCGGTAGTTCGGGAGGGAACCCGAAGCAGGAAGCGTGCTGAGCAGCCCGGCCGACCGTATCGCCGGGTCCGCCTCCAGCTCCTCGATCAACCTCGTGTACAGGCGTGCGTGATCGTGCTCCGACTCGTACTTCAGACGCGAGAGCGCGACCGGCATCGTCGCCACGTCCGCAGCCTCGAAGCCGAGATCTTCCGACAGCAGCCGCTGGAACGAGCGCACGAGGAGGCCGGAGCCCGTGAGCAGCATCAGGGCCAGAGCCACCTCCGTGCCCACCAGCACTTTCCACACGGGTCCCCGATGATCGACCGAGTTGCCGCGTCCTCCCGAGCCCGGCCTCGCCCCCGAGCTCGAGCTCGTGAGCTGAAGCGCGGGCAGCAAGCCGAAGACGAGGGTCGACGCGACGGCGGCTCCGAACGCGAAAGCGAGCACCGAGGCGTTCACCCCGATCTCTTCGACCCGAGGCAGACTCTCGGGGCCCAGGGCCCGTAGAATACGCGTCAACCCGACTGCGAGCGCGAGCCCCACCGATCCGCCGAGGAGCGCGAGCACCAGACTCTCGGTCACGAGCTGCCGAACGACTCGCCAGCGGCCGGCGCCCAGAGACGTCCGGATCCGGAGCTCCCGCGCTCTCGTCGTGCCGCGGGCGAGCAGTGTGCTGGCCAGATTGGTACACGCCACGAGCAGCACCAGGGCGGCGGCTCCGAAGAGCAGCGTCAGCGGGGTCCTCGACGAGCCCACCAGGCGCTCCCTCAACCCTACGACCGAGGCCCCCGTCGCGAGGAAGTCGGGATCGGCGTCCGGCTCTCTGAGGGCGATCACCTTCGTGAGCGCATCGATCTCTTCGCCGGCGGCTTCGATCGGCGTGCCGGCCTCCAACCGGCCTGCGACGCTCCAGTTGTGCGACGTGCGTGACGTGTTGCCCAGCGGCTCGGCCGTTGCCCAGGCCTCCGCTCCGCCCGGGAAGTCGAACCCGTCGGGAACCACGCCCACGACGCGAGCCCGGACCCCCCGCACCTCCAGCACGATCCGATCCAGCGGCAGCCCGCCCAGCTCGTTCTCCCACAGGCTCTGACCCACCACGAGCACCGGCTCCGCCCCTTCGACGTGATCCTCCGGAGTCGTCAGGCGGCCTGCGACGGGCACGACCCGGAAGACGCTCCAGAAGTCTGTCGAGACATTGGCCACCGGAATGCTGAGCGGGCGGTCTCCCCCGAGCACGGTCGTCGTGCCGACCCCGTACGCGGCCAACGCCTGGAAAGAGCGACTCTCTTCGTGCCAGTCGAGGAAGTTCGCCCAGGCCACGCGCATCGTGCCGCCCCGGTTGGTCGTTTCCCGAATCTGCACGAGCGCTTCCGGGTCGTCGTAGGGAAGCGGCTTCATGAGGACGCCGTGGACCACGGAGAAGATCGCCGTATTCGCCCCGATCCCCACGGCCAGGGTCACGACCGCTGAAAGCGTGAAGCCGGGACTTCTCACGAGCCCGCGCACCGTGTGCCTGAGATCCTGCCAGACCGATCCCCACATCTTCGTCCTCCTCACCGCCCTGTCGTGTCGCCGCGTCAACTGTCTGCATTCCTCGGAGATCACCACCCGATCGCCGAAGAGCCGCTCGGCCTCTCGTCGAGCCTCGTCGGGGGGCCATCCCGCCTGCTCCAGCTCCTCGGCCCGAAACGCGAGGTGCGCGCGGATCTCCCTCTCCACGTCCTCCCTGGGGGAGAGCCCGCGAACCGCTCCATCCCGCACCCACCTCCGATGTCCCTCGTCCATCCCGCCTCCTCCCCGCACGTCGTCCCCTGCGGCGCCGTCAGCTTCCCGCCGGTGCGCCGAGGACTCGCGCCATGGCCGCCACGTACCGGTGCCACGCGCGTACGCCCGCCTCGAGCTCGGCTCGGCCCTCCGGCGTGAGTCGATAGAACTTGGCCTCGCGCCCGGTGTCGCTAACGCCCCACTCCGACTGCAGCAGGCCCTTCTTCTCGAGGCGCCGCAGCGCCGGATACAGCGCACCCTCCTCCACGTCGAAATCCTGCCGCGTGCGATCCCGGATCGAGCGGGAGATCCCGTACCCGTGCAGCGCCCCGTCCGCGAGGGTCTTCAGGATCAGCACGTCCAAGGTGCCCTTGATCAGCTCCAGCGGTCGCTGCGTCATGTCGCTCTCCGGAAAGGCTCGGGCCCCTACCCTAACAGTTAGATGCATAAAACCGCTAGGGGTTGGAATGGACGCGCTACGACGTAGCATGGCGGCCCGACCTCCGTACCCGTTCCGAGAGCCAGCCGTGCGCTACACCCCTTTCCGCATGGAGCGGTGGCAATCCACCTTCGAGCACCGCGTCGAGATCAACCTGTCCGAGAGCGGGGTCCATCCCCTGACGGTCGCCGAGCTCATCGAGCTGTCGGGTCACGACGTCGACCTCGGCCCCACGCGCCTCGGATACGGGCAGTCGAACGGCTCCGACCAGCTTCGAGCGCTCATCGCCCGGCAATACGAGGGGGCCACGGATTCGTCCGTGCTGGTCACGACCGGCGGGGCCGAGGCCAACTTCACCTGCTTCTGGCACCTCTTCGAGGGTGATGCCAAGGCCGCGATCGTCCTCCCCACGTACGGCCAGGTCCCGGGCCTGCTCGAGTCCTTCGGCAGCCGCCTCCTGCCTGTGCACCTCCAGGAGGAACGGGATTGGCAGCCCGATCTCGATGCCCTCGAGTCGGCGCTCGAGGCCGGGGCGTCCTTCGTGCTCGTCACGAACCCAAACAACCCCACCGGAGCCGCCCTCTCTCGGGCATCGATGGACGGGATCGCGGAGCTGACGGAAAAGCACGGCGCCTGGATCCTGGCGGACGAGGTCTACGCCGGGGCGGAGTCCCGCGAGGAGCATACACCGTCTTTCTGGGGGTGCCACGACCGTGTGCTGATCACCAACTCCCTGTCCAAGGCCTACGGGCTGCCCGGGCTGAGGCTGGGGTGGATCATGGGGCCCGACGAGCTGGTCGTGGAGCTTTGGGGCCGCACGGACTACACGACGATCGCGCCGGCCTCGCTCTCGGATCAGCTCGCGTGCCTGGCGCTCGAGCCCGAGACCCGCTCGCGAATCGGGGAGCGCACACGCGGCATCGTGCGGAAGAACCTGGGCGTTCTCGAGGAGTGGATGGACGCACAGGAGGGGCGTTTCCGGTACCGGCCGCCCGACGCCGGCGCCATCTGCTACACACACTACGACGCACCGGTGAACTCGAGCGACTTCGCGGAAATGCTGCGAGCCGAGAAGTCGGTGCTGGTCGTCCCGGGTGACCACTTCGGGATGGACCACTTCCTGCGGCTCGGCTTCGGGAACCCCGAGGACGAGCTTCTGGAGGGGCTGCGCCGGATCCGGGATGCGTTCGACGAGGTGAGCGGGAGGGGCTAGGGTCCCTCGCTACCGCCCCGTCTCGCACCTACGATCGACGCCCGGAACCCCTCTCGGTCCCCACGACGGCCTGGAAGTCATGAACCGTAGCTCGCGCATCGGCACGACCCTCCTGATCGCAGGCCTCGGTATCCTCTCGACCGGTTCTGCTCCGGCGGCCGGGCAGGACACGGGCCCCTTCGACCTCCTCATCACCGGCGGGCGCGTCCTGGACGGTACCGGCAACCCGTGGTTTCGGGCGGACGTCGGCGTGCGGGACGGACGGATCGTCGCCTTAGGCATCCTCGACGGCGCCACCGCGGAGCGCGTCATCGACGCGAGCGGCCGCTACGTGTCACCCGGCTTCATCGACATCCATTCGCACGCCGACGATGGAAGCGCGCGCATCGGTGAGGCCACCATCCGCACGGACGAGCTGAACCGGAAGGCGGCGCCCAACGTGGTGTCCCAGGGGGTGACCACCGTGGTGGTCAACCACGACGGCCGCTCTCCCTGGCCGATCCGCGACCAGCGCAGCCTCCTGGAGCGTCAGGGAGTCGGGCCCAACGTCATGCTGATGGTCGGGCACGGCACCGTGCGTCGGCAGATCATGGGGGACGACCACCAGCGACCGGCGACCGCCGAAGAGGTCGCCCGAATGAGGGCCCTCGTCCGACAGGCGCTCGAGGAGGGTGCCGTGGGGATGTCCGCGGGGCTGGAGTACGTCCCCGGTCGCTGGAGCACGACGGACGAGGTCGCCGAGCTGGCCGGAGAGCTGCTTCCCTACGACGGCGTCTACATCTCGCACGAGCGCTCGGAGGGAGCCGACCCGATGTGGTACTGGCCCAGCCAGGACGAGGCGGGCCCGCCGACACTCCAGGATGCCGTGATGGAGACCATCGAGATCGGTCGACGCTCGGGAGCCCGCGTCGTCGCCTCTCACATCAAGGCGAAAGGCGCCCACTTCTGGGGGTCGAGCGGAAGCGCGATCCAGCTCATCCAGCGCGCTCGGGACGAAGGAGTGAGGGTCTGGGCCGACCAGTACCCGTATGCCACGAGCGGATCGGACGGAAACATGGTCCTCATCCCGCGCTGGGCCACGTCGTCCGGTGAGGGCCGGGACGGGCCGCCGCCCGCGGACGTGCTGCGCGGCAACCTGGCCGATCCCGAGAAGGACGCCATGATCCGTCAGGACATCGCGCACGAGATCCGGAGGCGCGGCGGTGCCGATCGCGTGGTCGTCTTCGAGTATCCGCGCGAGGAATGGGTCGGGAAGAACCTTCAGGAAATCGCCGACGAGCGCGGCGTGGACCCGGTACAGATGGCGATCGACCTGCAGCTCGAAGGTGATCCGGTGCGCCGAGGAGGTGGTCGGCTGCGCGGTTTCTCCATGTCCGAGATCGACGTCGAGAACTACGCGGCCCAGCCGTGGGTGGCGACGGCCTCGGACGGGGGCATCGCCGTCCCCGACGACGGCTCGGTGCACCCGCGCTACTACGGCACCTTTCCGCGCAAGATCCGGCAGTACGCTCTGACGGCCGAAGCGCTCTCCCTGGAGGCGGCCATCCGCTCCCAGACGTCGCTCCCCGCGCGCATCATGGGTTTGCAGGACCGAGGGGAGATCCGGGTGGGCAACTGGGCCGACCTCGTCGTCTTCGACCTCGAGACGATCGCCGATCAGGCCACGTTCTTCGAGCCGCACCGGCACGCGACCGGCATCGACCATGTCATCGTCAACGGAGAAGCCGTCGTCGGCGATGGCCAGATCCTCTACAGCCTGCCGGGACGGGTCATCGCCTCTCGACGAGGGGGTACGCCCAGCATCTCCGGGGGCTAGCGACCTTGGAGAGGAGGTCCCTGGTCGCCCTCGACCGGCTGGATCAGCTCGGGGTCGTCCTCACCGACGCGGTTCACGCGTGTGGACACCGGCCAGGCCCGCAGGGCTCCGTTCGGCGCTGGATGGAGCATTCGGTTCAGCCGCTCGGGTGACGTCGCGCGGTCGAGCCACGCGTCCCGGTCTTCGAGCGACACGATCAGGGGCATACGATCGTGGATCGGACGAACATCCTCGTTCGCGTCGGTCGTGAGGATCGCGAAGGTGGTCCGCGGCTCGGCGCCGGGTCCGCGCCACGTCTCCCAGATCGCGGCGAACGACACGACTCCCCCGTCGACGGGGTGGATCCAGTAAGGCTGCCTGACCGCACCTCCCGATCCTGGCCCGAAGTCCGTCGTTCGCCGCTTCCACTCGTAGAAACCGTCCGCCGGGACCAGACAGCGCCGGCGCGAGAACGCCTCCCGAAACGAGGGCTTTCGCGCGACGGTCTCGCTCCGGGCGTTGACGATCCCGCTTCCCGGATCGTCCCGCCACGCGGGAACGAAGCCCCACCGCAACAGCCCGATCCGCCGACCCCGGCTGTCCTCCGCCACGACCGGAGCGTCCTGGCCGGGCGCGATGTTGTATCGAGGGAGGAGGTCGAAGTGGAGCGTCTCGACGTCGAACGCCTCGATCAGCTCATCGGCCGGCGTGGCCAGCGTGTATCGGCCGCACACGAGCGCTCCGCCCTAATCCTCCTCGAGGGGGCGAGGCGTGGGGGCCTGGCGCAGATACCGGGTCTCGTCGAAGCGCCGGCGACGCATGAGCAGGACATCGCCACCGTCCTCTAGCTGCCGGAATCCGAGAAGGTGGAAGAGCTGCCGCGCGTAGAATCGTGCGACGCGCTTGTTCACGATCACCTCGTCGTCCGTGCCCTCGACGCGTCGCACCCCCGGCAGCCAGTGCGCGATCCGTGAAAGGCCGGCACGCCGCATGACCAGCGATACGCCCATCCAGAACGGCTGGAACTCGCGGACCAGGAAGAAGCCGTCTTCTCCCTGCTCCTGGTACAGCGGCATCAGCAACCTGCCGGACTCGAGAAGCGCCACCTCTCCTTCTCGATCCCTCGCGACCACGTCGCCGCGCTCCACCCGCTGGAAGTTCCGGTAGCCCGCCTTCATGGAGAAGCCATCACCGTCGACGACGTCCCGCTTGTAGCGCATCTCCAGCGCGCGCGGGATGTGCGCACAATCCCGCTCGAGTCGCTGACGGGCGTCTACCAGCTCCGGAACCAGCTCCTCCGGGAGCAGGCCTGCGCTGACCATCGCGATCCAGACCGCAGCCTCGGCGCGGTCGATCGCCTCGGGCTCGTCGTGTTGTCCCGTCTCGATCGTCAGCGAGACGATCCCGTGCTCGCTCAGGAGATTCAGAAGCGTGCCGTCCACGAGCTCTTCGAGCCCGAAGATCATGGGCACCGGGAACTTCGACGCGAATTCGCGGTGAGGCAGGGAGTCCGTGAACGCCGAGAAGACCCCTCCCGGGCCCGAGGTCGTGTGCAGGTCGAGTGCGTAGACCGGCCCGTTCACCGAGCGGAGCACGGTCTCGATCGCGGAGAGGAGCTCCACCTGCTCCCGGTCCTCGACCGAGTCGCGGTCGCTACCGTTCTCGCGGAGTCGCGCGAGCCGGTCCGTGGTCCACGCGCGGTTGAGATCGCGATCCACGAAGCGCCGTCCGGTCTCCAGCGCGGTCATGTTCCCGGCGAAGGCGACCATCCGCCCCGACATCCGCTCGACACGTTCGCCGACCTTGGAGAGCACCCGCAGCACGGCATGGACCCCGGCGGGCTCGTTTCCGTGGATCCCCGCCACGCAGATCAGCGTCGGTCCGTCCTCGGCACCGTCGAGACGCCCGAGCAGGCGATCCTCGACCACGGTGCCCTTCGGCACCTCCGTCACCCCACCACCCATCAGCCTGCCTGACCCAGGCGGTCCTCGAGAAGGTCGTACGCCAGGGGCAGGAAGTCCGACTCGCTCACCAGCCCGACCAGCTTGCCCTCGCTGACCACCGGGAGGCACGACACCTCGTGTTGCCGCATCACCTCGATCGCCTGCAGCGTGGGAGTCTCCGGAGCGACGGAGACGGGATTGCGCTCCATGATGTCGCGCACTGGCGGGGCTTCGCCGCTGCCCGGTTCGAAACCATCGGCCATGAGCCGAAGGACCGATCGGTACGAGACCATGCCGACGAGCTGGTTGGCGTCGTCCTCGACGAGGACGTGCCGGATTCGCTTCCGCGCCATCAGGAAGGCGACCATGTCGACGAGCTCCTCTTCGTGCACCGTGAAGAGCGACGTGGTCATCAGCTGCTCGATCCGTTCGTACGTCAGACGCCAACCTCCTGCTTCCCGTATATCCGCATCACCCCAGGTGTGACACGGGGCCCCCGCCTTTTCCCGGGCCACCGCTGCCGCGGTGATCGCGGCGAGACGCTCCGAGCGCGTCCCGAGATCCCGCATGCGCTGGGCGGATCGTACCATCCAGCGCGCACCGGTGGTCCCCGACTCGACACGCTCGTGGATGATTCCCAGGTAGCGGTCGATGTCGTTCGGGCTCACGCCAGCTTCCGCGAGCCCGGCGCGCGCAAGGGGCAGGGCCTCTTCGAGTATCAGCTGCGGTGCGCTTCGCGCGGCTCCGTCGAGCCAGCGAAATCCCGCCTTGAGGCCATTGCGCGCGGCCGCGAGGAAGTTGGACTTGGCGTCCGCAAAGTCAATCCTCCGCCGGACGTCGCCGTACTCCTCGGCGCCACCCAGCACGAGTCCGATCCAGAATGCCGCGTTCGCGACCTCGTCGACGACCGTCGGGCCGGATGGGATGACCCGGCACTCGATGCGCAGGTGGGGCCGGCCACCGCCCGTGCCGTAGCACGGACGGTTCCATCGATACACGGTGCCGTTGTGCAGGCAGAGCGCCGCGAGCGAGGGCACGCCACCCGCGTCGAGGATCTCCATCGGGTCCTCGTCCACGTTTCTGGTGAGGAGAACCCGGAAGCGCGCGATATCCTCCTCCACGAGGTCGGTGATCCCGTTGTGGATCCAGTCCTCCCCGAATCGGACCCGTGGCGACATGTCACGCATGTGCACCGAGCCCCGTCGCGTGTCGATCGACTGCTGGAACAGCGCGATGCGCGTCTCCTCCCACAGGTACCGCCCGAAGAGGACCGGCGAGTTCACGGCGGCCGCCATCACCGGAGCCGTGACCAGCTGGGCCATGTTGTAGATGTGCGTGAACTCCTCGGGATCGACCTGCAGGTGCACCTGGAAGCTCGTGTTGCACGACTCGAGCATGACCGAGTCGTGCTCGGTGTAGAGCTCGTCGCTCCCCTGGATGCGAAGCTTGTACGGTTCGCCCCCGCGGGCACGGGCGAACGCGTCGTTGAGCGCGTAGTAGCGGTCCCGCGGGGTGATGTTGTCGAGCGTCACGTCCGACTTCGAGAGGGTCGGAAGGATGCCGGTGAGCGCGATCTCCGTGCCGACCGTGGCCGCCGCCTCGCGAGCCTCTCGAACGAGCTCCTCAACACGGTCCTGCAGGTCCGAGAAGCACCGCCCCTCGAGGAGCCGGGGCTCGACGTTCGCCTCGAGGTTGTAGAGCGCGAGCTCGGGCGTGAAGGGGCCGTCCAGCTGCTCCAGGATCTCCAGCGCGGTCGTCGCCGGTCGCCAGGCCTCGTTGACCAGGAACATCTCCTGCTCGGCGCCGATACGGCGCACACCGGTCTCGAAGCGGTCTTCGGCAATCATGCGCTCGAGTGCCCGCAGGTCGCGGAGCAGGGCCTTGGTGTACGCCCTCGTCTCGGCAGGCGTGCGCGTCTTTCCGGATACGTCCTGGCCCACGGGCCTCCTTTCGCCGCCTGAACGGAGCGGCTCCGTCTCTACTCGACGAAGATCGCGATCTCTTCGACGGGCTTCTTCGTGATGACCGGTACCCGAGCATCCTCCTCCGGGTAGCCGGCGACGAGGATCAGGAAGGGCCGCTCGTTGCTCGGACGACCCAGCAGATCATTGAGGAACTTCATGGGGGAGGGTGTATGCGTCAGGGTAACGAGCCCCGCAAGGTGCAGGGCCGTGATCAGCATGCCCGTGGCGATGCCGACGGACTCGGTCACGTAGTAGTTCTTGGCCTTCTTCCCCTCGGGCGTGACCTCGTAGCTCTCCGCGAAGATCACGATGAGCCAGGGCGCACGCTCGAGAAACGGCTTGTGCTCGTCCGTGCCGAGGTGCGCGAGGGCGTCGAGCCATTCCTTCGGAGCCTTGCCCTGATAGAAGGCCCGCTCCTCGACCTCGGCCTCTTCCCGGATCCGCCGCTTGACCTCGGGATCACCTACCACCACGAACTTCCACGGCTGTCGGTTCGCGCCGTTCGGTGCCGTGCCGGCGGCGAGGAGGCAGTGCTCGATGAGGTCGCGGGGAACGGGGCGGTCCGAGAAGTCCCGCACGGTACGTCGGTTTCTCATGGTCTCGAGGAAGCTCCGCGCCGCAGCCCGCATCTCCTCGATCGGCTTCTCACGCCATTCGGTGAGCGGCACGAACTCGGGCTCGGGCGTGCGGGAGCCGCTCGGGGGCGTCACCGGCGGCGCAGACCGGCGAGGAGCTCCACGTACGACCCCGTCGTGCCCGACGCGGCCGCCACCTCCTCCACGGAACGATCGAGGAACTGGGAGATCATCCGCACATTCACGAGTCCGATGACCTCGGCGTCCTCGAGCTGCAGGGTATTCCAGCTTCCCACGGGTGTTGAGCGGAAGCGGCTGTACGCTCCGTCGAGCGCTCCGGCCGGAGCATCGTCACGCAACGGCACGTGGAGCGCCGCCGGCGACACTCGAAAGCGGGTCGTGAGCGCCTGCCAGCTCTGCCCGGATTCCCGCAGGGCGACGACCGCCTCCGGTGATACGCCCGAGCGCCGCGCCACGAAGAGGACCACCGGGATCTCGTCGGCGGGGATTCCCCAGTCGGAGAGGATCGCGACCTCCTCGGCGGGCAGGCTGAAATAGGAGGCCACGGCCCGAAAATATTGCGCATGGGCGGCATCTTGTGCCCTGAGATCCGTAGATGTGGCGACACAGGCCGCGAGCAGCAGGACCATGCGGTGCATCGAGCTGTCCTCCCCGGTCGGTGGAGTTCCTTTCAAGTATGCGACGGGCCGGATCAGCACACAATTCGTACCAGGCTCACCGGACCGTCACCGCCTTCGTGGCATGACTCTTGACCCCAGAATTCGCCGTCCTCGCACGCGCAGGCGCCCGAAACGGCGAGAGTCGGCCATGAAAGCCAACGAAAAGAAGGCCCAGGAAGACAGTCACGTCGTATTCGATTTCGACGGCCTCCAGCAGGTCGAGGTCGAGGATCTCGCCATGATCCTGACGGCCCGCATGCACTCGCCCCCGGGGGAGAGCGTATGGGTCCGATCGGTCCCGGCGCGCACGGCCGAGATCCTCAAGTATCTGCGCCTCGATCACTTCTTCCTCCGGTATCCGGAGGACGACGGGCAGCCCCACTAGGCGGGGCCCGGCCGCCCACGACCGAGGGAGGCGCCCGCCACGGGCACCGCGGCCACGCTGCCGCCGCCCCCTAGCTCTCGGGACCGCGCTGCAGAACCCGGGCGACGTGTGCCTGGGCGGCGACGACGGGCGATGATCCTCGATCCGCCGCCTCGGCGAAGATCCGGGCGAGCTTCTCCCCGATGGAGCGGACCCGTCGCTCGACTTCGTTCAGGTCATTCACACCGAGGTAGATCGACGTGAAGGCCATGGCACCGCCGCCGTTGATCACGTAGTCGGGGGCATACAGAATCCCCCGCTCGTGAAGAGCCGCGGCGTCCGAGGGACCCGAAAGCTGGTTGTTCGCGGCGCCGGCGACGATCGAGCACCGCAACTCCGGAATCGTATCGGGGCTGAGTGTCGCACCCACCGCGCATGGGGCGTAGACCGTGCACTCGGTGCGTGAGACGGCCGAAAGGGGGACCACCGAGCCCCCGAGTCGGGATGCGACGGCCGCGGCGCGGTCCGCATCGAGGTCGGCGACCTGCAGATCGCCGCCCGCCGCCGCGATCCGCTCCGCCAGGGGCTCGCCTACCGCACCGACCCCCTCTACGAGCACGGAACGCCCTCCGAAGTCATCGCTTCCGAAGCGGTGGCGAAGCGCCGCGCGAATCCCCTCGAACACCCCGAGGGCCGTATACGGACTCGGATCCATCGGGCCCTCGGTCCGTCCATGGACGCCGATCACGTACTCCGAGACCTCCGCGATCGTCTGCATGTCCCGGGTGGTCGTTCCGAGGTCCGCCCCGGTGCCGTACCGGCCGCCGAGCGAGTTGAGCAGGTCTCCGAACCGATGCAGCAGACCGCGACGCTCGTCTCCCTCGAGCTCGTGGGGGATGGCGAGGACGGTCTTTCCACCACCGAACGGAAAGTCCATCGCCGCCCACTTGTACGTCATTCCTTCCGCCAGGCGCAGGGCGTCCACGAGACCGTCTTCCGGGCGCTCGTAGACCTTCATCCGGCACCCGCCCGTGGCCGGGCCGAGCGTATCGTCGTGCAAGGCAACGAAAATCCAGGTGCCCGTGGGCTGATCATGGCGGACCACGACGCCGATTCCGTCCCAGCCCTCCAGGATCTGCAGGAACCCTGCGCCCTTCATCGGAGGCGACGGGCGCCGGCCGCGCGGACGCGTGTCACCGATCCTCCGAGACGATCCGGGCGTAGCTCTCCGGATTCCATGCGGGACGCTCGTCGGCGTTGCCGATCTCCATTCCCAGATAGTAGAGGAGACGGGCGATCCGCGCCGCCTTCTCGGCGTCGATCCGTTCCGGCTCGTCGTTGCGTGCGTGGTAGTCCTCGTGCGTCCCGTTGAAGAAGAAGAGGACCGGGACACCCCTGCGCGCGAAGTTGTAGTGGTCGGATCGGAAGTAGAACCGCTCCTCGGGCCAGATGTCGTCGATCGCCGTCATGCCGAGCTCGGGATGACGGTCGTTCACCCGCTCCAGGGTCGCGCCCAGGTCGGAGTGCTCCTTTCCGATCGCGACGATCGTATCGGTCCAGTTGCGACCCACCATGTCCGCATTGAGGTTCGCGACCGTGGCATCCAGCGGCACCGACGGGTGCGTGGCATACCAGTCGCTTCCCCACAGCCCCTTCTCTTCTCCGCTGACCACGAGAAAGACCATGGAGCGCCGGGGTGGCGTTCGGAGCGCCGCCATCGCCTCCGCCACCTCCATCACGGCCGACGTCCCCGATGCGTCGTCGTCGGCCCCGTTGAAGATCGAGTCGCCCTGCTCGTCGGGCGTACCCATGCCGACGTGATCCATGTGCGCCGAGAACACCACGTACTCGTCTCGCAGCATCGGGTCGCTGCCCTCCAGAATCCCGACCACGTTGGGCGCCGAAACGGTGTCGGCTCGCGTTCGCTGAATCAGGGTGACCCGAACACCGTCCGCCTCGTGGACCCGAAGTCGCCCGTCTGCCCGAGCGGCCAGCGACGCCAGGTCCAGCCCCGAGTCCGTGATCAGCCGCTCGAGCGACGCCGTGCGGATCTGGAGGAGGGGCACGAAGGGCGCGGCGTCTCCGGCCCCTTCCCAGCCCTTCGACACCGAGGGCGCGAGAGAACGGTCCCGATTCGCCGCCCAGCGCGCATCCCCGGTGGTGTTGGTCACCATGACGGAGAGCGCTCCGGCGTTGCGGAGGCCGGCGACGATCTGGAACGTGGACCTGTCCACGCCCTGCGCGTCGGCGGCAAGCACGAGCGCCACGTGCTTGCCGCGGACGGCCCGGCGAGTCCCGCCCCCGACCGAGCCCGAGCCGGACACCAGCACGAGGTCGCCCGCCGCCTCCCCCTCCACGATCTCGCCGAACAGCGGCAGCAGGTCTGCTCCGAAGCGCAGGCGAGCCGGGCCGGCCACCAGTGAGGAGCGCTCCGTATCGAGCGAAACGGCGCGAAGCGGATAGCGCTGGAGGAACCCGCCGTCGTCGCCCCCACCGGCCAGACCGATACGGCGGAACTCGCTGGCGATCCACGCGGCGGTCTGGTCCAGCCCGGGGCTAGGCGTGTCGCGACCCTGCATCGAGTCGTGGGCCATCACCCCGACGCGGCGCAGGAAGTCGGACTCGGTGATCGTGGACGCTCCGTCGTCGATGGCCGGCTGCTGGGCGCCGGCCGCGTGGGGCAGCGCCAACGCGAGGCAGAGGCCCGACGCGACGGCCGCATGCCTGGCCTGCCGGCC
>Ga0209536_100002290_pt1 | contig 31120 bp, 25 predicted proteins | sample DeeMarSeWOR28_12_FD_187461 | JGI IMG/M metagenome (GOLD analysis project Ga0209536, IMG submission 187461) | Marine sediment microbial communities from White Oak River estuary, North Carolina - WOR-2-8_12 (SPAdes) (version 2) | ecosystem: Environmental > Aquatic > Marine > Intertidal zone >... | reverse complement strand
TTAATCTGGTTTCACTTTGCTTTAACTGCACTAACTCAATGAAATATCCTTCTAAAGATCTTTTTTTCTTTTTCTTAAAGATGGGGGTGATAATAACATTACTATTTGAATCTGCCAGTGGATGGACAATTGACTTTTGAGAATTAATGATAGAAAGAATTTTTGTTTCTGGAATAGAAAAGAGATTGGTTATACTTTTGCCTTTTATTCTGCCTGCGCCAAAGTTTTTCTTAAAGCTTTGATTATACCAGGTGATTTTCAGGTCGTTTTTTGCAATTGCAACACCCGCATTCTGAAGAGCTAAAAGCTCTTCGGCGGCATACTTAGAACGTATATCATCCGACATTAAAAGCTGACTGGTCTTAATTCATACTTCTTAATTTTTGTGTAAAGAGTTTTAGGACTTATTCCAAGCTGGGTAGCTGTTCTTGTTCTATCCCAATGATTTCTATTGAGCACTTTTTGAATATGCCATCTTTCCAATTCTTCCATACTTAATATTTCTTCTATTTCGTCATTCTCTCCGCTTGCCGGGTTGAGTATACCTTTCTGGAAAACATGAGGAAGGTTAAGATCATCGGGAGAAATGTATTCGCTGTCTGCAAAAATTATTGCGCGTTCTATTATGTGGTCAAGTTCGCGAATGTTTCCGTTGAATGAATAATTGACTAATAATTCTTCCGCTTCGGGAGATAATTTTTTCGGAGTTCTGACAGGCGATTTCTTTTTAAGAAAATAATTTGCGAGCAGAAGAATATCTTCTCTTCTTTCTCTTAAAGGTGGTATTGTTAAAGTAATTACATTGAGTCTAAAGAGCAGATCTTTTCTGAAACTTTTCTGTTCTGATTCTTCTAACAAGTTTTTGTTGGTTGCACCAATAACCCTGACACTCGAGGTTAAGTTTGTTATACCTCCAATTCTTCTATACTCTCCGTTTTCTAAAAAGCGTAAAAGCTTTGGCTGAAGGGCTAAACTCAGTTCACCAATTTCGTCAAGGAAGAGAGTTCCGCCGTTAGCAATTTCAACCAACCCCTGTTTTGCACTTTTTGCATCGGTAAATGCACCTTTTTCATGACCAAACAATTCACTTTCAATCAACTGATCGGGAAGCGATGCACAGTTAATCACAACAAATGGTTTTTCGGCTCTTGCGGAATGTTTATGAATGAATTCTGCCATAAGTTCTTTGCCCGTTCCTGTTTCACCTTCAATCAGAATATTTGAATCGGACATTGCGGCTTTATCTGCCAGGTTTAATACGCGCTTTAATAAAGGGCTTTCTCCTACAATTGTATCGGATCCTTTTTTATGTATTTCTTTGGTAAGAAGTTCTGTTTTTATAATAAGATTTTTATGTTCTATAGTTCTCCTAAGTGTTATTAAAAGATTATCGAACTCATAAGGTTTGGTAATAAAATCGTAAGCTCCGGCCTTAATGCATTCAATTGCCTTCCGCATTTCCCCTTGCGCCGAAAGTATAATAACCTGAATAGTAGAATTATAATCGGAAACAAATTTTAAAACTTCTTCGCCCTGTACTTCCTTCATATTAAGATCAAGAAGAAGAACATCATAAATATCAGTTTTTACTTTTTCAATTGCATACTTGCCATCATAGACAGTATCAACGGCAAAACCTTCTTCAAGTAGTTGTTCTTTAAGTAAGTAACAAAGGGTTTCGTCGTCATCACAAATTAAAATTTTTGCGTTTTTATTTATTGTTCCCGACATAACGTTTATTCCTTATGTTGCTTAAATTTGTATTAATTTTGCAATATTCATATATTTGCTGTCTTATTTTTCAAGGGCGCGTAGCTCAGTGGTAGAGCATCTGCCTTTTAAGCAGAGGGTCGGTGGTTCGAGACCACCCGCGCTCACTCGAAAAACAAATATAAGTAATATTTACCGCTTTAGGAAATAAAAATTTAATTTTTTTGAAATTTTTCTCACCTCTAAATTTAACTATATAATTTGAAATAAAATAGTTAGGGGATTCATTTAAACTGGCTTGGCAACTCGAAAGGATTTTGTAGAAAGTCTTTATTCTGTATTTTATTTATGTGCATTAATTAAACTTCTTTTTTTAATTCAGCAAGATTCTAGATTGTGGGCGAAATAGTTTTTTGGACGATAATAAGAACTGCAATAACTATAGCTGGAGTTTGGATTTTAAAATCTAATATTGATGACCAACTATGGTATATTATTACAATTGCTTCGGCTTATCTTATAATAATTCATCCGGCGGTTATAGGGTTAAAAAAATTCGATTTGAAGAGTAAAACTATTCTCGATTCAACAATTTGCTCAAGCTGTGTGCACTTTGATCCTTCTGCAGTGCTTTGTACAAAGCACGATAAACATCCATCCGAAAATTATATTCCCTGCGACGGAATTCATTGGGAGCAGAAATGAAAAACAAAAAGTTATTAGGAATGAATAAAGCTGTAATAGGGATGATACACGTTGATGCTCTTCCTGGAACACCCAAATATAAAGGTGATGTGGACAGAATTATAAATAAAGCATTGAAGGAAGCAATGATTTATAAGAATTCCGGTATTGATGCAATCGCAATTGAGAATATGCATGACAGACCGTATTTAAAAAGAAATGTTGGGCCTGAAATAATTTCTCTAATGACTATCATCGGACATGAGGTTAAAATGGCATCTCAGCTTCCTTGCGGAATTCAAATTCTTGCCGGTGCAAATAAAGAAGCTTTGGCAGCTGCACATTCAGCCGGAATAGATTTCATCCGGGCTGAAGGATTTGTCTTTGCACATGTTGCTGATGAAGGAGTAATGGAATCAGATGCGGGTGAACTGCTGCGTTATAGAAAACAAATTGGTGCTGAAGATATTTTGATCTTTACGGATATAAAAAAGAAACACAGTTCGCATTCAATCACATCGGATGTTAATATTATTGAAACAGCGAAAGCAGCGGAGTTTTTTCTTAGCGATGGTGTTATTCTTACCGGCATTTCCACTGGAGAAGAAACAGATATTAATGAACTAAAAAAAGTTAGAGGTATTGTAAAAATACCGGTACTAATAGGGTCCGGTTTAACAGCAGATAACATTGAAAAGTATTTTCCTTCTGCCGATGCATTTATAATCGGTTCGTATTTTAAACGACGGGGAGATTGGAGAAATGATGTTGATGCAGATAGAGTTAAAGCATTTATGAACACAATCAATAAATTGAAATGAACAAATAAATTGTGTTTACTCAGAAGATAATCTTAACAGTTCTACAATCATTATAAGTGCCTTCTCCATATCTGCAACAAAAATATGTTCATCTAAGGAATGCTCAAGTTGAGCACCTATACCAACCACAGCCATTTCAATTCCATGGTTATTATAAATTGAAGCATCTGTAAATCCTGTGATGAAAGTTGTTAATGCATCAACACCGGCTTTTTTTAGCGCTTTCTTCGATGCGTTTACAGTCCAGCTGTCTTCAGGTATTTCCACCGCCTTGCAAAGGCAATCAATTTTAATTTCTGCTTTAGCACCATAAGATTCAACCTCATTTAGTATTATCTTTTCCATTTCATCTGCAAGCGCACGGGCTTTATCGTGATTAAGACTTCTGCACTCAGCCAAAAAGGTTGCGGTTTCCGGAACACCGTTTCTAATAAGTCCCCCGTTTATTACCCCAACATTTGCAGTGGTTTCATTATCTAACCTGCCAAGCTTAAGCGCAGCTATTGCCTTTGCTGCTGCTTGAATTGCGTTTATTCCTTTTTCCGGTTCCATCCCTGCGTGTGCACCTTTCCCAATAACCGTAACATCAATTGCAAAATATGAAGGACCTCCTATAACAATTGTATCAAGTGTATCATTATCTAAAAGGAATCCTTTCTTTGCTGTTATTCTATTGAAGTCAAGATTTTTAACGCCAATCAATCCAACCTCTTCCTGCCTGCTTATTACAATTTCAATTGGCGGCCTGATTTCTGCAATGCGCAATGCCTCAAGCATCTCTGCAATTCCAGCTTTATCATCGGCGGCTAAAATTGTATCACCCTTTGATCTGATAACACCATCTTCTAATAATGGCTCAATACCAACACCGGGTTTTACCGTATCAGCATGGCACGAAAGCAGAATCGGATCTTTACCTTCGCAGCCCATTGCGGGGAGCTTTGCAATCAGATTTCCGTAACTATCTTTTTCTGCATCTGCACCAATTTTAGTAAACTCTTTCAGGAGATAATCAATCATCCTGGCTTCGTTGCCAGACTCACTGTCTATCTTTACCATTTCGATAAACTGTTTTATCATTCTTTCAGACATTTTGTGCCCTCTTAAATTTTTTTATAAGACTAATTTAGTGAATTAGTTTTTTGAGTTAAAACCTTTGGAAGTATTTTGTATACATTCTAAATCATGTAGCTATTAAAAAACTAGTTGGTATACTGAACAGACATTCTAAATGATTGTCTTTATTGAGGGGCATCCTTTACTTATATTAAAGAACAATGAACTATAATTTTATAGATATTATAATATATCTTGCAATTATTATTTTTTATACAATTGTATGAACATATCAGGAATTGATTATGAATAGCTACCAAAATAAAACCAAAATACAATTTATCGAAGAAATTGAATCTCTGAAAAACAGGATTGATGAACTCGAACAATCGGAATTGAAGCATAATCAGACTGAGCAAGCAATTAAAACAAAGGAAATAAATCTGCGTAATATTATTGAGCATAGTACAAATCTATTTTATTCTCACACTCCCGATCACTTACTAACATATGTTAGTCCGCAAACAAGAAAATTTTTAGACTGCGAACCAGAAGAAGCAAAGTTGAAATGGACTGAATTTGTAACTGATAATCCAGAGAATGAAATTGGTTTTATTTTAACCAACAGGGCCATAAAAACCGGCAAAATCCAGCCATCATATGAACTTGAATTGGTCGGTAAAAAAGGGCGGAAACTTTGGGTAGAAGTTAACGAAGCTCCTGTGGTTGAGGAGGGCCAAACAGTAGCCATTGTCGGGACATTAACAGATATTACCGATCATAAGCTGGCAGAAGAGGCATTGATTGAATCAAAACAGATGTTGAGCGATGTTCTTAATACAATTCCGGTTCGGGTATTCTGGAAAGACCTTGACGGTGTTTACTTGGGATGTAACCAGTTATTTGCCAGGGATGCCGGAAGAAATAATCCTGAAGAAGTGATAGGTGATAATGATTATAATATGGGCTGGGCCGAGCAGGCTGAATTGTATCGCAGCGATGATAGGTTTGTTATAGAAAGCGGACGGCCGAAAATTAATTATGAAGAACCCCAGACAACACCGGAAGGGAAAACCATCTGGCTTAGGACTTCTAAAATTCCACTATTGAATAGTACGGGTAATATATACGGTATTTTAGGCACATACGAAGATATCACCGAACGTAAGAAGGCAGAAGAGGCACTGCTAAGAAGCGAAGCAATGTTTAAGGGCATTTTTTCACAGGCACCGGTTGGAATTGAATTATTCGACTCTGAGGGGAATTTGATTAATGCAAATCAGGAAGCTTTAAATATTTTTGGTGTAAAGTCTGTTGAAGAAGTAAAGGGGTTTAAACTTTTTGAGGATCCTAATATTTCTGAAGAAGCAAAAAGTAAACTTAGAAATGGATTGCCGATTGACTATGAGTCTGAGTTTGATTTTGAAGTTGTCAAAAAATTAGAATTATATAAAACGTCAAAGTCAGGAAAATGCTTTTTACAGGTTCAAATTACACCCTATAATTTATCTGATAACCGTGAAAGAGGATTTGTTGTCCATGTTCAGAACATTACCGAACGCAAGCAGGCAGAAGAAGCATTGAAAAGGAGCGAAGAAAGATTTCGCCGATTAGCAGAGAATGCACCTGATATTATTTATCGCTTTAGAGTATCACCTGATCCTGGTTTCGAATTCATAAGTTCAGCAGTTACCAAAATAGCTGGATATTCACCGCAAGAGTATTATGATGATTCTGAACTTGGATCCCATATCATTCATCCCGATGATAGAGATAGACTCGAAGCACTATATAAGGGAATTATACCTGAAGGCCCCCACCAGGTTAGATGGATTAGGAAAGACGGGAAAATTATTTGGACAGAAGACAGGGCCATACCCATTTATAATGAGAAGGGTGAATTCGTAGCAGTTGAGGGTATTGCAAGAGAAATCACTGCTCAGAAAGAAGCTGAAGATGCATTAAAAGAGGCATATGATATAATTAACAAAAGTCCAGCTATTCCATTTTTATGGAAAAACGAAGAAGGCTGGCCAGTTGAATATATATCAGAAAACGTTGTGAATTTATTTGAATACACTGCTGAAGAATTTATGGATAGAAAAGTTAGTTATTCAAAAATAATTCATCCGGAAGATTTGGAAAGAGTTGAAAATGAAGTTACAAGATATAGTTCTGAAGAGGGCAGGGATAGATTTTCACATGAACCTTATCGTATAGTTACAAAATCTGGTAACATAAAATGGGTAGAGGATAAAACTTACATTCGACGGGATGAAAATAATAATATAACTCATTATCAGGGAATTGTTGAGGATATAACTACTCGCAGACTATCAGAACTGGCTCGTTTGGAAAGTGAGGAAAAATTCAGAAATCTATCCGATAACTCACCCAATATGATCTTTATAAATCAGGAAGGAAAAGTTTTATATGCAAATAAAAGATGTGAACAATATCTGGGCTATACCAGAGATGAATTCTATTCTTCACATTTCGATTTCAGGAAATTAATCGAACCGGAGTATCTGGAAATGATGAATGCCAATTTTAAGCGACACATAGAGGGGCAGGAAGTTCCGCCGGCAGAATATGCAATCAGAGCTAAATCAGGGCAAAGAATTGAAACAATTATTAATACAAAGCTTATATCATATGGGGGAAAGCAAGCTATACTTGGTATTATTACTGATATTACTGAAAGGAAACTGGCAGAAAAAAGAATAAGAGAATCGCACAACAGACTTAGAGGTCTGGCTGAAAGATTACAAATGATACGAGAAGAAGAACGTGCAACAATTGCAAGAGAAATTCACGATGACCTTGGGCAGTCTTTAACTGCTTTAAAAATGGATATTTCCTGGTTAAAAAATAATCAGGGCAAGGATACGGAATTCACATCAAGTAAATTTGATATGATGCTCGATCTTATAAACTCAACAATTCAAAGCATTAAGCGAATTGCTACAGAATTAAGACCTGGGATACTCGATGACCTTGGATTAGTTCCGGCGATTGAGTGGCAAGCAGCCGAATTTCAAAACAGATATAAAATTCAATGTAATGTTTCAATAAACAAATCTGAAGTTAAAATAATAGATGAGATAGCTATTGCTGTTTTCAGAATATTTCAGGAAACTTTAACAAACGTTGCAAGACACTCTGGGGCTACCAAAGTAGATGTGAATCTTAATTTTTATGATGATAACAAATTGATTTTGGAAATTTCTGATAATGGTGTTGGTATAGAGGTAGAACAAATCAATAGTTTAAAGTCGCTCGGGCTTTTTGGGATGAGAGAAAGAGTAAATATTTTGAAAGGAAGTGTGGAAATAACTGGTGAAAAAGGAAAAGGAACAAAGGTTAGTGTTTCAATTCCTATTTAAAATGAAGATCCGGAAAGCAACAAATAAAAAGAATTGTAACGTTTCGAATTGTCCCGAGCTTCAGGCCCTGATGAAAACAAAAAAATTATACCGGGGATTTCAAACCCCGATAATTTTTATTAGGTTTTAATAACAACTTTTAGTAATACTAAGTTTTAATAAATTAAAAGAGTCCTGATGAATCCGGACAAAAACAAATAATTCCGCCTGAGGCGGACAGGTATAAATAAATGAAAATATTAATTGCAGATGATCACGCAGTTGTTCGGGAAGGGTTAAATCGAATTCTTACGGGTGTTTCGGGTGTTACTGAAATTGATGGTGTTGCAGATGGCAATGAACTTATGGAAAAAGTTAAAGAGAAAGATTATGACGTTGTCATTCTGGATATTTCAATGCCCGGCAAAAGCGGGTTGGAGGTATTAAAAGAATTAAAAATTGTAAAACCAAAATTACCCGTACTTATGTTAAGCATCTACCCCGAAGGACAATATGCTATACGTGTTCTTAAAGCTGGTGCATCGGGCTACCTCACAAAAGACAGTGCCTCGGAAGAATTAGTTACTGCTGTAGAAAAAATTTATTTGGGGCAGAAGTATATCACTCCATCTTTAGCAGAAAAATTAGCTGATTTTTCTTGGGAAGGAGATATTCTTCCGCATGAAAAATTGTCAGACCGTGAGTTTGAAGTATTCAAAATGATTGCTGCAGGTAAAACCGTTAAAGAAATAGCTGAAAATCTGTTTATAAGTGTGAAAACTGTAAGCACCTACAAAGTAAGAATACTTGAGAAAATGAATTTGGAAAGCAGGGCGGATATCACATCTTATGCAGTTAAGAATAATTTAATTGATTGATAGAATGCTTTATTAATATTGATTAATTGAAATTACTTCATTGCCGTTGCTCTTTGTGATTAGGAAAACATTGTTGTTCGAATTAAATCATTCAAAAAAAACTTTCCAAATCGTGTCCTTTTACATCAAAAAAAATCAACTATTCTGAAAGGGACTGTAGTATTATTTAAAAATAAATCCAAAGTAAACAATGCAAAGTCATTGTAAGACAAAGGACTACAATCATATCAGACTGTTACCTATACCATCATTTAGTCCCATTTTCTATATTAAAATCAATAATAAAGGAACCAATAAGAAATCAAATGAATTTCTGCCCCGTACAATTACAGGATCCTTCTAAGATTAAAGTAGAGGAAAGCATGAATGTTGTTCTTGTGGATGATTCTCTGCTCGTCCGTGAGCGTATTGCAAGTATTATTTCCGAAATACCCGGTGCTGAAGTAGTAGGAAAAGCGGGTAATTCAATTGAAGCAATCGAGATTGTGAGAAAAACAAAACCTGACATGGTAATACTCGATATAAAGATGCCAGGAGAAAATGGTTTGCAGGTATTAAGAAAACTCAAGAATGAATTTGTAAATATGAAGATTATTATGCTGACAAATTATTCTGACTCACAATACAAGGCGGAATGTTTAATGCACGGGGCAGATTATTTCCTGAGCAAATCGGATGAGTTCGATAGATTACCTGAAGTGTTTAGTAAATTGGCCAGGAGACATAAGAACAAGTTTAACAATTAAATTAATGAATTTATTAATAGAGTGGAGGAGATACTCAATACCAGTTTTCTAAAACTTTAAGGGAAGGAATTACCAGGAGAATCGAGAACATCCCCCAGCCTCCACCAGGAATAACTCACTCTCGAATCTCGCTTAACTTGATTAACATGGTAAATTGGTATGTCCTTCCCATTTTTTTTATTATTTAGGTGAACTGCAAAACCAAATCTCTCCCGGGCAACATATAATACTCTGTTTTCAAGAAACAGATATTTCAAAAGACTAAATTGCTGCAGAGCACCGAATGCTAATTAATTATTTTAATGCTTCCTTTTTCGGGGATTTTTATTTTATAATTTCTTCCGTTCGGATTGCGCAGGTAATTATCTCTTAACCATGGATTGTAAAGTTTTAATATTTTGTAGTTTAATCCTAGTGCAATTGAATAATCTGCAAAATCATTTACTGATGAGACCAAATTTATTTCAAAAGTTTTCAGTGGTTTATAAAGTTCCTCTTCTTTTATATCAAAACCATAAGCTTTGCTGTTTTGCATTAAATATTTGATGGCTACAATGCGCGGTATGTATCTGCTTGTTTCGAAATTAAGCACCAGGTTATAATAGTTTTCGGTCTTCTGTCTCTCCAACTGTTCATCTGCTCCGTTAGTCCCCATATTGTAAGAAGCCGCTGCCATCGTCCACGTACCATAAGTTTCATAAGCATCTTTCAGATACTCACAAGCTGCTTGTGTTGATTTTTCAACATGATATCGCTCATCAATCTGGCTGTTTATTTCAAGACCATATTTTTTTCCGGCAGCTTCCATAAACTGCCAAAAACCTGTAGCTCCCGCAGGCGATACCACATTTTCAAGATTGCTTTCAGTAACGCATAGATATTTGAAATCATCCGGAACATTGTTCTTTTTTAAAATCGGTTCGATTACAGGGAACCATCTGTTTGCTCTTTTCATTGCAAGTATTGATAATGAGTGAAAATAGGTATTTACAATAAACTCCCTTTCAACTCGTTCACGCACCTCAAAATTTTCAACCGGAACTCTCTCCCCGGCAAATTCTATCTGGGCGGGTATAGGAGGTGTTACTATTCTGTAACCTTGCGGATATTGTTCATCCGGATTTAATTTTGCAGTGATTAAATCATCATTAACTAAAAAAACGCTCGCCGATAAAATTACAGCGGTAATGGTTACCGTAACACCAAGTATAAAATAAAATACTTTTGATTTTACAGCCCTCACTTCTATGTACCTCATTTAAATTGTTAAGAATCTTTTTATAAAGAGAATGTATATAAGAAAATATATTTAAAAGTGAAAGCCATTTTGCTTATTATGATTAATAAACTATTTACTCTTATTATATTTAACTAATTAAAAATAAAAGTATAAAAATGAACGAAGTAAAATCAAATAAGCAATATCATCCGCAGATGCATTCTGCAGAACATATTTTAAACCAAACAATGGTAAGGATGTTTAACTGCGGCAGGTCTTTCAGCAATCACATAGAAAAGAAAAAATCTAAATGTGATTACAGCTATACAAGAGACTTGACCGAAGCAGAACTTGAAGAAATCGAAAAAAGAGTAAATGAAGTTATTAATAAGGATTTAAAGGTGGTTGAAGAATTTATTGGGAAAGATGATGCAGAGAAAGAATACAACTTAACCAGATTGCCGGATGAAGCTGGCGAAACCATTAGAATAATAAAAATTGGTGATTACGACGCCTGCCCATGCAGCGGTCTGCACGTTTCTTACACAAAAGAGATTGGAAGATTTCATATAATCTCAACAGATTATAATGATGGTAAACTAAGGATAAGATTTAAGTTGTTTGATGAGTAATGTGAAAAATTAATTTCATTTTATTTTAAGAGCAACATCTTTTTTGTTTCATAATAATTGTTGCTTTTCAGAGTGTAGAAATAAACTCCGCTCGGCAATTCTGAAGCATCGAATGTAACTGTAAAAACACCCCGCGTTAATTCCTCGCTAATTAAAGTTGTTACTTCATTACCCAGAATATTATACACTTTTAAAGTTGTAAACCCGGATTCGGGAATTGAGAACTTAATACTTGTAGAAGGATTAAAAGGATTGGGATAATTTTGTTCAAGAATAAATTCATTCGGAGATAATTCTTTATCATCTACGCTTACCCAAAGTAAATCTGAAAAACGGATAGTTGCTGATTGATATACCGTTTTTGATGCTGAACTCTGTATGAATAAAACAAAACTCAAACTGTCCGGATCCCACATTGGGTCCCTGGTGAACGTGGTTTCAATATCTTTCGTTTCATTCAAATTAATAGAGAATGATTGACCTGCCGGGGTGGGAAACATTTTTCTCATTACGTGTTTATGTTCAGTTATACCATTCCTGCCGGAATAGAAAAGATCTTCAACAGTTACAAAATGCATTACAAGGTCATTATCAACAACATCCCCGGTTCTTGTTACTGTCCCTTCCAAGGTTATTTGATCTCCACTCCAGTATCCACCAGGTATGATTTTTAGAGGACTATCCGTTGCAACTAAATTATCTAATGTTGCTGTCCAGCCGGACCAGCCTCCTTGTATCATACCATCAAAAAAACCCCTGGGTGTTGCCGCAACCGGGTTATAGTACTGGTATCTGGCATCAGATCCTTCCATACTTTGCTGATAGAGAAGGTCATCTGAATACGGGAAAACCATGTGATAAAATATGTAGCTTATCTTATCCCCGTTCGGACCTGCTAAATAATTGTTAATTGTGTTATGTGCAGGAGGGCAGAGAGGACAATGAGAGTTAGTAAAAACTTCAACAAGAACTTTTCTTTGTTCCTGTGCAAATAACATTGATGTAAAAATTAAAACCGACGAAATTAGAATTAACCGATATCTCATAAAATACCTTTAACTAGCGCTATTTATTTACTTAAATGTATGAAATTAGCAAATTAAATGTATCACAAAAGTATAACAAAGTAACTAATTTCTAAGCGCAGTGGAATTTTCTCAATGATGGTGATTAGTGTATATTAGTGAACTTAGTGTCTTAGTGGTAAGGATGAGAAGTTTACCACTGAGACACCAAGAACACTGAATTCCACTAAAAATAGTCTACTTACCCATCTTATTTAATATTTCTTCCATCTGATCCATCACCTTGTTCATCTTTTGCATTGTTAGTGCAACAGGTTCCGGAGACATAGGATCGATACCGGCATCCTTGATTAACTCCGTTGCATATTTTGAACTACCGCCCTTTAGAATGTTGTAGTATGCATCCACAGCTGGCTGACCCTTTTCAATCATCTTTTCGACTAATGCGGTTCCGTAGATAAGTGAAGTGGCATACTGGAACACGTAGTAGTTATAATAGAAATGAGGAATAAAAGCCCATTCATACTGAATATAATTATCTACAACACAATGTCCTTCCTCGTGTCCATAATATCTCTTCACAATATCAAAATAGATTGCACTCATATCTTCACCAGTTATTGGTTTACCGGCCTCAACTTTTTTATGGATCTCCCACTCGAACTCTGCAAAAGATGTCTGGCGGAAAATGGTTGTTCTTAAAAGTTCAAGATAGCTGCCAAGGATGAAAAGCTTCTCCTCATCATTTTTTGCGTTTTCAACCATGTAATTGTTCAAAAGATTTTCATTTACAGTTGAAGCAATCTCTGCAACAAAAATATTATAATCTGATTTTGCGAATGGCTGGGTTTTATTAGAGAAGTAACTGTGCATCGTGTGTCCTAATTCATGTGCAAGTGTTGATAGGGAGTTAAAATCATCGGTCCAATTCATTAAAATGTAAGGATGAACATCGTAAGCATTACCTGTTGAGTAAGCCCCGCTTCTTTTACCAACAGTAGGCATATAATCTATCCATCTATCATCGTAGGATTTTTGCAGAGTTGTAACGTATTCATTGCCTAAGGGTTGTAAAGCTTCGAGTAAAACTTTTTGTCCGTCATCAATAGTAAAGTTTATATCAACCTTTTCAACCAGGGGCACATAAAGGTCATAGTAATGCAGCTCATCCAAAGCTAACATTTTCTTCTTCAGATCGAGTGCACGATGAAGTGTAGGAAGATTATTATTTACCTGCTCAATTAAGGTTGTGTAAACAGAAACAGGAAGATTGTCTGAATTCAGTTCTGCTTCTAAAACTGACGAATATTTTCTGTTTTTTGCATAGACCCAACTCTTCTTTAAGTGTCCGCCAAGGTTCACGCCAAGCATTTCTTTGAAATCACCATAGCTTTCAAACATTGCCCTCATAACCTTTTCCCGGTCTTCTCTGTTAGCAGCGGTGCGGTGTTTTGTATATGCTGATGATGTCAGTTCCACTTCTTCGCCGGTAGAGAGGGTGATTTTGGGAAACGGTTTTTCTGCATTGTTGAATATGCCAAATACTGCACTTTGGTTACCTGATATTAATTGGAAGCTTGCAAGAATCTTCTCTTCAGCTTCTGTTAATGTGTGATCTTGCAGTCTGACTATGTTATCTATGTACATATCATAATCACTTTTCAGTTCCGGTTGTTCATTGAAGAATTGATCTATCTTTTCCCGAGGAATTTCAAGCAGCTCCGGCTCGAAGTAGGCGGTTGTTTCCGACAATTTTGTCCCAAGATTTCTCATCTGTTGCACCCTCGCCTGGTTTTCTGAGATATTAAGATTTTCGTTACCTAAATTGTTTGCATAAACCCATGCTCCATAAAGTGTTTTAATCAAATCATTGCTGGTTTTTAACGCATTGAGCAGACTTTCAGAACTTTCGCCGAGCGTTCCTTTAAACTCACCAAGTTTTTCTACCTCTGTATTCAGTAAATCCACATCTGCCTGCCATGCCTCAACAGTGGGATAAATATCTGCAAGATTCCACTTATACTTTTCGGGAACATCTTTCCGTTCCAGAGTTTGAGTTAATCCGGTTGCGATAAACCCGATTAATATTATGAACACTGTTAATAATTTTTGCATAACTTCACCTGAAAATAATTTATTAGAAATTGGAAAGATTAAATTAAGAAGAATGTTAATCATTTTCTTCACATATTTTTGTAAACGGTTAAATAGGAGGATATGTGCTGGAATTTTTTGTTTTAACCAAATCTAATTTTCTGCTTATATTTCACATCTAAAAAAATACTATTAAGCTAAAAACTAATAGGTGAGAATAATGAAACATATAATTCCATTTCTCTTAATTGCCACACTGATTTTTGCAGGATGTAACACAGAAAACGATCAGATAGAGAACCAATCCGGGGATATTGAAATGCTAAAAGAACAAATTGCAAAATTTACACCGACGGAACTTAAGTACGATGCAAGTGCTCTTGATGAAGGACAAAAAGTTGTTGTGGAAAAACTTTACCGCGCTGCAAAAATAATGGATGAAATATTTTTGGACCAGGTTTATTCAAAAAACAATGAGATCAAAGCTAACCTGATGGCTGAGGATACTGAGGAAGCAAAATACCAGCTTGAGTTGTTCAATATTATGTTTGGTCCTTTTAACAGGTTGGAGCATGAGAAACCATTCATCGGAACAGAAAAGAAACCACTGGGGGCTAATTACTATCCCGCAGATATGACAAAAGAAGAATTTGAGCAATGGCTTAAGGATCACCCGGAAGATGAGGAAACATTTACATCAGAGTTTACAGTTATAAGAAGGGATGGTGCAAAACTCGTTGCAATTCCTTACAGCGAATATTATAAAGAAAAACTAACCGAAGCCGCAACTCTTTTATTGGATGCTGCTGAAAATGCGGATAATCCATCACTTAAAAAATATTTAACAACAAGAGCTGTTGCTTTTCAGAACAACGATTACTTTGAAAGCGATATGAAGTGGATGGATTTAAAAGATCACGATATAGAAATAGTTATTGGTCCGTATGAGGTTTATGAGGATGCGCTGTTTAATTATAAAGCCGCGTTCGAATGTTTTTTAACAATTAGGGATAAAGAAGAAAGTGAAAAGCTGGAAGTGTTCAAAAGCTACTTGAGAGATATGGAAATTCATCTTCCCATTCCGGATGAACATAAAAATTTTGAACGTGGTTCCGAATCTCCATTGGCAGTTGTTAACGAAATTTTTACAGCTGGTGACACAAAGGCAGGAGTTCAAACACTGGCATTCAATCTTCCAAACGATGAACGGGTACGCAAAGTAAAAGGATCGAAAAAGGTAATGTTAAAAAATGTTTCGGAAGCAAAGTTTGATAAACTATTAAAACCTATTGCAGAAATTGTTATAGAGCCGGAACAGCTAGAGTACGTTACATTCAATTCATTCTTCACACATACACTTATGCACGAAATGTCTCACGGTATTGGGCCCGGGTACATTAAAGTAGATGGGAGAGATACCGAAGTAAAAAAAGAATTACAGGAAACATATTCAACTTTGGAAGAATGTAAAGCAGATATACTCGGAATTTATAACAACATTTTTATGATTGAAAAAGGAGTATTCCCGGAATCTTTTGAGAATGAGATATGGGTAACCGCATTAGCGGGAGTCTTCCGTTCTACGAGATTTGGGATAAATGAAGCACATGGCGGCGGCGAAGCAATAATATATAACTATATGATAGAAAATGGTGGTTTTGAATTCGATGAAGAAACAGAAAAAGTAAGAGTTAATTTTGAAAAAGCAGGTAAAGTACTTAAAGAGCTTGCAAACAAAGTTTTGATGATCCAGGCAAAGGGAGATTACCAGGCTGCTAAAGACTTAATAGCAAAATATGTTGTTGTTTCACCTTCACTAGGATTATTGCAGGAAAAACTAAATGTACTGCCGGTTGATATAAAACCTGTTTATGAAATTGAAAAGATGTATAATTAATCTTATTTAGATATGCCGGTTCTCTTAAATATGCCAGATCTTTGCGATCTGGCATATTTCCTCATATGTTAGATGTTTTATCGCTTTTACCTAAATTTGCAATTCTTTATAAACCATAATGGAAATCCCTTTGACAGAAGAAACTATAACAAGGCAAAATAATTATTCTGATGACGTGCATATTGTTAATAAAAACGGACGTGAGTTTATCATTGTGGGTACGGCTCACATTTCCCGCCAATCTGCAGATCTTGTTAAAGAAGTAATTACAAATGAAAAGCCGGATACTGTTTGTATTGAGCTGGATGAAAAACGTTTTAAAGCACTTTCAGAAAAAAACCGCTGGGAAAATCTTGACCTGAAAACCATCATAAAAGAAAAACAACTAAGCACCTTGCTAATAAATTTACTTCTTGCATCTTATCAGAAAAAGCTGGGAGAGAAACTTGGTGTAACACCGGGAACAGAATTGCTTGAAGCTGCAAACACAGCAAAGGAATTAAATCTTCCAATAGAACTTTGCGACAGGGAAGTAAGAATAACACTTCGCCGGTCGTGGAATTCGATGGGTTTATGGCAGAAGTTAAAATTTTTAACAGGCGGTCTCGCAGGCTTATTTGAAAAGCAGGAATTAACGGAAGAAAAACTAGCAGAGCTTAGAAGCAGAGATGTTCTTTCGGAAATGATGGAAGAGCTTGGAAAAGCAATGCCCGTGCTTAAAAGAGTTCTAATCGATGAACGCGATACATTTCTTGCAGAAAAAATGAAACGCGCCGATGGTAAAAAGATTGTTTCGATTGTTGGTGCAGGGCATGTAAATGGTATTATTTCACACCTTAATAATGATGATGAAGTTGATCTCAGTACAATAGAAAAAATACCGAAGTCAGCACCCATAGGTAAGATAATAGGATGGGGAATTCCTGCGATAATAATTGCTTCAATTGCATTTATTGCTTACAGTAAAGGACTTACGGAAGCGGGAGACAATGCAATATTCTGGTTCCTTGCAAACGGTATTCCAAGCGCAATAGGGGCAGCCATTGCCCTTGCACATCCCTTAACAATATTAGCTTCTTTTTTAGCAGCACCTTTTACAAGCCTAACGCCTGTAATTGGAGCCGGCTATGTTGCAGCTTTCGTTCAGGTGTTTTTTCAACCGCCGGTTGTAAAGGAGTTTGAGAGCGTAATGACTGATTTTAACAAACCGAAAAAGTGGTGGCAGAATAAGCTGCTTAAAGTTTTCCTGGTGTTTATTCTTGCAAGCCTGGGAAGTGTTCTTGGTACTTATGTTGGTTTCTTCGAAATAGTTTCAAATGTTTTTAATTAAAATAAAAAACCCCCGCCTATGTTATTAAGCAGGGATTGGGGAAAAAGTTGATTAACAATTAGAATTAAATCTAAGAGCTTGATGTTTTTTGTTGATTAATTTGTATTGTTGTAAAGATGGATTTGTATTTACAAATATTTTTTACGACCCTCGCAATTTCATTCGCAATTCTACACTTCTTTATATATCTATACAATAAAAAATGCACGAGTAACATTTTCTTTTCGCTTTTTCTTTTTCTCTATGCACTAAACGTTTTCTTTGATTATCAGGTTGGGTTAGTTCCTTCTTGGGAAGAAGAGCTGTTCTACTTAAGGTTGCATCGAGCAGTAATGCCATATAATTCAATTTTTGCGCTACTATTTGTATACTATGCATTTGATCTAAAAGTACCAAAACATTTTTGGCTGATTGTGGTAGCTATTGTTGTAACTGGATTTTTGTCAGTACTTGAACCGATAAAACACTTTAATTATGTACTATATGCTCAGGTTTTAGTGCTAATTGAAACAATAAGAATATTCATTAAGGCAATCAGAATTAAAAAGCAGGACGCATGGATTCTTACAACGGGTTTTATGCTTCTATTTCTGTTTTCGACGTACGATTTTTTTATGGATTTAGGACTCATTCAACCCGTTGCTGAGATTTATAACGGCTATCCCTTTGGTTTTTTATTACTGATAATTACTGCTTCGATTTATTTAGCACGAGATTTTGCAAGAGCTAATAAAACAATACTTGATAAAGAGCGTGAGGCGAAGGAAATGGAAATTGCTCAAAAGCTTCTTGAAGCTGAAGATAATAGAAAAGCAAGGGAACTTGATGAGGCGCGCAAACTACAACTATCACTACTTCCGCAATGCGATACCAATATTCTTGACTATGAGTTCTGCTTCGATATGAGGACTGCATCAGAAGTTGGAGGTGATTATTACGATTACAGTGTTTCTAAAAGTGATGAGATTTCTATTGTGATAGGAGATGCTACAGATCATGGTATGAAAGCAGGTATGATGGTTTCAATTATTAAAAGTTTATTTCTAACTCATGTTAACAATACAGGGATAAAAGAATTTTTAAATAATTGTTCTCATACAATTAAACAAATGAAATTGAAAAATCTTTATATTGCGTTAATGCTTTTGAAGATAAAAGATCACACAATAAAATTTTCATCCGCGGGTATCCCCCCAATATTAATTTTCAGAAAAAATGACAATGAGATAGAAGAGCATAAAATAAAAGGCATGCCCCTTGGTGCTGTAGATACGTTTCCTTATGAAGTAAAAAGTGTAAAACTAAATCACGGAGATGTAGTATTATTAATGACTGACGGCCTTCCGGAATTATTTAATTCTGATAACGAAATGTTTGGATACGAAAGAATTAAGAATATTTTTATTCAAAACAGTCATAAGCCTGCAAATGAAATTGTAAACAGTTTATTTCTAGCTGCTAATGAATGGATGGATAGTTCAAATCAAAATGATGATATAACCTGTGTTGCATTTAGATTAACCTAATAAAAAACCCCCTCCTATGTTATTAAGCAGGGGTTGGGGAAAAGAACTTAAATAATGGTAGAGATGATTAGTCTTTATTTGTAAAAGTAGACTTTGTTTTTTAGTTTACAGTAAAAATGCATTACAATAATTGAGAAGTTAGTAAGAATAATAAAAGAAGTATAAAATATGATGAAATCTAGATCTATTATAATTATTACAATTACCTTGTTGCTTGTAAACTGCACAAGCCAAAGCAAGGCACAGGAACAAAACCTGCATGATGAAATGACAGAATACCGATCTGTGGAAGCATTAGTCTGGGCTATGCCATTGTTAAACTTCAAGCAGTTTCGAGATGGACACAAGGAGTTAGGAGTGAATTATAATGATGTAGCTTATCACTCTAAAATTCAAGACTGGAAGTTTCAAACGGCCACTCCAAATAATACTACTCCCTATGTTAATTTCTTTTGGAATATTCAAGACGGCCCAATAGTGGTAGAAATACCTCCTTCAAGTGATGGTGTCGGTATTTTTGGAACCCTTATGGATGCCTGGCAAAGACCTATTGATGATGTTGGAGCCAAAGGTAGAGATAAAGGCAATGGAGGTAAATATGTCTTAGTGCCTAAGGGTTATCAAGGACCTTTATTAGACAGAGCATATACTTACGAGCAAATAACTAACAATGGATTTGCAATCCTGCGTGCTATTATTCCTGATGCAAGCCTTGAAAACATAGAAAAGGCAGCAGAGTTTGCTAAACGCATTAAAGTATATCCAATAAGTCAAGCTACAAATCCACCTAAAAACAATTATGTGGACATATATGGTAAACTAATGGAGGGTACGCCTGTATTCGACGAAACCATATATGCTGAGTTAGATGAAATCATTCAGGAAGAGATCATAGAAGAACAAAACTTAGCCATGATGGGATTATTGAATCAGATCGGCATTCAAAAAGGCAAGCCATTTTCTCCGGATGATAGATTGAAAAGAATTTATGCTAGGGCAGCTCCTAAAGCTCTTGAGTATATGATTGGAGAATATCACCGATATCTTAATCCATGGATGTATGAAGGTAAAAGGTGGAGTGTTCTTGTCCCACCCGGTGTGATTGAAACAGATTTCTCTTACAAATTCCCCAACTATTATGACTATCATTCAAGAGGATCTGTTTATTATGCGGTCATATCAAGCGTAAAGAATTATGGTTCTGCTACTTTCTATCTTGACTGTGCAGAATCATCAGATGGCAAATGGCTTGATGGAAGTAAAAACTATGAAATGGTTGTCCCACCAAATGTACCTGTTAATGATTTTTGGGCAGTAACGACTTATGATTTAAAAACCGCTTCATACCAAAGAGATATATCAAAGAGCAGTATTGATTCAAATCAAAAAAACCTTACAAAGAATAATGATGGTAGTGTCACAATTTATTTTGGACCGAAACCACCCGAGGGAAAAGAATCAAACTGGTTACCAACAATAGAAGGACGGAGATTTTTCTTATTGTTCCGTTTCTACGGGCCTCAAAAGGGGGTATTTGACGGTAGCTGGGAGTTAAATGATATAGAATTGAATAATTAAGTTAAAGGTAATATTTGTTAATAGTTTCAAGGATCTGTCTCTTGTGCTAGATAATTATAGCCAATTCAATTAGAAATAATAAAAATAGTAATGACATGAAATCAACAAACTTAATTCAATTATCCGTTCTGGTTTTATTTGCTTTCACCATAGGATGTACAGAAACATCTAAGAAAGATTCTCAGGTAGAAACAAGTCGCGTGGGAAATCTAAAATTTGAAAATGATTACCCAACCAAGGAAACAGCAAAAATGCTTAGGGAAGAACTTATCTTCCAAGCCGCAGTACAAACCTACTTATGGAGTTTTCCGTTAGCCAACGTGATGTCACTCAGAGACGGACACCGTGACGTAGGAATCAATAACACGTCGATCCCCATCTTTGAAGATCGCCTCACACCAAATACGGTGGTTCCAACCGGAAACCAAACCACCATCTACGCGTATAACGTTCTTACCTTAGGTGAGGATCCGATGGTTCTTGTCGTACCTCCTGACGTGGTTGGCTTCGTAGGAGATGCATGGCAACGTCCTCAAGGAGATTTAGGTCGGCCTGGACCCGACATGGGAAAGGGAGGAAAGTACCTCTTGGTGCCTCCAGGCTACGAGGGCGAAATCCCCGACGAAGGATATTACATCAAGCCCTGTGCGACAAAAAATGTTTTCTGGCTTATGCGAGGATTCGTATACGATGGAGATACCAAAGCTACTGTTAAAAATCTGAAACGAGCGAAACTGTACCCACTCTCAAATCCAAACGCAGAGCAGGACTATCTAAACGCATCGAAGCTGCCCGCCTATTGCATCCCTCCGCGCGGAAGTGCGTATTATGATTTGATTGCAAATGCCTTGAACGAGGAGACCGTTCAGACCCACGACAGGGTAATGATGGGCATGGCATCAATTTTAGGAATCGAAAAGGGCAAAGCCTTCAACCCCGACGAAAAGACTCGCGCTATTTTGGAAGAAGCTGAGAAAGTTGCCTTTGCCATGAACGCCACCCTTTCCTTTAAGAGCGTGTCTCCGACCGCACCTGCCTATCCTGGTACTGATAGTAAGTGGGAGTTTTGCTTCCAGACCAATTCACCATCTTTCGATGCGGAGCACCATTTAGAGCTATACGAACGTGCGGCATTCACTCACCAGGCAATGACTGGGGCTAATGCAATGGTGCTCAAATTGAGGGGAAAGGGCTCGAAGTATATCTTTACGAGCCGTGATTCCGAAGGCAATCACCTGAACGGATCAAATTCCTACATTCTGAATGTACCGGTGAACATACCAGCCAAGGATTTTTGGGAGGTATGCGTATACGACACCAAGACCCGCTCTATCATCAATACTGGACGTCCAATGTCTGCCCTCAACTCCTACATGAACTTGCCTGTCAATGAGGATGGTTCGATCGATATGTACTTTGGGCCAACCCCACCACCGCAGGGAGAGAAGAGCTGGATTAAAACGAAGCCGGGCGAAGGCTTCTTTATGTATTTTCGTTTCTACGGTCCATTGGAACCATTCTACGACAAGAGCTGGAAAATAAATGACGTGGAATTAATTGAATAGAAAGTAATGTCTATTCATAAAGTCAAATAGCTATATAATGAGCGTTCAATTAATAAATCGAAAAAGCAATAAGCTCAAAAGCAAAGAGATGGACTTCAGGTATATAGAAGACGGGATCCATTGACCTATATATTGATCTCAATCAACCAAAAGTATTTGAACAAAACGGGATCAAAGACAATTCCAAATAAAGGTTGAGTTGCTACTCCAAGACTAAACCGTGCACTGGAACCTATCCTCGATGAAGAGTGGAAATTAAATAATATTTAAACAAATCGATTATAACTGCTCACAACATTGTATCAAGCGAATTAAAACAACCTTTATACTAACCTTTATGCAAGAAAAACCAACTGATTAGTAACAGTTAAAGAATTCCACAACTTTCAATACAACAATACCCACCAACCAATTCACATGCCCACGATTCCGTATATAAGCCATACGACAGTTTTACCTCCACACCCAAGATAACACCTAATAAAAAATCCCCGCCTATTTTATTAAGCAGGGGTTGATGGAAATAATTATTGTAAGCTTTAAATAATCAATTGTTGTTTAATCACAATAACCTTTTGGCTGGTTATTTAAATCAGGCTCATAATATCTTACTACAAAATAATATCCTTCTCCTTTGTTTACCGGCATCCAGTAAGTACCATCATTGGGATCTTCAACACTAAAAGTTATTGTGACGTTTCCGTTATCATCCGGATCTGTATTGAATGCATTATAAATATCGTTTTTACCGGGTATCGTATTCCTGGTAATCATGCTGTAACGGGTAACAGACCAGAATTCTTTTACTCCTCTTGGCTTGTAAGGGAATGTAAATACTTCAGTTTTGTCTCCGTTAAGAAATTCGCCATCACAATTCACGAATCCTGCAATGTATAGAGCATGCTCAGCAGGTAAGCCTAAGTGGCCTATAATGGCACAAGCCCGATATTCTGGATCATTACTATGCGGTTCTTTACTATCGATGGGACCAAATCCGCCCATATTATTCGGAATAGTAGCCATACGCTGAGCAACCCAGGCAGTTACCCTCTTATAGTCTTCTTCGATAAAGTCAGTTACAGATGCTAATAAGCCTTCGTTCTGAGGATATATATCATGTGTTTGAATCACATGTTTTACATATTCTGATTCTTTAACGTAAAACTCTTTACTTACACCTGATAAGGTTATTCTTTCCTGAATTGCCAACGTGTTAGGCAAATCTTCAGGAGTCTTTACCTGAAGACGAATGAAAAGATGGGGATAATCACCACGACATTCAATAACTTTAGCTCCCTCGGGCACCTCCATATCTTTTCCCATGCGGACAAAGATGTATTTGCCAACAGGGCGAATGTCAACGAATATGGTATAATGTTCCTGGTCGGTCACGTGAATTGACCAGTAACGGTCATCAATATCATCTGGGAATTCAACGGTAACCGGGCCTTCGGTTAAATCAATTACAGCTTTTGAATACAGATGGTCCAGTGCAGGCGTTACCACAGCATCGGTTCCTTCAGTAGGTAGTTTTTTGGTATGTAGCAACTTGTTTGTACCTCCGGCTGCGGCCGCTGTTTGTACCATGTATCTTGTATGGTGATAAGCTTTATAGCCATGCAATTCTGCATCAGTAGGTCTTTCAAATTCGATGACTTCATCGCTTTTCAAATCTAGTTTTTCAACTGCTTCTTTATTACCTTTTTCACCACAAGTTAAAAAGCTTAGTGGAATCATTATTGAAAAAACTAAGATTGATTTTTTCATTTTATATGCCCTATTTTTTATTAGTAGTATTTTTATGTGCAATTTATGAATTGACCAATAGTTAATAAAGTTTTTCTTGAAGGTAATTGAAAAGTTATAGTGATTCACACGCTCACGGTTTCATATTCAAACCATACAACAGTTTTACCTCCACATCCAAGATAACACCTAATAAAAAACCCCCGCCTATGTTATTAAGCAGGGGTTGGGTTAAGCTAGTAGATAATTATATGCTTAAGTAGAATTTATGATTACTAGTTCTAGCTTCGTTCAAATCCAAAAGCGCGGATACTAAATTCAGCTCCCATTTTCATTCCGATTGCTGCCTGTTTTAACTGCTCGGGAACATCTCCGCAGAAAAAGAAAGGACCCGGTACTGCAATCTCGGCCAACTTTGGAAAGTGACTGGCAGCTGTTACACCAAGATGAGCACCTAATGCTGCACCATCCTTAAATAAATCATTCACGATCAGGGCGCTTTGTTCCTCATCGTAGTAGCATTGCATCATTAAGGTACCGGGTTCGTTTTCCTCCATCTCTTTGCGAACTTGCTGGTAAATGGCCTTAAGCTCATCAAATTTTCCAGGTTTAGCGGTCCACTTATAGAACACAGTTATTTCTTTATTATTCATTCTATATCTCCTTTTGTTAAAATTAATTAATAATCCAATCTTTGGATTAAATTTGTTTTTCTGACCACAATGACCAAAAACTAAATAAAATTGTGGTGCTTCATTAGTTAAATAGTTCCTTCACTCATACTGCCGCCTGGTTGAGTATAATTGCTCCCTTGGCTGGAATAGGTTGCCGGTAAACTCAAAAACTTTGAGTAAGTTCTAATTGTCCAAGAGACAGGACCGCGGAAGAAATAGCATTCAGGCGCAGCGATCTTGTCGATATCTTTCTTATATTTTTCGGCCGTACCTTTCGATAAATGGAATTTCAGTTCATCACTGTTCTTGAAGGTTTCGTGGATAATCAATGCATCTTCTCCAATAACCTGATAAACCTCAAACCTAAGCAAACCCTCCTCAATTGAATATGCATCAGTACCAACAGACTGCCACCAATATTTTAGTTCTTCCAGGCTAGCCGATTTCTCTGGCTTACAAGTCCACTTTGCAGTTACCTGAATTGAGGTCTCTGGATCTGGGCGTTTGTAGTTATCCTTTACATATCCAAATAGATATTCTCCGAAGACCCCGGGAACATTTTTAGTCGCAAGAGCTTCTCTTGTATTTTCTGGTATACTCACTCCTCGAATAAGATGAATATCTGGTTTAGCAACATTTGAGAGTGCCTCAAAATGCTCTTCGGCTGTAGTAGAAAAATAAGTTTTAAGGGCTTCCGGATTCTTGAAAATATGGTGGATGAGAACAGCATCTTGTCCAATAGCATGGTTAATTTCGGTCGACAGTATACCTTCATGGCCTTTGGCACCAACATGAATGTCCTCCCACTCTTTCAGCATCTCTTTAGACTCCGTAGACTTTCTAAAAAGTCCGCCTTTTTTTGCAGGAATCCATTTACCCGTAATACTAATCTCCTGACCCAGCTTTGTAAGTTCAGCGAGGAACGATGGCAGCGGTTTTTGTTGAATCACAATCACTCCTTTTTTCTACTCTTTTGTTCGTTAAGTGAATATTTGGTTGTTCATTTGTTAACTTGTCTTTAAAAGAACATCACAAAAGTATGGCTTAAATAGACACTTGACAAGTATCTTTTACGACATTCTTGAGGGTTGTTTACGCCATTTTTAATGTGTATGTTTACGCATTATTATGAGACATATAAGCATACTCATTCCATCTGGAGACGCTATCATTGATACCATCATCGGGTCTTACAACCTGTTTAGGATGGCTAACGCCTACTACAAAAGAATAAATGGACTAAAAGAAGATTATTTCAAAATAGATTTAGTAGGATTGAACACTGAGGTGGTACAATATAACAGCCTTTTTCAAGTAACACCCACAAGGTCGATACATGATATTGATAAAACTAATTTAATAATAGTTACAGCAATTAGTGGAAATCTAAAAAAGCAAATAGAACGTAATAGTTCATTCATATCCTGGATACAAAAACAACGAATTGAAAATGATTCAGAGATTGCAAGTTTATGTAAAGGAGCTTTTCTATTGGCCGAAACAGGTTTACTTAATGGTAAATCATGTGCTACGCACTGGACTGTTCATGAGCAATTCAAACACAGATATCCGCAAGTAAATTTACTACCAGAAAAGATCATCAGTGAGGATAACGGAATATACTCAAGTGGAGGGGCTTATTCCTTCCTCAACTTCCTTCTCTATTTAATAGAAAAGTACTGCGGAAGAGAAACTGCTATATGGTGCTCCAAGGTATCGGAAATTGAGTTTGACCGGCATGACCAAAGTCATTTTATGATCTTTAACGGACAAAAAGAACACAATGACGATTCCATAAAACAAGCCCAGGTTTTTATAGAAAATAACTTTGAAGATAGGATAAACATTGATGAAATTGCCAGGATGGTTAACATAAGTAACCGAAATTTCCTTAGAAGATTTAAAAAAGCCACATCAAATACACCAATAGTTTACATTCAACGTGTAAAAATAGAAGCCGCTAAAAAGAAACTTGAATCTTCTACATTGAATATTCAAGAGGTTATGTATGGTGTTGGTTATAGTGATGAAAAGGCTTTTAGAAACACTTTTAAAAAATATACGGGTTTATCACCCTTTGAATACCGCCGCAAATATAATCGGGAAATGGCATTTTCTTAACTTTAACAGATTGAGGTAACAGTTAATTTAAACTTCAGAACTTTTTTAATATTATTGTAGTAAATAATCTGTTACCTACAATTTCAATTACTCAACTTGCAGATTCACCAAACCGACATATTAACATATAAATCAAAGGTTGTTTTTCAGAGAATGATTGTATCTCACTTTGACAGAGTACCGAAGGAGTATATCGAAAATGAAGCCTGTTTTGTTTTTGTAAATGAAGGTGAAATATCGGTTAGAGCTCCGGATCATTATATCCACCTTACTAACAACTCTGGAATTTTGGCCAAATGTATTCCATATTTCGTAGAGAATTCAAATTCTACTTTCGATCAAAAAATTGAAGTCTTGGGTATTATGCTTTATCCTGAGGTTATTGAAGAGCTTTTCAATTTTTCACTGTTTGACTCTTCCTACAAATTAAATTATAACGAAAAAAAATTGATTATTGATCAGCAGTTACAATCTTTTAAGGAAAGTATATTGTTATTAATTAATAACCCGGAAATAGTTGATGAAGATATGATAGGCTTAAAGATAAAGGAATTTATACTTATCATTTCCAAAATAGAAAATGCACCTTCTTCACTGGAGTTTTTATCTGCGTTGTTTCAACCGGCAAGATTTGATTTTAAGAAGGTAGTTGAACAAAACCTGTTCTCTGATCTTTCTATTGAACAGCTTGCCAGTTTAACGAATACAAGTCTGTCCTCTTTCAAACGGAAATTTAACGAAGTATTTAACGATACCCCAAATCACTATATCAATTCAAAGAAAATAGAAAAAGCCATCTTTAAAATACTTTCATCTGCTGATAGTATTTCGCAAATAGCCTATGAAGTGGGATATGATTCTCTAGCAACATTCAACCGAAACTTCAAAAAAATTACTGGTAAATCTCCCACAGAATTCAAGTTGAGCCAAAATGATTAGAGATTGATAGGTTTTGAGAAGAAAAAGCCTATCGTCACTTCTAACTTTGTCATGAAATTTTTCACAAGAATTGGAAAAGTTATGACAACCATTAAAAGACAAATTAAGATTAATAAACCAGTAAATGAGGTTTGGAAAGCATTAGCAGATTTCGGAAACATTTGCCACGGGCATCCATCAGTAAAAAAATCGTACGTTACTTCTGAACAAAAGGAAGGCATAGGAGCTACACGGCATTGCGATTTTACCATGATGAATGCCGCTGCGGAAGAACGCATAATTGAGTGGAATGAAGGTAAAAATATAAAGATAGAAGTCTATGAATTGAAGAACATGCCCGGTATGGACTCTTCTAAATTTGATTTGCAGGTAGAAACCTTAGATAACAACAGTTCAATTCTTACAGGAACCATGATGTATAACATGAAAAATGCATTTTTTGATCTTATAAATTCCGTCGCCATGAAACGAGCTAACGCAACGGTAGTGAGTGGTATTATGGCAGGACATAAAAAGTACATTGAGACAGGGGAGATTATAAACAACAAAACGCCTCTTGAATTGGATAAGGTTATTAAGCTGGGTTGATTTCACTTGCTGAAATTCAAATCACGAAATAAAGCAGAAATAAGTTAAAAAGAAATCTTCAGGACATATAAATCAATAATTTTTGTTAGAAATAAAAGGAGTTATTATGAAGGAAAGCATTTCAGCGGATTTTCCTTTTCAATCAAATTACATTGAAATTAAGGGCTACAGGATGCACTATGTAGATGTTGGCGATGGAGATCCGATCCTATTTTTACACGGCAATCCTACATCTTCTTACCTGTGGAGGAATATTATTCCTCACTTGCAGCCATTTGCAAGATGCATTGCTCCGGATCTCATTGGAATGGGTAAATCAGACAAACCAAATATTGGTTATACTTTTGAGGAACACTATGACTATTTAGAAAAGTTCATTGAGAAATTAGGACTGAAAAATATTACACTCGTAATTCACGACTGGGGTTCAGGTCTGGGATTTCATTATGCGAATATGCATCGTAATAATGTCAAAGGGATCGCTTTTATGGAAGCAATTGTGAGGCCAATGACTTTTAAAGAAATGCCAAGACAAGTAAGAACGCTTTTTAAAATGTTTCGAACAACATTTATCGGTTGGCTATTAATAAGTGTAGCAAACATATTCGTGAATAAATTGACAACTGGCATGATTGTTAGAAAATTAACAAAGGAAGAATTTGAAAACTATAAGCGACCGTATCCAACTGTCGCTAGCAGAAAACCGGTAAGGGTATGGCCAACCGAACTCCCGCTTGACGGCAAGCCAAAGAGAGTATATGACAAAGTTGTAGCATATAACAAATGGCTTACCGAAACTAATGTCCCTAAACTTTTTCTGTTTGCCCATCCTGGTGCATTGGTTACAGAGGAATGGATTGATTATGTAAAGACGAATTTTCCGAATACCAAATCGGCTGATATTGGAAAGGGCCTTCATTTTGTCCAAGAGGATAGCCCAGCCGAAATTGGAGAAGCTATTGCAGAATGGTATAAAGAAAATCAATTTTAAGATATTTGGAGTTTAACAACAGTAAAAATTCTTTTTACTTAAACAGTTCAGCAAATTTTTTATTAGCTATAAATTACAAAAGGACTAGCGATGACTAACACAAATACAAAAACCGCACTTATTACTGGTGCTAATTCTGGTATTGGATTTGCCCTTGCCGCGCGTTTAGCTAAAGACGGCTGGGGTAAAATTATTCTTGCCTGCCGTTCAATTGAAAAAGGAAAAAGTGCCAGAAAAGATTTAATGCTTCAAACAGGTAATGATCCATTCGCAGTTCTGGAAATGGATACATCGGAAGCAGAAAGCGCTAAACAGGCAGCTGAAGATCTCAAGTCACTTAATACAAAAATTGATTTTCTTGTGCTCAATGCAGGTGCCTCCAGTAAAGATCCCAAATTCAATAGCAACGAAGTGGAGATCACCTATGCTTCAACATTAGTCGGGCATCACGTTTTTACTATGGAAGCACTCCGCCTTGGTTTACTATCTGAAAAGACACGAATCGTTATTGCGGGTTCAGAAGGAGCTCGCGGAAGTGTGCCTGGTATGACTGTTCATGATATTCCAGCTCTAGCTGAAGAGAATCATAATGGGCAATTGGTAGATGCAATTAAATCTTTAATGCATATTAAGGAAAAATCCCAGATTCCTTTCAGAAATATGAATGAATATGTGACCGCAAAATTAATGGTGGTTTGGTGGACTGCTGCACTAGCAAAGCAATTACCATCGGGAATAACAGTAAATACAGTTTCACCAGGCTCAGTGCTAAGTACTAGTTTCATAAGAGACGGAAGTTTCGGTATGAAATACCTTATGGTTCCCTTTATGAAACTTATCGGACCATTTACAGGAATGTCTCATAGTATTGACAATGCCATTCAGCGCTTTATTGATGCATATGAATTTGATGACCAAGCTAACGGATACTTTTTTGCTACAGCAAACCGGAAAAAGCTAGGTGGACCAATGAATAAGCAGATGTGGCCAGAGTATTTCTTTGATAATGCAGGTCAAGAAGCTACGTTCAAAGCAATGGAGAATCTGACAGGTACGCCTTATCCGAACTAAAAAGAATTTTGTGAATACCAGTGGTCCGATATTCAGCAGCACTCATATTTATGATTAAAAACCTGCTCGACTTTCTCAACTGTTTAACAACTGCATCTAGATGAAATAACTATACACATCATTTGATGATGATAGTTAGGTTTTAGAAAACAATATCAATAAAATGGATTAAAAAGAATATAGTAACACACTCGGAGTAAATATGATATTTTATTCAAATAGCATGACAATACTAATTAGCGTTATTGGATTGTTCATCTTAAATGTCATTTATACTCAAGAAATAAGTAAAAATGAGACTGAGGAATCTAATCCACTATTTGGCGAGCAAGCTTTGATGGTTTTATCAGTTAAAGTTAAGTTCGAATATCCTTTATATGTAGTTCTTCGTAATTATAATTTTTAATTTATAGGCAGCGCTTTAGTTGCAACGCCCTTATACGAATTACAACTATATCAAAACGGGATTGATAAAACTCTTATTTTAATTGATAAATATTTATAATAAGTTAGTTTTGTTTGTAAATTGAAAATATAAAAAGTTATTCTTATACCCCCAATTTATTTGAATGATAACAGTAAGTATACACGAACATTGTAGCAAATTATAAAGAATTCTATGATCTTAGAGCATAAAAAGATAGAATTACGTCAAAAAGTTGTACTCGAAACCATCATTTGTAATACAGAGACTACATTCAATTTTCAATTGAAAGATGAAGCCTATTTTCTCTATGTCAACCATGGACACCACGTAGCTATTTCTCCGAATGAAATAATTGAAGTTCCTGAAGGCAATTTAGGAATATCTGTTGGAAAATCTCTTATTTTAAAAGCTTACCCAAATAAAGAGAATCAACACTA
>Ga0209536_100002289_pt1 | contig 31131 bp, 28 predicted proteins | sample DeeMarSeWOR28_12_FD_187461 | JGI IMG/M metagenome (GOLD analysis project Ga0209536, IMG submission 187461) | Marine sediment microbial communities from White Oak River estuary, North Carolina - WOR-2-8_12 (SPAdes) (version 2) | ecosystem: Environmental > Aquatic > Marine > Intertidal zone >... | reverse complement strand
AGGGGGTGCCCCCGCGAGCGCCGGGAGCACCCTGGCTGCAGCCTCCACGAGCCCCACAGCGACCACGCCTCCCCTGCCCGCCGCGAGTGGAAACCTCAACGCCGACTTCAAGGCCATCGTCACCAACAAGTCCATGGAGTATACCCTCTCAATTGTGCAGGGCTTGCATGCACAGGATCTGTTTCACCATGTGGAGGCTCCGCGGGATACGATGGAATTGAAACCCGATCCGGTGATGTTACGAAGAGCCCTTGAGGGGTTGGGCGTGGATTCCTCTGAGGCGGTGATGATTGGGGATAGTACGAATGATGTTCGAGCAGCTCAGGCCGCGGGCATTCGAGCCTGCGCCGTGGGTTATGGGTATGGTAACCGAGACAAAGTCACGGCGTTACATCCTGATTTTTATTGTGAATCTCCCAAAGATCTCCTCGGGTTGTTTTGAATCTCCCTCCTTCCAGTTCTTGTTTCTTTAAGTGAAAAGTTCATTCCATCCATCTGGGCCAGTCTCCGATTTTACTAGTTGTGACTGAGCCGGGAATTCTTTTATGATCCTTTGGACTTTTTCGGACTGTTTGCGGGTTTTTAATATCAATTACGAAAAGAGGTATTGATGGCACAACCGGTTGTCACCTGTTTAGATATGGAAGGGGTTTTATTTCCGGAAATATGGTTAGCTCTGGCGGATAAAGTTGGTGTTCAGGAATTGCGCATTACCACCAGGGAAATCGCTGATTATGATGTCTTGATGAAAAAGCGACTGGAAGTCCTGAAGGCGCATCGCATTACTCTTAACGATATTCAAGATGTGGCCAGAACGATTTCTCCTCTCCCCGGAGTTCCGGAATTTATTGGGTGGTTGCGGGAGCGTTGCCAAGTCATTGTTTTGTCGGACACGTATTATGAGTTTGTTGGCTCACTCATGAAGCAACTCCAATTTCCCACGATTTTTTGTCATACCTTGGGCGTTGATTCCAACGGGTTTATCACGGATTATTTCCTACGCCAAAAGGATCAAAAGCGACATGCGGTCAGTGCCCTGAAAAATCTTGGCTTCAGGGTTTTGGCGGGAGGAGATTCATATAATGACGTTTCAATGTTGAAAGAGGCCGACGCTGGGTATTTTTTCTGCCCTCCTGATTCGATTGCCAAGGAATTTCCTCAATTTCCTGTTGCCCGGTCATATGCTGAACTCCAGGAATATCTCGGTCGGGCAGGAGGTTTCACCTCATGAATCTGTGACGCTGATTTAATTGAATCCCCCATCCCCCTTTTCAATGGTAAGAGGGTGTATTCTTGTCTGCATATTCCATGAAATGTTTTCCGAGTTGAGGCGTTGTTGCGTTTCCGAATGGTACTTGTTAGATGTAATGGGCTTAACGGGTGGTTGCTTAGAGAGCCTAAGGTGAGGGAGAAAGGAGATAAAGAAAACATTATCTTGAAGAGGTATGAGTAAAAGCGCAATCCTCCGGAACCTGTTAGAAAAAAAGATTTTTTGAACATTTGAGACTGTTGCTTGCATAATTTTTTCGGCAAGAGCACTAAAAAAATGAAAGGAGCTTCTCCATGAGGGTCTCTCGCAATAGCCTGTCTGTATTCATATTGTTACTCTTGTGCCTCTCTACCTTAACGGGGTGCCTTGGGAATCGGAATTGGCAATATCCACCATCTTCAACTGGGACATATTTGAAGGACAAAGCGGCAACTCCTGTTCCTGCCAAAGCTATCGTGCTTCCTTTGGAAGATTTGCGAGGCAACGGGTTAAAGGAGGAATATGCAAAAGCGGCCATTCCCCTTGTCCCTTATGGAGAGGTTTATTATCAACGCCCAGAGAAAGCTGAAAAACCGGAGCAGGTTGATGTGGTGCGATTTGATCCACCTAATGATTTTTCAAAGGCTATTGCTGCGGAATTAGATCACGCAGGAGTATTTTCCTCCGTCAGTTTTGTCCAGAGTGCTACTCAAGAACCGGCAGATGTGGCATTTCGCGGACGTCTGAGGTCCACGAACTGGAAGCGGAGGTTGTACTCTTATTTGTTAATTCCTGTTGGAGTCGTTTTCTGGTTTTTGGGTGCCCCTATGAGTGAAACCTCCACGGCTTTGGAAATGGATCTCCAGCTGAATCCGGTCAATGATCCTGAAAAAGTGTTATGGAGCATGACAATGGAATTTGAGGGCAAGAGATTCGATGGCCCTTATTACGGATTAGAAGCGGCTGTTGAAAGCTATCCACAAGCGATTCAAGAAGCATTGAGACCGGCAATCGCAGATTTAGTTAGTTTGGCCAAACAGGACCCCAAGCGGTTGATGCCTCGATAAATTGGTTGAAGTTGTTGGAATAATTAAGAAAAAATTGGATTTGAATTTTTGGGTTGATATTTTCCAGTCTGGGGGATTAATTTATCCTTCAGCGATTACAAAAACGGCCGATAATGATTAGGAAACACTGATATCCTGCAAGGACATTGTGTGTGGGATCCTGAAATTTAAAAGACCTTTTTCTTATTGTGAGATTTCAGCCCAATGAAATTATCTTTTTATTATGGATGAAATCGTTGTAATGGTGACCGTGGGCTCTGAAGGTGAAGCTACAAAAATTTCGAAAGTTTTGGTTGAGAAGAAGTTAGCGGCCTGTGTCAATATCATCCCGGGTGTTCGATCTATTTTTCAATGGGATGGGAAAATTATTGAGGAACAGGAATTCTTGCTTTTGGCGAAAACTGTGAAGGAGGCTTTCGACCAGCTGGCTTGGGCTGTTAAAGCCAATCATAGTTATCGTGTTCCTGAGGTCATCGCTCTTCCTATTCAGCATGGGAGCAAAGAATATTTAAACTGGATTCGAGAGATGACCAAAAGTGGGAAAGCTACTACGGGGAGTGAGTGAAAGCTCATTTGGTAATGGAGTAGAGTAAGCCGGAACGTGCATCATTCTTAAAACTTTTTTGGGTGAATTATGAAAGAGGCTGAGGAAACTTTAACGGTCATTATTTTTCGTGGGGCACGGGCAAATCCATGGCGCCTAAAGGTTCGAAAGTCTATTGTAAAGCATGGGCTAATTTTTGGACTGGCGTTACTGTTGATTCAGGGAGGAATTATCACGCATTACGTATACCAGTGGAATCAGCTCAGTGAATTAGGTGAAATAAAGCAGGAGTTAGATACATCACGGGCTCGAACCAGCAATTTTTCAACTGAAGTCGATGGCATGAAAAAACGGATGTTAGTTTTAGAAACGCTTAACAGGAAACTTCAAACCATGTTTGGTCTTGAAGCCGATGAGATTCAAGGGTTGCCTTCCGGCCTTCCTGGGCAGGGAGGGGAAGAGTTGCCATACGAAGAATTGCCATACAATGGTTTGCAAGAAGAAGCGTCGCCTGAAACAAGTATTTCAATTGAAAAAACCGGACTGCCTCCCGAGGTTTCCAAGTTAGGTTTTGCCATGGACCGAAAAATTACGGAGATTAAATCCGGGCTAGACTGGCTAAGCCAACAAACCGAATTGGAAAGCCAAATCCTGGAAGAACTTTCTGCCGTTGCCCAGAAAAAAGCTGAGCAATGGGCTTCCACACCTTCCGTTTGGCCAACCAAAGGTGCCATAACCTCAAAGTTCGGCCCTCGTGTTTCTCCTTTTACCGGGAAAAAAGCTTTACACGCAGGTATTGATATAGGTGCGCCATCTGGTACGGAGGTTCGATCTCCGGCATCAGGGAAAGTAGTGGTAGCCGCCTATGATGGCCGGATGGGCAAATTTATTCGCATTGACCACGGCTACGGAATTGAGACAACCTATGGGCATTTATCTAAGATCCATGTGAAATATGGGGACAAAGTTCATAGAGGTGATCTTATAGGCCTTGTTGGGAGCACAGGAAAGTTTTCCACGGGGCCCCATCTCCACTATCAAGTGGCCGTGAATGATACCGTGGTAGATCCTGTCCACTACATTCTGGATTAGTCGGGCTTTTACTGCTTTGTGAGTAGATGGCCGTTGTCTGCTCGGATTTTTATCCGTCGTTCATTTCTCTCCCGCTGCCTTTATTCTTCAAATAAAACTGGGACAAAAGACCTAAGCCGTTTGTTTTGAGAATGGGTCTTCTTTTTGAGAGGTTGGGCCTTCTTTTGTGTTGAATTCTCCAAAGTAATTGCCTAGATTCAATGATGAAGATAATAAAGAATGACTCATATATGAATGATTCTAGGAAATGAGAGGGAGAATGTTAGGGAATTTATGGGAGGTTAAGGTCCATCATTTAATAAATTGACAATAATTTCTTTTCTTTGTTAGTTTGTTTTTTTGCTGGGGTATTTTACCTAGCGTATCGTTCCTCAATATAAAAAATGGTAGTTATGGTTATTTTCGTTTTTAAACAGGGAGGAGACCGGGTATGAGTCTCGATTACGTAAAATTCACGCCAGGCTTCGGAAAGTTTATGCCCAAAGAATATCGGGATATGGTTGAGCATGGTCCATTTGGAAAAAAGACTTCGGTATCGCAAGTGGGAACCTTTAAGGAAATCTTGGAGGAACATCCTATGTGTGCGGGCTGTGCGATGACCTTGTTCATCCGATTGGCTATTATTGCATTCCCTAACCCGGAAGATACTATTACCGTTGGAACAGCAGGTTGTGGGAGGCTGGCCATTTCCCAGGCGGCCATTCCATTTGTCTATGGAAATTATGGTGACCAGAATGGGGTAGCCAGTGGATTGTCCCGTGGACTTAGGTTGCGGTTTGGTGATCGCCCCAAAGATGTAGTAGTGATGGCGGGTGATGGGGGAATGGCAGACATTGGCTTTGCTCAAACCTTGCATTCCTGGTTTCGAAAAGAAAAATTTACGACCATCATGTTGGATAACGAAGTATATGGGAATACGGGTGGTCAGGAAAGCGGAATGACCAACAAGGGCCAAGTTTTGAAGATGGCGCCTTTGGGGAAAAAATTTGAAAAGATGGATATGGTAGGAATGGCAAAGGTTGCAGGATGTGCGTACGTGGCCACGGTGGTTCCCAACAACCCAAGAAGAGTGGAAAGTGTCATTAAAAAAGCGGTCTTGATTGCACGAGAAGTGGGCCCAACCTATATCCAAGCCTATACCTCCTGTAATATTGAATATGCGATTCCAACAGATAAAGTGATGGAAGATGCAAAGGATGTTGAAAACGATCGATATAAGTTTTCTGAGTATATTACGGATGAAGCCAAGCAGCATTTAGGGGAATTGTATGGGTACAAAGAATATCTCCCGAAGCCTGCAGCGGCATTGACGAAGGGGTAACTTCCTGAGGTGGTACTAAGAGGCTTGGTTGTTCACATTGTGATGAGGGAGGTTTAGAGATGGCGATTCGTTATAACATTCGTATGGCAGGCGTTGGTGGCCAGGGTGTGGTGACCGCATCTCACATTTTTAGCACGGCAGTGATTAACGCTGGAGGGGAAAGCACCATCGTTCCGTTCTATGGGTCTGAAAAGCGAATGGCTCCTGTGGAAAGTTATGTGCGCGTCTCGAATGAGCCAATTTATGAAATTGGAGAAATTACCTTCCCCCATATTCTCATGATCTTTCATCCGCAGTGCATCACTCATGGAAAGAGTTACACAAATCCTTTTTATTATGGGTTAAAAAAGGAGGGAGTCGTTCTTATCAATAGCAATACTCCGATGAATTTGGAACCGGATCAAGCTGCGGAATTGAAGGACTTAAATGCGAAAATATATTACATCCCAGCCACCCAGATGTCGCTAGATGTGGCGGGAATCGATTTGGCCACCAATATGGCTATGGTTGGAGCAATCGGCGCAATTACGGGACTTTCAGATTTAGAGGCCACGGGGACTGCTGTAAAAGATCGTTTTCTCGGAAAAGGATTTGTGGTTTCTGGAGGAACTGCCGCATTGGACAGCGTGGTGGAAAGAAAGTTCAAAAAGAAAGCGGAGCTCATTGAGAAAAATTTGGCAGTTGTGAAAGCGGCATGGGATTATGCCGTCGAGCATGGATGGTCTGCTGGAGGTTCCTCAATGGCCGACCAAACAGCTGCGGCAGCAAAGGCAAAGGCTTCGGTCTAAAAAAAGAGGAAATAGAAAGGGGAAAGCGATGTATCTTGTTGCGAATATAGACGTGAACATTTGTGCAGCCACCAGCTGTAAGCTCTGCACCCAATATTGCCCGGAAGCCAACACTATTCAATATGATACGGAAGCGGGAAAGGACAAGGGTTTGAAGTATGGGTCGGCTTATGTGGCGGTCGATCGTTGTAAGGGTTGCGCCCAGTGTGTATGGGTCTGTGATAATATGGCCAAGCACCATGCCATTAAAATGGAAATGATTGATCAAATCGGGGACGCGGCACTCACTGAAAATATATCCTACTTGGAAAAAAATACCAAAGCGGTCCTTGCCAGTCCGCTACGGGGATAATCTAACAAAGTCTTTTCATTTTCCAGTCATTCATACTCAATCAATCGGAGTCCAACGTGGAATTAACGAAAGAGCTAGAAGCAGCAATCGTGGCACCAGGGCCACAAGGTTTCCATCCACCATCAGCTGCGGAACTTGGCGTACTGACCCCTGATAAAGGTTATGGTCTGAAATTTGGCCATGTTGTTGGGGAAGAGCTGGCAATGGAAGCCATGGCGCGTACGATGTTGACGCGCAAAAATGCAACCATTTTCCCTGGTCCGTTGGTGTTGTGGAATTGGAATGATCATGCTGCGGATAAGGCTAGGGCTGTATTAGAGCTAGCAGCCCAATTACCCGATGTGCTCGTCATTCCCATGCCGGATTATCGCCCGAAGTACCCTAAGGTTGAACCGGAAGAAGTTATCAATCCGAATCATCCAAATCTGACGATATGGGGAAATAAGATTGAAGCCTGTATTTTTATCGGGGTGCATTGTCACTATGCCAATTTGACCCTCAAGATGATTCGAGCTGGAACCAACTGCTGGACTTCGGCCATCTGTGCGGAACAAGGTCATGAGGATGCTATGTTTACGGTAAGAGATTCTGATGCCGCAAAGATTCGAAGGGTTGCGGCTGTCTTCAAACGGGTACGCGAAGAAATGGGAATTAAATTGCCGGAAAATGGAGAGAATGTGCGGTTTACCGGTCTACAGTCTAGGGTTCATGACGGAAAAACCCACACCAATCCATTGGATTTTGGATTGTCGGTTGATCCTGCAAGTGGAAATGCGGCGGCTTTTGGTCATAAAGCCGAGCATATGCAAAAAGAAGCATAAGTGTATGTTGAAATTTTACTTTAGCAATAGGGGAATAAAGCCATGAGTGAAGGTTTAGAAACAGAAGTTAAAACCAATCCCCAGGGTGATCCAATTACGAGTGCTCCATCAGCACCATCGGTTGATAGCGGAAAAGGAAGAAAAGACCCTCATGGGGACGCCAAGCGTCAGGTAGTAGTTTCCCCGGAATATATGTTTTTTGAGGCTCCTCGTGAACGGGAATTTATTACGGGGAGTGAATGTGCCAAAGAAGCGGTGAGGCGCTCAAATGTAGATATGTCTGTGGCCTATCCCATTACCCCACAAAGTGAAACATTGCAATTAATTGGGGTCTTGTATGGGGAAGGATATGTGAAGGAATTCTATCGAGGCGAAGAAGAATATGGAGTGATGTCGGCAATTGCGGGGGCCTCGCGCGCAGGTGTCCGAGCCTTTACCGCCACAGCTGGTCCTGGAACATTACGAGGTCTTGAGCCCATCGTTTCGTGGGCTGGTCACCGTCTTCCTGCGGTTTGCATGTTTACATGCAGAGTCGTCAATGCTCCGCTGGCTATCCAACCGGATAATGTTGAAATTGCCTACCTTTTGAACAGTGGAATGATCGTATTTCATGCTGAAAATCAACAAGACCTGTTCGATTTTATTATGAAGGGCTTTATTATCAGCGAAAAAAATGATGTGACGCTCCCGGTTGGTGTCTGCTGTGATGGCTTTTTTGTGACGCATGCTCGAGGATATTGTTCAATGCAGGATCGTGGGCTCAAGCTCCCACCTCGAGATCCTTACCGAGGGTCGGTACCGGTTTTAGATGCGGAGAACCCGCCGGCTCGATTGTCTCGTGATGCCCCGGTCCAAAAATCTAATTTTATGGCCTACAACATTCACGCGGTGTGGCAGCAGGAAGTATGGGCCGGCGTGGAACGTTCACGCAAATATATTGATCAATATATGGATGGATTGTTAGAAGCCCAGGATGTGGACGGAGCAGATGTTCTCCTTATTGCTTCGGGGAGTGCAGCGGCCCAATCACGCGAAGCGGCGCGGCAATGTACCGAAAAGGGCATTCGAGCCGGTGTCATCAAGATTCGCTCTTTGCGGCCTTTTCCGACAACCGAACTAAGGAAGCTCTGTACCGATGCGAAACTCATCGTCATCCCGGAGTTTAATTATATTGGGTGGTTGGCAAAGGATGTGGCGACGGCCATTTATGGGTATTCAAAGGCAAAAATTGTAGCTGGTCCCCATGTCTATGGCGGCATGTCAATGCCCGTGGAGATGATTGTTGATGAAGTGGAATGTGGTCTAACCGGAAAGAAGTCGAACACCGTTCCAGAATCTCATATCATGGGAACCGTGGATCCGGCTGCAGTGGCTCAGTTTATGAAGAGCATTTAAGTTAGTAAAATACCCAAGATGGGAAGAGAAAAAGCCCGTCCCAATTAGGCATTGGGGCGGGCTTTTCTTTGTCCTCATGAAAAAATGGGAGATGACGAATGGAAAGACTGTTGATAAGCGCATGCTCCTGATAAAGTAGAAGCTTGCAAATGAGAGTTACTCCCACACAGCCTATTCTGGTAACCAATGATGATGGAATTAATACTCCTGGTATCAGAGCTCTAGCTGAGGCACTGCGTCCGTTAGGGGAAATTTGGGTTGTGGCGCCGGAGAAAACCCAAAACGCAGTCGGGCGGGCGATGACGCTGCATAAACCATTGCGTCTGCGTTCCCTAAAAAAACGATGGTTTGCCGTCAATGGAACTCCGGCGGATTGTGTGACCTTGGCTGTTTGTAATCTTCTGCAATCCTGCCCGCCGAAATTAGTGGTGTCGGGGATTAATAAAGGATGGAATTTGGGTGATGATGTCACCAATTCCGGAACCGTTGCTGGTGCCATAGAAGGCATGCTCCATGGCATCCCCTCCATTGCCGTGTCATTGGAAGATCTTCCCAAATGCCAATATTCTGTGGCCGGGTATTTTGCTTTTTTGCTTGCCAAAAGGGTGCTGGAATGTGGAATTCCGAAAGGGACAATATTAAATGTGAATGTCCCGGGATGTAGATTGGAAAACATAGCCGGCATACAATTGACTTGCTTGAGCCAGAGGCGGTATCGAAATCCTGTTGTCGAAAAGGTAGATCCTAGAGGCATCCAGTATTTTTGGATTGCCGGGGAACGAGTGTCATGGGCGAGGCGAAAGCCCTCAGATCACGATGCTGTTTCCAGTAAAATGGTTTCAATTACTCCACTTCATTTAGATCTCACTGATTATCCTGCATTACAGGCACTAAAGGGGTGGGAAAAAACACTTTTCTCCTCAAAGCGATCTTTACCGAAATCTCGAAGAGTATCCGGGAGAGAGAAGCGGCCTTCAATATGAATCAATCGGTTGCCGGTGACTGACATCAAGGAATTTCTGCTGACAGAATATGGAATGGGGTAAGCAATTATATCATTGGATGTTATCGTGGTCGGATTCTCCCTATGGCGTTCCTGCCTTATTTTGTCTCGCCTTTGCCGAATCTTCGTTTTTCCCTTTGCCTCCTGATGTGTTGATCATTGCCCTAACACTCGGTGATCCAAGCATGGGCTGGTGGTACGCGACAGTTTCGACCATGGGGTCGGTGCTTGGAGGGGCCTTTGGATATGGGATCGGTTGGTTTGGGGGGCGACCAATTTTGCTAAAATTTATGGGTCAAGCTCGGATGGATTTGGTGCATCAGTATTTTCAACGGTATGAAGCCTGGGCCATTTTCATAGCGGGGTTTACACCCATTCCTTACAAGATTTTTACGATTGGAGCAGGAGCGTTTTATGTCGATTTCCGCACTTTTATGGTGGCCTCAGTCATTAGTCGGGGCGGTCGGTTTTTTCTTGTGGCAGGCGCAATCCAATTCCTGGGTCCTTGGGTTAAAGAAATAATAGAAAAATATTTCAATCTGTTTTCAATTATCTTTATGGTGTTGTTGGTCCTGGGATTTTGGCTGGTCCAACACCATGGGAAAAAAATCACACAGCCCGCACCCACTCAAGAACCATAAGCCATGCCTCTCACCCTGTATAATACTCGTACTAAAAAGAAAGAGAAGTTTTTTCCGCTGATCTTCAATGAGGTCAGGATGTATGTCTGCGGAGTAACGGTATATGATGATTGTCATCTTGGACACGCCCGGAGTGCGTTGACCTTTGATGTCATTCGACGGTATTTCGAATTTTCCGGCTATAAGGTGACCTATGCGCGTAATTTCACGGATATAGATGACAAAATTCTCAATCGGGCTCAAAAAGAAGGTGTCCCCTGGAATGATATCAGCGAACGCTATATCCAAGCCTTTTACAGGGACATGGGAGCTTTGGGAATTACCAAGCCGGATATGGAACCTCGAGCCACCGAACATATTCCCGATATTCTGTCTATGGTCGAAGGGTTGGTGAACAAAGGCTTGGCCTATGTGGTGAATGGGGATGTGTATTTTTCCGTCAGAAAATTTCCAGCCTACGGTCAGTTATCTGGAAAAAATCTGGAAGAATTGCAGGCAGGAGCCAGGATTGAGGTCGATCCTCGGAAGCAGGATCCTATGGACTTTGCCCTGTGGAAGGCCTCCAAGCCTGGTGAGCCTGGTTGGGACAGTCCATGGGGAAAAGGCCGCCCGGGCTGGCATATCGAATGTTCAGCCATGTCGGTGGCCAAACTGGGTCCGACGTTTGATATTCATGGTGGCGGAAAAGATCTCATTTTTCCCCATCATGAAAACGAAGTGGCTCAATCCTGTGGCTACACGGGGAAAGAGTTCGCCCGGTATTGGGTTCACAACGGTTTTGTGACGGTGGACAAAGAAAAAATGTCCAAGTCGCTTGGCAATTTTTTCACCATCCGAGAAATTTTTGAAAAGTCCGAGTATTCCGAATCCGTGACGGCGGAATGCATTCGATATCTTTTTTTATCAACCCATTACCGGAGTGATCTCAGTTTTTCAGATAATGCAATAGGGGAATCTAAATCGGCGTTAGATAATATCTATGGATTAATCCAGCGGTTAGAAGAGTCCGATTCCCGAGAGAACAATCTAGGTGACGAAGATTGGGAACGAGTCTCGAAGGAATTTGCCAAAAAATTCCAAGAAAGTATGGATGATGATTTTAATACGCCAAAAGTTTTAGCGGCATTTCACGAGTTCCGAGGAGAAGTCAATAAAGTAATGGTAAAGGGGTTATCCGGTGATGCAAGCAAGAAGGCTAGGGCGGTTTTTGCGAAATTTGGAAAACCACTGGGTCTTTTTCATATCCCTTACAAAGAATGGAAGTTTGGAATAATAAGGGCTACAGTGGGTGGGGTTTCAGGGGCTTCCACCGTAACCGGGTTTTCTGAAAAAGTAACACAGACAGAGGAATGGATCGAAGAACAAATCCGCCTCCGGAAAGAGGCACGAGAGAAAAAAGATTTTCTCACTGCTGATAATATTCGGAAAGAGTTAGCTGCAAAAGGCATCATTCTGGAAGACCGACCCGATGGCACCACACGATGGAAGCGATGAATCCCCGGCAACGGTGTACGGGTTTCATGCGGTTCTAGAATCTCTCCACTCTCAGGCCAGGCCCGTCCAACGAATTTGGGTCCTTCGGGCCGATGGCCGATTTTTTACCATTACAAAGTTAGCCAGGGAACGGGGTATTCCCCTTTCCCTCGAAACGCGGGAACGATTAGATCGTTTGGCTGGGGATCGACATCATCAGGGGGTGGTGGCGCAGGTTTCCGCCAAAGAGTATGTGGAGGGAGAAGATTTGCTGGACTTGCTTGTCCACCGGCCGGTTCCTGCCTTATTGGTCGTATTAGACCAGATTCAGGATCCGCATAATTTAGGTGCGATTGTCCGATCCGTGGAGGCGGCTGGGGGAGATGGGATTGTCATTCCCAAGCATCGGGCGGTTGGCCTGACGGGTGGGGTGGCCAAAGCCTCGGCTGGGGCCTTAGAACATGTATCCATTGCCCGGGTGGCTAACACAGGAAAATTTCTTGAAGAATGTGGGAAACGGGAAATCCGGACAGTAGCATTGGATCCGGTAGGAGTCGAATCCTATTCGGAAGTGGATTTCACTGAGCCTGTAGCGCTGGTCTTTGGGAGCGAAGGAGAAGGCATCCGCCCGATCGTCCTAAAGAAATGCGATCAACGAGTAAAAATTCCGATGTTTGGGAGGATGAACTCGCTGAATTTGTCGGTTGCCGTGGCTGTGACACTCTTTGAGGCAGTTCGGCAACGGACTCAGAAAAGCTAAGGGCTTCTCAGAAATTATTTTATTTGAATCAGGCCTTCCTGAATTGCAGCATTGAGGAGTTGAGCGGCATTAGAAACCCGAACCTTCTTCATCATATTGGCCCGGTGAGCTTCGACAGTTTTGACACTAATTTTTAATCGCTCGGCAATCTCTTTATTCTTCAGTCCTGACCAGATGAGTTGAAGGATTTCTTGCTCACGTTGAGTCAGTGCCTCGGGTCGTTTTCGCTTGATAGGTGGCATGTCCAATTTTTTCGGTTTCGGTTGGTTGGTCATGAATGCCTCGGGCTTTTTATCTAGGCGATTTATCTAAGGGAGAATATCAGGTCATTTTTTGAAAGTAAACCAAAAGTTGTACGTAGACCTACTCCAGTTTAAACAACTAAGGAATGTGTGGCATTAATGGCTCACTGGATTGTTTGGCCAAGCGTCTTTATTCTGGGAACGATCATTGGAAGTTTTTTGACAGTGTGTGTCCACCGGGTTCCCAAGGGGCAATCAGTGGTTATCCCCAGGTCGGCATGCCCTCATTGTGGAAGCCAAATAAATTGGTATGACAATGTGCCCCTCTTTAGCTTCCTTTGGCTGCAGGGCCGGTGTCGAGCTTGCCACACGGGTATTTCGCCACGGTATCCCATTATTGAGCTGGCCAATGGCTTGGGATACCTTCTTGTGGTCTGGCGGTTTGGCTTCATTTGGGCAACGATCGTCTATGCGGGGTTGGTGTCGGTGTTCCTTGTCGTGTCTTGGATTGATTGGGATCACAAAATCATTCCTGATGTGATCACGTTACCGGGGATTGTGGTTGGTTTCTTGTGTGCGTCCCTCCTGCTCCCGACGGGGTGGGTCAATTCGCTTGTGGGTATTCTGGTGGGAGGCGGGGTTCTGTTAGCCCTTGCCTGGATCAGCCCCTTCTTGTTTGGGAAAGAAGGAATTGGGGGCGGCGACATTAAATTTTTGGCGATGGTGGGAGCATTTTTAGGGTGGAAGCAGGCCATTTTAACGCTGATGGTGGGATCAGTGGTGGGAGCTGTTGTCGGCATTGTGTTGCTTGCCACCAAGGTTCTTCAAAAGGGCCAATACATTCCTTTCGGGCCATATTTAGCGCTCGGAGGGTTGATTGCAGTTTTATGGGGATCGGAATTGTGGCACTGGTATTTTAATGGGTTGTTATAAGAAAAAGGTGAGTCCCGTTTTGTATGACCGAATGGAGTCAATTAAAGATGGAAACGGGAAAGGGATGGGATTGTTGAAGATATCTCTTTCATGCTCCAGAGGCTTTACCCTCACCGAATTGCTCATCGTGTTGGGCATCATGGGCGTGGCCTTGATGTTGTCGGCGACATGGCTATCGTCGCAACTACCCAATTGGCGATTGAATGGGGCGGCCAGACAGATTGTATCCGACCTATTAGCGGCAAAAATGAAAGCCGTGGTTGAGCGGAACAGGCAGCGAGTCATTTTTCAGGACGATCACCGGTATATGTTGTTGGATGACGATAATAATAATGGGAAGTCCGATCCTGACGAACACATAGAAGACCGCGATATTCAGGAGAACTATCGTGATGTCATGATGACGGCGTCTAATAATCCCTCCTTTTTGCCCAGAGGAACGGCGTCCAGCCTGGCCTCTATTACCCTGTCCAACTCCGCCGGCAAACGGATCATTACGGTCAGTATAACCGGTCGGGTTAAAGTGAAGTCCTAAATGAACACATGCCCTCAAGCGCCATGTGGAATTGTAGGGAGTCTGAATAATCAACGAGGCTTCTCCTTGTTGGAAGTTCTCATGGCCTTGGTCGTGGTCTTTCTGGCGCTCCTTGGATTCGCGGGATTTTCCGTAGTGGCCCATACGGGCATGACTGCTAGTGAAAAGATGACTCGAGCCGTTACTCTCGCCCAGGAAAAATTGGAAGACGTGCGTCGGGATGGTATTCCAACTGCGGTAACCAGCACATGGGTCAACACAGAACCCTATGGTTCTATGACGGGTGCGATTCATCATCAACGCACCCTCACCATTCAACCACATACGCCAATGCCCGGATTACACACGGCCACTGTGGAAGTACGGTGGGATCACGATGCGCATTCCACCTCACTTACAACCTATCTCACAAACTAAGCGTGGATGGGATGGTATCACGTGTTCCGATATGGTCATCCCAAGGATACACGCTCATCGAAGTGGTGGTGGCCCTCGCCTTGAGTCTCTTTACGATAAGTGCGGTGTATTCGCTGTATGTTCAAGAACTGAAAGCCCAAGCCGTGCGAGAAAATGTATTGGATATGCAGCAGCAGGCTCGTGTGGTGGTGGATTTAGTGGGCCGGGAAATCCTGATGGCCGGATATGATCCACGAGGCGTGAATCGTGACTCTGATCTTACCAATGATTTTGATGGGGTCACGTTTGATCCAGGCAAGCTGTCTATCAAGGCTGATTTGAATGGGAACGGGATCACCAGCGATGCCAATGAATCGATCGTGTTTGTTCATGATTCCGCGGCCTACATGCTCCGGCGCAATACCAGAGGCGGGAATCAACCGTTTGGCGAAGACATTGAAGCGTTTGTCGTGGACTATTTTGATCAGGCTGGAAATCCGACATCAGACTCCAAGGCCATACGACAAGTGGGGATCACGGTGACGGCACGAACATCAAAGCCCGATTCGCAGTATGCGCAAAACGGTGGATATCGAACATTGACTCTCCATTCCCGAATCACGACGAGAAATGGCCAATTATGAATAGATTGTTGTCCAAAGCAGGAGTGAGCTGTTGCGCGGATTCCACGGGTGGGGCGCTCATTGCGGCACTGTTATTGGTCGCTATTTCCGCAATTATGGGTGCAACGATTCTTTTTGCCACGTCCACGGATCTTCAGATCAGTGGCAATTATCGAAGGGCGGTGGAAACATTCTATGCCGCAGAAGCAGGTATTGCAGAAACCTCTGTTCGTTTAAGCGGGTCGCCCTCATCGAATCCTGCGTATTTGGGCGATTCCTCTCCAATCATCCAACCAAATTGGTCAGCTTATGTGTTGTCCAATCCCAGTTGGAAATCGCAGGACGATACCTCGTATTCCACTCTGTTCACCAACTATATTCCCGTTAGTGGGAATCTCACTAATACTGCCGTCCTTGCCAATAGTATCCAAACTGCCCTTCCCTACTGGACCAAAGTTCGTCATAAAACCGAATTTGATGCTGAACAAGCCGGCCACAGTTCACTAACGCCCCATTACCAGGATACCGATGGAGTCACAGCGGGTCATTCACAAATCAACCAGGGCAATGTGGTTTTTTACGGATTTGCATCGGGAAATGGACTCAAGCCCATGTCATTTACGTCAGCGAATCCCACCCCATATTCCCCGGTTGAAATCATCATCAGTCAGGGTGAGCTGGAGGGGGCCATGTCTCTTCTTCAGGTAGAGGTTGCGCATCCGCCTGGTCCCCCATTGCTGGCCCCCTTGTATGCCAATAGCCAGGTCTTTTTCGGTGGAGGAACCGCAGCAGTCGAGGGGTTTGATAGCTGTGGGCTTCTGTCAGAAGGCAGGCCCCCTGTGTGGATGGGGCCGGCAGGTGCCTTGGTGGGAAATCCGACCTTTACGGGAAATCCACCGATCCCCCAATCGGGTACGGAGGCCCTTGATTTGGTTAAAACTCTGGAGGGCCTCAAGCGTGGTGCTGAGGTCATTAACGGAGGTCTTGTGAGTGTGAAGCCGGGTGTACCAGGGAACCCTGCCCTGCTGTATGCCGAACCGTTGGCAGGGGGATTTTGGAGTGAACTCGCCGTTCAGAATGTCAACGGATTTGGCGTTCTCCTGGTTAAGGGGAACGTAAAAATTTCAGCGCCTTTTCATTGGGAAGGTCTTGTCATTGTCTCTGGACAAATCACGTTTGATGGTGGAATCGGGACTTCAGCCATTCATGGCGCGCTCTTTGCGGACCAGGTGCATATCCTGAGTGGTGATGTGACGATGACCCTGGATACCTGTCCAATTGCTGCGTCTCTTCGTGTGCTTCCAGTCGCTATCCTCAATTGGCAGCACATTCTTTAGAAACCGTCTGACTGACTCATCGCTTCCCCAAATCCGGCAGGCTCTCTCTTAATGCCCATAACTTCTTGATGCTTCAAGTGTTTTCTTTTCAGATTGAGAACCTTCCCAATCTTCCCATTTCTGAAAATCCCTTCTGATGCTTTTGAATGGGGGCGAAATGGGTCTTTTGATTGATTGCACAGGCGAGATACCATTCTTACAATGCTGTTGTCACGGGACGAATGTGTGTTCTTAGTTAACTTTTTATGGGGTAACAACCATGTCAGCACAACCAGACATTATTTACACGAAAGTTGATGAAGCGCCTGAGCTTGCGAGCGGATCTTTTCTTCCAATCATTCAGTCTTTTGCCAAAGCCGCAGGCGTGACCGTCGGCACAAAAGATATCTCGCTCGCGGGAAGAATCCTTGCCCAATTTTCTGACAAACTGAAGCCGGAGCAACGGCAACCGGATGATCTGGCCTTACTGGGGGAACTGGTTGAAAAGCCGGAAGCCAATGTCATCAAGTTGCCCAATATCAGTGCGTCCCTTCCTCAAATAAAGGGTGCTATCGCCGAATTGCAATCCCAGGGTTATGCGGTTCCTGACTATCCCGAAGATCCCAAAAATGATGAAGAAAGGGAGATCAAAGCCAAATATGACAAGGTGAAGGGAAGCGCGGTGAACCCGGTTTTACGACAAGGGAACTCTGACCGCCGGGCCTCGGCATCCGTCAAGCAATATGCCAAAAAGAACCCTCATAAAATGGGTAAATGGACAAAAGACTCTCGTACGCATGTCGCGCATATGACGAGCGGGGATTTCTTCGGCAATGAAAAGTCCGCCACCATTACCGATCAGACGGCCGGACAAGGCCGGATTGAATTTGTGGCAGGGGACGGGAGTGTCAAGGTCTTAAAAGACAAGCTGACCCTGAAGGCGGGCGATGTGCTCGATGCCTCGGTGATGAGCTGCCGGGCGTTACGCCAATTCTTGAAAGACCAAGTGGCGGATGCCAAACAAAGCGGAATTTTGTGGTCGTTGCATCTGAAAGCCACGATGATGAAGGTTTCCGATCCCATTATGTTTGGCCATGCCGTCACGGTATATTTTGAGGATGTGTTTAAGAAACATGAAAAGGTCTTTAACGAACTGGGCGTGAATCCGAACAATGGCTTGGGGGATGTGTACGCCAAAATTGGAAAATTACCAGCTGCGCAACAAGAGGAAATCAAAGCTGATATTCAAGCAGCCTTAAAAAACGGTCCCGCTCTCGCGATGGTGGATTCCGACAAAGGGATCACCAATTTACATGTTCCGAGCGACATCATTATTGATGCCTCCATGGCAGCTGCCCTTCGGACTTCCGGGAAAATGTGGGGCCCCGACGGAAAAGAACATGACATGAAGGCGATCGTTCCAGATCGCAGTTACGCCGGCATTTACCAGGCGGTCGTCGAATTTTGCCGGGAAAATGGCGAATTTAATCCATCCACCATGGGCAGTGTGCCTAATGTGGGCCTGATGGCCCAAAAGGCGGAGGAGTACGGATCGCACGACAAAACTTTTGAAGCTACTGGCAAAGGCGTGATTCGGGTGATTGATGGGGCAGGGAAAGTGCTGCTTCAACACGATGTTGAAAAAGGCGATATCTGGCGCAGTTGTTATACGACGGATATCTCGATTAAAGACTGGGTCAAACTGGCTGTGAATCGAGCCAGAGCCTCCTCGACCCCGGTGGTGTTCTGGTTAAATAAAAATCGAGCGCATGATGCGCAGCTGATTGAAAAAGTGAATCGCTATTTGAAGGATCACGATACAAAAGGTCTCGATATTCAGATTATGGCGCCTAATGATGCGATGAAGCACTCTCTGGAACGTGCGAAAAAAGGTCTCGACACCATTTCCGCAACTGGAAACGTGCTTCGTGATTATCTCACCGATCTCTTTCCGATTTTAGAACTGGGCACGAGCGCCAAAATGCTCTCAATCGTTCCGCTCATCAATGGCGGGGGTCTGTTTGAGACCGGGGCTGGAGGATCGGCGCCGAAGCATGTCCAGCAGTTTGTGAAGGAAGGGCATTTACGTTGGGATTCACTCGGGGAATTTTTAGCTCTTTCGGAATCGTTTGCCCATTTGGGTCAAACCAAGGCCAATAAAAAAGCGAAGGTTCTTGCTGAAACGCTTGACCGGGCCACCGGCAAACTCATGGAAAATCGAAAGGCCCCCGGGCGCGAACTTGGTCAGTTGGATAATATTGGAAGCCATGTGTACGAAGCGTTGTATTGGGCGCAGGAACTGGCCGCCCAAAATGACGATCTTGACCTCAAAAAGCAGTTTGCCCCAATCTCGAAAGAATTGGAGTCCAAAATCGATGTTATTCTGGAAGAGATCAAAGCCGCGAAGGGGCGGGCTCAGGATATCGGCGGGTATTATCATCCGGATGCGGCCAAGGTGAAGGCCGCGATGCGCCCCAGTGCCACCCTCAACAAAATCCTGGAGAGTGTGGCCTAAGTGCTAACCGTATGATTGTCTTCTGCTAATCGAATTGATGGTCAAAGCAACGAGCCCGGTTCCAACAGGGACCTGGCTCGTTGTTTTTTATAGGAATAACTCTCCTAAATCTTTGTCTCCTGGCCATGCCTGACATGCTTTTGCCACGTCGGTCTCGGAATTGTCCGGGTTCACTCATCGACAAGCTTTCAAAGCTGGCTGTGATTTTCTATCTCCCTTGAGTCCCTGTCAGGACTGGGTAGCTTATGGCTGCTGACTTGGCCTTCTCATTCCAACTGTCCAATTTTAAAAGTTTTTTCTAGGTATGATTTGTGGAGTATCTCATCCTTATCGGTCATGATGACACTGGGACTTTCGTGAGGGGTGACATGGGTCTTTTGATTGATTGAAGAGGAAGAACGCCGTTCGTACAATGCACTTTTCCACGGCACGGGTGGGTTGTGCTGAGTTTGTCCTTAACCATCTTGATGAGTCCCTGAAGGAAGGGTTGGATTATGGCAAAAGTCCTTGAAGGCCCGGGAATGGGTTTACTACGAAAATGGGGGATTTCGACCCCCAATTATGTGGTCGTGACCTCGAGTGAGGAATTTGACCAATTATCTCAGGTCAATGACTGGCTTCAAAAAAGTAAACTTGTGGTCAAAGCGCATGAAGCGCTTGGCTCTCGTTTTAAATTGGGGTTAGTCAAGGTTGGCTTGGACCTCACGGCAGCGAAAGCAGCTGTGCGGGAGATGCTTGGGAAAAAGCTGGAAACCCTAACGATCAGAGAGGTCATTGTTTCGGAAGCGGTTGACCATAAAGAAGAATTTTATGCCTCGGCTAAATCTACTCGCGATGGGGTGGATCTGATGGTGGCAACCTGTGGAGGCATCGAAGTGGAATCCAATTGGGATAAGGTAACGCACCTGTCCATAGAAATTGGAGAGGCTCCCACTGACTCGGCTTTGTCTTCGTTGGTTAAAGATGCCGGGTTTTCCGGGGAGACCGCTGCCAAAATGGCCGAGTTCCTGAAAAAAATGTTTACCTGCTTTGACAATGAAGATGCGCAATATGTGGAAGTGAACCCGGTTGTCCTCAGTGGCAAGGGAGAACTTGTGGCCCTGGATGCGGTGACGCTCCTGGATGGCGATGCCAAGTTCCGTCACAAAGATTGGACCTTTCCGTTTGCCGCTGAATTTGGCCGTGCGTATACCAAAAATGAGGAAGAAGTCATGGCCGTCGATGCCAAAGTGAAGGGCTCTGTGAAGCTTATTGAGATCCCTGGTGGCAATATCGCGATGTTACCTGCCGGCGGGGGAGCCAGCGTGTATTATTCCGATGCCGTGGTGGCTCGTGGCGGGAAGCTCGCCAATTACGCTGAATATTCGGGCGATCCACCTGACTGGGCTGTGGAAGTTCTGACGGAAAAAGTCTGTTCCTTGCCTGGCATTAAGCATATTATCGTGGGCGGGGCGATCGCGAATTTTACCGATGTGAAAAAAACGTTTGGAGGGATAATCAATGCCTTTCGCAAAGCCAAAACCGAAGGGAAGCTCCAGGGGGTAAAAATTTGGGTGCGACGGGGCGGCCCGAATGAACTGCAAGGATTAGCGGCTATGCGAGCGCTTCAGGATGAGGGCTTTGATATTCACGTGTTTGACCGCAAGACGCCATTAACTGATATTGTCGATATGGCTATGGCTACCAAATAACCTTCTTGACCTTGAGGATGTAGGAGACCGTTTCGATGAGTATTCTTGCAACGAAAGACACACATGTCGTCATTCAAGGGGGACTTGCCGGTGTGAATGCCGCTCGTCGCATGGCTGAGTTCCGGTACATGATCAAGCAGCCGTTGAATGTGTCCGCATTCGTGTATCCGCCTGATGCGGGGAAGACGAATGAGATCATCTGCGGAACCGAGCTAGTGATGATTCCCATTTATAAGACCGTCGAGGAAGCGACCGCCAACCATCCCGAGATTAATACAAGTCTCGTGTATATCGGGGCGGATCGAGCTTATGCGGGTACCATGGAAGCGTTGAATGATCCGCATATTAAGACGGTCTCTATGATTACCGAAGGGGTGCCGGAAAAAGATTCGAAGCTTCTGGGAAAGCATGCCCGCAAACTTGGGAAGACCTTCAATGGCCCTTCCTCGATTGGTGTGGTGTCGGCCGGGGAATGCCGCCTCGGGGTGATCGGGGGTGCTTTTGACAATTTGGTGGCATGCAAGCTGTATCGTCCTGGTTCCTTTGGCGTGATTACCAAGTCAGGGGGATTGTCGAACGAGATTATTTGGATTTGTTCACAGTTTGCGGATGGTATTACGACGGCTATCGGCATCGGTGGCGATGCCTACCCGGGAACCGACTATGTCAGCTACCTCGAAATGTTTGAGAACGATCCGCAAACCAAGGCCGTGGTGATTGTCGGAGAAATGGGTGGTGATTTGGAAGAGCGTGCTGCCGAATGGTACGGGGCCAAGAAACGCCGGATTAAGTTATTGGCGGTCGTGTCAGGATTCTGCCAGGAGAGTCTACCGAAAGGGATGAAATTCGGGCATGCCGGGGCGAAGGAAGGGTTGAAGGGGGAAGGTTCTGCACGCGCAAAGTCCGAAGCGCTGAAAAAATCCGGGGCGATTGTACCGGATACCTTTGGAGCTCTAGGGCCGGCCATCAAGGCCACGCACGAAGAATTACTGAAAAGCGGTCAAGCCAAGCCAATCCCTGATTTGGCTCCTGCGGATGTTCCGAAGCTCCCCAAAACTGTTCAAGAAAGCATGAAGTCCGGGGAAGTGCTGGTAACGCCACTGATCAAATCGACAATCAGTGACGATCGCGGTGATGAACCTCTTTATCAAGGGTATCCTGCCTCTGAACTGATCAATAGCGGGTATGACATTCCCCACATTATCGGCTTGCTGTGGGACAATCGGCTTGTCTCGAAACAAGAAGCTGAAATTATTAAGCGCATCATCATGCTATCGGCAGATCATGGCCCTTGTGTGAGTGGAGCCTTGACGACGATTATTGCGGCTTGCGCAGGAATTGGCCTGTCCCAGGCGGTTGCGGCAGGCATGATCATGATTGGCCCACGCTTTGGTGGCGCGGTGACTGATGCGGGAAAATGGTTTAAGTACGCGATCGACAACAAACTCTCTGTCGATGATTTCCTGTCCTACATGAAGAAAAATGTGGGACCGGTTCCGGGGATCGGTCATCGTGTGAAAAGCCTACGAAATCCCGATAAGCGGGTGAAGGAGTTGGTCGGCTACGTGAAAAGTTTGAATATGGCCACTCCGCACTTGGATTTTGCTCTTGAAGTAGAAAAAATTACGGCTGCTAAAAAGGATAACCTCATCCTGAATGTCGATGGGACCATGGCGGCGGTATTAGTCGATATCGGATTCCCGGTTGATAGTCTCAATGGCTTCTTTATTTTGTCTCGAACCATCGGAATGATCGGCCATTGGACTGATCAGAAGCGGCAGGGGAGCCGGCTCATCCGATTGTTTGACTATCTGGTGAATTACGCATCCCCCAAGCGTCGCGATGTGCCTCCCTTAAAATGAGACGGTTGGCAATGGTCGGTTTTCGTTTCACTTTATCCATGTTGAACTGAACCCAGGAGATGGTCGTATGTCCGTAGAAATGGTCAAGAAATTGTATGCCTCAATGCCCGGAATTGTGGACAAAGCTCGCAAGAAATTTGGCCGTCCTCTCACGCTGACAGAAAAGATCCTGGTCAGCCATGCGGATAATTTTGATACGCAAGTCTGGGAGCGCGGAAAGGCCATGTTGGCCCTTCGACCTGATAGGGTTGCGATGCAGGATGCGACGGCTCAAATGGCCATGTTGCAGTTTATGCAAGCGGGAAAACAAAAGGTTGCGGTTCCGAGCACGATTCACTGCGATCACTTGATCCGGGCCGAGGTGGGATCGGAAAAGGATCTTCTGCGGGCGTGTGATGAAAATAAGGAAGTTTATAATTTTCTGGCCTCAGCCGCGAAAAAATATGGTATCGGGTTCTGGAAGCCTGGAGCCGGGATCATCCACCAGGTTGTATTGGAAAACTACGCGTTTCCTGGTGGGTTGATCATTGGAACCGATTCTCACACTCCGAATGGTGGAGGGTTGGGTATGCTGGCCATCGGTGTCGGTGGAGCCGACGCCGGCGAAGTGATGGCTGGTCTGCCATGGGAAGTCCTTCATCCTAAACTTATCGGGGTGCGGCTGACTGGAAAACTCAGTGGTTGGGCTTCGCCTAAAGATGTCATCCTGTATATTTGTGGGCTCCTTACTGTAAAAGGCGGCACCAATAAGATTGTCGAATACTTTGGTCCTGGTGCGGAAACCATTAGTGCCACAGGTAAAGGCACCATAACCAATATGGGAGCTGAGCTTGGAGCCACAACTTCGGTGTTCCCATTCGATCAAAAGATGGTGGCGTATTTGAATGTCACGGAGCGTACTGACATTGCCAAACTGGCCGAGGCCAATCGGAATATGTTGGTTGCGGATCCTGAAGTCTATCAGTCTCCAGAAAAATACTTCGATGAAATCGTCGAAATCGATCTGTCCACTCTTGAACCACACGTTGTGGGACCGCACACTCCTGACCTCGCGAGGCCCATCTCCAAGATGGCAGCGGAAGCCAAAGAAAAAGGCTATCCCGTTCAGTTGAAAGCGACATTAGTAGGAAGCTGCACCAACTCATCCTATGAAGATATCGGACGTGCGGCGAATATTGCCAAGCAAGGGTTGCAAGCCGGGCTCAAAGCCAAAACCGCCTTCCTGGTCAGTCCTGGATCAGAGCGGATTTACCACACTATGAAGCGCGAAGGATTTTTGGAGACCTTTGAAAGCATGGGAGCCACCGTTTTAGCGAATGCCTGTGGCCCCTGTATCGGCCAATGGAAGCGGGCAGACGCGGTGAAGGGCAAAGCGGACTCTATTGTGAGTACGTTTAATCGCAACTTTCCCGGTCGAAATGATGGGGTGAGTGAAACGTTGTCCTTCCTGGCCAGCCCGGAAGTCGTGACTGCCTATGCGTTTTCCGGGGATCTAGGTTTTGATCCGGTTAAGGGAACTTTAAAGACCGCAGACGGTAAAGACTTTAAATTTGAGGCCCCTCAGGGAGATGAATTGCCGGCTAAGGGTTTCGCCAAAGGGGAAGAAGGATTGGTTCCACCTGCTGAGGATGGTTCCGGTCTTGAAGTGGACATTCCTCCCACCAGTGAGCGATTGCAATTATTGCAACCCTTTCCTCGATGGGATGGAAAGGATTTTGAGAAGTTGCCGTTATTGATTAAAACCAAAGGGAAGACGACAACCGATCATATCTCGCCCGCCGGTCCATGGCTCAAATTCCGTGGCCATTTGGACAAGATCAGCGACAACATGTTTCTAGGTGCCAACAATGCTTTCTCAAACGAGGCGGGCAAAGGCAATAATGTGTTAACCGGAGAAAGTGGTTTAACGATTGCGCAAATTGCCCGCGATTATAAGGGCAAGGGCAGCGGGTCCTTTGTGGTTGGAGATGAAAACTATGGTGAAGGAAGCAGTCGGGAGCATGCGGCGATGTCTCCAAGGTTCCTTGGCGTCAAAGCGGTCCTGACAAAAAGTTTCGCTCGCATTCACGAGACGAACCTCAAGAAGCAAGGCATCCTTCCGCTGACATTTGCCAATCCCAAGGATTATGACCAAATCGAACAGGAAGACCGCATCAGTGTTAAGGGGTTAAGTGGCCTTGCGCCGGGCAAGTCGGTTCAGGTGATCCTTCACAAGAAGAATGGGCAAGAGGTGGTCATTCAAGCCAATCATAGTATGACCGAACAACAAATCACGTGGTTTAAGGCTGGTTCAGCTTTGAATGCGTTGAATTGAGGATGCGGGCGTGGCCAGATTGTTTGAAGGCCTCAAGAAGGAATGTAAAATAGGTAAGGCACCATCAAGAAACTATGTCTGACACATTGAATAAAGAAAATAGCCCGGCTCAAGAAGGGGGTCTCCAACCTAAGATGGTGACAGTGGAGATTGAGGGGAAGCGTTTTCAAGTACCAGCCGGTATCACTTTGATCAAGGCCTTGTGGTACACGGGCCAGGATGTCATTCGTGGCGTCGGGTGTTTAGGCGGGTTTTGTGGGGCTTGTGCAACCTATTACCGCACGAAAGACGATCCCAAGGTCAAAACCTGTTTGGCCTGCTCGATGGCGGTTGAGGATGGCATGTCGTTTTCGTTCATGCCGGCCTTTCCGGCCAGAAAAGCTCTCTATAATCTGCTTGAGCTCAAAGATCCTAAGCAGGATTTGTTTGAGCTCTATCCTGAAGCCCCGCTTTGTCGTAATTGCAATGCCTGTACAGAAGCCTGTCCGCAACATATTGATGTGCGGGAAGGGGTCTGGAAAGCGGTGTTTGGCGACTTTAAGGCAGTCTCTGAAATGTTTATGGACTGCGTGATGTGTGGGATGTGTGCGCCTGTCTGTATCGCCGATATCGCTCCCAATCTGGTGGCACTCTATGCCAGTCGGGCTCAGGGCGCCCATTTCACAGAGAAACCGGAAGGTCTTTCCAAGCGCATTCAAGAGATTTCTGATGGGCGATTCCAACAGGAATGGGATCGTATTCTCAAGCTATCGGATGCGGAATTGCAGGATACCACGGCCTCAACAAACTGACCGGCTCAATTTTCTTTCCCATGGAACTTAACGCTCAACGAAATCTGGTTCACCAAACCAGAGACGCCCGTCGCTCCAAAAGCTTTCCGAAGCTTTCTCCCGCTGAACGCGACAGCCTTATCAAAAAATATCATCCTGATCATCGGGCCCACGCCTATCGACCAATCAAATTTGGACCCAATGCCGGTCAATTAACTGTGACCGAAGTGGCGACACTGTTAGAGGGGGAAAGCCCTGTCCCGGCTGATCTTGATCTCACCCCTGAATATTCGGTGGATGTCTTAGTCGTCGGTGGTGGAGGAGCAGGGTGCGCCTCAGCACTCCACGCCCATGCCCAGGGGGCCAATGTGTTGCTGGCCACCAAGCTGCGACTGGGAGATTCTAATTCGGTGATGGCCCAGGGGGGGATGCAAATTGCGGTGGCACCCGATGATTCGCCTGTCCAACATTTTTTGGACACCTTAAAAGGCGGACATATGAAAAATGACCACCAACTGTTAAAGGTCATGGTGGAAGAGGGACCTTCCATTGCGAAATGGCTTTTGGAATTGGGCGTCTTATTCGATCGTGATGCCGATGGAAATCTGCATGTCAAAAAAGGAGGAGGCAGTTCAAAAGCCAGGCTCTTGACCTGCTCGGATTACACCGGCTTGGAAATCATGCGGGTGCTGAAGGACGAGGTCCTGAACCAGAAAATTCCGTTATTGGAATTTGTGGCCGCGGTGGAATTGTTAAGCGATGCCAGGGGCGCCTGCACCGGCGCGGTTCTGAAGGACTTGGACAACAACCGTTACGTTGTCGTGGCAGCCAAAACGGTGATCCTGGCGACAGGTGGAATCGGTCGGTTGCATATTCAGGGATTTCCAACCAGCAATCATTATGGGGCGACAGGGGATGCCCTGGTCCTGGCCTATCGCCTCGGAGTTCCTCTCGTTCAAATCGATACCTTTCAATATCATCCTTCCGGTGGGGTGTACCCTGAGCAATTAGTCGGCGCGCTTGTGACCGAAGGAATTCGCTCGGAGGGCGGGCATTTGGTAAATGCGACGGGCGAACGCTTTGTGAATGAATTGGATACTCGTGATGTGGTGTCCTCGTCGATCATTCGGGAATGTGAAGAGGGGCGAGGCGTCCGAACGCCTTCAGGGAGAGTGGGAGTCTGGCTCGATACACCGTTGTTAGATGTGGAACATGGACCGGGAACGTTGGATAAACATTTTCCAGCGATGGTCCGGCAGTATGAGCGGTATCAGGTAGATATTCGGAAGGATCCGGTGTTGATTTACCCCACGCTGCACTATCAGAACGGGGGCGTGAAGATTGATGTGAATGGAGAAACGCCTGTTGCCAATTTATTTGTCGCGGGAGAGGCTTCCGGCGGCTTGCACGGGCGAAACCGGTTGATGGGAAATTCCTTGTTGGATTTAATGGTCTTTGGTAAGCGGACCGGCACCCTCGCGGCAGAGCGGGCCAAGTCTCTACCAAAAAGCTCATTGACATTGGAGCACCTCAAGCAGTTTCGAGCCGAAGCCAAACGGCATCATGTCTCGGCTGGCGTCATCTCACCGATGGTCTTGCCGGCCTATACGAAAAAATAAGAAACGAGTCTATACAGAACAAATCGGGCGATCGTCATCGCCATATATTCTGATCTCAGCCATAGAACCTACGAAGGGGACTTATGAATATTCACGAGTTTCAAGCTAAGCAGATATTTGGGCAATTCGGGATTCCTGTGCCTAAAGGCAAGGAAATCAAAAACGTCAGAGCGGCTGAAAAATGGGCGGCTGCTCTCGATACTCCGGTGTTTGTCGTAAAGGCGCAGATCCATGCCGGCGGACGCGGGAAAGCCGGCGGCGTCAAATTGACCAAAAATAAAGCCGAGGTTCCTGAGCTGGCCAAGGAGCTTCTCGGGAAAACTCTGGTGACGCATCAGACAGGTCCGAAGGGAAGGAAAGTTCGGCGCTTGCTCATTGAAGAAGGTGCCGGAATTGCCAAGGAACTGTATCTGAGTGTGTTGGTGGACAGGGACTCAGGCTTTCCGACCTTTATTGCCAGTACAGAAGGTGGGATGGACATTGAGGAAGTCGCCGAACACACACCAGAAAAAGTCCTTAAAGAGTCCATTGATCCGGCAGTGGGATTCCAAGGGTACAATGGAAGGAATCTGGCGTTTGGATTGGGGCTGCCGGATCTTGAGCCGGCTGTGGTGAAGCCCTTTCTCCAGATGTTGGAAAATCTGTACCGCTTGTTTATGGAGAAGAACGCGACTCTCGTGGAAATTAATCCATTGGTGATTACCACGGATAAGCGTCTGATCGCATTGGATGGAAAAGTCTCCTTTGATGACAATGCGCTGTTTAAACATCCCGATGTTCAAAAATTCAGGGATTTACACGAAGAAGAACCGTTAGAGATCGAAGCCGGCAAAAACAATTTAAACTATGTCAAACTCGATGGGGACATTGGCTGCATGGTCAATGGGGCGGGGCTGGCAATGGCGACTATGGATGTCATTAAGCTCGCTGGTTCCGAACCCGCCAATTTTCTGGATGTCGGGGGAGGTGCCACGAAAGAGACAGTCGCGGCAGGGTTCCGTATCCTGTTAAAGGACAAAAAGGTCAAAGGCATATTCATTAATATCTTCGGAGGCATTGTGCGATGCGAGCGTATTGCCCATGGCGTCATTGATGCCGCGAAGGAAGTCGGTATTAAACTCCCTGTCGTGGTTCGTCTTCAAGGCACCAACGCTGAAGAAGGCCGCAAACTCCTGGCCGAATCAGGCCTGAAAGTGGAAGGGGTTGCGGATCTTTGGGAAGCCGCACAACGTATTGTCGCTCTCCGAAAAAAGAAATAGTCCATCAGAGGGTGGAATCATTCTCATCGATTGGTGAAAGGTGACGTGGCATGAGTATTTTGGTCAATAAGAATACCCGGGTGGTGGTTCAAGGGATAACCGGAAAAGAAGGGTCGTTTCATGCGACCCAATGCAAAGCCTACGGAACGCAAGTCGTGGCTGGTGTGACACCAGGGAAAGCCGGGCAGGAAGTGGAAGGCATCCCGGTGTTTAATACTGTTCGAGAAGCTGTCAAGAAGACGGAAGCCACTACCTCCTTGATCTTTGTCCCGCCTCCGTTTGCGGCGGATGCCATTCTGGAAGCTGCCGATGCGGGTGTTTGGTTGGTGGTGTGTATTACCGAAGGTATTCCGGTCAACGATATGGTTCGCGTGAAACGGGCGCTTCATGGGAGGACAACCCGACTGATCGGTCCAAATTGTCCAGGCATTATTACAGCCGATGAATGCAAGATCGGGATTATGCCAGGCTTCATTCATAAAAAAGGTCGGGTAGGGGTGATTTCAAGAAGTGGTACGTTGACGTACGAAGCCGTCAATCAACTTACCCAATTAGGCCTTGGCGAAACGACCTGCGTCGGCATCGGTGGCGATCCCATTATTGGAACCGGTTATATCGATTTACTGCACATGTTCCAAGAAGATGAGGAAACCGAAGCGGTCGTGATGATTGGCGAAATTGGCGGTGATGCAGAAGAACGTGCCGCTTCGTATATCAAAGAACATATGACCAAACCGGTGGTGAGTTTCATTGCAGGAATCACCGCGCCTCCCGGTAGGCGGATGGGGCATGCTGGCGCCATTATCACCGGAGGCAAAGGCACGGCGGCGGATAAAATGGCGGCGTTGGAAGCGGCTGGGGTTCGAGTGGTAAAAAATCCGGCTGAAATCGGCGAAACCGTCAAACTCGTGTTGGGTGCCTGATTCAATTCTTATTGTGGATCTTCCTCCCTCGTTTTGTTGAGAGTTGCCTTCTCTTCTCCGTCTTCTCGTGTTTGTCTGAGCAAGAAGGGTGGGAAAGTGCCAGTTCCCTTCATCCAACCCAATTTCAAGCCAGAATCGCCGGCTTTCTCTTAACAACCCTGCCTTGCAACGGCTAGCCCCGGCGGCTAGACTCAAGCCAAACTGTAAAAATTTGGATGGTATGTATCAGGCAATGCCTGATGATGAATTCTGAGCAATGAACAGAATGGGCAAATCCCAAGGTACGATGTCAACCTGAGCTCTTCGTCACAGCTCCGGGCAGGTTTCACGAAGGATCTTGCCGAGCCCTTGGACTTTGGGGCCTGGGCACAGATCAGTTTTATAATTTAATAATTGAGACGACAGGAAGGAGAGCAACGATGTCTTTAGTCATTGGTGAGAATTCAGTGGTCAGCGTCAATTATAAGCTCACTGACGATGCCGGAAAGGTGCTGGATAGTTCAGATGGTTCTAAGCCAATGGTGTATTTACACGGTGCGGGGCATATCATCCCCGGATTGGAGAAGGCGCTGGCGGGTAAAGGAGAGGGTGACGCTCTGAAGGTGAGGATTGAGCCTGCCGAGGCCTATGGAGAGGTTATCCCGGACGGTATCAAGACCATCGAAAGGGCCGCGTTTGAGGGCGTAGAGTCCGTTGAAGCGGGGATGGTCTTTGAGGCACAGGCGCCGGATGGCACCAAGCAACAAATTGTGGTGAAGAAAGTCGAGGGTGATGCGGTTACCATTGATACCAATCACCCCCTGGCCGGTGTCGCGCTCAATTTTGATATTAAAGTTCTGAGTGTGCGGGAGGCGACGAAAGAAGAACTCGACCATGGGCATGCGCATGATGGTGGCCATAGTCATTAGATCGTCGTAGGCGAAGAGTGGTTGATGTTAATTAGTCAGCAAAAGGGTTGACCACAAAAATATTTTCTCTCCCACTGTATACAAGGCAATGCAGAGGGAGGGCGCTTTACGCCGTCGTTGTTTGTCAGGCCGTTATTCGGGACAGGTGGCGAATTGCATCCTCAAACTTTTCTTAAGACATTCTGGCGAATGGAGTTGCGGTCCCAGGTATTCGTAGCAATGAGCTTCGCTCCCCAATACCAGGATCGCTTCGATCGCGTCATCGCTCCGGCGATTCGATCAGTGGTTGTTAATGACAAAAATCTTGAGCCTTACCGCGTTGATATCTCAAAGTCCGGCGATTCCATCCTTACCGAAATTAGCGACGGGATTGCACATGCACAACTTGTTTTAGCTGACGTATCGACAGTTGGGAAGGATTCAGTGTCAGGACGACCATATCGCAATGGAAATGTCATGTATGAATTAGGACTCGCGCTGGCATGCCGACATTCCTCAGAGGTTTTGTTAGTTCGCGATGACCGAGACGATTTTCTGTTTGATGTTAGTACAATTCCTCACAAAACAATCGACTTCACTGACATTTCGACGGCGACCGAAGACCTGCGCAATGAACTTTTCGCTCGGCTTCAGGAACAGAGATTCCACCACGATGCCCGCGTTCAGTTGGCTCCAGGATCATTGAGTGCAGAAGAACTGACTCTCCTTCAGCAAATGAA
>Ga0209536_100002288_pt1 | contig 31133 bp, 23 predicted proteins | sample DeeMarSeWOR28_12_FD_187461 | JGI IMG/M metagenome (GOLD analysis project Ga0209536, IMG submission 187461) | Marine sediment microbial communities from White Oak River estuary, North Carolina - WOR-2-8_12 (SPAdes) (version 2) | ecosystem: Environmental > Aquatic > Marine > Intertidal zone >... | reverse complement strand
CTAATAAATTAATGGTCCGTTCGACTTGCATGTCTTAGCCACGCCGCCAGCGTTCGTTCTGAGCCAGGATCAAACCCTTCAATTTGTATCGTCGAATCCGCCTTCGCCGAAGCTCCGGCGGAAATCGTCGTTAAAGGCTCAACACTTTTGCATACGCGCCGAAAGTGCTGAAAAGTTGTGTAACACAATTCTTTAAGCTCCCCCGCCGGGGCGTATCCCGATCGAAGGAACTGCACTTTCGCTGCTTAGCACCTGTCGGAAACAAATTCCCAACAGGGCTGGTTTGGCTTAACTGTTAACTTGTCAAAGAGCTTTCATTTCTGTATCAAAAGCAAGCGGCCAGGCATAGACACCAATTCTCCACCTGACCACCAGAAAACATCACTATAACCGAAAAAACAATGCCGTCAAGACAATATAAAGAAAAAAATACAAATTTTTCACTTTTTTTTTGTCTGCCCTGATGCCAGTGTCAGAGGCAATCGTCGTCAAGAAAGTGCTATAAGCTGTTTTGTTTTGTTATTTATAGCTTTCTTGAGTCGACAACCATGCCAGATTGTGTGGAGTATAACCGCTTGCATATCAAAAAAAGATTTGGAGAGATCATACAAAGGATTGTCAGCCAGGAACAAACGCGATATTGCCTGGTCGCCCATCATATGCTACCGTTTGTGCGAAAGCAGGTACAGGTTCCGGGCAACCATCCCGGCGCGCCTGGACAGTTGCAGAATCTGTGCCTGAAAGAAATGCGCCCCAAGGGCGGCTAATTGTTGTTTCAGGAGCGAATTTCATGGCGGATGCGCCGAGACTGGATGATTTGCGACAGGCTGCCGAACGCATAGGGCCCTACATCCACCGCACGCCGGTCCTGACGTGCAGGGCTATCAATGCGATGGTCGGAGCCGAGATATTCTTCAAGTGCGAGAATTTTCAAAAGGCGGGCGCATTCAAGTTCCGCGGGGCCACAAACGCAGTTTTTTCGCTGACTGAGCAGGAGGCTTGTCGCGGCGTGGGAACGCATTCGTCCGGCAATCACGCGGCTGCTTTGGCGCTGGCGGCCAGCACGCGCCGGGTAAAGGCCTATGTTGTGATGCCGCAGAACGCTTCGCAGGTGAAGAAGGATGCCGTCGCAGCTTATGGAGCCGAGATTACCTTCTGCACCCCCACGCTCGAGGCGCGGCAGCAGACGCTTGCGAAAGTGGTGGAAGAGACGGGCGCCGCGGTCGTTCATCCTTATAACGATTATCGCGTCATCGCGGGCCAGGCGACGGCGGCGCTGGAACTGATGGAGGACGTTGCCGATCTCGACGTTGTCATGACGCCGATAGGTGGAGGCGGCCTGGCCTCTGGGACGGCATTGTATGTCAAATACACCCGGCCGCAAACCAAAGTGATCGCCGCTGAACCGATGGGGGCCGACGATGCGTTTCGCTCCCTGCGTTCGGGCAAGCTAATCCCTTCCGAAAATCCGAAGACGATCGCTGACGGCCTTCTGACCTCTCTGGGCGACAAGACCTTCCCAATCGTAGCCGAGTATCTGGACGACATCGTCACTGTCAGCGAAGAAGGCATTATCGAGGCGATGCGCTGCATTTGGGAGCGGATGAAGATCGTCGTCGAGCCCTCGGCTGTCGTGCCGCTAGGGGCCCTGCTGACCGGCCGGCCCGAGCTGGCGGGCAGGCGGATCGGGATAATTCTCTCGGGAGGAAACGTAGATCTGGGCCGACTTCCCTGGCTGAGCGGACAAGAAGGCTGACCACACCCATTGGATCGCCACCCACGGAAGCACGCGGGAGCGGCATTTGGCCCAATATTTCGCGATATCTGCAATAAAAACCCCACCGCAGCCGTCTCTATGTGTGCAATGTTGTAAAGATGAAGCAACAGGCACGAACTGTAAGAGAGGTTCCAAAAGGCAAAGTGATGTGGAAGAGAATTGCGGACAACATCAAAGCAGCAGTTGTTCTGATTGCAGCCGAAGATATGAAAGCTCTGCGGACGCTCGTCAAGAATATAGCAGACCGGACCTCCAAGCCCATTTGATTATCGAGTAGGCCATGGCGTGGAGCCTTGGCACATGTTTAGCTGGGGCAAAATGGCCCGCAGAGAGGAGCAGAAGGTTGATTCTCAGCCTTCAAAGTGCTACACTATTGTGGACGGCTTCTGGGATACGTGAGAGACAATAATAGATAAACAACGGTGATAGTGCAAATTGAACTGAGAGAAGAGACTGCCGGAAGACGTGGCAGATTGTTGGTGTGTGGACTCTGGCCCTGCTCGATTGCGTCGGCGCTGCTGCTGTCGGTTTTTGCTGCGCTGCTGGGCCTTGCCGGCTGCAAATCGCCGGGCGAGTACCGCCAGCAAGCGGACGAGACCGCGTATGAGATAATCCGGAATAAGCAGCGCGAGGCGATAGGAAGCCCGGAGGATTTCACGATCGGACGGCCGAGCGATATCTTGCGTCGAAGATTGCTCCAAGCGCAGAGTCTTCAGTATTCCGGCCCGTGGTCGCTGGGGACCGACCTGCTGGAAAAGCCCAAGCATTGGCCGCAAGACGATTACCCGCAAGATGTTAACACGGTCGCCCTTGTGCCGCTCGAAGGAGACGAGCCGGTCGCATTCACGATGCTCCAAGCCCTTCAGGTGGCTGCGAGGAACAGCTTCGCCTACCAAACTCAGAAAGAGGAAGTCTTCCGGGCGGCGCTGCGTCTCGACTTCGAGCGAGATCTGTTCGGCGACTTCTTTACCGAACAGGCCGAGAGTCTGGTCAGTACCGACAGCAGCGGTGATCGCACGGTTTCGGGGACGCGCCAGAGTTCGATCACCGGCTGGAGCAGGACGCTGAAAAACGGAGCTGCGTTCAGCGCGCAACTAGGTGCCGATCTCGTAAGTCTACTGACGGCGGGCCGAGCTTCTGCGCGGGGCCTGCAGGCCGACGCCTCGGTCTCGATGCCGTTGCTCCGCGGCAGCGGAGCACACATCGTCACCGAGCCGCTTACCCAGGCCGAGCGAGATGTGCTCTATGCAATTTGGGATTTTGAGCGCTTCAAGAGGACTTTCGCGGTGAATGTCGCGAGTGAATACTTTGCCGTGCTCCAGGCGCTAGACCAGATCGCCAACGAAGAGGGCAATTACCGCCGTGTCAGTACGTCGGTGCGGCGGTCGCGGCGGCTCGCAGATGCCGGAGACATGGAGTTAGTCCAGGTCGATCAGGCGGTCCAGGATGAGTTGCGGGCACGCAACAGGTGGGTGCTGGCAATTCAGAGTTACGAACGGGCTCTGGATGAATTCAAGATTCTGTTGGGCCTGCCAGTAGATGCAAACATCGAGCTTGACCGAGGCGAGTTGGACAAGCTTGTTGCAGCGGTCTCAGAGAACATCGTGGATCTGAGCAGGTTTGCCGTTGATCCGAACGAAGAGATTCCTCCCGCGGACGCACCGGTCGAGCTGGAGCCGCCCAGTCGGGAAGGTGCTGGTCAGTATGAGATTGACCGAGCTGTAGCGATGCGATTGGCTCTGGAGAACCGGCTCGATCTTCGAGTCGCGCAGGAGAACGTCTACGATGCACAGCGTGACGTGGTTGTTTTCGCCGACCGCCTTGGCGCAGAACTGACTCTGTTCGGCTCGGCGGCGGCCGGCGACAGACGCAGCGTAGGCTCGGCCACAAGCGACGATTCGCGGGTCCAACTTAACGAGGCGGCATACTCGGCATTGTTGACATTGGATTTGCCGCTGGAACGGGTCGCCGAGCGAAACGATTATCGCAACAGCCTGATCTCACTGGAACGAGCCGTGCGAGATGTCGGGAGCCTCGAGGATCAGGTGAAGTTGGATGTCCGCAACAGGCTTCGCACTCTGGGATCGACCAGAGAATCGCTGCAGATTCAGGCCCGCGCCGTTGAAGTAGCTCAGCAGCGAGTGAGCAGCGCTAACATGCTGCTGGAAGCAGGCCGTGTGCAGATACGCGACATTCTGGAAGCACAGGAAGCTTTGCTGTCGGCGCAAAATGCGTTGACGGCGGCGGTGATAAATTACCGAATTACAGAGCTGGAATTACAGCAGGATATGGGGCTGCTGAAGGTCGACGAAAAGGGACTTTGGCAGGAATTTGATCCGGAGGCGATAAAATGACCAAGCAGAACAAAAAGAACAGGTTGAAAGGCGTGCTGGCGATTGCGCTGCCGATTCTTTTGGTCGCGACTGCAGCGGCGGTCAGATGGTCGGGCGGCGAGGAGGCGACCGAAGACATCCCGACGTTCGAGGTCAAACGTGGGCCTTTGACCATCAGTATCGACGCATCCGGGACAATCAAGGCGCTGGACCAGGAAGTGATCACGTGCAAGGTCAAGGGAGAAGGCGGCAGGGAAGGCGGCGGTGTGACAATCCTGACTCTTGTGCCGGAGGGAACCCGCGTCAAGAAAGGAGATTTGCTCATCGAGCTGGATTCGAGCAGCTTCGAAGACCAATTAGTCGCTGAGCAGATAGCACTGCAGACCGCCGAGACGGCTCTTATCAGCGCGCAGGAGACTCTCGAGGTCGGCAAGAACCAGGCAGCGAGCGACCTTGAACAAGCACAACTGGCGCTGACTTTTGCCGGTGAGGATTTGAAGAAATACAAGGAGGGAGACTATCAGAACGAGCTTACCGATGCCGAATCCCAAATTGTCGTAAAGGAAGAAGCTGAACAGCAGGCGGCAGACAAATACAAGTGGTCACAGCAATTGTTCGCAGAGAAGTACATTTCGGAAACGGAACTGAAGGCCGATGAGTTGGCGTTGAGCAGAGCCAGCCTGGAGGTCAAGCTTGCCAAAAGCCAACTGCAACTGCTCAAGGAATTTACATATAAACGGCAGATTGCGCAACTGGAAAGTGACAAGTGGCAAGCCGAGATGGCCTTGGAGCGGGCTAAACGAAAGGCCAAGGCGGACGTGGTCCTGCTTGAAGCGGCGCTTTACGAGGCACAGAGCACGCTGGAAAGACAGAAGGAAGTCGTCAAGAAGCTGGAGACAAATATTGCCAACACAATGATTTACGCGCCTGCAGATGGCATGGTCGTATATGCAACCAGCCAGGATCATCACAGGGGAAACACCGAGCCGCTCGACGTGGGTCAGCAGGTGCGTGAGCGACGCGAGCTGATCCATCTGCCGACAAGCGACAAGGTGAAAGCCGAGATCAAAGTGCATGAGTCGAGCATGCGGAAGGTCAAGGTTGGCTTGCCAGTGGTTGTGACTGTCGACGCCCTCTCGGAAAGAGCGTTTACGGGCAGGGTTGTGAAGATCGCGATGCTGCCCGATGCCCAGATGGTATGGCTCAATCCCGATCTCAAGATATACACGACGGAAGTTCACATTGACGGAGACAATAGCGACCTGCGAACAGGGATGAGCTGCCGGGCCAGCATCGTCATCGATCAATATGAAGACGTCGTCTACGTCCCGGTTCAGGCCGTGGTCCGCATAGGCGATCAGCCGACAGTCTATGTAATCAAGGACGGCAAAGACGAGATCCGGAATGTGGAGATCGGACTCGACAACGATCGGATGGTGCATGTGATAAGCGGCTTGGAGCCGGGCGAAAGGGTGAAGCTGGCGCCTCCGCTCGCTCCGGCTGAAGCGCAGGACGTAAAGGCGCGACAAGTCCTTGAACAATCGGACGCAGTCGGGCCCGCCGACGGCGGCAGCGGCGGAGTTGACGACGGGGGCAGACAAGTCGAGGACAAACCGGATTCACCCAGGCCAAGAAAGCCGGCAAACCGCAGAGATACATGAGGCATTGGTAACAATAAACACACGGTGAGGACACAGTGATCGAGCAGGCCGGCACAAAGGATGACCTGGTCATCCAGTTTGAAGATGTACACAAGGTTTACCAAATGGGCGAGCAGAAGGTGAACGCCCTGGCGGGGATAAGTATATCCATCTCGGCCGGCAGTTTCTGGGCCATCATGGGTCCGAGCGGCTCGGGCAAGAGCACCATGCTCAATGTCCTGGGATGTCTCGACCGGGTCAGCAGGGGTCGGTATGTGCTCGAGGGCACAGATGTGAGCACGCTCGACGACGACGAACTCAGCGAGCTTCGGCTCAGACATCTTGGATTCATATTTCAGAGTTTCAATCTGATTCAGCAACTGACGGTCCAGCGCAACATAGAGCTTCCGCTCTACTATCTCGGCTGGGACGCCGAGCGCAGCGCCGATCGCGCGATAGAGTTGGCCCACAAGGTAGGGCTTGAGGAGCGTCTGAACCATCGTCCCGCTGAGTTGTCCGGCGGGCAGATGCAGCGAGTGGCGATAGCCCGCGCACTTGCGAACGATCCGCGAATCTTCCTCGCGGACGAGCCGACCGGAAATCTGGATTCGGCGACCGGAGAGCAGATTCTGAAGCTGCTGGCCGAACTCAACGAGCAGGGCAAGACAATCATTATGGTCACGCACGAGCCGGACATCGCCAGACTGGCGCACAAACGCCTGCACATGCTGGACGGTTACATCGAGAGTATCGAGGAAGACTGATGCGGCGATTCAAGCTTGCGCGCAACATAGGGCTTGGCATAGAAAACCTGCTGCTGCATAAGCTGCGGACGTTCCTAACCATGCTTGGGGTGGTCTTCGGCGTCGGTTCGGTAGTGGCGATGCTGTCAGTCGGCGAGGGCGCCAGCAAAGAAGCGCTCGAGCAGATTCGCAAGGTCGGGAGCAACAACATAATCATCAGCTCGGTCAAATCCGTAGAAGAGGTATCACAGAGCACGGTGTACTCACAAATGAGTATTTACGGCCTGACTTATGAGGACCAGCACCGTGTCTCTGAAACATTCGAGGCGATCGAGCAGGTTGTGCCGGTCAAACTGGTGCGCAAAGAAGCTCGACTCGCCGCGCGAAGTCTGGAGCTGCGCATAGTGGGGACGACCCCGACGTGGTTCGATCTGCTGGAGCGGGATATCATGGCCGGTCGCGTGCTGATGCCCGGCGATGCACAGAATCGGGCGGGAGTCGTCGTGCTGACCGAATTCGGGGCGAGAAAACTGCTGGCCACCGAGAACACCGTCGGCCAGACGCTGCGAATCGGCGGCAGCTATTACAAAATCGTCGGGATCGTCAAGAGCGAAGCGGGTATGGCGGGAAATATCCAGATGCCCGACGAACAGATCGACGCGTATATCCCGATCGAAGTGGCCAAGGAGCGATACGGGGACATCATGACGCGCAACATGGCCGGCACGCGAATGCGCGAGATGGTCGAGCTTCATCAGATGATAGTTGCGGTCGATGCGGTCGAGCACGTCGAGTCGGTTGCTAAAGGGATCGAGGCAATGCTGCAGCGATTTCATAAGAAAGAAGACTATCGAGTGTCGGTCCCACTTGCCCTTCTGCGACAGGCCGAGGCTACGAAACGGACGTTCAACATCGTTCTGGGTTCCATCGCATGCATCAGTCTTCTCGTCGGCGGAATCGGGATCATGAACATTATGCTCGCCTCGGTGACCGAACGGACGAAGGAGATCGGGATTCGCCGGGCGATCGGCGCTAAGCGCAGGCAAATCATCAGTCAGTTCCTTATCGAGACGGTGGTACTCTCAACGCTCGGCGGCATGATCGGCATCGGTCTGGGCCTGTTGATACCCTGGCTGATAACGGTATTCGCCGGCATGCCTACTGTGGTGACCGGCAAGAGCGTGATCCTAAGTGTGGGAATCAGCATCTCGGTCGGCATAATCTTCGGGCTCTACCCCGCCGTCCGCGCAGCCAATGTCGACCCGATCATCGCTCTGCGACACGAGTGACACGATCATCGGTCCTGCGAGCTGTGTTTGACTCGACGGTTCAGTCGACAGCCGCTGCGTGACGCCCGGCTTTGGGATCGCCCGCCGCGTGGATCATTCCCGTCTGCGGGTCGGCATATATCATAACCGGGTGAGCAATCGGCTTGGTCGTCGTCGTTATCTTGTGCCCGCGTTTGGCCAAGTCGTCCCTGACCCTTTCGTCCATTTGCTCATCAACTGTAAGACTTGCCAGCGTTCCCAGCGTTTCGGTTCGGTTTGGATTAGGATCGAAGGAATTCTCCTGGTGGCCCGTGCTGAAACGAACGGCCGTGACTGCGTCGGCGGGCATCATGCCAAACTCTACGTGGTTGAGCAGGCAGTTTAGAGTGGTCTGGTCCTGCAGATCGCCGCCGGCGACGCTTATCGCCACGACCGCCCTGCCGTCTTTGAGGACTATCGTCGGCGTCAGCGTAATGCGCGGCCGCTTGCCCGGCTCGATACGATTGGGATGTCCCTTGGTGGTGTTGAGGCTCCTGAGTCTGTTGCCGTGGCCGACACCCAACTCTTGGCAGACCGCATAGGGCCTGATCCCACTCGGAGTAGCAGAGACCATGTTGCCCCAGCGGTCGGCAGTGACACACGTGGTGGTCCCCCCCTGCCAGGGCCGATGAGGTTCGGCCGCCGCCAGGGCCTTCATGGCAATCGGATCGCCGGGGCGAACCTCGTCCGAGGCCTTGGTCATATCGATCAAAGGGCGGCGCAGCTTGGTGTATCTGTCGGAAAGAAGCGCCTCGAGCGGGACATCGACAAAGAGCGGATCTCCGTAATATTTGTCACGATCGGCAAAGCCCAGCTTCAGCGCCTCGGTCAATACGTGAACATAGTCCGCGGAAAGATGCCCCATCTCCTCAAGGTCAAAGCCTTCGAGAAGCCGCAGGCTCTGGCATAGATAAGGTCCCTGCGTCCACGTATCGCACTTGCAGATCGTGTAGCCCCGGTAGTTCACCTTGACCGGATCTTCCACGCGGGTTTCGTGTGCGGCAAGATCTTCTTTGCGGAGAAGGCCCCCGTTCTCGATGTAATATGCCACCAGCTCATCGGCGATATCGCCCTTGTAGAAGCGGTCCCTGGCAGCCTGCAGCTTGCGCAGCCGACCGCCGCGGGTGCGCTTTTCGGTCTCGATCAGCCGGCGAAAAGTGGCCGCCAGATTCGGGTACCAGTCCTTGCCGCCGGCATCGAGCAATTCCAGCGACGGCGCCACAACCTGCTCGAAGCTCATCGTTCCGTACAACTTGACGGCGGTAATGCAGAGGCCCAGAGCGCCGGGCACCGGCGCGGCCTTTATGCTGCCCTTGGAAGGGATGCCGTTCTCGTAGAACCATTCGATCGTCTTGGGATCGAGTGGAGCACCTCCGAGCCCACAGAGGACTTTGACCTCCCTCCTGCGGGCATCATAAATGATCAGCGGTATTTCGGCGCCGATGGTGCAGGAACCGTAATCCGTGATGGTAAGCGCAAGAAGTGTGGCTGCCGCCGCATCGGCGGCGTTGCCCCCCTGCTCGAGCATGGAAATGCCCGCCGCGACGGCCTCGGCACCGCCGGCGGCCACCGCCCCGCCAGTTCCCGAGGCCTTCCAGCCGATCTCGGCAGCCTCAGAGACTCCACAGAAAGCCAAAGTCGCAAACCATATTGTGCAGATCCATCGCAGCGTTCTCATCTGACATACCTCCAGTTCTCAATCTAGCCGACAGTCAAACAACAGAAAATCTGCGACTGATTGTAACATCCCAAATGGCAAATACGAGCAGAATATCAACCAAGAGAACGGCGTGGAATGGTTTTGGAGCCTACCCGCCGTGAGACGGCCGGCCTACAACTGTGAAGACGGAATGCCGCTACGACTGGATCAGGAGCGACCTCATCAGATCATACGCTTGCAGGTTCGAGGTCCTGATCGGCCTCGGTCTTATCGCCGGCCTGTTCGCCAGGCTTGAAGGGCAATGGTTCGGCAAACTGAACCGCGACTCGGCGTAAGAAGCTGTTTACGTTCTCGACCCGACAGACCTGACCCCACCGGGTGAAGTTAGCCATATCGAAGGCCTCGTCGGCTTCGTAATGGGGAACACTGAAACGAGCGGTGATGTGCTGACCGGGATGCGGGCAACCCTCTTCGGCATAGCAGGTGAACGCCGCCCCCGTGCTGGAAATATCGACCATCTGCCCTTGTGAAAGCATGCTGTCGGGATTCTCGGCGAACCAAATGGGCCAATAATAACGCAGTCTGTGCTCTCGTCTCCGCTCGTTGTCTATGTCCATTGTAAATGCTCCAGGTACTCGAACTCTCTTACTCTAACTGCTCGCAAATCGGCAGATTTATAGGAGTACTTCACTGAGTCGGTCGGGGAAAACCGCAGCTTAACAGATTGATAGTGACAGTTACTGCGTTTTCCGCGTCCAATTGTGGAAAACGAGCTTGAAGCTTTTTTCCATTTTTTTCAGACGTCTGCGCAGTAATTCCTATAACCATACAATGGACCACAAACATCGGATTTTTCGCGACACATTTTCAGACCGTGGCGCAGACTATATGGTAGTGACAGTTGGTCCGGCGGCGGTTTCGACAACTGGCCAAGGCTTTGAATGGATAAGAATACTGAGCATCAGATAGCGAGAGGTCTCGATATGAAAGCAGAAAAGGCACACAAGGGGAAAAGCGACCATCTTCGATCATGCCTTCTGTAGATGAAGTCAAACTTGGCGACGACTGGAAAGCTCCGGAATCCATAACCTGCAATGATTTGCCACAGATTGCCGAGGAGACTCGCAATAGCTTCAAGAGATAGTGGTGGCCTAACAACTGCAGCTGGGCTGATTCCTCAGACAGTGCTCAGGAACGATTGGCTCGGCCTTTTTGTCCCATGTCGCAGGAATCCTGGCGGAAAATTAGGTGCGCCGGATGGGCTTCTTTCATCTATAATCGTGAAAGCCATGGCAAAGTAGCTACGAAAGTCGATATCGAGGACAGTCTTTGATCGAGCGGCAACAAAAGATCCTGCAATTGCTTGACACCTCGGGGCCGCAGCTCCACCGGCTTCTCGGGCGATTGACACGCCGCGAAGACGTGGTAGGCGATCTGCTGCAGGAACTGCTTCTAAGGCTGTGGAATTCCAATGGTTTCGACAAGGCACAGGATCCTTTTGCATACGCTCACCGCGCGGCCGTCAACCTTGCGTTCGAGTGGCGCAGGAAACGCAAAACAACGTGCCAACTGTCAGAAGAGAACTGCCCGGCAGCGGATGTGATGTCGGCCGCCGGGATAATGATCCGGGCCGAAGAGCTTGAGCAAGTACTTGATGCTTCATCTAGATTGAATGATTTGGCCCGGAATGTGGTTGTGATGCGATATGTCGAGCAGATGTCGTATGAGGAGATCGCCAGACGGCTCGGCAAGAAGCCGCAACATATGCGCTCCGTTTGCGCCAAGGCCATGGCTGAGCTTAGGGAAATCCTGACCAGTCAGAACGGATAGTCCGGATTAGACAAACGTGGCGTCACTATGAGGTGATGTTATGCCGCAGATGGATCAGAAGAGAATAGAGCATTGTTTTGAAGAGATTTCGCAATTTCGGCCAAGGTCCGAGGTAGCTGCCCGCGATCTGGATCGAGCAAAAGAGAGATTGGCCGAGCTAACGAGCGAACAGCGAACAAAGGGCCAACAGATATGGAGAATCATCATGAAAAGTAGAATAACAAAGCTCGCCGCAGCCGTGGCGGTAATCATTGCAGCGCTCGTCACCTCGCATTATCTGGGTGGTTCGATTGACGGAACAACGATCGCTTGGGCCAGAGTAATCGAGACGATAGAAAACGCGCGCACCATTACAAGTCGGGAGACACGGACACTCACATGCGAAGCCAAAGAGCTTCCCTTCCTGGGGACATCGGAAGTGATAAAATATGCTTCTTCTGAATACGGCGTCAGAGAAGACATGGTTAAGGATGGACAACCCTTGTCACATACTTACTGGCTCCTGAAAGCCAATGAGTGTGTCACGATCATACCTGCACTCAAGCAGTGCACCCGTAAGCCGCTCACGGAGGTGGAAAAGAAGGTACTGCACCAGATGACTCCCGAAGGGGTGGCAAACCTGATAAAGTCAAGCCAGTATGTGGAACTTGGCCGCAAGTCAATCGACGGCGTCGAGGTTGAGGGGCTTGAGATCAGAGGTAATGAGCTGGTGGTTGCTCCTGTTGAACTTGATTCTGTGGTGATGCGAATGTGGGTCGATGTCGAAACCTATTTGCCTGTCGTCATAGAGGCCGATGCTATTACCACCGACAAGACAATCACGACTTTCACCGGCGGAAAGCCGGTAAAGGCGGAACTTCTGGCAGGTGAATTCGAGTGGAATGTTCAGCTTGATGCCGAGATCTTTGAGCCAAACATTCCGGAGGATTATACCATACTGGAAGAATAGTCTGATGACTCAGACGGGCTGATTGTCCCCGTCATCCTGAGCGAAGTCGGAGGAGTTGTCCTGCAGATGGAGATATCCTTCGCTTCGCTCAGAATCATAAGGTATCTTATGCTCCTAATTGACGAAGAAGTTAGGCTCGTTCTCACGGCCAACTCGGCCAATTTCGAATGACAAACAATAGGGCGTCTTGTGTTGGAGGTCGAGTCGATTGAATTGGATCGCGGATATAATTGATAGTCACCGAAGGCTGGTCTGCGGCTTGGTGGTTCTTCTGACTACAGTTGCACTTGTGGGAATAAGCCGGCTCGATTACTCGATGAATCCCAGCTCGGATGTCCGCGGTGATGATACCGACTGGAAGGTACTGGAAGAATTCTACAGCGAATTTGAACCTGACGGGCAAGCCTGTGTCGTGCTCGTAAAGACAGATGATATCTTCACGCCCGAGGCCGTGACGGCACTGAGGCACCTGGTGTCCCGGATGCGTGAAATCAAAGGCGTAGCATACATCTACAGTATCGATGACGTCCCTGTGGTTTCCGGGGCAATCCCACACCGGCTCCTTCCGGCAGATCCATCCGACACCGGCGCGCTGCAACAGGCGCGTGCCGAGGCGTTGGCTCATCCATTGATCGGCGGGCAACTAATTTCGCCGAATGCCGCAATTACCGTAGTGATTGTGCGACTCAAAGAATTGTCAACTGTCGACGAGCTGTTCCCAACAGTTGGATATATCCGGCATATAGCCCGGACCATCGCGGCCGAGCACAGCCTCGAAGTGCTTGTCACCGGGTCGCCGGCACTGATGACGGACTGGTTTGCCGAGATGCGCAGCCAGAGGATCAAACTGCCTGTCATTGCGTGCTGTGTTACACTCGTTATCGGGATACTGCTGTTGCGAAATTTCAGTGCGGTTATTATTACATCTACCCCACACATCTTCGGGACCGTCTGGACACTGGGAGCTATGGGGTGGATTGGGATCGAACTGACTATGCTCGGCTCGGCTATGCCAGCCCTGCTTACAGCTATCGGTTTTACAGACTCGGTTCATTTGATGCTGCACATGCGACGTGAAGTTGAGGCCGGCAGCAGTGCAAGGTCAGGCGCCATCCTGGCCGTTCGCCGGATCGGAATCGCCTGTGCATTGACCTCGCTGACGACGGCGGCAGGCTTCGGCTCGCTGCTGCTTGCGAGCCGTCCGTCGGTGCGCGACTTTGGTGGCTGCTGTGCGATGGGGTGTGTATTGACTTTTGTCGCCGTGATGGCCCTCGTGCCCCTGCTGTCGGGGACCTTTCTGGGCAGGCGCTGCGTGGCAGTGGCAAAATCAGAGCAGGCCAGTAGCTGGGACTACTTCTTCGACTGGGTGGGCCGGGGCGTGTCTGCCAGGCCTATGCCTATTACGATTTTCAGCGTGCTGATCACCAGTGCGCTGACCGCTTCTGTTCTGAAACTGAGACCCGACGTAGATATACAGTTTTACCCGCCTCAGAGTGACTCTATGCGGGCGTTGAGTGTATTCGCGCAGGATTTTGGCGGAGGCGGCATGATTCACGCCTGGGTGGATTGGCCGGACCCGAACGAAGTTCCCGCCCGTCTCGCCGATGCCCTCCAGGATGTTCACACCATCTTCGAAGACGATCCGTTTACCAGCTATCCGATCTCGGCGCTCAATCTGGCCCAAAGCATCGGGGGCCAGCCGAGGCAGAGCCAGATCAGCCTTGCGCTTCTGTCGCTGTTTCCCAAAGATCTGGTCGAGAAGTTCATTCATTTCAATCACGGCTGCGCCGTGGTCAATGCAAGGTGTCCGATCCTGGGGGCTTCGGAGAGTATCCCGGCCTTTTTGCGCATCGAGCAGTCTCTGGCAGAACTCTCGGCGAGATACGAACCGATAAGATTGCGTTTGACGGGCGTACCTTTGGTTATCTCGCGCAGTCTTCACAAGATAAATGTCGATCTCGCCAAGAGCCTCGGCCTGGCGGCCATTATCATCTTTGGCATCATCACACTCGAATTTCGCTCGCTGCGCTACGGCGTGATCTGCCTCATTCCAAATATCTTTCCGCTGGCGACTATCAGTGCTTATCTCTTCTTCACGACAGGATCGTTGCAGACCATGAGTGTACTGGTGTTTACGATTTGCCTTGGAATCGCTGTCGATGATACCATCCATTTCATGACGCGTTTCCGCACGGAATTTAGAGAATGCGGCGATGCCGAGAGGGCAGTCAAACGCAGTTTTGACGCGGTTGGAAGGGCGTTGGTCATCACTACCGTTGTTTTTGTTTCATGTTTTGGAACATGCATGACCAGCACTATACCCATGACCAGAAACTTCGCACACCTGGCCTGCATCGGATTCATTGCCGCCCTGGCCGGCGACCTGCTTATTCTGCCGGCCCTGCTGCTTGTGGCTTTTGAAGGGAACACGCGGAAGAATGAACGGAGAGTATCGCAGCGGCAATCTCCAAACCACCGGTTGTGACAGCCGCACACGGCCTTACGTGATCCGGCTTCGAGAACCCGCCCTGTCATCTGCAAGTGCTCGCACGAGTTTCATAAACGCGCCGCCGCGATGCTGGAAATTCTCGAACATGTCGTAGCTTGCACAGGCCGGACTTAACAGGACAACATCACCGGCATCGGCAAGGCTGCGAGCCATCTCAACGGCTTCAGCGAGTGAGTTGACAAACTCTATTTTCGTCTCATGTATTGTCGACGCTATGCTCGAGGCGGTCTGACCGATCAGGATAGCGGCTTTGGCTTTCTGGGTGATCGCCTCGCCAAGCTCGTCGAAAGGCAGCTTCTTATCATAGCCGCCTGCGATGATTATGATCGGCTCGTCGAACGCCTCCAGGGCCGCGATCGCACTCTGCGGCGTAGTTGCGATCGAATCGTTGTACCATCGAACGCCGTCTATATCTTCAACGAACTCCAGTCGGTGGGGCAACCCCTTGAAGCTCGGCAGGCAAGCCTTGATCCGTGTATCGTCAACGCCAAAATGCCTGGCAACGGCGACGGCGGCGGCAAGGTTCGAACGATTCACCCGGCCGGGCAAAGCGAAGGCGCCGCAAATATCTTCGCTTACGTCGTCCGCTGAGAACCGGATGCACATTCTGCCGGCATCTGTCCGATATCTCTCGTACCATTCGGCGCCAATCTTGTCCTCGGAATTGAAAATCGAAACAGCGGGGCAATCTCTATCCAACTGCTGAAACTTGAAGATTGTTTCCTTCGCGAGACAATAATTGGCGAACGTCCCGTGGCGGTCGAGATGGTTCGGCGTCAAATTCGTCAGAAGTGCGACCTTCGGCGCTTTTCGGATTTGTGCCAATTGCTCCAGTTGAAAACTCGACAGCTCCAAGACGACAAGATCATCGGGGCCGATCTGCTCCAGAGTGGTCAACAGCGGTCGATCGCCTATGTTGCCGCTGAGCCAGATGTTTTCGTCGCTTGTCCCTCGTCGCTCGTCGCTCGTACTCTCGAGTAGATGTGCCGTTAGTGCGGCAGTTGTGCTTTTACCGTTGGCTCCTGTTATCCCGATTATCTGCGCCGGACACAATTCGAAGAAGATATTTATCTGGGATGTGATGAGCCTATCGGCCCGGCGGGCCAGCTCGAGAAACTCATTGTCACCGGGCACGGCAGGATTGGCCACGATAATGTCCGACTGCTCAAAATCAGCCGCCTCATGCGAGCCGAGATGAAACTCGATATTACCAAGATCTCCGAGCTTGGCTATCGAATCGCTCAGCTGCTCAGCCGAAGCCAGATCTGTCACTGTGACGCGCGCTGCCGCCCTTGCGGCAAACTTGGCGACATCAACTCCGCCGCCGAAACGCCCCAAGCCCATAACCAGAACTTTCTTGCCGGCAAAATTGTGGCTGGGATCTGGCATGTGTTTTTAGCTCTGCATAGAAATTCTGCCGGAGAGCCTCAGGCAAAATCCAGCCCAGTCCGGTCTCTCACACCATATCGACATGATTCTTACAGCAAGGTCTGCATGGCGTTTGCCAGGTCGACTTTCGCGTCGATTACGGCCTGCTCGACGCACCGCTTCCAGTCGTCGCCGAACTGTTCTCTGTATTTCGGCTTCTCGTAAGCATAGATTATCGACCGTGAGGCGTTTATCAATGCTCCCGATCCGTCGGGCTTGCAAAACCGCACGCAGTCGGCCCCGGATGCCCCCTGTGAACCGTAGCCGGGCACGAGGAACCACACTTTGTCGTATCTGTGGCGCAGAGCGGTTGTCACCTCCGGCGCCGTGCCTCCCACGACCATTCCTATGTTGCTGTAGCCGCAATCTCCAATTCGTCCGTCTTTGTTGGCGATTCCAGCGACAACTTCAGCGACCTTCTCATACATTCTCACCCCGTCGGCATCTGCGAAATCCTGAACGACCCCTGCGGAAGGATTGCTGGTCCTAACCAGCACAAAAATACCCTTGCCCTGCTTGTCGGCCATTGCCGCGAACGGCTCGATACCGTCACTTCCCGTGTAACTGTTGATGGTTATCGCATCGGGCGCGAGAGTATCTTCCAGCCCGGCCATCTCCGGATTCTCCAGATGGGCAGCGGCATACTGTTCGGCCGTGTGGCCGATGTCGCCGCGCTTGACATCGCCGATAATCTCCAGCCCCAAATCGTCGGCCTCAGTAATCAGATTGTAGTAGGTCTCCATACCTTCCCAAAGATACTTCTCGAAATAGGCGATGTTTATCTTTACGGCCGGGACCATCGGCGCAACAATGCGCATGACCTGAGTGCAGAAATCGAAAATCGCGTCGACCGCGGCAGCGGCGTCGAACTCGTCGTTCATCTCACGATGACCCCTTATCGCTGCAGGCAGCCTGCTGTAAACCGGGTCCAGCCCGACAATTAACGATGTCTTCTTGGTTTTCACTGCCTCATAGAGGCGGTCAGCAAAATGACTTGCCATTTCTTAGGCCCTCATACTTTGGAAAAACCTTTTTACCAGAACAGCGCAGTTACTATAATCACACGGATGATTTCGAGCAAGAGAGAAATAGGACATATCAAAGCAGATTCAAAAAATCGCCGCGTCTCAAGAACCGGCAAACTCCTCTGCTGGCTTTTCGTTGATCTGGTTGTAGCAGCCGTCATCTTTGGCCTGCTGCTCCACAAGCCGGGCGGCTATGATCCGACAGATTTTGACTCCGCCGGCTACGAGCCCGGCCAGGTGAGCCCGTACCTGACTCATGAACTGTCGCCGCAAATCTACAACGGCGCACAGCGAGGCCAGCCGTTCGTGGTGGTGATAACCCAGAAAGGAATAAACGAAGTAGTCGCCGGCTGGGGCTGGCCAAAAATGTCGCAGGGGGTAATGCTGTACGCGCCTGCGGTGGTTTTCACGCCCGGATCTGCGCTGCTGATGGCTACCGCAAGCATCAAAGGCGCCGAATTTGTCGTCACCATCGAGATCAAGCCCAAGATTGACGAGGAGGGATTGTTGACCTTCCACGTCTCAAAATTCAAGATCGGTGCGATGAACGTTACACCGATCGCAAAGCTAACGGCCAAGAAGATGTATCTGCAGAGGATTGCCAACCTGCCAATAGACACAGAAGCGGTCCAGACCAAGATAGCCGAGTCCTTGCTTAACGACGCACCATTTGAACCGGTATTCAAGGTTGACGACAGAAAAGTGCGGATCGACAAAATCACCATCGGCAAAGCTAAGATGACCGCTCATCTGGTTCCCGCATCATAGCGGCGACCGCGCTGGGCTTTTCCAGATATATCGACCCAAACAGAACAAACCGGTTGTTCCGAAATGACTCGAGGGTGGATTCGCCGCTGCCGAAGACCGTGAAAAACAGCCCGGGCCCCGGAGGCAGAGATTTGCCCCCTCAAGCCAGAATCTCAGCCTCTGGCCGGACAAACTTCGCCTTGAAATTGTTCGGCGAGCGTCAAATCGGGTGATTCCAGGCGTCTGAGCAACGCCGCCGGGCGTGTCACGGGATTGCCATAAACGTCAGTTACGGGCCACAAATCCTTTTTTTTATGGGAACCGAGGGTCTTTCGCCGCTCAATCGATCTGGCGTCGACGGTCGGATCTAAAAATTATCTAAATTTGATAAAAAAATTATTGCTCTTGTCGGATTTGACGATTATGATAAGAGTTTTACTAGTAAGGATTAACAGCAAACGAAGCTAAGTGTTGAACCGGATGAGGTATTTGAAATGGGTTTTACAGGACTAGCGAACAGTGCTAAGTAGACGAACAACGGATCTACGCGGCTGTTTTTACGCACGTGTTGTGGCTTGGCGATCGCTGTTTCTGCTTCAGTATTGGGAAACGATTGAGGTTTTTTTCTCGGGTTCCCGCTTGCATGAGAAGTTGCAAGTTCGGGTCCCCTGCCGGAGGCAGATGATGTAGGACGAAAACAGGACCTCTATTCGTTTTTTGGCTTAAGGGAGTCTGTTTTTTTCGTGACTTCCGGTTGAAGTGGAAACCTGGCTGGTTTCCATTTTTTTGTTCGGCAGCGTCTTTAGCAGGCCGGGGTATAGAGCTTAGTCAGGAAGAAGAAGACGATGAATCAGGAATTATTGAGAATCGTGGAGAACATCGCCCGCGACAAGAACATCGATAAGGAATCGATATTCGTAGACCTGGAAGAAGCTATGATTTCGGCGGCGAGAAAGCACTTCGGTGAGCCTGATTGCGACATTGAGGTAAGCATAGATCGGGGCACGGGCGAGATCAGCGCTTTCAAGGACGAAGTCCAGATCGACATCAGGCAGCTTGGCCGAATTCCCGCTCAGACCGCCAAGCAGGTAATGATCCAGAAGATTCGAGCTGACGAGAGAGACAGTATTTACAGCGAGTTCGTTCAGAGAAAGGGAGAGATCATAAGTGGCACCGTCGTGCGGTATGACAGTGGAATGTTGGTAGTCAACCTTGACCGCTGGACCGAAGGTCACATGCCGAAAGGCGAGCAGATAATGGGTCAGACGCATCGTGTGGGCGAGAGAGTCAGGTGCCTGATTCTTGACGTGAAGGAAACTTCCAATCAGGTCAGAATCATCCTCTCGCGGACCCATCCCGATTTCATCCGCAGACTGTTCGCCCTGGAGGTGCCCGAGATCAGCGAAAAGATCATTGAGATCCGGGCGCTTGCTCGAGAGGCTGGTTACCGAACCAAGGTCGCGGTAACGTCCTTCGACGAAAAGGTCGATCCCGTCGGAGCCTGTGTGGGCGTACGTGGCAGCAGGATAAAGAGCATAGTCGAGGAGCTTGGCGGAGAGAAAATAGATATTGTTCGCTGGAATGAATCGTCCCAGGTACTTGTGTCAAATGCGTTGATGCCGGCCAAAGTCAGCGAGATCGCCTTGTGCTTTGAGCTTGGCCGGGCGACAGTGGTCGTGGACGAAGATCAACTCAGTCTGGCAATCGGCAAACACGGACAAAATGTCCGACTTGCAGCCAGATTGACCGGCTGGGATATCGATATACTGACACCGGATGAATACAATCAGGGCATCGAACTTCTGGCGAATTGCGTCAAAACCGTAGAAGGCGCCGACGAGACTGTGGTTGACAAGCTGATAGCATTGGGTGTTATATCGCTCGCAGACATGGACGACGTAGGCGCCGAGCCTTTGATCAGCGAGTTGAAGATTGAATCCGACCTCGCTCATAAGCTGATTGCCGCGGCGGCCAAGGAGGTTGAACGCCTGGCTGAGGAGTCGAAACCAGAAGAAACGCAGGAGCAACTTGCTCAGAAGAGCGAAGCAGGAGACAGCAAATAGCGTGCGCATCTCACCGGAGATACGGCGCAACGAGACAGAAATCAGATTGGAGATTTGTCCTTGGCCAGCACAAGGGTCTACATTTTAGCCAAAGAACTTGGTGTCAAGAGTTCTGCCATTGTCAAGAAGTGCCAGGATGAGGGTCTCGACATTAAGAACCACATGTCCGTGATCAAAGCCGGTCTGGCGGCGACTATCAAGGAATGGTTTAGCGAAGGCGAGAACATCACCACCGTTGAGACGTCTCAGAAGGTGGATTTGAAAAAAGTCCGAGTCAAAAGGAAAAAGAAGGCCAAGGCGAAGGCTGTTGAGACTGTCGTGGCGAAAGCGACGGTTACCGAAGCGCAGCCAGAACAGGCCGAACAGGAAACGACAACGCAAGAGGTTGAAGTACTTCCTGAGCCGGCGGTCATAGCGGAAGAATCGCCACCGGATGAGACGATAGTGGCGATTCCACAAGAGCCAAAACCTGAGCCTAAACCTAAACCTGAGCCTGAGCCTGAACCCGAGCCTGAGCCTGAACCCGAGCCTGAGCCTGAACCGATTGTGCCGGCGGGACCGATTCTTGAAAAGCCTGAGCCGGCTCGTTTGAGCGGGCCGCAAGTGGTTCGAGTCGAGGCACCCGAGCCGCTGCGAAGACCAAGACCAAGGACCAAACCGAGAGCAAGATACGACGCACCCGTTACCGAGCCGTTAATGTACGATCGAGGTGTCCAGGGAGAGGCGACTTCGGCGCCCGACAAGAAACACCCATCGAGACGTTCTAAAGAGAGAACGCACGGGCGCAGACGGGACGAACGGGGTCCTGAGACGGTGAAGAAGGTTCGGTCCGGCGGCAGATTGCGGCAAAGAGACATCGAAGAAAGACGAGCCCGACTCGACGCCGCCGGCGGCGAAGGCCTGCGCGTCAGGCCGATGCGCAAAATTGCCAGCAAGTCGCAACAGAAAGTCGAGCCGATCGTCAGGCCGAAGAAAGCTGTCGTAAACGAGCCGATCACGGTAAAGGACTTGTCCGCCGCCCTGGCGATCAAATCGACCGACATCATCCTCAAGCTGATGCAGCAGGGTGTTATGGCTTCTGCCAATCAGGTCATAAAGAGCGACATGGCCGAGCTGATCGCTCTGGAGTTCGACACTGAGCTGATCGTTGAACACAAGATCACTGTAGAGGAACAGATAAGGGTCGAATTCGAACAAAGAGAGGGTAAGAATCTCCAGAAGAGGCCTGTAGTTGCTGCCATGCTCGGGCATGTTGACCACGGCAAGACAAGCCTGCTCGACAAGATCAGGTCCAGTCACGTTACTGACAGCGAGGCGGGCGGAATCACCCAGCACATTGGGGCATCTGAAGTCATCTGGGATGACAAGAAAGTAACGTTTCTCGACACGCCCGGGCACGAGGCTTTTACAGCTATGCGAGCCAGGGGCGCCAATATGACGGATGTTGTGGTACTGGTTCTTGCTGCCGACGACGGCGTGATGCCCCAGACCATCGAGGCTATAGCGCACAGTAAGGCTGCCAACGTGCCTATTATTGTGGCGCTCAACAAGATCGATCTACCCGGCTACGACATTAATCGTGTTTACGCCCAGCTTTCCGAGCAGGAGTTGACACCAGCTGAATGGGGAGGCGAGACCGAAGTGGTCAAAACCAGCGCGACCACCGGCGAGGGCGTGCATGATCTGCTGGAAGCTCTTGATTATGTGGCCGAGCTGCTCGAACTCAAGGCCGATAATACAATCCCTGCCACTGGCTGGGTCGTCGAGGCCAAGATGTCGGCACAGCGCGGTCCGGTGGCAACTGTGCTGATCAAGGAGGGGCTGCTCAAGAAGGGCGACGTCGTGCTGGCCGGCGACACCTATGGCCGGGTGAAGATGCTCAAAAACAGCTACGGCAAAAAAATCAAATCCGCCGAGAGCTCCATGCCGGTGGAGATTACGGGCCTTAGCGGTGTTCCCCAAGCGGGCGACAGATTCTACTGTCTGAATGATATCAACAGAGCCAAGGCCGCTGCCGAGGAGAGCCAGGTGGATCGGAGGCAGCGGTCTCTGGCCGAACGGACGCAAGTGACACTGGACAATCTGTTCAGCCAGATAGAGGCCGGCAAGACCGAATCGCTCAATGTGATTGTCCGTGCCGACGTCCAGGGCTCGGTTGACGTGCTCAAGAAATATCTGTCCGAGTTGAGCACCGAAGAGGTCAGAATCAATATTCTGCACGCGGCCCCTGGCGGAATTACCGAAGGCGACGTTGTCCTTGCCGAGGCGTCCAACGCTATCATCATAGGCTTCAACGTGGTCACTGAAGAACACGCCGCCAAGATCGCAGACGCCAAAGGCGTTGAGATAAGACTCTATAACGTTATCTACCGCATAACCGAGGATTTGCATCAATCAATGGTCGGATTGCTCGCCCCGGAGGAAGTCGAGAACTCGCTTGGCCGAGCCACAGTAAGAACCACGTTCAAGATATCCCGACTTGGCACAATCGCAGGCTGCTACGTGAGCACCGGTCTCGCTGTCAAGAATGCCAAAGTGCGATTGATTCGGGACAATATTGTAGTCAAGGACAATCTGAAGATAGAGTCGCTGAAACACTTCAAGGACGATGTTCGCGAAGTCAAGGCGGGCTTCGAATGTGGCATCAAGATAGCCGGATTCGACGACGCTAAAATTGATGATGTGCTTGAGTTCTACGAGATAGTAGAAGTGGCCAGAACACTTCAATAGTGATGCATCTCTCGTCATAAACAAGCAAGTAAGAGTACAAGATTCAAGGCAGGACATCCAAAGCAACGTCAAGATTCGAATATCAGAAGTCTCGGAGCGCTCTGATTCGGGTTTTGGTGATTGAGCCCAGTGGTGTGATGGCAACTCGAAGACAGGAAAAGGTGGCGCGTGTGGTAAAAGAGGCGGTCAGTGACGCCATTGCCCATCATCTTAGTGATCCGCGCATCGAGGGATTTGTCAGCGTCACGAGGGTTGACGTGGCTCCCGACATGCAAAATGCCGACGTATACGTCAGCATTTTCGGCGAGGACGAGGCGGGCCAGAACAAAACGTTTGCGGCAATACAGCACGCAACAAGTCGAATACGGTCTTTCCTGGCCCGTGAATTGCAGAGCAAATCCTGTCCCGCCTTGCATTTTTACAGAGACGAGAACTTCAAAAGAACGCTCGAGACCATGAGGCTGATAGACGAGGCCGCCAAGGAGTACCAGGAGAAAGATTCGGACGACGATACCGAGTGAATGAGTCTGTGTGCTGGCAGCTCGACGCCCCTGAGCCGCCGTTTGTGCACGAACTTGTGTGGCTGTCCAGGCAGGAATCGATATGAAGAACAGCAAAGATTATTCCAAGAAGGTACAGGCGTTGTACCGTGCGTTGAGCCGAAAAGGCCCGAAAGTGCAGAAAGTCAGCGACGAGCAAGTGACCGACGCAATCGTCTATGCCATCGTAAGCAGTGAGCTGAACGAAAAATCCGCCGCTTCTGCTGTCAAAAAGCTCGCCGACCATTTTGTTGACTGGAATGATTTGCGTGTTTCGTGGATCGACGAGATAATTGACGTCCTGCACAAGGATACACAAGCCACAAGAAACCTCGCTTCGACTCTCATACAAGTCTTGAACAGCATATTCAATCAGCATCATAGAGTAAGCCTGGATGCTCTCAAGAATATCGGCAAGCGTCCGGCCAGACAAGCTCTGGAGAAGATTGAAGGCATAAGCCGTTTCGTTGTCGATTATTGCGTGCTCACGTCTCTGAACGGACACGCGATCCCGCTCACTGAAAGCATGCTCGAGTATCTCAGAAACAACGAACTGGTCGACCCGAACGCCGATGAGCAGCAGATCGGGGGATTCTTGGCCAAGCAGATTCCTGCCAAGAACGGTTACAACTTTTATGCTCTCCTGAGGCATGAGAGCGAAAAGTCCAGGAGCACAAGGAAGAAGAAGAAAAGAGCCAAAACCGCAACTAAGAAGAAGACAAAAACAGCAAGCAAGAAGAACACAAGAACAGCCACTAAAACCAAAAAGAAGGTAAAGAAGAAGAAAACAGTCAGGAGAAAGAAAGCTTGAGGCGGGGCATTCGATGCGCTTCAGGTGATGGAAAAAGATGTCAGAACAGATATTGAAACTAGGTATTCCGGCAGGCAGTCTGAAAAACGCAACTGTTGACCTTTTCGCCAAGGCCGGGTTCCACATTCTGGATTCCAAGAGGAGCTACCTGCCTCGTATAGATGACGAGCAAATCCAGCTCACCATGCTCCGGGCGCAGGAGATGAGCAGGTACGTTGAAGACGGGGTTATCGACGCAGGCATAACAGGCTATGACTGGATAATGGAAAATGCGTCGGACGTCGTGGAGATATGCGAACTTGCGTACAGCAAGGCCACAAGCAATCCCGCCAGGTGGGTGTTGGCCGTGCCTAATGAGGCCGAGGTCAGCAAACCCAAGGATCTCGCCGGCGGCATCGTCGCAACCGAACTTGTGAACGTAACGAAGAAGTACTTTACCGACAAAGGAATCGACGTAAGGGTCGAATTCAGCTGGGGCGCCACCGAGGTCAAGGCTCGGCTGGTCAATGCAATAGTCGAGCTTACCGAAACCGGAACGTCACTGCGGGCAAACAATCTGCGAATAATAGACACCATCATAACTTCCACAACTAGGTTCTTTGCCAATCGGCAGGCCTGGCAAGACAAGTTCAAACGCGAGAAGATGGAGAATATTGCCATACTGCTCAACGCGGCAATCGAGGCTCGAAGCAAGGTCGGCTTGAAGATGAACATAAGGAAGGACAGCCTTGATGCGATCCTGAAGATACTGCCGGCTGAAAAGAGCCCGACGGTTTCGGCGCTGGCCGACTCTGACTTTGCGGCGATAGAGGTGATCATCGACGACAAGATCGAACGTTCTCTGGTCCCCACTCTCAAACGCGCAGGCGCCTCAGGCGTAATCACATACCCTCTCAATAAGGTCATTCACTAATTGACTGATGCTGCACAACGTACGGTTCTCTTGCCATGCAAGTCAAATTCGGTATACTTGCACGCAGAAGGCCTCGTGATAGAGCTGACGTCCTGTTGAATCAGTGGGACTATTATTCGTGATAAAGCAGATTGCTATTTTGGGTTCGACCGGATCGATTGGCAGGAACGCACTGGAGGTGATTGATGCGCTTGGGGCCGGATACCAAGTTGTTGCATTGAGCGCTCAGAGCAGCGTTCGACTTCTGGCCGACCAGGCAAGGCGGTATCGACCGGAGTTTATCGCCGTCACAGACGCTGACTATGCAGGGCAACTCGGCGAGCTGGTCGGCGCTCTCGACGTCGAAATCCTCGCCGGACCCGAAGCGCTGGTGAAGATCGCCCAACTCGATCAGGTCGACGTTGTCCTGGCAGCGGTTGTCGGCGCGGCGGGACTGCCGGCGCTGCTTGCCGCCGGCCGCCGGGGCAAGAGACTCGCTATCGCCAACAAAGAGCCGCTTGTTATTGCCGGAGAGCTGCTCAGAGAAGAAACCCAGAAACACGGCGGCGTCATCTTGCCCGTGGACAGCGAGCACTCAGCGGTCTTTCAGGCCATGCAGTCGGGCACGCGCGATGAGGTAAAGCGAATCATCCTGACGGCATCCGGAGGACCTTTCAGGCAGGCTACTGCTGAGGAGCTTCAATATGTAACGGCTGAGCAGGCTCTTGCGCATCCCGTGTGGAATATGGGGCCAAAAATCACCGTTGACTCAGCCACCATGATGAACAAGGCGTTCGAGATTATCGAAGCCCGATGGCTTTTCGACATGCCTCTCGATAAGGTAGAGGTCCTGATCCACCCCGAGTCGATTGTCCACTCGCTTGTGGAATTTGTGGACGGCTCGACCATAGCCCAGCTTGGTGAGCCGGACATGTGTCTTCCAATTCAGTATGCCCTGACATACCCGACGCGTGTTGCGGGAATCGCCAAGGAGCTTCGCCTCGAGGAAATAGGCAAACTGACGTTCGAAAAGCCTGATTTCCGGACGTTTCGCGCTCTGCCATTGGCTTACGAGGTCGCGCAGGCGGGCGGCACAGCCCCGGTGGTTTTCAACGCCGCAAACGAAGCCGCTGTCGAAGAGTTCTTGGCAGGGAGAATCAAGTTTGTTAGTATAGTCGAGTTTATCGAACATTGCCTGGACAAGCACAATGTCAAAACTAAAGTATCCCTCGAAGAGCTGCTTGAGGCGGACGCCTGGGCCAGAAGAGAGGTCACGGAACTGGCACTGCGCGTGTAGGCTCTTGATTTTTGCGCCGATTTTGGAGACGTTTGAATGTCTGAAATAAAGGATTTTGTTAACAAGTATTCCCGGGCTATCGTGCTGGCCATTATTCTCATCATGGTTCTTGTCTTGATCGTCTTGAACCTTGGGGCTTTTGGCAATGTGCTGCTGGTCCTGCTTGGATTTGGGTCAGTGGTCATGATCCACGAGTTCGGGCATTTCATCGCCGCCAAGATAGGCGGCATCAAAGTCGAGGCATTTTCAATCTTCATGCCCCCAATTCTCTTCGGTATACAAAGGACAGAAACAGGCATTCGCTTTCGAATACTGCCGGAGATCCTTCCGAAAGAAGACGATGAGTCGGGCGACGGCATGTTGAGCTTTACCGTCGGCCGCGAAGGGACCCCCAGCGAAACGGAATACCGCATCGGCCTTATTCCGTTCGGCGGTTTTGTAAAGATGCTCGGTCAGGACGACACCGGCCCGGCACAGAATGTCGACGATCCGCGTTCGTTCATGAACAAGCCGCTTCATACGCGAGCGGCCGTGCTGGCGGCGGGAGTCACCTGCAATGTTGTCAGCGCGGTCATTGTTTTCATGGTGGTATTTCTTATCGGCATAAATCTGCCCCCCGCCGTGGTCGGCGAGGTCATACCTGATTCGCCGGCGGCACGTTCCGGTCTCAAGCCGGGCGATGAGCTAATTGCGATTGCAGGCAAAGACGCCGACCTTGATTTCGGCAACATCGCCATCGCGGCTGCGCTGTCCGGCAAAGATGAAAAGGTTTCGATGACGGTCCGACACCCGGACGGATCTGAGGAAGATATTGAGATTGTGGCCGAGCAGATACCAGGCGAGCCTATGAAAAGTTTTGGAATATTAGCGCCCATCAGCCTGGAAGTTGCGAAACTCGCAGAAGAAAGCGACGCCGACTATTTGCTTAAGACGACCGGCCTGCTCGGCGGCGACCGCATCGAATCAGTCGACGGCAAGCCGGTGGCGGCGTATTGGGAGTTAAATGAAATACTCAAGGACACCCTGGCGCCGGAAGTGACGCTCTCGATTGAGCGAATAGCGGACACAAACGAGCCAAGGCCCATTGAGCGACAACTGTCTTTGGTTTGTCATCCCACGCCCAATTATCTTATGAATCCTGATGGCCAGTTGAGTCATATCTACTCCATGGTTCCGCGCGTACGGATAACTGAGGTTCAGGACTTGGATAACTTGAAAGAGGACCCCACAGGTGATGATATCATCGTCGCAGCCGACAAGGATCCCAAACCGCGGCTGCAGAATGGCGATATCATTCTCGCAGTTGGGGACGTTGAGAACCCCACCTACAAAGACGTGCGCAGGGTTACGACCGAGCATAAGGACAACGAATTGCTCGTGAAGGTTCTGCGCGAGGACCCCAACGCCGGTGAGCAGATACTTACGGTTTCGGTCACACCCAAGCAGCCGGAAGGCAGAGACAGAGTCATGATTGGCTTCATACCCGCACTCGACATCGAACATTCGGTCGTTGCCGCAACTATCGCGGCCGAAGGTGGCCCGCCTAAGCTCGATATTCCGGGCGGCGCCACGATAACGGCCGTTGACGGAACACCGGTCGCAAGCTTCTACGACGTGGTTCGGGAAATCGAGCGGTATCCCGGCGAGCGTATCACGATCGATTGGCGGCTCGACGCCGAGCGGGCCGGCAACGTTGCATTGGACGTCGGTGCCGACGGAGATTTCATCACGGTCGAATCTTCTTTTGTCGAGACAATTCCATTCGACAGGCTGGAGAGAACGTTAAAAGCCACCGGTCCTGTCGACGCGGTGTTGATGGGCTACAGAAAGACACTCATGTTTATTGCTCAGACCTACGTGACGCTGAAGCGCCTGATCGGCGGGCTCGTCAGCCCCAAGAACCTCATGGGACCTCTCGGCATTATTTCCATGAGCTACAAGATCGTAGCACACCAGCCCTTTGTCTACTACGTCTATTTCCTCGGCCTCATCAGCGCGGTAATAGCGGTCTTCAATTTCCTGCCTTTGCCGCCCCTTGACGGAGGACTCGTTGTGCTGCTGCTTGTCGAGAAAGTCAGAGGCGCAGCGTTCAGCGAGCATGTGCAAACGATAATAGCCTATACCGGCTGGATACTGATACTGGCACTTTTCCTCTATGTAACATTTAACGATGTTCTCAGGACGTTTTTCGGTCAAGGGCCATAGATCGTGAGTGGCCGATGTGCCGGCCGGCCGGGCGCAGCAGAAAGGACTTGAAGGTGCTGGATTTGCCGCAGAAGATGTCTTCGCAGGAGTACCACGAAGGTGTTTTCAACGCTCTGCTGGAACAGGATCGACAAGTCTATGAGCTTGTAATCAGAGAGTACGAAAGGCTGTGCAACAGTCTGCAGCTTATCGCCGCTGAGAATCAATGCTCCAGAGCGGTTCTGGCGGCCCTCGGCTCAATCTTACAGAACAAGACCACCGAAGGTTTCCCCGGCCAGAGATACCACGGCGGCTGCGAAGTCGTCGATGACGCGGAGAATCTTGCCGTGAGAAGGGCCGAGGAAACGTTCGGCGCCCGATACGCAAACGTCCAGCCGCATTCGGGCACCGGCGCAAATCAAATCGTCCTTACCGCCCTGCTGGAGACAGCGGACAAAGTGCTGAGCCTCGGGCTTGACCAGGGAGGGCATCTCTCGCACGGAGCCAAGGCAACCTTCACCGGCAAATTCTTCGAGATAGAGAATTATTGTCTGGACAAAGAGACTTTCCTGCTGGACTACGACGCCATCCGCGATAAAGCCCTTGCCTTCAGGCCCAGACTGATCATATGCGGGGCCAGCGCCTATTGTCGTGTGATCGACTTTGCCCAGTTTCGGCGTATCGCGGACGAGGTAGGGGCATATCTTATGGCCGACATCTCGCACATAGCGGGACTGGTGATTGCCGGCGCACATCCATCGCCGATAGACCACGCGCATTTTACCACGACGAGCACGTACAAACCCGGAGGCCCTCGAGGCGGGCTGATATTGATGGGCAGAGACTTCGACAAGCCGATAGCGGTCTCAGGCAAGACGAAACCCTTGTCCGAACACATCCAGAAGACAACATTTCCCGGAATGCAGGGCACACCCTATTTGAACAACGTCGCGGCCAAAGCGATCTTCTTCAAGGAGACACTTTCCGATGAGTATCGCAAGAGGCAGTTCAAGATAGTGGAAAACGCCAAGGCGCTTGCAGAGAGTCTGCTTTCTCTGGGGCACGATGTAGTAACCGGCGGCACGGACACTCACATGGTCCTGGTCAATGTCGCGACTCTCCAGGAAGGCCTGACGGGCATCATAGCGCAGCAATGCCTTGAAGCTTGCGGCATAATCGTAAATAAAAACAGGCTGCCGTACGACACCAGAGGCGCCGCTGTCGCCAGCGGGATGAGATTAGGCACACCTATCGTCACCCTCAATGGAATGGGCACAGGCGAGATGGGCACCGTATCGGAATTGATCGACTCGGTACTGCGCCAAGTCAGGGCCACCGGCCCAACAGAATACGAGATGGACAAATCTCACGTCGATGGAATCCGAGATGAGGTGCGTTGCCTGTGCGAAAAGTTTCCGATGCGTTGAAGCCATTCTCGCAGCAATGCGCCGTTTTGAGGATGGGTCGCACGTCTCTGAGTGCGGCGTGGCTGCTCGAATAAGACCAAAGGATGCGGTATCCCGTCCCGATATTCATCAGTAGTATTTGAACCGTCATGCGGCTCTCGCTACAATAGCGTGACTCTACTGAGAAATTGCTATCTGGGAACAGGCATGACCGATGTCACACGTATTCTAAATGCCATCGAGGCCGGAGACAGCCAGGCTGCAGGTGAACTGCTTCCGCTCGTCTACGAAGAGCTGCGTCTTCTTGCTGCCCGCAAAATCTCGAATGAGGCGCCCGGCCAAACGCTCGAAGCCACGGCTCTGGTTCATGAAGCATATATCCGGCTGGTAGGCACTGAAGCCCACAATTGGAACAGCCGCGGGCACTTCTACGCTGCCGCGGCTGAGGCCATGCGGCGAATCCTGATCGACAACGCACGACGCAAAAGAAGTCTAAGACGCGGTGGCGGCCACCAGAGAGTCGAACTTGATGCAGCGCTTCTGCAAGGCGGCAGGTCGGGCGAAATGGACGATCTGATTGCCTTGGACGAGGCACTGCAGAAACTTTCCGAAAATGACCCGGTCAAGGCCGATCTGGTTAAGCTCCGCTATTTTGCCGGTCTGACCTCGAATCAGGCGGCCAGAATCCTGGGTGTTTCACCGGCTACGGCCGAGCGGTATTGGGACTACGCCAGGTCCTGGCTGCGAGTCGAGATTGCGAAAGACGACACGTCAGGCCGCGATTGACAGACATTTTTTCGAATTCTTTCGGTTTTTGCTGAGGGAATCTGCTCCCGTTTTACGCACTTAATATCGTAGCGACGGTCAAAGGAGCTGCTGATGTGTGCCAGACAGCAAAGAAATGAAGAGACAATCTACTACGAAGCTATATCAAAGCCACTGAAGGAGCGGAAAGAATACGTTCGAGCGGCGTGTGGCGATGACGAAGCACTGCTGGCTCGTATTGAGGCCCTCCTCGAAGCCAGGGAAGTAAAGGATGAGTTCCTCAAACCGCCCACTCTCGACGCAGATGTGGATCTCGACGATTCTTCTATCTCAGAAGCCCCTGGAACTGTTATCGACAGGTACAAACTGCTTGAAAAAATAGGCGAAGGCGGAATGGCTGTGGTCTACATGGCCGAGCAGGAAAGGCCAATTCGGCGGAGGGTGGCCCTGAAGATAATCAAGTTGGGGATGGACACCAAATCAGTTATCGCACGCTTC
>Ga0209536_100002287_pt1 | contig 31134 bp, 20 predicted proteins | sample DeeMarSeWOR28_12_FD_187461 | JGI IMG/M metagenome (GOLD analysis project Ga0209536, IMG submission 187461) | Marine sediment microbial communities from White Oak River estuary, North Carolina - WOR-2-8_12 (SPAdes) (version 2) | ecosystem: Environmental > Aquatic > Marine > Intertidal zone >... | reverse complement strand
TATAGGTGATATTGGCACGCCCGAGAGGGACATAAATGCGGCAGGGACCAGGCTCCCCACGTTACCTCCTAATTGTGACAGTCCGTAGGTCAGTCCCAGGTTAAAGATACACATGCCGATGATCGTGAGGCCAATGCCATACATAATCTCGCCCATATTCTCGAGCGAATCTTTGAGGACAACCCTGAGGACCACGAACAGAAACAATACAAGCGGGAGGATTGCGCGTACCCCCAACACAATCTCCAGACCAGGACTGCGTTCATACCAGGCAGGCGCCACGGCTTGAACTGCTCCGGAAGCGTGATTGGCGGCCGCAATAATTTCGGCGGGTGTCACCGTGGATGCAATGTAAAAACCCAGGATAAGCACGCCAATGATGGGGAACAGAGAAGCCAGGGTCACAATCCCGAACCCGGATAATCCTGAATCTCCTTTCCCGGCTGCCGCCGCGATGCCGATACCCAGCGCCAGAACCAATGGCACGGTAACGGGCCCCGTTGTCACCGCGCCGGCATCCCAGGCCAATCCAAGTAGGTGGGTCAGATCCGGATCAGATGCTCCATAGAGCGTCAAGGCAAGCACAGGAACCAGAGACCCATAGATAAACGGTTTGAGACTCCAGCCATACAAGAATCGCAATGTGCCAATAACCGCCGCTAAGCCCACACTGAACCCGATCACCAACACCAGGGCTTCAGACCAATCATTCAGCAGGACATACAGATAGGCTGCACGTTCAACCACGACATTCTGGCCGGCAACTTTCAATGCCCCGATAGCTGGCTCCGCAAAGGTGACACCGATGCCGAGAAGAAGGGTGATGACTAACACCAACGGCAGGGGTGATTTTTCGGGCAAGCGCTTGCCGATGATGGTGCCAAAGGGCATGAGTCCCAGTTTGAGACCTTCCATGAAAAACATCAGTCCAACGATGACGGCAAACAGGCCACTCATGATTACCCAGGAGTCCTGAACCAATTGGCGCAAAATCAAGATCTGGAACAACGCCAAGTATACCGCCAGAGGGATGACCGATTTGACCTGTTCCATGAATCGAACTGAGACATAAGGGCGTAGGAGTTTGAAGATTTCCTCAGGCGTCAGGTAAATCCGGGGCGGTTGATAGGGAATCAGATGCCCCTGCGCATCCCATTCCAAATTTGGATTCAGGGCATTGAAACTGAATTCATCGAATCCATGCCCTCGTGCACGTTGATAATCTCCAAATCGATAGGAATCTGACATAATTTTCTACTTGGATAGAACTAAAGGGTTCCGGCAGTATACCTTTCATATTCTTTCCAGGAAAGAACCAAAGCAATATGGGGACGGTTCCTTATGGTAAGGATGAAAAAATAATAATGAAAAGTCTTTTGGGGGCCACGAAAATCTATGAGAAAGTGAGGAAGGTAGGAATATTTCGCATGAACGGGGCCGCCGATTCAGAAGGAAAGGGCCATCCCCATCATCCCTTTACAAATATTCTCTCGTTCATTGCTCCCTGAGATGGGAGACTACCGCTCCCTCGCCGTACAGCTCCCCTCAGTAAGCTGAGGGGTATCCGACACTGTTCTTATGAACAGACTATTGGAGCCATGTGGGACGGGCCTGAACCTCCTTGTGCAATGCCTCCAGTTGGGCCAATAGGCCGCCGGCCTGTTGATACACATGGGAAGACAGGATAGGACCATGGAGCTTGATCAGTCTGGGAGGGAGAGCATTAGGAAGATGGGCATGAAGATACGCGAGCTCGGAGACGATGAGAGTGGCTAAATCGTAGACATCATTCGGTTGAATGTCGGGACGATCAAGGTTTTGAGTAGCTAAGTTTAACATTTTAACATTGGAGGCACGGGCGATGCTTCCCAACACCATATAGCAATCAACGAGACGGTCATAGCTATTCCATGGGGTGCGGCCTCGTTCTAACGAAGGCAGAGGAGCAGGAGCGGGAGCAGCAGGAAAGTTGCGTAAAAGAAGCGTAGTGTATTCCAATCCTAAGTTGACCTGTTCGGCAACGTCTTTGGGAGAGAACTGGTGCATCAGTAAAAGATTCAGTTGTTTATTGGCCAACCCAATTACAAAAAAGACTTGAGTAGGGGTAGTTTCCGGGTCAGCCAAAGCTTCACTGTTGGTGGAAGAAAGCCCTAGTTGCTGCTTGAGAGACAGGATACGGCGAAGTGAGGTATCAACAACGTTCCAGACATGAAAAGGATGGATGTCGCCAGGACCGTCATTTTCTTGAAGAGGCCAGGATTGTTCGGTGAGCTCGATCATCAATCTGGCCATTTTTTGGTCAAATGTTTTGGCTTGAAAGAACACCTCGTGCGGATTCGCCCCTTCGACTAATAGGCCCACCTCGCGACTTTTGGATTTTCCCATTTCAAAACGGATGTCGTCCAGTTCTTTGCGTACCAGTTGCACACGCGCAAACACATCTGCGGGGGTCATGGATTGAAGTGAGAGCTCATGGCCACTGACAGGTAAAGGGGTTTCGATTGCATCGGCCATCCCGAAACTTCTGTCGGGAACGCTGAGCAAGAGCCATACGATGCACCCGGTCCTTAGGACTTGTAATGTCTGTGCGAAAAAAGTCAACGGTCACCTCCTCTCATGCAAGCCAATATCACATTGATCAAATTTGTCCGGATGCTTCGCGGGACTCGTTCGGTGAGAAAAATACGAAAATAGTTCTTGAGAATGAGCAACCAGGAATCTTTTGGAGGTTATTCAAGCCACCCTGCTTTCTTAAACGGCCTCATCTTACAAAAGCCTGGCTCGCTTTCCTTTCTTTCCAAATTCACATTTCTCCTCACCCGCTCTAATGAATGTCAGACAATTATTGATTTGCCGGGTCTCCCGGAAGTCAGTAAATTTCCAATCTTCATTGCCCCCACTTGTAGGAACAGGCATATTACGCTTGAAAAAATTACTATCCGCCTCTTCATTTGCAAACACAGATTTGTTAACAACAACACGGCAATCATAAACAGGCGAGGGAGGAATGAAATTATTTCACCCCCCACCTATCGTATCACTATTTATCCAAAAGAGACTTTTTATCCAAAAGAGACTTCGAATTTTCAAAGAGCAAAAACCCTAGCGGAGATGGAGGTTTTCTGCAACCCCTCGCAAACGTCAAGGCAGATGAGACGAAAAAGCATCCCCTCCACCCTACCCATTGCTAAAAAGGGAACGGGAACAATGCCATTTCAGCATGCTATTATTAAGAGCGAGTTTCTTGCGAGTTTTCACCCAGCAATAGAGCAGAACATCACTTCCATCTGGATATAAGAGTAATTCGTATCATTAGAAATACGGAACGATCATTTTCCTGTCACCTCCGGAGATCGCTAACCCTGCTTGGCGAAGATGCTGTGTACGATATCCATCCTTCCCTCCGGCATTCCCGACATGTTTAATCGGGAATCCATCTGGGGTTCCTTTCGGATGGATCCCGGCTAACTACCGGAGAGGATAACGGGAGAGAGAAAAAATCCCTGCTACCGACCGGCAGGGATGAAAAAACCATAGAGAGGATGTCCCCCGACAACTGCGGACCTGACAACTGATGTACTGGAAACCTACCGGCACACGAGAGACTGCTCACATGCCGCTTTTGTTATCTCTTCTCATGTGCATCCTACTCCTTCCCTCTCTGTCCTTTGCCGAGTGGAAGGTCAGCGGTGAGAGCAACGTCTATTATACCGACGATGCCGCTCTGTTCTCTGCCACACGCCGTTTGGCCCGTCTCCAGGACCCCACCCAACCGGTTATTGATAGCAAGCTTGCCAATCAAGGGGACGATGTGGTGTTTGAACCCGTGGCCCAAATTGCCAAGTCCTTCTCGTTGATGGGTCGTCAGACCCGAGTTGGTGTCCGTGGACAAGGATTCGTGTTTACGAACAATACCCGCTTCAGTCACGGATCACTTGGCGTGCAGGCTTCCCACAATCTGACTCCTTCTACAAACCTCATCTTTCGTTACTTTTTCGGGCCTGATCTCTTTTTAGGAAAAAATGAGGTGCGGCCCATTGAGGAGTCCGGCGGAGATCCACCACGTTTGAAAAACGAAGAAGTCACCACTCATTATTGGGCCGGAGGGATTGCTCAACAAATCCCTGGTGTGGATGATGCCCGGGTTATCCTCTATGGCCGCTATGGATTGCGGGAATACGATAAACCTTTTACCGAACGGGACACACGCTTTTGGACCATTGGGACGCACGTGGAATGGCCGCTTACGGAGAAGATCGGGATGGCCCTGGGCTACCATTATGAGAGAGGACTGGCTGACGGACGGAAGCAGCCAGAGCTAAAGGATGATATTTCCTACTACAATCATTTCGTGACCGGGGAACTCGAGTTTGAATTTACCGAATCTATTGGGGTGGAAATGGCGCTCCATTATGAATTCAACGGGTGGACGACCGGCATTTCTGAAGATGAACGAAAGGGGCAACATGAAAATGTGATCCAAGGGGACATTGCCGTTCGCTACAGGGTAAACGAGGTTCTTCAAGTGACCGCCGGCTTTCAGGGGTCACATCGAAAAGAGAGTTTTGAGACGGGGTTAAAAAATCTCAACAGCTGGCTAGGCGCCAAATTGGCTTTTTAAAGATAATGATCCGGGAAGGCAGATTCTTTGACATGACAAGGAAAAACAGAATCCACCCACAGATGGGACAAACACATGTTCGTTCAAGCAAAACCCGGATTTGGATTTCTTAACACTAGATCCCCTGCTATACTAGCCCCGTTTTTTTATTTGAATGTTTCTCGATTCATCTGACAAAGTTGTTGTCTCTCCGGCTTTTCAGGGGGTTTCGATTGCTCGCAGAGGGAAGACGGAAATGAAAGGGTTATGCATGCGAAAGGTTGTTCAGCTTTTTCTGATGGTCACGATGGCATGGGGCTTGGCTGAAGCCAGTCAGGCACAGGAGAACACGTATGACTATCCGGACCTGAGCCCCTATGCCGCAACCGTTGTGGGAACCCCGGTCGCCTTGAGGGCTGACCTTCCAAAGAAAATCCCCGTAAAAGATCTTGAACTGAAAGTATTCCCGGATCATCAGGTTCCGAACATCCTCTGGTATGACGAGGACCTGCGATATTCCCTGGTCACACAGAAGGATCCCGCCCCGTTAATCTTTGTCATCGCAGGGACGGGCGCAGGCTATAACTCTGAAAAAATGCAGGTCCTGCAACGGGCTTTTTTTCAAGCCGGTTTCCATGTGCTGTCGTTGTCCTCCCCGACCCATCCGAACTTCATCGTCTCGGCCTCCAGCACGGGAATCCCCGGCCATCTGTTGGAGGACTCACAGGACTTGTACCGTGCCATGCGGTTGGCCTGGATGGAACATCAAAACGATATCCAGGTCACAGAATTTTATCTCACCGGGTACAGTCTGGGCGCGGCCCAGGCGGCCTTTGTGTCAAAGCTGGATGAGGAACAGGGAGATTTCCATTTCAAAAAAGTGCTCATGATCAACCCGCCTGTCAGCCTGTATAACTCGACCTCTATCCTCGATGACATGTTGGCTAAAAATATTCCAGGGGTCGCTGACACCTTTCCAGAATTCTTTGACAGAGTGTTTCATGCCTTTTCGGAAGTGTATCGGAAGGGTGACTTCGTCAATTTTTCAGGGGATTTTTTGTACGCCGCCTACCACGAGCGGCAACCGGCTGATGCCGTGCTGGCGACGCTCATTGGAACATCGTTCCGTCTCTCTTCGGCCAATATGATCTTTACGTCGGACGTCTTCACCAATTCGGGTTATATTAAGCCCAAAAATCTCGTCCTCTCCACGACCGATTCCTTGACCGACTACTACAAAGTGTCTGCTCGTGTGACGTTTCTGGATTATTTCCGTGAGATGTTTTACCCGTTTTTTAAAACCAGATACCCCGGACTCACCGAACAGAGGCTCATCGAAAACCTGAGTCTCGTCGGCATGGAAGATTACCTGACGCATGCTTCTAAAATCGGGTTGTTACATAATGCGGATGATGTCATCCTGGCTGACGGTGAACTGGATTATTTATTGTCGGTATTTGGCCCACGCGCCAAAATCTATCCCCGGGGGGGGCATTGCGGAAATCTTGCGCATCATGCCACGCTGGCCTATATCGTTGATTACTTCCGGAATCCTGTGCCCTCCAACACCCTCCACAATAATCCGGAATCGTTTCCGCTGCTGACAACTCCTGAAAGTCCCGTCGTCCGGGAGAACGCCCTGAGGCAAGAAGCTCCGGTCCCAACTGTCACACAAAGCACCGATTACAAAAACTATCTTGATCTCCGCGATCAACTCGACAGACAAATTCTGGTATTGGAACAGAGAATGCAAGAATCACGAGACTCTCTCGGGGACACCCCGATACTGGCGGCTGCATCTGAGCCCCAGACAGACCCCGCTCTCCTCGTACATAGCGGCAAGATCCCTGATTCTGAAACGGGAATGATTGAACCGGCCAGGCGTCAGGTCGAGGACGTGGTGCGTCCCGGGGAACGTTTTCTGGTCGATGTGTATGATCCCATAGAAGGGTTTAACCGGTCGATGTACAAATTTAATGCGAAATTCGATGAATATGTCTTCCTCCCTGTTGTGGAAGGGTATGAAGCCGTCATGCCGGATTTTTTTGAGGATCGTCTTTCGAACTTTTTTTCCAATATCGCTGACCTCCGTAATCTGTTGAATTCCATTCTCCAACTTAAGGGGGAAACCACGCTCAACACCCTGTCACGGATTTTGATCAATAGCACGTTCGGCCTCGGGGGATTATTTGATCATGCCACTCCGTTAGGGATCAACCAACAGACGGAGGATTTCGGTCAAACGCTCGGGCATTATGGCCTGAACCCCGGCGCCTACGTGGTCCTTCCTATTTTCGGACCATCTTCTGTGCGGGATACCACCGGCCTGCTGGCCGATGCCGCAGCCCGATACTTTTACCTCTACACACCCGTGAATTTTGACGACCACTTCGATCGAAGTTCCGCCGCTACCCTGGTATGGGCCGTGGACACACGGCACCAGTTGAACTTCCGCTACTACCAGACGGGCTCCCCTTTTGAGTACGATCTGGTCCGCTTCCTTTACAAGAAAAATCGGGAATTAGAAATTGCGAAGTAAATGGGCATGAGTGTTCTTACCGGCGCATCACGTTCTCGTCAAGTTGACCAATAATCATGCAACAGTTGAAGACAAAGGTCTTTTCTCGTCCTGGTCGAATATTCTTTCTCGTCTTGCTGTTCGTCTCTGGATGGGGCAGTGAGGGGACCTATGGCACTTCTTCAACCGACGAACGCGTCGATCTCACGGGTGGAGTCATTCCATTGCTCACATATGATTCCGGAGGGGGCGTTACGGGCGGAGGTGATTTATTTTCGGGGGGAAGGCTTTCATCTCGAGGAGAAGTCCGCTATCTGGTTCGAGTGAAAAATCAGACCGGCGATCCCATTGAAGCCGACTCCCTCATCATCGTGGTAGACCGAATTCAAGAAATGGCCCAGCTCCGTGATGTGACCACCAGCCTCGATATTAGAGGAACCGATGGGAATACGGAGGATGGGAAACCGTATTTTCGCGTGCCTGTTCATGGCCAGGCAGAACTACCTCCATATGGTGAAAGTGAATCGTTCCCCATCGAAATCAAAAATCCTGACCTTCTCCGCCTCTATCCTCCCGTCTTACGGGTGAGAGGAATCAGAAAGACCAGCTCTCAGGCCTATCAGGATGCTCTTCAAACTTTGATCCGGAAAGGGGTCCTGACTCCCGAGGAGGGGCAAAAGGCGATGGACCAACCTTACTAAGAAAAAAAGATTCGCAATGTGCGGCCTCGTGAAAAGCCGCTTGACGCAGGAAGGAAGGGGAACAGTGCACAGAATCATTCAAGCCATGAAAATCAGTCTATTCGGTGTGGGATGGTTTTTTACCATGACCCTGGGAGTGGTGTCGGCCTCAAACGGGGGCGAACCGAATGAGCCCGGACCCGTAAGCGGACATCCCCTTTCTCTTGAAGGGATCACTCCTGGGGATGTCCTGGCCCGCGTCCAGCTGCTTCGCGAGACCTTGGAATTGATCCGATTTGAAATGGGAAAACCGAAGGCAAGCCAGTCTGATTCCCTCGCCACCAATGTCTATCCCCATGAAGCCTATTTTCAGGCCCTCACGCTCTTTCTTAAATCTGACCGTCTCGCGCTGGAACTCACGGGAAGCACAGGAATACCAGCGGAGCCAATATCGCTTTCGACTGTTGCCCCCCTTCATATTTGGAAAATGGTAAACGCGGCTTACCATCGTATTCTTACCATCAAAGAGGAATTAGCCCTAAAAGATATTGTGTTGGAACGCTTGAGCGATTCCTCAACAGGTCTGACGGAAACCGGACGCGCCATTGTGGAAACCAATCGCCAACTCAACCTGCTGCTGGAACGACGCTTCTCCCCCAGCGATGTTTCACAACAGGTGCTGCTGGCCGGTCAGTACACGAAACGCTTACTGGCGCGATTCCCCCGATCAACCATCGTGACAGAGACCTCTCCGTTAGAAAGAGGCAAGCAGCCGGCTGATGTGTTTCTGCGCTTGGTTGAGTGCTATGCCGTTCTGGAAAAGATTGCGAACCATTCCAGCGTTCCAGTGCTGCATCTTGATCTGCCTGCCGCACAAAAGGTCGGCAGATCCCGTCAGTTGGAACCAAGCGACGTCTATGATATGGCCACCCTCCTGGTTTCGGATCTGGCCTATCTTCATGCGCAGCTGAAAAACAACACCGCTCCAAAGCCAATTCCCTATCCTGGACGCGCGTTCCCTTCACATGTCTACCAGCAAGCTACCGTGCTTCTTCATCAGCTGGAGGCACTGGAACGATTGGTGACGACTGATCCAAAGTGGCTCACCCGGTAGAGCACAGCCCTCGGTACCGGATGAGCTCTCCCTACTACCAAACAGGCGTTCCTTTCGATTAAGATCTAGTCCAGCTCCTTTATACAAAAAATGGGAAAGAGAAATTAAAAAAATCCCTTCGTATCTGAAGAAAAAAGCCTCGGGGTATTTTCCCAGGAAGGTGCACGTTTTTTCAGCCTTACGGTCATCAAGATAATCTGCTAGTGGGTTCGACACCATAAACCCAATCGTCCATATCTCAAATTGTTTTTAAAATTTCACTCTTTCCTTCAAGAAGGACAAACCAATGCCCAGAATATTTCTTAGGGTTCTTGAACGGATTCCCGCACCTCTATACGAGTGGAGACAACTCCGGCATGCCCTGACCTTCCTCATCCTTTTGGCTCTCACGTTAGGAATTGCTCTCTGTCCGGTCAGGGCTCAAGAAACTCCGTCACCCCTCGTCAAACCAGAAGATGAGGTGGTCTCCCCTATTCTAGTTCAAACTGCCCCGGTTACCCTTGACGGCGAAATTCTGTTTCATGTCAGGGGGGTGTCGGCTTATCCTGCCGACGTGCGTGCCAAAAAAATTTCGGAACGCCTTGAAGCCTTTGCCTTAGACCAAACCCGCTCAATCCAATCCCTGCGACTGGTCGATGAAGTTGGATTCACCACGATTTATGCAGGCAAGCAACCATTAACGGCGGTTGTCAATGCCGATGGTCGTCTTGAGGGCGGGATTGAACGTCAAGTTCTGGCCCAGGTCTATCTCAAACGGATCGGGGAAGCGGTTGAGGGATATCGGGAACAACGTAAACCAATAAACCTATTGCTTGCCCTTATCTATGCGTTGATCGCAACAGGTATTCTCGCATCGGGATGGTGGGGGCTGCGATGGACCTTCAACAAGCTCGATGCGGCAATCGAACGTCGATACAAAACGCGGGTGAAGGATTTTACCGTTTACAAGGTTCTCATTTTTCAGGCCGATCAGATGTGGGTGGGGTTCAGGGGAACGCTACAAGCCTCCCGGTTCCTCCTGACGTTTTTACTAGTTTACGCTTACTTTCACTTTGTCTTTCGTTTGTTCCCCTGGACGGCACATTTGGGGAAGCAATTATTTCATATCATCCTTGATCCCCTGCGAGTGATGGTGAAGGGGTTTATTGGAGCCATTCCCAGCCTGGTTTTTCTGGTAATGTTGGTGATCCTGCTTGGGTACATCCTCAAATTCTCAAAATTAATTTTTTTCAATTTGGCTATAGGGAGAGCGACACTCCAGGGATTTGATCGGGAATGGGCCTGGCCCACCTACAAGATTTTCCGCTTACTGGTGATCGCATTTGGAGTGGTGATGGGGTATCCCTATATTCCGGGATCCAGCTCGGATGCCTTTAAAGGGGTCACCATTTTCATTGGGGTATTATTTTCGCTTGGCTCCTCTTCCGTAATCGGGAATATCATGGCAGGATACACCCTCGTTTACCGTCGGGCGTTCAAGGTGGGCGATCGCGTTAAAATCCATGACCATGTTGGTGATGTTCTGGAGAGACGCATTCTGGTTACTCGTCTTCAAACATTGAAAAATGAAGAAGTCATCATTCCCAATTCGGAAATCCTGAACAGCCATGTGGTCAACTACAGTTCCATGGCCAACGAGCAGGGACTGATTCTTCATATCACTGCCGGCATCGGATACGAAACGCCTTGGCGCCAGGTCGAGGCGATGCTGCTTGAGGCTGCGTCCAGGACACCCGGTTTACTGAAGAAACCACCCCCGTTCGTCCTGCAACTGGCATTGGGAGATTTTTGCGTGACCTATGAACTCAATGTCTACTGTAACCGGCCGAATGACATGACGAAATTGTATACCCTCCTCAGCCAGCATATCCTCGACGTGTTCAATGAGTATGGCGTGCAGATCATGACTCCGGCTTATATGGCGGATACCGAACAACCCAAAATTGTGCCGAAAGACCAATGGTATATCCCACCGGCCAAACCGCCAGAAACCACGCAGGCAGAGCAAGCGGCTGAGCCGGTTCCCAAAACTCCACCATCGGAGAAAGACATTCAGGAATAACCGGACCTCCGCTCAAAACAACCCTGCTGATAAAAAGGGTCGGGAGTCGTTTTTTTTTGCGAGCTTCCCTGGGAAAAGTCTTTGAGCCATAACGTGTCACCTTAGGTTTCGGCATCCATACTTTGGATCTACGATACCGTTGCACCGGAAAGCTTCTCACCTCCGCATGCAATTCAATGCGCAATCGCCCCATAAGGGGTCGCTGTGCCAAAGTCTTACTGTTTATTTCTTTTATTTAAGAGACTCCAACAGCTGGCGAGCTCCGGGATCCTGAGGGGCAAGCGCGATAAGCTTTTCGGCAAACTGCAGGGCCTTCGTTCGATTCCCTTCATCCCGATGAAGAGTCGCCAACATAAATAACAGTTGAAGATCATTCGGATGACTTTGCCGGGTTTTTTCTAACACTCGCAAAGCCTGCTGGTTCTTCCCGGCTGAACTTAAGGCTACGGCATACACATACCCGTGGCGTGGGTTTTCAGGTCCGAACTTTGCCGCCTGCTCAAACATACCAAGTGCATCGTCCTTTTTATCCGACCGAACCAATACCAGGCCCAGAGCATGGAGCACGTTCGCATTCTCCGGCGCCAGGGCTAAGGCCTTTCGAAGAGTCGCCTCCCCTTCCTGATCACGATTCTGCAACCGATAGAGGTCCGCCAAATTCACGAGAGCCGGAAAGAAAGCGGCATTCTGTTTCAAGGCAAGGCGGTAGGCTTCTTCAGCTTCCGGAAACTGCCCTCGATCTACATAGATCAATCCTCGATTTAAATGCGCTTCAGGTCGCTCGGAAATGACCCATTGGGCCTCGAGATATTCCTCAACAGCTGTATTCAGAGCCTTACGGTCAGAGGTGCTCAAAGGATCCACGGGGACCGCTGCCAGCCGGCGACCGGCTTCGGTGCGGACGGCCCGAATCTTGTCGGTCAACAAATGCCGCGCCAAGGCATATCGGCGATTGGGAGCAACCCCCTCCAACCCTCGCAAGGCGCCCAGACGAACCAACGGATCCGCATCGGCCAACCCGACGGTTACCGCCTCCAGGCTGGATGGAACGGGATGTCGCGATAAGAGAGCAAGCGCCGAGGCACGCACGATTCCAGGACTGGTGTGTCCTTTGGCCAGGTTCGCTAAGAAAGCGGCCGCTCCGGGTTCCCCTGTTCTCCCCGCCTCCAAGGCCTCTCCATAATGCAACCCATTTCGCCGGGGATCTCCGTATCGTTTTTTCACTTCCTCCGCCGCCCATTGAGATGTCCGGTTCGTATGGCAATGCGTGCAGCCATTGGGAGTTCCCAGTTTCACCGAAAGATCGGGGCGGGGAATGCGGAGACTATGATCACGCCGTGGATCGATCACCATGTAGGTCTTGGCCGGCATGTGGCATTCGACACACTGAGCCCCGGTTGACTGAGATGGATGAAAATGGTGCCCGGAAGAATCAAAGGTCTCCGAACGGTGGCATCGCGTACAGAGCGCATTGCCCGTTGCCCGCAAGTTCAAGCTATGGGGCTCATGGCAATCATGGCAGGTCACCCCTTTTTGAAACATTTTACTTTGAAGAAAAGACCCATACACATAGACTTCATCCGCAATCTGTCCATCGGCATGGTACAAACGCTCCTCGAGCAGGGCCGGGAGATAATGATCCAGGAATGGCTGTCCCGCCTGAAAATTCTCCGAGATGAGTGTCCGGCGTGAATGACAATGGGCACAAACATCAATTTCTGAAGAAGCCGCCACTCCGTTTTGGCGTGCAGCCGTTTTGGCATCTGGAGAAATCTGCCAGACCTCCTGCGTAAATGCAGGAAATTGCAGAGACAGCCCCTTGGCGGCATAGGCTTCTGATGATGTTTCAGACTTAGGTAGCCTGGCCCACTCGACGTGATGGGACCCCGGCCCATGGCAGGCCTCACAGCCCACATTAAGATCGGTCCAGGTCGTTTGATACGAATCTTGGGAAATGTCGTAATGTTTTAGAAGATTCGTGGAATGGCAGTCTGCGCACATGTAGTTCCAATTCTGGTTGGAACCGGTCCAATGCAACTCGTCGGTGTGGTCGATCGTATCCTCAGGATAAAGGTGAAACCAGCGCTGGCCTCCTTCTTGTTTGGAGCGGGTATCCCAGGCAATGCTGAGAGCCTGGAATCGTCCATTCGGGAATGGGATAAGATATTGTTGCAAAGGTTTGATGCCGAAGGTGTAAGCCACCTCATACTCCTGAGGATGCCCGTCCGGTCCCTCGGTCCGAACCTTGAATTGTTCATCGGCGGTATAGAAATGGGAGACCTGCCCTTTATGAGAAAAAACCGTGTCCCGAAAATTCCCCAACATCGCTTGGGCACTCGCCGGTTGCATGGAGGCGGCATGATGAGATTCCTGCCAGGTTTGATAGACCCCCTTATGACAGCCGGCGCAGACCTCAGCCCCGACATAGAAAAGCGTGTCATGCTTTCTGGCAGATTCGGAAGGCTGCGGGGCTTGGGGAATTGGCTTCGGGGGTTCATCCTCTCCACATCCCCAAAGGAAAGAAAAGAGAACAAGTGCCTTGACCAAAGAGAAAAACCGGATCCTCTTGCTCATACCATCATTCTTGTTCATTTCTGATTATTCTGAGACTGGTTGAGGGTTTTGTCTGAACGTAAAAAAAATCCTTTGATCCTCCCCCATAAGCCGCCTTTGATTTCATCAAGAGCCTGAGCGGTATGCTCCCGGCTTTTCAGTGCCTCCACGCAGGGATTTTGCTTCATCGTCCCTACGGTAGTTCCTGCAATTTGTGGAATCGCAATCACCCATCCCAAGGGATTGGTCAAGCCCAACAGTCCCCACCCTCCACTTTCGGCTATGCGGAATTTATCGCTTGACACGTCCGGATCTTCAACGGGACCCGTGATGCGAACCGTATGCGCAAGGGTGAAGAGGCTGGGATCTTTCGGCCTGGGGGTCAAAATCAAATCCAGTCTCTCATCGGTCAGGTTCAGTTTTCCAACGCCCGCGATGGTGAGACGACTCGTATCAATAAGAATATCCTCGCTTTTCAGAACTCCCTCTTCGATGTCAAAATATCCAACCATACAATTCAGGTCTGTCACCGGCTCTTTTTCCCAGGCCGTGCTTAAGGCCGTGGTGATCAAGTCGGCCGCCCACAGGTCAATATATTTGGTAGCCAGTTGAAGAGGCCCGTCGACCAGACTCAATTCTCCGCTGGCACGCTCCAGGACTTCTTGTAACGTATCTCCCCGGCCCTTCAAAAGCAGCCTGATTGAATTAGACTTTCCCTTCACCAGGTCAGCGCCCCCGAACGTTCTGGCGACCTGAGCATAATCCAGGCCCTGAACGTTCAAATCGACCTCCAACGTGGGAACATATTGCGTTCCGTCAAAAGTGAACTTCCCATCAAAGTCCCCCCCCAAAAGATTTCCTGCCAGAGGTTTCAGCGTGAGATAGCCGTCTTCAAGGGTAATCTGAAACATCCCATGCCCAAGATCCACTTCTCCCTTTCGCACCTGCTTGATCTCGACATCAAGGAAAAGGTCAATCGCCCGGAGTGCCTTAACGGGAAACGTAAAGTCCGGGATGATCCTGGCCCGGATAATTTCAGGTCTGCCTCCCATGCCTAACGTATCCGTCACGGTATCCATCGCCTTGGAACCGATGTCTTTCACCGAACCGACAATGGCACCTAATGTGGATGACTTCTTTTTTGCCGGGGAATCGCCCGGAGTTTGCTTCAAGTTGTCCAGAACCACATCCTCTATCGTGAGTTTTCCCCTCACACTTGGGCGGTCCCGTTTCGTCATCACCGTCATATTTCCCTGCCAGCGGCTTTCGCCCAACACCCCTTCCATCTCGGTCACATGAAATCCCACAGGGGTTCGCGAAAGAACCACTTTGATATCCACGGGACCGACATCGGGAAAACCGGAGGACCTGAGAAAATTCAGGTCTCTGAAATTTTCAGCATTCACGAGCATTCGAAAGGTAAACTCATCCGAAGCCCGAGCCAAAGGAAGAGGCAGGTGGCCCCTCAATTCCATCCTGGTATGTGGAGCTTCAAGAACAACATCCACAGGCCATAAACCCCGGTCTTTGAGAAGCCCTCGGAGGGGACCCGTGAGGGAATGCAGCCGGAAAGGCCTATCCTGAAAGGTCCCATCCGCATGAAAGCGCAAAGGGCCGCCCTCCACACTTTCAACCTTCAGATTGGTCCTCACCTCAACCGGTCGGGAGTCATCAGTTCCCGGGTAAAACTTCATCGGCATTTTTTTGCCTTCTAGGCTCACAGTGGCTTTGTCCCGCAAACTGAATAGCGTATTTCCCGAACTGGAAAATCTGGCATCCAAATTCAGGACGTTCTCTGAAAGATTCACGAACCGCACACCGCGAAAGATATGTTCATATCGTATTTGGACGAATGAAACGTTCCCGGACAAGACAGGGATTGCGCCGGCGGCATCCAATGTCATCCCGCCCTGAACATGTGCGTATGTAGAGTTTCGATCCAAAAGGGCTCCTTGCACGGAATCCACCTTCAGCCTTCCCGATCGAAGACCGGCCGTAAAGACTAGACCGGCGACGGTCATTTCCCCGGTCCGAAGCTGACCGATCGCCATCGTGAAATCAGTATCGATTGCGCGAATCGCCTCAGACGGAATAGCCACATCACCCGGCCTGGAAAGTTCGGTCATGTCTATTTGTTTCGATGTAAAGATTCCCGTGAGATAAGGCCTGCCCTTCTGGAGATTCACTTCCAGAATTCCGGAAAGATCGCTGCTTCCGAACCGGCTACGGAAATCACTCACCGCGTACCGGTCACCCTCCTTGATCACCTGAGCACTGAGAGTATACGGACCAACAGGAGGAAGATCGGGATCAAGGTCCCTGAGCCGACGTCCTTTGAGGGAAACAGCCATTGTCCCGGTCAGGTCAGGGCTGCCGGTATTCAACGCTCCTTTGACTTCCAGAAGAGCCCCGGCCGCTTGAGCCGCAAGGGACAGAGGCCAGGTCGCTCCTGGTGTGGCCAGATTTATCAGAGAGCCTGTGGTCAGTCTCAGGCCAAAAGCCCTTTCCCGATAGGCGCCTTGAGCAACAATTTTGACGGGGCCGCCTTTCGTCACACGAAGGGAACCCATTCGCAAGGCCAGAGGGAGCCTTGCATCAGGCATTGAATCGGAAAACCCGAATGTGGTGTGACGGGTTTGAAGATTCACGGTCAGCGATTTGAGGAACTCCGGCAACATGATACCGCTCCCGTTGGCGGTGAGATCAAAGTCAGTCGAGCCCTTGATGTTCATCGCCGCCCCAAGAGCCCGAAGAGCATAACCATAGTTCAAGGATGTAACCTTCGCTTGAAACGTTAATGGTACCTGAGAAGTCTTGAGGTCAACCGTTACACGTGCATTCCCCGTTCCTCCAAAACTTTTAATCTGAATAGGATCAAGAAGAACCTGACCTTCCCGCATGCCGGCCGTCAGAGACAGCGAGCCAAGCTCCGTCTCGCCGAGTAAGAGCTTTTCGACGATGACATCCAGATCAACATCCATAGGCGTGGACGCAGGAAAAACAGCTTCCGGCTGTTCCAATGAAGTTGCGTGCTTGGATCCGTTGGTATTGGCAAGAGAAGTCAAATCATGAATCTGTAAGGTATGAGCAGTCAATCGACCGGCCATTTTCTGGCCTTCATCTCCATGCTGTATCCTCAATTGTCCGGCGAGATCCGAGGCACCCAACGTTCCCCGGACATGATTCAAGTTGATGCCATCGGTCGTCTTCACGACATTTGCTGCAATCGCAAACGGGGGAGAATCGGGAAGGCCGATCTGCAGAAGACCATTCAGCGCACTCAAGCGATCCCCGTTCACCTGGGCCTGGAGGTCAAACATCTGGTCGGAGTTCGCCCCTCCGACAATTCCTCTGATAGACGCGGATGCGCCCGTTGTAGACAGCACGCCATCGACCGGCCAGGCTTCCTCGGTCAGGTTAAACAGGTCCATCATACGGCCGCCAACAAGCTCAATCCTGACAGGGGTATCGTGATAGGTTCCTTCAAAGGAAAATTTCCTGGTTTGATCGTCAGGAGCCTTGACGACCCCCCGATGAATCAACACGTCAGTCGTTTCCTCCGCAGGGTATGGCCGGTACCTGATTCGAGAGCGTTCGATGACGAGCTCCCCTCTTTCGGAAAAAATGATGAAGACCGAGGGCACGGCCCGGGATAATATTCCGGGCCGGCTGTCTTCCCGGAAAGTCCAGTTGTCGAGACCTCCAGACCCTTCTTCTAAAAGAAGTTCAGCTCCTTCAAGAGCAATCGTATCAACCTCCAAACGACGTCGGAGAAGCGGTCCTAAGGACAATCCAATCTCAAGTCGGTCGGCTCGAAACAGATGTGGGTGAGAAGTCCACGGAGGATTGGAGACAAAAACATTTTCAAGAATTAAGCGTGGTTGTAAGGAAAAGGTCAGGGAAAGAGGTCCTTCCAATGAAACCTTTCTCCCCAAGGCCGCCGAAAAACTCATTTCAAGTGTTTCCCGATACACGTCGGTCTTGATAAACGGGAATAACACATAGGCGAGAGCGGCACATGCTCCAAAAACAAGAACAAGGCCGATCCCAAAATTGCGTGAGCGCTTGGACATATAGCATTCATTCTATAACATGCGGACCCTTGGAGGCATTTCTACCTGGACCGGGTCGAGGTTAGAGAGCGAAACGACTCATCAATCCGGAGTAAAGATGCGGAATTGTCTTCCCCATAAACAACGAATGTGGGCTTCGAGGTCTACAAAAGGGCTGTCGTTGCCAAATTATCGCAGGACAGGAGTGAGAATCCGAGATTTCTCCTCATAACAGCAAGGGGTTTACTGTCTTAGCGACTGGAGGAGCCGAGATCTACCCTTGATCTTGATACCCCGTGATCCTTTCCAGTCTAAAATTAGTGAGCCTGTTGATGAGTAAAATTGTGAACGATAAAGTTCCCACCCTTTTCCGAAAAGAGGCAAAGTTCCATAGCCCAGCTCTTGAAGGGAAACGGATGCTACTTCGGCCCGTCAACGATAGAACCCCACTTTACACGATTGGCGAACAACTGCCATTAGACCCTACTAAGATGCAAACATTTCGTCTAGCAGCCATGGCTCCCGGGATTCGCGATTGTGAACATTTCACTACTCTCATCTTACATGGCCCACGCCTCACCCTGTCGGTCACCAAAGCCAACTCCCTCATAGTGTCATGGGCACCCTGGTTTTGTGGGCGGATTGGCCCGGTTTGCAGGAAAGTGGCTAGTTCAGTCTCAGCCTGGGAATGAGGCTCCCGGTTCCATACCCATCGACCCTCAAGGCTGTTTTGTGCTTTATGCGTTGTTCTCATTGGAGTCCAATTACTGTTTTATTCAGAATCGTGAGCCGGCACTAGTCAATCTTGATTCAGATGAGGACGTTTATTTCTTCGGAAACCAAATTCACGCACGTCAACATTTTCCTTTACCCTCGCCAAAAGCTTCAGGAGTCTAATAATTGGGCACACGCCAAGCCGAAATCCTCGCCTTACATGACTCAGACCCTGTCACAGAGGATAGGCCCGTGTTAAGAGCGCGCGCCGGGCACCGGTGATCCAGAGGGTGGATAGTCCAACGTGCCTTGAAGTTCTGCGATCTTCTCCGGCGGAAAATTCGGAAGGTACAGAGCCTGCTGCTCCCGCCACTCGTTGACCTGTGCTTCCGCCGCCTGCGCCAACTCCTCATCAGGCCTCTTCCCTCTCTCGACGTATAATGCTTGTGAGGGAAGTGCAAACCCCGCACCCGCTTTTTCTATCACGTCCATGATTCGCAGGTTCAGGTCCTCAGCCACCTCAAGGAATTCTCCGTAGTCCGTGACGTTAACATAGGCAAAGATCTTAAGGTTCAGGGAAGAGGAACCAAACTCTTTAAATCGGATTCTGGCGGGATCGGACAGGACTTTGGGATGTGCGTACAGGAGCTTTCGGATTTCGACCAGTATGAACCGAACTTGATCAGGAGTCGTTCCATACCGCAACCGGATTTCCGGGTGATACCAGATCTTTTCCCGCTTGGAAAAATTCTCCAGATGCAGATGGGCGAACTCTACATTCGGCACAGTGATGAGGGTATGGTCGAGAGTGCGAACCGTTGTGGCACGCAGACCGATATTTTCGACGGTGCCTATTTTGTCTCCAAATCGACAGAAGTCGCCCACAACCACCGGTTGAGAGCTGAACAGCGTAATCGCAGAAATCAGGTTTTCAATGGGCTTTTGCAGAGCCAAAGCGACAGCCAACCCGCCGATACCGAGCCCTGCAAGAATGGTGGTCACACTAAACCCGAGATTGTCGAGCCAAAGTAGTGTCGCGATAATCACAAAAACTACTTTTAGGGCTGTTCCCATTGGACGTAAAAACACACCGGCTGTAGTTCTACCCTGCCGTTCGAGCCGCCCGGAATAACGGGGGAGTACAAAATCCACAATCCACATGGCGACCCAGACTAAGGCAATAGTCAACAGGGTTTTCGCCCGGAGAACCGCATGAAACCATAGAGGCGGATTAATATGTTGCACTAAAAGTCCGGCAAACACGACAAAGAGGAAAAAGCGAGCGGGGCCTTTCACCAGACGTGCCAATTGATCCCCAACAGAAGTTCGACGGTGACGCAGGAAAGCATACAGCGGAGCCGTGACAATAAAACCCGCCAAAGATGCCACACCAGTTATGGCTAAGAGGCCCACCCACAACCAGACTTCCAGGCCCAGTACCCTGACATCAAAAAAGGCCTCCGGAAAAAAATACTCCAGATATCCGTATCCGTATTGCTGATAGAGTCTAGGAATTTGGGCGACCGTCGCCGAAGAAAACTTCCAAATCGGTACCCCGTCGTCACGCTGCACACGCTGGAGAAGAATTTCGATTTGTTTTCCCGGGACTTCAATGTGACCGACGAAATCCTGATAGGAGGGTAACCCCTCCTCGCTATGGCCGTTCGGGTCGATACTTAAATCCCCAAAGTTGATCCAGAGTGCGCGATCCAGGATAATTTTCAACTGCCTCGCTAACTGCGGCCCCTGGCTCTCATTCATGCCTCGAGGCAAATATCTCAGATCCAAATACTCCGCTGCCCGTTCATAATCACGCTCCGTTGCCGCGGTCAAAAACCCTTTCGCACTGCTGCGCGGAGTGCCCCGTTCGAACTCATCTACGGGGCCGTGAGGTTTTACCTCTTTCGATTCCTCTTTTGGTGGCTCCGCTTTTTCTTCGGAAGCGGGTGGCGTGTCTTGCTCAACGACTTCTTTGATGGTGGGCTGTGCAAGAGCACTTCCTGCACTGGCCAGCAGAACCCATAACAGACCCACCCCGATGGCCGGCAAAACACCCAGGATGGTCCTACCGAATTTTTCTGACATCTCCTTAAGCATAAATCTTCCCTCCCTTCATCTCATTTGGCGATTCTATTTCCCTAGCTTTCAGGACAGTTACCCGAAACCACACCCGTATAAAAAACAGGAAAAAGTTTTAGGAACCAATCTCCCGCTCTTCAACTTTTCCCACGGGCAATCAGGAGACGAGGTGACGGTTTCGTTGTGGGATTAAATGTTTATGTACCCCGAAGGCAGGCCTGGGACCGTGATGTTCGCTTTGGAATTTTCGAAGACATTTCAGAGGGAAGGGATAGTAAGGCGGAGTAATCATGGTCCTTGAATCATCGGCGCATTCCAAATTTTTACTGCGGGGATTCCGCGGTAATAACTCAGAATATTCAATGTGCCGGTATGAAGAAGAAAATGCCGCCCTGCGATGGCGGGCAGACCAAGCCATCGAGCGACCAGTACTCGTAAAATATGACCATGAGCAAATAGCGTGACATTACCCTTCACCATTTGGATTCTGGCAATGGCACGATCGGCTCGAGCTCCGACTTCCGCAGGGGTTTCTCCACCCGGGCAACCATCGGCAAAAATCATCCAACCTGGTCTTTTTTCGTGAATCTGCTTGGAGATAAGCCCTTCATACTCTCCATAATTCCACTCAACAAGATTGGTGTCCACCTCTGCCATCCCGCCAAAACCTGCCAACATGCACGTTTCACGCGCACGTTGCAGAGGACTGGTGAGAACCAGGTCAAAGGAGTGATTCCCAATCAAGGGCGTAAGGCGCCTGGCTAGATTTCGACCATTTTCGGTAAGCGGCAAATCGGTAGTACCTGTGTGTTGACCGCTCAGGCTCCATTCCGTCTCTCCGTGACGAATAACGTAGACTTCTTGGAGTTTCTCTGACATCAGTGCTCCAAATGAAATTCCCGAGGAAAAACAAAACTCTAACTTTTTGTCCTCACCTACTGTCAACACGCTGTCCCGGACAATGCCGGAGTTGAGGCAAGGCCGAAGAGTCTCACTAAGAAAAAAGGTTAAGGCGCATGGCAGTTGTTAATTCTTTGGAAAATTCATCCCAACACCACGGTCTGTGGATAATTATTTGCCCTCCTCAAATATGGTCAACCATTCCGGATGCGCTGGTTTCGCCCCCCTTTCATTCCTTTTTTTCCTGAAAATTTCCCCCGGTGCATCGGGGGGGCATTTGTAATTCATTATTATTTTATGTGACCATTGTTTTGTTTCCCCCGATTGAAACTACTTAATGAAATTCTCAAGACTGGTCAACAGGCGCTTTATCATAGGTCCACATATAACGGCGCTGCGAAGCTCGGGAAATACACAGAAAAAATGCAAGGCGTTTCGTCCCGAAAACCTGTACCGCAAACCATGCAGATTGGCAGGATGACGAAAGCACGCTTGGGCGAGTCCTTTTGAACCGTCGGGAGAGATGGAAGCATCCAATCCCTGCTTTGCAACAATGCCACAGTGGGAAAAAGGTGGAGGTTCAATCCAGAGGGCTCAGCGGGGAGGAAAAACAACCATGAGTGGAGAGAAGGCACCGAATCCGATAACCCGTGAAAAATTTGATGCCGTGCTGTTTGACCTTGATGGAGTTCTCACGGCAACAGCTCATGTGCACGCCACGTGTTGGAAAAAAATGTTCGACGAATACCTGCAGAATCGGAAATCCCGGACGGGTGAACCCTTTCACCCCTTTGAAATTACCACGGATTATCGCCTCTACGTCGATGGGAAACCGCGATTTGATGGGGTCCGGGATTTTCTCCGGTCCAGGGGAATTAAGCTATCTGAAGGGACTCCAGATGATCCACCACAAACAGAAACCGTGTGCGGGCTGGGAAACCGCAAGAACGAATTGATCAACGCGGTCCTGGAGTCTGATGGTGTTGAAGCCTACGAAGGAAGCCTCGCGCTGATTCGTCAGATCCGCCGGGAAGGGATCGCGGTCGCCGTCGTGACCTCAAGCCAGAATTGCGATGCGGTGCTCAAAGCTGCTGGAATCGCAGATATTTTTAAAGTGAGAGTCGATGGAAACGTCATCCACGACCAACACCTCTCGGGAAAACCGGCTCCGGATGGCTTTCTTGCCGCAGCCAAATCCTTAGGTGTGAATCCGAAGCGCGCAGTGGTGGTAGAAGACGCGATTTCCGGGGTTCAGGCAGGCCGGAATGGAGGATTCGGGCTGGTAATTGGAGTGGCACGAAAAGGAGATTCCGAAGAACTCAGGAAGCATGGCGCCGATATGGTTGTGAAGGATCTTGGAGAATTGGTCTCATGAATTTCCTGGAAAATGGCTTTCTGGTGCTCTTGAGGAATCGGACTACTCCATAAACGATCCTTCCCCGGGCCATCCCGTTTGCATGATGAGTCTCAGCATTGGAGATTGAAAAACCATGATATACCATGAACGCGTCAAGCCTCCCCCCCATATTTATCCTCCCGACGAGTGGAACCTGATAGAGAAAAATTTTCATCCTCCATTCATGGAAATGACCGAAACAATTTTTGCCATAGGAAACGGATATGTCGGCATGCGGGGGTGCGTTGAAGAAGGAGTGCCGGCCGTTCATAACGGCACCTTTGTCAATGGATTCTACGAATCATGGCCGATCGTCTACGGGGAGGAGGCCTATGGTTTTGCCAGAACAGGACAAACCATTGTCAACGTGACAGACAGCAAAAAAATCAAGCTCTACGTCGACGATGAGCCGTTGTATCTCCCCAACGCAAATCTGCTGAACTATGACCGCCGCCTGAACATGAAATCCGCCACACTAGACCGGGCGATTTTGTGGGAGACTCCGTCCGGGAAACAGGTCTTAATCAAATCGAGACGTCTGGTGTCGTTTCCCCACCGGCACCTCGCGGCCATGTCCTACGAAGTCACCCTGTTGAATGCCGAGGCTCCGGTCGTGCTTTCTTCTGAAATGCTCTACCTTCATGATCATCATAAGGGAAACGGCGACCCCCGTCAGGCGAAGGGATTCATCGATCGAGCCTTGCACCCCAGGAAGCAATCCGTTAAAGATCGCCGCATCGTTCTGTGTCATGCCACCAAAAACAGCAATATGACGTTGGCATGCGGCATGGACCATGACCTCGTCACCGACTGTCCCCACACGTTCCAGAGCAAGTGTTACGAGGACTTCGGGGCAGTCGTCTTCTCAATCGAAGCCAAGCCCGGCGTGCCGATCCTCCTGTTGAAGTATATGACCTATCACACGACGCACACCGCCTCTCCCGAAGGGCTGAGCGCCAGAGCGGAGCGGGCTTTGGATCGAGCTCTCGGACAGGGCTTCACTCGCATTCTCGCCGACCAGGAACAATACATGGCCGATTTTTGGCAAAGAAGCGACATTCAAGTCAGCAACCTGGATCCCACGCGGACCAAGCGCTCCAACATCGAAATCCAGCAGGCCATTCGCTTCAACCTGTTTCATATTCTTCAGGCATCAGGCAGGGCCGATACCACCGGTGTGCCGGCCAAGGGCCTGACGGGCCAAGCCTATGAAGGTCAATACTTTTGGGATACGGAAATTTATCTACTCCCGTTTTTAATCTATACCTCTCCCCGCATCGCCAAAAATCTCCTGATGTTCAGGTATCGCATGTTGGACCAGGCCAGGAAACGGGCCCGGGATTTGAACCAGAAAGGCGCGATGTTCCCGTGGAGGACCATCAATGGGGAAGAAGCCTCGGCCTATTATGCCGCGGGGACCGCTCAGTACCACATCAACGCGGACATCATGTACGCCCTCAGAAAATATGTCCACGCCACGGGTGATGAAACATTTTTAAATGAATATGGGGCGGAAATGTTAATCGAAACCGCGCGCTTATGGAGCGATCTTGGGTTTTTCTCCGAGGACAAGAAGGGAAAGTTTTGCATTCATGGCGTGACCGGTCCAGATGAATACAACACCGTCGTCAACAACAATACCTACACAAACCTCATGGCGCGGGAAAATCTTCTGTATGCCGCGTCGACGATCGAGACGCTTCGAGAACAGAAACCCGTGGTGTTCGCCGCCCTCGCCAGCAAGACCGGCGTGGAGATGGAGGAAGTCCAGGAATGGCGAAGGGCGGCGGAAAACATGTACATTCCCTATGACGAGGAACGGGGGATTCACCCGCAGGATGATGCCTTTTTAGAAAAAGAACTCTGGGATCTGAAGAACACGCCCACCGAAAATTTTCCTCTTCTCTTGTTTTACCATCCCTTGGTCATCTATCGATATCAGGTTATCAAACAGGCGGACATTGTCCTGGCCATGTTTCTGTTCGGACAAGCCTTCTCCCCCGAGCAAAAAAAACGCAACTTTGATTATTATGATCCCCTGACCACGGGGGATTCCTCTCTCTCATCCTGCATTCAGAGTATTGTCGCGTCGGAAATAGGGTATCCTGATATGGCTGTGGAATACGCACGGGCTGCCTTGCTGATGGATCTTGCGGATGTAGGCGGGAACGTCAGGGACGGATGCCACATTGCCTCAATGGGGGGAACATGGATGGTGATGGTCTATGGCATGGCCGGGATGCGCGACTTCGACGGGACCCTGACGTTCAAGCCCCGTCGTTTACCGGATCAGCAGCCCAAGATACGCTTTCCCTTGACCTATCGTGGACAAATTCTCGATGTCGAAATGGGGCCTGAAGGCGCCAGGTATTCTTTGCGGGAGGGCGACGGATTGATGATCCGGCACGAAGACGAAGAGATTCATCTTTCATCCGAAGCTCCTATTGCCATTCGACCCATCGTGACCTGGCAACCGTCCTGAATTAGGAGGGGATCATGCGAATGCTCGTGCTGAATAGCGGAAGTTCATCCGTGAAATTTCGGGTACTCGATTTTGACCATGAGACGTCCATTTACGCGGTCGGATGCGGCCGGACACGCCTCAGGGGAGTCGTAAAAGGTATCGGCAGCACGGCGACTTTTGAACTTGAGGTCAAGGGAAAATCACGCACGGAAACCACCCGGGTGATTTACGATCACCAGCAGGCTGTTCGCTGGCTGTTTGAGCAACTCGAAGAACTCAACAGTACCGATAAGAGTCCCGCCTCCCTTGCCGGAGTGGAAGCCGTGGGCCACCGGGTGGTGCATGGAGGAGAGCGATTTTCCCAGCCTGTCCTGATCACTGATTCGGTGATGGGCGAAATTAATGCACTCAGCGAATTAGCCCCTTTGCACAACCCTGCGTGCCTCGAAGGGATTCGGGGAGCCAGAGCCATCCTGGGTCCGGAGGTTCCAATGGTGGCGGTGTTCGACACGGCCTTCCATCAAACCATGCCCACTCATGCAAAAGTGTATGCCCTTCCCTATGAGTTGACCAATCGGCATCACATTCGTCGATACGGATTCCACGGCATTGCGCATGCCTCTCTGGCTGGAAGTTATTTTCATAAAACAGGAAAGCCTACAGAAAATTCCCGACTGATCACCTTGCAACTCGGCAATGGATGTTCAATATCTGCAATTCACAATGGCCAATCCGTGGAGACCTCTATGGGCTTCACCCCGTTAGAGGGGCTGGTGATGGGAACCAGATGCGGTGATCTCGACCCTTCCATCGTGAGTTACCTCTGCCAAAAAGAAAAAGTGGAACCATCAGAAGTGGACCGCTGGTTAAATGAACAATCCGGCCTTCTGGGACTTTCCGGAAGGACGAACGATATGAGGGAATTACTGCAAGCGGCCGACCGTGAACAGCATGAACCATCGCAATTGGCCATTGAGGTGTTTTGCTATCGTGTCAAAAAATATCTTGGCGCCTATCTTGCCGTTCTGGGCGGAGCGGACGCCATCGTATTCGGAGGAGGAATCGGCGAGGCGGCTCCCGCTATTCGGCGCAGGATTTGCGAGGGAATGGAATGGTGCGGATTACGATTGGACCCCGCCCGCAATAGCGCAGCCATCGGACTTCAACCGGGAGATGTCACCCCGATCAGTCAGGATGAACAACCCTTAGAAGTGTATGTCGGAGCTGCGGATGAGGAAGCCTGGATTGCCCGGGAGACGGCATGCTGCCTCAGAGCAACTCCGTAGCTCCTGACCGTTCTCCCTGAGCATGGCGCGCCACATTCATAATTATCGCAGTGGGTTTTTAGGCTTTTTGATGCAATTGTAAGGAGGTCAGCATGGCAAATCCCTTATCCAAAAAAGAACTGGACTTGATCGATGCTTATTGGCGGGCCGCAAATTATCTGTCAGTCGGACAAATTTATCTGTATGATAACCCCTTATTGAAAAAAAAATTGACCAAAGAACATATCAAGCCGCGGCTCTTGGGCCACTGGGGAACCACGCCGGGATTGAATTTTCTTTACGCCCACCTGAACCGGGCCATCACCAAGCACGACCTGAGTATGATTTATATCACCGGCCCGGGACATGGCGGACCCGGCCTGGTCGCCAACGCGTATCTGGAGGGAACCTACAGTGAAGTCTACCCGAACATCTCACAGGATGAGGACGGGTTGAAACGGCTCTTCAAACAGTTTTCGTTTCCCGGTGGTATTCCAAGCCACGTGGCGCCGGAAACTCCCGGCTCGATCCATGAAGGCGGGGAACTCGGATATGCCGTCTCTCACGCGTATGGAGCAGCATTCGATAACCCCGACCTGATCGTGGCTTGCGTAGTGGGGGACGGTGAAGCAGAAACCGGCCCGATGGCCACAAGCTGGCACTCCAATAAATTTCTCAACCCGGTCACCGACGGCGTCGTGTTACCCATCCTCCATTTGAACGGTTATAAGATCGCGAACCCCTGCGTCCTCGCCAGGATCAGCCACGAAGAGGTGGAGCATCTGTTCCGGGGATACGGCTATACGCCGTACTTCGTCGAAGGGCATGAGCCCGCGAAAATACATCAGGTGATGGCCGACACCCTCGAAACGGTAGTGAAGGAGATTCAACGCATTAAGGGGGACGCACGTAAAAACGGATTCAAGAAACGTCCCCTCTGGCCCATGATTGTGTTCAGGACTCCCAAGGGATGGACCTGTCCAAAAGAAATCGACGGGAAGCGGACGGAAGATTATTGGCGTTCGCATCAGGTGCCGATGGGGGAAATGCACGAAAACCCCGCACACGTGCGCCTGCTCGAAAAATGGATGAACAGTTATAAGCCTGAGGATTTATTCGACAAGGAAGGCCGCTTGAAACCCGAATTGGCCGAACTGCCACCCAAAGGGGAGCGCCGCATGAGTGCCAATCCCCATGCCAACGGGGGCCTACTGCTGAAAGATTTGCGGATGCCCGACTTCCGGGACTATACCATCACAGTCACCTCACCCGGAGGCATCAGGGCCGAGTCTACACGCGTCATGGGGAAGTTCTTACGTGACGTCATGAAGCGCAAAATGGAAAGCAAAAACTTTCGTCTGTTCAGCCCGGACGAGAACAATTCCAACCGATGGCAGGACGCGCTGGAAGTCACCAACCGGACGTGGGCCGCAACAACTTTGCCCTACGACGACCATTTGGCTCCGGATGGCCGCGTGATGGAAATGCTCAGCGAACATCAATGTCAGGGATGGCTTGAAGGGTATCTGCTGACGGGGCGACATGGTTTTTTTTCCTGCTACGAAGCGTTCATCCATATTATCGATTCCATGTTCAACCAGCATGCGAAGTGGCTGAAGGTGTGCAACCATATTCCCTGGCGCCGGTCCATCGCCTCCCTCAACTATCTGCTGTCCTCTCATGTGTGGCGACAGGATCACAACGGCTTCAGTCACCAGGATCCCGGCTTCATCGATCACGTCGTCAATAAAAAGGCAGAAGTGGTTCGCGTCTATCTCCCTCCGGACGCCAACAGCCTTCTGTATGTGACCGACCAATGTTTGCGCAGTCGCAATTTGATTAATGTCATCGTGGCCGGCAAGCAAATGGCTCCCCAGTGGCTGACCATGGATCAGGCCATCAAGCATTGCACGGCCGGCATCGGCATCTGGGACTGGGCCAGCAACGATAAAGGCGGAGAGCCTGACGTGGTGATGGCGTGCTGTGGTGATGTCCCCACGCTTGAAACGCTTGCGGCGGTCGAACTCTTCCGCCAGCACCTTCCGGAATTAAAAATCCGGGTGGTGAATATCGTAGATCTCATGACGCTCCAACCGCAAAGCGAGCATCCCCATGGTCTCAGTGACAAGGATTTCGACGTCCTGTTCACTATTGATAAGCCGATCATCTTCGCGTTCCATGGCTATCCATGGCTTATTCACCGGCTGACCTACCGGCGGACGAATCACAAGAACCTGCATGTCCGCGGTTATAAGGAGGAAGGCACAACCACGACACCGTTCGACATGTGCGTGCTGAATGATATTGATCGTTTTCACCTGGTGGGTGACGTGATCGACCGCGTGCCTCAATTGGGATCCCGGGCAGCCTATGCCAAACAAGCCATCCGGGACAAACTCATCGAGCACAAACAATATATCTACAAACATGGAGAGGACATGCCGGAGATCACCAGCTGGCAATGGGGTCAGGGCGTGACCACCGGGCGAAGAAAAAGCTCCACGGAAGCCGACAACATCTAAAGGAAGGTGAATCATCAAGAGGAGACGGATGGCTGTATGAATCGTAAAAGCTCTTTTCAGAACGTTTTGCGCGCGTGCACAACTAAAGGAGGGTAACAGACATGCCTAAAAAAAAGAACGATCAGCCTGAATCGAAACTCAAACGAAAAAAATACGAGAGGGAACTGCGTGGGCTTCAGGCCGAGCTTTGCCACCTTCAGGCCTGGGTGAAAGCCAAAGGCCTGCGGATCATGGTGGTCTTTGAAGGTCGCGACGGGGCCGGAAAGGGAGGCACGATTCGCGCGATCACCGAGCGTGTGAGCCCACGCATATTTCGCCTCGTGGCGCTCCCTGCCCCGTCCGACCGGGAAAAAAGCCAGATGTACATTCAGCGCTACATGCAGCATTTTCCGGCAGCCGGAGAAATTGTTATCTGGGACCGCAGTTGGTACAACCGGGCCGGGGTCGAACATGTCATGGGCTTCTGCACCAAGGAACAGTACGAAGGCTTTCTCGAACATGCCCCGAATGTCGAATGGTATATGACAAAGTCCGGGATCATTTTGATCAAGTACTGGCTCGAAGTCGGCCACGAGGAACAGAGGCGCCGTTTCGAGGCCCGGGTGGAGGATCCGGTGCGCCAGTGGAAGCTCAGCCCCATGGATCTGCCGTCACTTGAGAAATGGTACGAATACTCGCGCGCACGAGACCGAATGCTGGAGGCCACGGATTCACAACATGCCCCCTGGTACATCGTGCGGTCGGACAATAAGAAGCGGGCACGCCTCAACTGCATCAGCCATCTGCTCAGCCTGGTTCCCTACAAAAAGTTGAAGCGAGACAAAGTGAAACTGCCCGATCGATCGAAGAAATACGAGTATGACGACCAGGCGACACTGAAGGGGAAAACGTTTATCCCGGAGAAATACTGAAAGACGTCTTGAATGAGGGACATGATGCCGGACAACCAATCTGACCAACTCTCCATCAACACCATCCGCACCTTGTCCATGGACGCGGTCCAGGCGGCGAACTCAGGACTTTCCGGCACTCCAATGGCACTGGCGCCGGTAGCGCGCCGTTTAGGGAAACGCTTTCTGCAGTTCGACCACGACGAATACGAACGATGGGGGACTGGACGTGATCCTCATCGCTACCGACAGTGGAGTATCTCTGTGCGTGGAGGCATACGAGCAAATCAAAAAACAAAGACGTGAAAGACGCTAACACAAAAACGGTCTACCCATGAAAGGCCAACCTGAAAAGCTTTGAGCTGGGGCAGTCTTTCCGGACTACGCGTCTCCCTGCCGGGGTTCGGGCTGAGGGTCGGCTGAGCCCCCCGGCGGATAGTCCAGGGACCCCCGCAATTCGCTAATCTTTTCTGGCGGGAATTTGGGAATGTACAAAGCGCGCTGGGCACGCCATTCCTGAACACGATTTTCAGTCTTGCGGATCTGAGTTTCCTCCAGCGGTTCCTTGTCTATTTTGTACTCAATCTGCGCGGGGATGGCCAACTCGGTTCCAGCAGCCTTAATGACATCCATAATCCGCAGGTTGACATCCTCAGCGATCTCGAGATACTCGCCATAGTCGATCGTGTCGATGTAGGCGAACACATCAAGATCAAGCGAACATTCCCCGAATTGGACAAACCGGATCCTGGCCGGATCCTGATGAACTTTTGGATGGGCATACAAAAGCTTCCGAATCTCGACCAGGATGTATCGGACCTGATCCGGCGTCGTTTCATAGCGCAGCCTGATCCGTGGACGATAACAGATCTTCCCGCGCGCCGAATAATTTTCCAATCTCGCTTTTGCAAAATCGGAATTGGACACGGACACAATCGTATGATCCAACGTCCGAACCCTGGTCGACCGCATCCCGATTTCTTCCACGGTTCCTATCGTGTCACCGAACCGACAGAATTCGCCGACCCGCACCGGCCGATCGGCAAATAAGGTAAGCCCTGCGATAAAATTCTCGATCGTCGGCTGAGCAGCCAGGGCCAGAGCCAGACCGCCGACGCCGAGACCGGCAAGCAACGGCAAGACCGGCAGGCCTAGTGTTTGCGCGCCATACAGCGTAAACACCCCGGCAATGACCAATGAAAGAATTTTAGTGGTCAACCGGGCCACCGCTTCATCTAAACTCCGTTCCTTGATCTTCGGGGAGGCAACAATGATCTCCGCTGTGATATTGCCGACCAGAATGATACCCCATGCTGCGGTAAGAT
>Ga0209536_100002286_pt1 | contig 31146 bp, 20 predicted proteins | sample DeeMarSeWOR28_12_FD_187461 | JGI IMG/M metagenome (GOLD analysis project Ga0209536, IMG submission 187461) | Marine sediment microbial communities from White Oak River estuary, North Carolina - WOR-2-8_12 (SPAdes) (version 2) | ecosystem: Environmental > Aquatic > Marine > Intertidal zone >... | reverse complement strand
CCTATCAATTCCACTCCCAAGTCCTGGCAAAGCCATCCAACAACCCACATCCTTGCCGTTCTGACGGTATATGTTCCGGTCTATGCCTTTGCAATGTGGACTCACCTTAGTGACAGGACAATCACGCTAAGGGAGCTCTTTCTATACCCATTGATCCTCGGTGGCGGCACCGTTGTACTAATTCTGGCAATTCACCGATACGTGTTGGGAGAATCGCTCTCAACACTGCAGCTCAAACCAGGAAGGTGGTACACCGATGTCATCGCAGGGGTGCTTCTATGTATCGTTGCCCTGGGGATCAAGATGCTGCAAGGTGTCGTCCAAAGCTCCATTATCGCTACAAGAGGCGAGCCCCCTGCGGAAGAGATTGTGACCCTGATCAGAGGTATTGCAGGCAACCCTGTGCTTATCACTCTGTGGCTTGGGCCCGTTGTTTGGATTGGGGTTGCAGCATTCGAGGAGTTAATTCGGATTTTCGCGTTGAACCGCCTATGGAGAGTGTGGCCCCGGCAATTCGCGAAATGGATCGTTCTGGTCGTGACCGCAGTCCTTTTTGGGTTGGCACACATTTACCAAGGTCCCCTCAGTATGTTCTTTATCACGATTCAAGGACTGCTCTATGGATGGTATTACCTTAGATTCGGGCGCGTATGGCCACTCATTATTGCGCACGCGCTTTATGATTCACTCCAGGTTATTCAAGTTGTGATGGCCTTCCGGGGTGGATGAGTGGCTACCTAATGGCTGCCTAACCACTCGCTAGAGCGGACCCCGCGCGAGGCGCGAAAATCAAGTAAGGTAGTCTTGCGGGGCCGCTCAGCTCGATGCTGTTACATGATTTGTTTTAAGCTATACCGGATTCGATGAGATATATATTCGCCACTGATTACGAAGAAATGGGGATTTCAAAACAGTATGAACGAATCTTTCTTCTGGGCAGCACACACCCGGAAAACGCAATCTAAACGCAACCAACTCATAGAATCCTCTAAAATCAGGCAAAAACTTAAGATTTACAATGGTTGAGCATACCGCTGGAAGGATAACTTGATATATCTCGGGAAAAATAACAGGATCAGACACTTGATTTTTTTATGAGGGTTAAGCCATAAGTTTTTAATGTCTATATCCATGGCACAAGTGGCATAAATTTGATATTATTATTTCACTGTGGGAAACCCAGGTACAGACTTTGGCTTTGAATCCCCAAGATAGCTTGTGGGGGAATACCGATTGTGAAGTTAAATGGCAAATATTTCGGAGCACATTTGATGAACACGAAACAGCAGAATCCATTCAGTAGAAGACAGTTTCTAAAGACTACTGCCGCATTTGGTGCTACAGCATTACTCTCTTATAATCAGTTAGCTGCTGAACCAGATATACCGGAGAAACCGAACATTGTGTTAATTATGGCGGATGATGTAGGCTGTGAACCGATAGGGGCTTATGGCGGGCAGCGATGGAAGACGCCGAATATCGATGCGCTGGCTAAACATGGGATGCGATTTGACTACTGCTTCAGCATGCCTGTGTGCCATCCCACTCGGATTTGCCTGATGACAGGCAAATATCCTTTTCGGTTCAATTCGGATTGGGGTACATTTCCCAAAACGGAGGAACAGAATACCGTTGCGCATGTGCTCAAGCGCGCAGGCTACGCGACAGCGATTGCCGGGAAATGGCAGTTGGCGCTACTGAAAAAAGATCCCGAGCAACCGTCGCGTCTGGGTTTTGACGAATGGAGTATGTTCGGTTGGCACGAGGGCGCGCGGTATCATGAGCCGATGATTTACGAGAATGGCCGTGTGCGTACGGACACTGATGGAAAGTACGGGCCGGAGTTGTACGTGGATTTTCTGGAAAAATTTATAGAGCGAAGCAGCAGGGCCGAAAAACCTTTCTTTGCATACTACTCAATGGCCTTAGCGCATGATGTGACTGATGATATCCCCACGCAGGTGCCTTATGTGCCGGGCAAGGGTCGCTGGATGAATTACGGCGAAATGATCGAGAGTATGGATGCGATGGTAGGGCGGCTTGTAACCAGGCTCGACCAACTTGGTCTGCGTAAAAACACAATCATTCTATTCACCGGCGACAATGGAACAGCTCGGCGCTCCAAACTACGGCATTTACAAGGACGCCAGTACGAGTATGAGGATGTCTATTCGATACGTAATGGCAAGCATGTTCCCGGTGGCAAGGGTACCCTTTTGGATATTGGTACCAACGTGCCTCTTATTGCAAACTGGCCGGGGCGTATTGCAGCTGGTAGTATCGGGAGCGAATTGGTTGATTTCAGTGATTGGTTGCCGACTTTAGCGGAAATCGGTGGGGCGAAAGTAGATCACAAAATTGATGGTGTGAGTTTTGCATCGGCCTTACTTGGCTTAGACCAAAGCGTTTCGCGAAAATTTGCCTTTTCTGAAAGTGGAAGTGATAAAGCGTGGGTGCGCACCAAACGTTACAAATTATATAATACTGGTCAATTCTATGATGTTAGGAATGATGCTATGGAAAAAGAGCCACTAAAAGATGTGTCTGGGCCTGCAGCCAACGCGTACGAAGTATTAAAAGCTGCATTTTCCAAGCTTAACTACCCTAAAAATGCGACTATATGAATGTTGTTGAAATAAATTCTATCACTATTAATTTTATGTCTCGGAAGCGATTTGGCGGCGGGAACAATCTGGTCCGGTCTGATTGACGACGAGCACATTTTCAACTGTGCTGTTAATCCATAATTAAAAGAAGATTCAAATAAAAGGGCCGTGAGCATTCGTTTGTAGGCCTTTTTTAATGCTCTTAATAAGAATTGACAGCTACCCGCTGGGGGAAAATTATTGACATCTAGATAAGGTTTTGGTATTATAGGACTTGGCATAGGCAGGAGAATTTTACGTAGTATCAGCAGATGTGCGTTTTACGAGTTGATGTGTTAACAGTAAGAAGTTCTTGCGTGTGGCCGGGGTATTTCATTAGCATTTTATTTCGATGAGTGGGATTTGATTATGTGCAGGAAACTTTGTTTTTTTACTTCTTTTATTTTTATGCTGGTATTAGTTCTAACGAATACCGGTAAGGCGGATCTTATAGGCTGGTGGACTTTCGATGAAGGTTCAGGAGAGACTACATTCGATTTGTCCGAATATGGAAATGACGGTATTCTCCGGGGCAATCCGCAATGGGTAGATGGAATCTACGGCGGCGCGATCGATTTGGACGGCAACGATGATTATATCGAAATTGACAGTATAGCCGACGACCTGACGGATAACAATTTTTCAGTCAGTGCGTGGATCAAAACCACGGCGGGTGAAGGCAATGTGATTGGTTCAAACGACAGCGGCACTGGGCACCAGTTCATTTTCGGCGTTGCCGGTAACGGCACTTTGTTAGTGGAAGCTACCAGCACTATTAACAGTTACCCACCCGTTATCAACGACGGACAGTGGCATTTCATAGCGTACGTCAGGGACGGGGCCACGGCTTACGCATACACCGATGGAGAGCTTGTCGGCACGGAAACACCTGATGGAAATCCAGCAGGGCAGGTACGATGGTCGATTGGAATGGAATGGGATGACACTCCGAGCGATGAATTCGAAGGCCAGGTGGACGATGTCCATTTCTTCAACCATCCATTGACACATGATGAGATTATCCGTGTTATGGAAGGCAAAGGCTTTACGTTGGCTTCCCGTCCGGAGCCGGCTGATGGTGCTTTTGTTTATGATACCTCGGTTAGTTTGTCCTGGAATCCGGGAGGCTTTGCGGCTTCGCATGATATCTATTTCGGCGAGAATCTTGACGATGTTAATGACGGCATCGGCAACACATTCCGGGGCAACCAGGTTGATGCATTGTTTGCCGTGGGCGTCTCCGGTGGCCCATATCCCGAAGGTCTTGTCCCCGGCACGACTTACTACTGGCGAATCGATGAAGTCAACGAGGCTGAGCCGAATAGCCCGTGGAAGGGTGATGTCTGGAGCTTCACCATACCACCTAAGACCGCATATGCTCCGGATCCGGCCGATGGAGCCGAATTTGTCGAACTTGATTTGCGGCTTAGCTGGGCTGTGGGTTTCAACGCAAAATTACACTATATAGTCTTCGGCGACGATTTCGACGAGGTGAGCAATACCAACGAAGGTATGCTTAACAGTACTACGAGTTACAATCCCGGCCCACTCAAGATGGCCAAGACTTATTACTGGCGTGTTGATGAGTTCGACGGCACAGGTACACATAAAGGCCGGGTTTGGAGCTTTACTACTATAGGAGCCGTCAGTGGTCCCAATCCAGCTGACGGTGCAGTAGATGTCAAGCCATCGGTGATTCTTACCTGGGATGCAGGTTCGGTTGCCACCTCGCACGAAGTTTACTTCGGCGCCGATGCAGATGCTGTGAAAATCGCCTCAACAGACTCGCCCGAATATAAAGGCACCAAAGTCCTCGGTGACGAGAGCTATGATCCCAACAAACTTATGTTGAATACAACTTACTTCTGGCGAATCGTTGAAATCAACAGTGTCGATCCCGATAGCCCATGGCCGGGAAAAATCTGGAGCTTCACAACCGGCAATTTCTTTGTAATCGATGATTTCGAATCCTACAACTCCGAAGATAACCAAATATGGATCTCATGGCATGATGGGATAGGTTTCGGAGGACCCGGTGTCGAGCCTTACTTTGAAGGTAACCATACCGGAGCAATAGTCGGCGATGAAGACACTTTTTCCTATACCGAGGAGACTATAGTCCACGGCGGCAAACAGTCTATGCCGTATTTCTACGATAACAATAAACCGGGCTACTTGAACTATTCCGAAGCAGAGCTGATACTGGATTATCCGCGTGACTGGACTGCACAAGGTGTGGACGAACTGGCAATCTGGTTCATGGGCGATTCAAACAATGATCCCGAGCCGATATATGTAGCTGTATCCAACGGCACAGGTGAACCTGCAATAGTAGTCTATGATCATCCGGCAGCAACACAAATCAGGGTCTGGATAGAGTGGGTTATTCCACTACAGGAACTTGCCGATCAGGGCATTGATCTAACTGATGTCGATAGGATTGCGATTGGAATTGGCATTCGGGGCAACACGACAACTCCCGGTGGTGCTGGCAAGGTGTATATTGACGACATTCGTTTGTATCAGCCAGGAAATGTTACTGAATAATTAAGCAGTTTTTTGCTGTCATAACAGCAGCTTTTGAATTAATGGACAAAAAAATAATAGGTGTTATGGTATGTGGTAAAAGTATTTCATAATCATTTTATTCTTGTTAAAGGAGGATTATTATGTGTAGAAGATTGTTCTTGTTAATTTCTTTTATTTTGGTGCTGATTGTGACAGGCAACACCTCAGCTAATCTGGTTGGCCACTGGGAGTTCGACGATGGTGTCGGCAGCACGGCCCAGGACTCAAGTGGTAATGGGAATCACGGCGTCCTAAACGGCGATCCACAGTGGATCAACGGGTATTTAGGCGGCGCGATTGATCTTGACGGTAACGGCGATTACGTAGAGCTGCCGATCAGCTCGCTCCTCGGATCGCTCACAAACTCCACCTTTGCAACATGGGTGAACTTTTCCAACCAGGGCGGTTCATGGCAGCGTATTTTCGACTTCGGCATCGACACAACGTACAACATGTTCCTCACGCCCCGTATGGGCACAGCTGGAGCAATGCGTTTCGCCATTACAATTTCGGGAAGCGCCAACGAGGACATGACGACCGCCTCAGCGACTCTGGCCAGCGGATGGCATCACGTTGCTGTGACGCTGGACGCAAAGAATAACGTTCACTCACTTTATCTCGATGGCGAGCGTGTAGCCCAGAACACCAATACCAGATACACGCCGAGTAGTCTCGGTGTTACCACTCAAAACTGGCTTGGTAGGTCACAGTATTCTGCAGACGGATACTTCGACGGCAGTCTGGATGATTTCCGCATATACAACAGAGTCCTCTCAGCAGGACACGTATTGGACTTGTATAATGGTAATCCCCCGACATTTACACAGGCTTTCGATCCGAATCCGAAAGACGGGACTATACATCCGGATACCTGGGTAAACCTTTCCTGGAAGCCGGGAGATTTCGCAACCTCTCACGATATTTACCTTGGCGATAATTTCGATGATGTAAATGACGCTACACACGACAGCGAAACCTTCCGGGGCAATCAGGGCATGGATGCAATGTATTATATTGCCGGTTTTCCCGGACAGGCATACGAGGAAGGCCTTATTAACGGCACGACCTATTACTGGAGAATCGATGAGATAAATGATTCGCATCCGGAAAGCCCCTGGAAAGGTCGCGTCTGGAGTTTCACCGTACCACCCAAGACCGCCTATGCTCCAGTGCCGGCTGACGGAGCGGAATCTGTCGACCTTGATGTCACACTTAGCTGGACACCGGGTTATGGTGCAAAATTGCACTTTATAGTCTTCGGCGATGATTTCGATGATGTTAACGATGCCGCCATGGGTGTTCCTACCGGCCCGCCAAGTTATAGGCCCGGCCAGCTTGGGTTGGCTAAGACTTACTACTGGCGTATCGATGAGACCGATGGCTTCGAAACACACAAAGGCGAAGTCTGGAGCTTTACTACCGAAGGCGCCGTTAGCGGGCCGAATCCGGCTGATGGTGCCGTGGATGTGAAACCGTCCGTGACACTTAAATGGATTGCCGGAGCAGTTGCCGAATCACATGAGGTATATTTCGGTACTGATGCGGATGCCGTCAAGAATGCTACGACAGTCTCACCTGAGTACAAGGGACCAAAGGCCCTCGGCGATGAAAGCTACGATCCAGGCAAGCTTACAATGAATACGACGTACTATTGGAGGATCGATGAGGTCAACAGCACCAGTACTGATAGCCCCTGGGCCGGCAATGTCTGGAGCTTTTCTACGGGTGATTTCTTCGTCATTGACGACTTCGAGGACTACAATGCCGACGACAACCAAATATGGTTCGCGTGGCATGATGGGCTTGGCGCCGGCTCACCCGGAACGCCCGGTTACTTACCCGGTAATGGGACCGGCTCGGCAGTTGGCGACGAAACCTCACCTTCTTACACCGAGGAGACTATCGTCCATGGTGGCAATCAATCCATGCCGATTGCATACGACAACAACAAGCAGGGGTTCGGTAACTATTCCGAAGTAGAGTATATGTTGTCGGATCAGCGAGACTGGACTGAGCAAGGTGTTGCCGAATTATCGCTATGGTTCAGAGGTTACCCGGTTTCCGTCGGCAGCTTTACTGAGGGGCCATCCGGTACGTATACGATGACCGCAACAGGAACGGATATCTGGAACCAGGCCGATGAATTTCACTTTGCCTGCAAGATACTCACCGGTCCCGGCTCGATTATCGCAAGAGTCGAGAGTGTAGAGCAAACCGATCCATGGGCCAAGGCCGGCGTGATGATTCGCGAGACGCTGGATGCCGGCTCGAAGTTCGCCGCGGTTTATATAACGCCCACTAATGACGACGGCTCGGCGACATACGGATGCAGGTTCCAGGCCCGAACAGAAACAGATGAGGCCGCCACGAGTGATAGCAGCGAGGCGACAGATGAGCAGATAGCAATCGTCGCTCCATATTGGGTGAAACTGGAGCGAGATGTTTCAAGCAATTTCAGAGGCTACTACTCAAGCAACGGCTCTACCTGGATACCGATGTCATGGAATCCACAGATGATTACGATGAGTTCGAATGTTTATGCAGGTCTGGCATTGACGGCTCATAACGCCTACGCAACCTGTGAAGCTAAACTCTCTAACGTCACAATTACGGGTAATGTCGGTGGGCAGTGGACGAATCAGGATATAGGCATCGAGAGCAATGACGCTGAGCCGCTTTACGTCGCGGTTTACGGCACTGCGGGTAATTCTGCGGTGGTTATCCACAATGGCGCAAACGCGGCACAGATTGACACATGGACAGAGTGGGTGATTCCGCTAACGACGTTAGCAGATCAGGGTATAATCCTGACCAATGTTGACAAGATAGCAATCGGTCTTGGTACCAAAGGCAATATGACGATCCCCGGCGGTGTGGGCAAAATGTTTATTGATGACATCCGTTTGTATCAGCAGAGAGAGGCTGTTGGTGAAAACATTTCCCCATAGCAAAAAAAAACGACGGCACCAATTAAAGATTCTCGGGGCCTATGCCTTTCAGTCAGGTATAGGCCCCGGTTTTATATAGAAACAGCTAGATAGTGTGTGTTTCATCGCACAATACAAGCTTATGTTATCGGATGTATCGCTGCAAATTAACTGCCCGCCTCGACGGCGCCAAAACGCGAGAGAAAATCCTTGACAATCCCGGGCCTGACTGATATAATAATATACTGAGATCGCGGAACTTTATGCTGTCATGGGAACGCTGGTCGAAGTCTTTCGGTCCCGATTCCCGGCAAACATTCGGTATGGGGGGCATTGTTGTTATGAGGCTTTCGAAAGGAAATCTCACTGGAAATCAGACGCTGGCTCTTGGTCTTTTCTTTGCTCTGCCGCTTTTAGTAGTAATCGGCAAATGGTCTGTACTGCCCACTTGCAGCTTGTTTGAGCGGGTGTTTTCATTGGCCAATATACCAGAGAAGATGAACTCTCGTGTAGCGTACATTCTTTTTGTCCCGTTCGGTGCTACCTTGGTAGTCTTTTTCCGGCTTGTGCTTGGTATCAGGCTGTTGGGCCCATTCCGGTCAATCCTTATTGCCATTGCCTTTCAGATAACAGGGATCCTGCCCGGCCTGGTCTTTCTGGCATTGGTAGTAGGCGTCGTAGTTTTCATACGCCCACAGACCAAGGCTATTCGTCTGCCGTACTTTGCACGTGTCTCGGTAATTCTCAGCGCGGTGGCCTCGATCATGATTCTCGTTCTTCTTTCCGGCGCATGGCTGGACATAGAGTCTCTTTGCCGGCTGGCCTATTTCCCGATTATCGCATTGTGTCTGACGGGCGAAGGTTTTGCCCGGACGCTTTCAAAAGAGGGCCTGAAATCGGCTGTATGGCGCGGGGCGGCGACTATCCTTGTAGCCATAATTATTACGTTTTTCTCCCAGATCGACGGCCTGCGCAGCATGTTCCTATATTACCCCGAATTACTGATCTGTCAAATCGGGTGCATCGTAGTGATCGCCGAATTTTTTGACCTGCGCCTGTTGTCCTTCCTGAATCCGCCAAAATCAAAAGTCCGTTCCAATCGGGGTACTCAAGGTATCGGATTAGCTCCGGCTTAAAATAGTCCAATAACCGTTTCTTAAAATGTGCCGGTCAATAGGAAATACTTAACTGCCCGGAGACAAATGACGATACTGGGATGTCGAACTCATTTGGATTTCGCGTGAAAATCCGGCCGGTGAGTGGTTACTGGAATCGGTGTGAGGCCTTTATATGAAAGTCGCAGTCGTCCGGAATCGCAACAAAGAAGGCGTTGTTAACATGTTGGGCCAGCCTAGTCCCGAAACTTATGGCAGACGATCTGTGCAAAGGATTATAGACGCTCTGTGGGCTAACGGTCATACTGTAGCCTACTTCGAAGGGGACAAACAATTAATAGCAAATTTAGAAGAATTTATGTCGCCTGATCCTTACGCGGAACGCCCGGGCGGTATGGTATTCAATATGTCCTACGGCATTCAGGGCGAGAGCCGGTACAGTCACGTGCCCGGAATGCTGGAAATGGCCGGGGTTCCTTATACAGGCTCCGGGCCATTGGGGCATGCTTTGGCGCTTGACAAGGTCACCGCAAAAAGCCTGATGAGAGACGCCGGTGTTCCAACGCCCAGGTTCCGAGTCATGAGCCGCTGCGATAGTCACGTGGATGGTCTGAACTTCCCTTTGATTGTCAAGCCGCGGCACGAATCCACAAGTTACGGCCTGCGCTGTGTGAGAAGCCGAAAAGAGCTGGAGGAAGCAGCGCAGGCGATCTTTACAGAGTATCAGCAGGAAGCGCTCGTGGAAGAATACATTGATGGCCGTGAAATATGTATAGGGTTGCTCGGCAACGATAATGTCGAGTTTCTGCCGCTGGTCGAGTTGGATTTCGACGGCAGACAGATACATACATTAACCTGGGAGGACAAATATCACAAGAGTGAAGACGAGCCGACGAAAATATGTCCAGCACAGATCAGCGAAAACCTGGCCAGTCGACTGTGTGAGTTGTCTCTAACAATGTTCCGCCTTTGTCAATGCAAGGATTATGCCCGGGTTGATATCCGAATAGATCAATCCGGTGAGCCTTTTGTACTTGAGATCAACTCAATGGCATCCCTTGGTGCCGGCGGGGCTTTTGTTCTGGCTGCAAGGGCAGCCGGCTATAATTTTGAATCACTCACTTCCAGAATGCTCGATATTACTCACGAACGCTATTTTGGGGAACCTCTGCCGCCGAGTACCTGTTCAGGCGACTGGAATATCGAAGACTTGCTAAAGGAAGGATTGGCCGCCTACGTACTTTAACGGCCGACAGGGCGTGCAGCTTGTACCCTAAGCACTTGTTTCACATCCGGGTTCTACACATTATGAGTGCGAGTCTGTTGTAAGATTAGCGTTTTAGTTCCCTTATTTTTATGTTGCGGAACCAGATTGGTGCCCCGGCGTGTTTTCCTTGCAGGCCGATTTTTCCTTTTTTCGGGTGTTCGGCGAGCGGCTTGTTCAGCCAGGGTGGTATTTCCGAGCCATCGGGATTTTTCTTTGCACTCGTCCACAGGCTCATATCCATCGAGGCGATCCGTTCGCCATTGAGTGCTACGTCGATTTGCTGGTCCACGCACTTTATAGTGAAACGGTTCCACTGCCCGGGCTTTTTGACCATGCTCTTTGTTGGAGCCAGATGACCGAAGATTGCTCCGCACTGCCACGTCTTTGGGGATTTGGCCCACTGCTCGGCGAAGTCGTCGGCGATTTGTATCTCGACCGAATTCGGAATCCAGTTTTTCATGTCGGTGCAGTAAACCACGACACCGCTGTTTGTACCGGGCGCCGTTTTGAATTCGAGATCCAGCACAAAATTTTCATAATCCTTTTTTGTCCAGATGGCTTGGTCTTCACTTGCGGTTAACACACCATCCTCGGTTGTCCATACGCCTTCGGTAAATATAGCATTCGATAAATCCTCTTCAAACAAGTCTGACCATTTTCTTGTATTCGGGTGAATCCTTTTGCGTTGTTCGGCAGAAATATCTTCGGGAACTTCGATAGTCGGCTCGCCCGTAAGGAATCCCAATGATGCGAGAAACTTGTCCACGGCCACGAGAGTTCGTTCGGTCCATGGTGAGCGATTGAAAAATCCGTGCCCCTGTCCTTCGGCGAGAAATTCGTCCGCCCGGACGCCGAGGGCTTCGGCCTTTTTCCAGTATTCGTCACCGAATATTTTCAGCCGGTCGTTTGTGCCGAACAGAATGATCGCCGGGGGGGAATTCTCATCCAGATATCGTGTTGGAGAAATCTTTTTGGCGAGTTGTTCGTCGCCGTTAAGGCGTTTTAGCATTTGCTCGTTCTCAAAGCTCAGCACCGGATTGAACAGCACCATTGCCTGTGGAATCGTCGAGATCGATAAATCATCGCCGTCGGCCTCGACGCTCTTTGGGATCATTGTGCAGGCCGCCAAGTGTCCGCCCGCTGAACCGCCCGAAGCGATTAATTTTTTCGGATCGATACCGAGTTTTTCTGCATTCTTGCGCATCCAGCGTATGGCACTACGTGCATCCTCGACGCATTTGTCGGGTGTCACGCCGTCCCGGCTTTTTACGCGATAATCGGCGCGGGCGGCAACTATTCCCCGGCCTGCGAGATATTCGGCCTGAGGCAGGAATTGCTCGATCCTGCCTCCGGTCCAGCCGCCTCCGAAAAAGAAAATAATGCCGGGGCGGGAATCGCCTGCTTCCCAGCCGGCCGGGTAATGGATATGAATCTTCAGCTCTCTGTCGCCGACGGTTTTGTATGTAAAGGTCTTTACGTCCGGCGTCATTTTAGCAGCGAATGCAGTGCCGCACAGCAGGATGATCATAAGGGTTTTAACGAGTGGATTTGTGATTTCACTTTTCATGCTTTTCTCCTTGGTTAATTCTTAACAGTCATACGTTTATCGAAATAAATATAATATCAAAATCTATTTCAGATTGCATATAGAGAAGTAATTAAAAACCAAGAGAATAGTTGCTTTTTCGAAACAAAATTGGTAGCGTTATATTGTGCTTTGATTTTATCGCCGGTTTGAAATTGCAAATTTACGGAGAACGATTATGAAGTCTCTTACACGCCGTACGTTTTTGAAAAGTTCGCTGATAGGCGGCACAATCGCAGCGCTCACGCCTTATTCCCGTGTGCTCGGCGCTAATGACGATGTTCGAGTGGCCGTAGTGGGTTTTCGCAGCCAGGGCAGCAATCATATCAAGTGGTTCGGCAAGATCCCCGGTGTACGGGTAGTAGCTCTTTGCGACGTGGACAGGAATTTTATCGACCGCGAGGTAGCCAAATTCAAGCAGCGCAATGAAAAGGTGGACACTTACATAGATGTTCGAAAGCTGCTGGAAGACAAAAATATAGATGCGATAATTACCGCCACGCCGAACCACTGGCATTCGCTTGTTACCATCTGGGCGTGCCAGGCCGGTAAGGACGTTTACGTTGAAAAACCTGTCTCGCACAATATATGGGAAGGGCGCAAGATGGTCGAAGCGGCACGAAAATATAACCGGATCGTACAGACCGGCACGCAACGCCGTTCCGATGAAGGTCTTGCCGAAGCGTTCGAATATATCAGGCAGGGCAATCTCGGCAAGATACTCCGCGCCCGCTGCTACTACTTCAGCCCGCGCGGGCCTATCGGCAAAGTCAACGGCCCTCAGCCGGTTCCGGAGGGCATCGATTATAACCTCTGGACCGGCCCGGCATCACTTGAACCTTTGATGCGAAAGAACCTGCATTACGATTGGCACTGGCAATGGCCTTTCGGCAACGGCGATCTCGGCAATAACGGTATACATTTTATCGACGTTTGCCGCTGGGCGCTGGGATATGACTCGCTGGCCCCGCGGGCGATAAGTTTCGGCGGCGAGTTCCTCTGGGACGACGACAGGCAGACGCCAAATACACAGGTGTCTTACTTCGATTACGAGCCGGCGCCGATTATTTTCGAGATGCGAAACCTGCCGCGAAAGAAAGGCGATTCTGCCATGGATCTGACCTACCGCCGAACTCGTGCCGATACGGTAATCGAGTGCGAGGGCGGCTATTTCGCGGACAGTTGGGCGTACGATAACGACGATAAGAAAATCAAACAGTTCGTAGTCAGCGGCGGCGGCGATCACCACGAGAACTTCATCAAGGCAGTGCGCAGCCGGAAGGTCAGCGACCTTAACGCCGACATCCTCGAAGGCTATCTTTCGACCGCTTTGTGTCACATGGGTAATATTTCCTATCGTGTAGGGCGAACAACCTCGCCCGATGAAATCACACAATCGACCGGCTCGAGGAAGGAACTGCTGGATGCGTTCGAACGCTGTCGTGAGCACCTTGCGCTAAACGAGGTGGACCTGGGAAAAACACCGATGACAATCGGGCCGTGGCTGACGATGGATTCCGGCACGGAAAGATTCGTCGGTGATTTCAGCGACCGGGCGAACATGTATCTGTCGCGCAATTACCGCGCGCCGTTCACCGTCCCGGCGGAAGTTTGACCTCCAGGAGGGAGGTTGGGCAGGTTGTTAATAGTCTTTAAAGCCTTTCATCCACGCTGGCCAGTCTTCGGGTTGCACGCCGCCGGCAGTAGTCCAGGGATTTGTTGTGTCGAACATGCGATGCCACTTGAATGTCCACAATTCCTTAAGCCCGACCTTCCTGATTGTACTGCAATCTATAAAAAGACTATTTACGTACCCGCTGTGCCTGTTGATGCAGATGAGCTGCATTTCGCTTGAGGTGGAAGGTAAGTCCTCGATTTGGGCGGGGCTGTCGGTGTCACTGGGGTAAACGTCGAGATAGGCACAATCAAGAAATAATGGTATCTTGTCGGCGTTTTTAACGTCACGTATTCTCCAGTACCTGCTGTCGGTACCCGCGGATGGCTCGCGGTAGCAAATCCACTCGTTTTGCCCATAGCTGCCGCAGTCCTCTGACTGTTTTTGTTTGAGACCGGTCCAGCCGCTTTTGTCCCATGACCAGGCGCCGAATGCATATCTTACTCCCTCGAAATGCTCTTTCGTTGCCGATGGGCAAAGAGTCAGGCTTCCCTTGGCTTTGTAATATTCCCAAAGGACTACCGGCCAGTCATTAGCCGCATCACCGGCCACACTACCTCCCGTATTGAATTTGCCGTCATTGTCTTCGGTGTACATATACCAAATCAAACCCCACTGTTTCAGGTTTGACATGCAGGCGACAGCCTGGCCCTGTTTCCTGACCCGCTGCAGTGCCGGCATCAATATCGACATCAACAATGCGATGATGGCAATTACCACCAGCAACTCGATCAATGTGAATCCTCGTCGTCTGTGCATTTCAGTACTCCTGTAATTTGTATTTGGAGTAACAAATCCGAAATTTATCATACGACCTCTGCGATGGAAAATCAAGGGAAATGTCAAGATTTTTTGAGTATGTGCCCCAAAATATGAAGCGGTAAACGCCAGATTCATCTAATCATTTAATTGGTGAAAACGGATTCATTTTTACTGGGCTTGCAGGTTGAGACTCGTACCCACTGCTTCATTACAGAATCATACTTTTTTATGATTTTGGCTGTATTTCCGGCTACTACGCTGTAGGCAGGAACATCATCGATGATTGTAGAGCCTGCGCCTATGACTGAATTGTCTCCTATTTTTACGCCGGGCAGTATTACTGAATTGGCACCGATCCAGACATTTTTTCCGATGACCACGGGCTCAGTTTCAACACCTTGTCTGAGGAAATTCTTCGAGATATCTTCGTAATGATGGGATTGCCCGCTGATAAAACATTTTTGGCTGCATGCCGAGCCTTCACCGATCAATACCGGCCCCATTACGATACTGCCGATTCCTATACTTGCGCCGTCTTTTAGAATAACATCACCATGCCATGTGCATATTGCACACAGACCTTCGATAAGAGTGTTTCTTCCAATCGATAATCTGTGCCGCTCATGGTGTTGTGCTCGGGGTATTACATCGAGCCTTGCCCACAGACTGATTGAAGATGGGAATTCTCTCTCGATGTAAGCAAGCCTTGTAAGGACCTGAATTATACCTACATAGACGCTCTTGAGTAAATCCCTGGTGAATCCCAGGATCGATTTGACTAAGGTAGAAATGCTTGCAGCGTGATTATTTATGGTATATGTTATATTCTGTGCGCTTTTCATTCTACTCTTCCAAAACACGTAGTTAGCGCCCCCTCTGTCTCCGTTCAGCAAACTATCAGCCCCTCCCTGGAAAATTACTCGGCGAGAACTACAATTAAGTGCCGTTATCTACACAAAACGTAACGTTATTTAATAATACGGGCATATAAATATAATGTTCGAATGCGTTTAATACGCGTTAAAAGCACTTTAGCATGCTTTATTCCGATTAGGCGGCATAATTTAAATTTCTCAATAATGATAAATAAGCTTGTTTTGCCGGCTTTAAAAAATGTCGAAAATAATGTATTATGTTTGATTGTCGTTGACTCAATAAATGGATGTCGAGCCAATGGAAGAGAATGCTACACAGCCTGAAAATGAGTTGAATTCACAGCAGAACCACCAGTTAAAGTCAACTCTGCTGGCCGGTCCGGAAGGTTGTCTTTTAGTGGTCGGAATCGCGTTGACATTGGTATACTCTTTCTGGCTTGGAATTAAGCTGTTGCTTTCTCCGGACGAATCCCAGCTTCTAATCGGAATAACCGCTATAGAACTGACGTTTGGCCGGGGTTTAGCCATGACTTTTGGATACACTGAGGGCTTGGGACACAGCACAGTCATTCCAATCTGCATTATCATTGAGACGATTTATGTGCTAATTTTATATCCCTTGTTTGTTTTTAGCTGGCGGCGTCTATTGGTCATCAACTGGCTTAAAAAAACGTTTGAGCGTACGCGAAGGGCGGCGGAAACCCACAAGGACAAGGTCCAGAAGTATGGTGTCATCGGGCTGTTTGTTTTTGTCTGGTTTCCTTTCTGGATGACCGGCCCGGTTGTCGGCTCTGTGATAGGATTTCTGTTGGGTCTGAGGCTCTGGCTCAATATGGCCGTTGTGCTGGCGGGAACGTATGCGGCAATTTTCGGCTGGGCTTTTGTTCTGCGACAGTTCCATAAACAGGTTGCATCATACAGTTCTTACGCTGCCATGGTCATTATTGCCCTGTTAATGTTCATTTTTATCGTGGGACATCTTTTATACAGAGCCTTCCACGAAGGCAAAAAACAGGATTTAGGATGACCTTGAATTTGCCGCCGCAATTGATGAAGTATTAACATGCTTTGTTGCTTATGAAATTGCTTCCCGGATGTACTTTTTCCGCTTTGGGAGGCTTTGGAAGAGACATGGAAGATGGGCAGAAAATCCAAACGGGACGAATTACTGCAAGCACCTGAAAAAGAAAACAGCGGGAATATCTCATTCCCGCCGTTATGCACAAAAGTCGAGGATTGAATCATTCGAAGATCGCCTGTTGGTGGACTCCCCTAAAGGCGGCTACAGTTTTATCAATCCTTTGGCATAAATTCAGTTATTTTGATTAACTACAACGTTTCTCCATTAGCCCATTTATCTTATTCCAGCCCTGTGTTACGGTTGTGGTACAATTAAGACCACGTCAGAGCCCTGGATAAAAAGACCATCGCTTGTTTGGCCCGTGAGGATTACTTCGCCGCTTGTCCATGAACCGGCGGCTTCAGTTTCCACCTGTATCACCTTGTCGATCAGGCCGTCTCCGTTCACATCCTCATCGTGGGCCATAAGCTTGCCTTTTCCTCGGACAGCTACGCTTGCTCCACCCAGTTCCACGCTCTCAGGAAGCACCGTAGTAGCATCAAAGTCCGGGCTTGAAAGAATCGCAACTGGAATAACACCTTTGGATCCCAGGTTAACAGGATTCGTGTCACTATCGGGCATGATGTCGATCTGGACATCCATCAGGACTAAGGTAGATTTTGTTATAACACCGTCGTAACCCTCGTTAGTAAACTCATTATCCGGATCCAAAATATAACCGCCGAACCAGAAACGTAAACTGCCAACGTCTTCAAAAGGATTGCCGTCGGGAGAAGGCTCCAGTGTAGTTGCATATTCACCAACGATGTCAACTGCAAGCATGAAGACGTAGTCATCCACACCGTCCCCGGAAGCGGAGTAGAGAATCCGGTTGGTATAGTCGTCTGCCCTCCACACAGCCCAGTACTGGTCAAGCAGTCCAGTACCGTTGTCATCCCAGGGATTATCCTCGATAAAACCTGTCCAGCCAGCGGGCGTAGCCAAAATCTCCCATGCTTCTGCGCCCCCATTGACACGGAAACGCTCATTAAAAGCCAGACGGCCGTTCGGGAATCCAGCTCCCCAGAGTTGTACTTCACAAATTCCAAAATCGTTCCCGGAGTTATCTGTCGGTCCTGTGCTTAACCAATTATCGTATGTATCCGTTTGAAACCAACCGTTAGTACCCGTAGTAGTCTGATATTCGGACTGGTTCGGTTGAGTCAAATCGGTTGTTTGTACATCAGCTTTCCAATCGGTGTGATGTCGCCGGGGCGCATCCTGATTGTACAACCGTGTGTCATTGGTTGGCGTGTGATTCCATAAATCTTCTTCTGAGAATTGGATGATGTGCCATTCTGCTTGTGTGTAGCTGCTAAGAATGCAGATTAATCCTACAACTGTACAAAGTGTTGATAAACGTTTCATCTATGTTTCTCCTCCAAAATAATTCTGTTACATTTTCTTCTTCGCTGCGGACCATCCACAGCTAACAACGGGTATTCTCCCTAAACCTCTTAGAAAGTGTAAATCCGTTTGAATACTATAGATTCTTTTTTGTCTATGTACCTCCTTTCTTCTTTCGGTCTGCTTTTTTATTACAAAATATTGCTCATTTAACAGGTCTTGCCACATGAGCGCACCGATACAATGCTAATGTGGTTGTTCCTGTGCCAGCGATTAACAATCGCTAAATTGCTAATTTGTGGGGGAAACTCGTTACGCAGAGATACTTCCTCGCCAATCCTCCTTGACATTATATTCTAAGTAAAATTGTACCCAATTTAGACAAGTCTGTCAATAAGAAAGTCTCGTAAAGAGAATTAATTTACAGATCAAACCGCTCTCTAATTAAAGGCTTGGATGTCACTGGTTTTACAGGCTAATTAAAGAATGATCGGTTTGGTCTATTAGCTCAGCCTTGTTTCAGTCATTATCCGGTATCATGATTGTATAATATGCGGCATCTGTCCTATGGCAGTTTGTTAATCACTGTTCCAAAGCAATTCGGTGCTGAGCTGTTCTTTGGATAATCTGCTGTCGTGATTCGAATGACAGGTACATCGCCCGCATTACAAAGCGATACTTTTGCCCGACCTTGTACTGTGGCACAAACCACTGAAAATCCCAGGCCGGATTCCCATTGCCTCCTCCTGATGGAGACTGGCTTAATCTGATGTTATCTTCTGGCCGGAACATCAAAACGAGGGCCATCCCGTGACTTACACCATAATACCACGGTTCGGTGTATCGATAATTCGATTTATTGAAAACGAGTGTCAGCGGAAAGTTTGGGTCGTGGGTAAAATTGCGATTGTCATTGATAGCCAAATGTGTCGGCAATGTTCCATGTGCAGGTGTTACGCCGCGAATCCATCGGGGCTCTGCATTGCTATCATCGGCAGGACGGCCTAAAAAGTGGATGTCCAGCGATTCGGGCTTGTCTATGTAGCTGGCGAAGAACAAGCCTATATAATCGTTCTTAAATGTGCGGGCGCGGGGTATACATTCCAGCGTCATTTCAATCGTGCCGTCTTCGAGCAGTTTATACCGCAGCCAGCTTTCGAGCTGCCAGTGGGGAGTCGGCGGTTGGTAGAGTTCGGCCGTATATTCATCAATCCGCGTTATCTCCATTGGCGCCCGCCGGGGCTCGAATAGAATGTCTCTGGGTTGATTTGTACCATCGTGAATATGTTCGAAATTAAGCCCGGCATAAAATGGAACGAAAAGGTTCTCTTTTCGCGCCTGGTGAGCAAGTGAAGCAATGCCGCTGTAACCACCGCGATGTCCCGGCAATACTTCATCATCGACCGGTTCATTATTAACTATCACGGCCCTGACATCCCCACGCTCTAAAACGATGTAGGGTTTGTCTGGGCCGGTGATGAAATTGGATAATACGATTAAAATAGCGACCCTGAGCATATATGGCTCCTTATGCAAAGTTGTGCCAATGGTGTATTTACAAATCTGTGTTAGCCGGATGAAATTATAGGTTTAACTAATGATCAAAACAAGGTTTATATCGCAGACTTTTGGATTTGGGGCATGTATTTCTTATATTTTATTGGGGAGACGACTGAAGAATCTTCGAGATGCTGCTTGACATGATTAAATTACGGTTTAACAAAAAGCTTTTTAAGCAGGGAGACGTACCATGAGCACTATAAAAGGATTTTGGCAACATGCCAACGGCAAGGTTTACGCAATCGAAAATGACACGTTCGGAAAGATTATAGGCGGTGCCGGGCCGCTGGAACCACATGACCTGCGCGACCTCAATAGTTATAATTACAAGCCCGATATAGTAAAGTGGCTGACGGAGGCGGCAGCGCAGCATAAGCTACACAGAATGAACGTGCACTCATATCGATAACATTTTGCCGTTTTTTAGTTCATCGAACTGTGTATGCACAATTTCTTGACTCGACCAATGTCGAGACAGCAAAAATATCCATTTTAAAAATCTTAAAGCTCATTTTCCTGGATTTTCCTGGTTGTCCGAAAGACTCGATTCGTCTGTCCTTTGCTCGAAAAAAGCAATCAAAAGATTGGCTGACGGCCGATTATAAACTTAAAACAATAGAAAAATACTGTCGGTTCGGATATGATATCGGCAAAAAGGTCTGTCTTTGGAGGTTAAAGCCGTGAGTGTAATGGACTCGAAGATAATCGCTGTAATTATAATGTTTATTCCTGGATTTTCAGGGATGGTTTCAGCCTCGGGAGTATCTACTTATGACAGAAGTACTCCCGTCGTAAAAGTGTACCAGAACACACATAAAGCCGTGGTGAATATAGCCGGCGAGCGTACGGTATCGAGTTCCATCTGGCCCGGTTACGAATGGCCGAACATGTTCGATTTTGGGGGACCAAGATACCAGAGGCAGGTCGCTATGCTTGGTTCGGGTATGGTCGTACATGAAGACGGTTATATAATTACCAATGCGCACGTAATAAAAGGTTCAGAGAAAATAAAAGTGGTCTTCAGCGATGGTAGCGAATACCAGGCACAGATAATCAGCGGCGATGAGAGCAAGGACCTGGCCGTCTTAAAAATACAGGTTAATAAAAAATTGTCGTTTATACACCTGGGTCGAAGTAACGACCTGATGATTGGTGAGACCGTTGTCGCCATCGGCAATCCTTATGGTTATGCCAACACTGTGACCAGCGGCGTAGTCAGTGCTGTCGGTAGAGATATTCAGGTAGTCGAGGGCTTCTGGCTTCGCGGTTTGATACAAACTGACGCTCCGATTAATCCGGGTAACAGCGGCGGCCCACTGTTGAACATTAATGGCGAGCTGATAGGCGTTAATACCGCCGTTCGGGCAGAAGCGGAAAACATAGGATTCGCGATACCAGTAGATACGCTCGTCGACAACTTAAGCCACATGCTTATGCCGGAGAAGCTGCGTAGAGTTCGCCTTGGGCTGGTGGTCGGTGGGATGAAAAAAATAGGTGAATTCAGCGGCCTGGTTGTGGATTCGGTGAGCAAAGCAAGCCCCGCCGACCAGCAGGGCATCTCGGCCGGGGATTTGATCCTTGAAATTGACGGCCGCAAGCTCACGAGTGTTATAGATTTCTATGTTAAAATGATGGATAAGGATGTCGGCGAACCCATACGAGTGACATATGTAAAATCTGCAGTCGCTCCTTTGCAGAGCCGTACCGTCAAACTAACGATGCAGCCGAGACCGTTGCCGGATGGACGTGTGCTCGTAAGTCAGTTTTTTCAGATGGAAGTATCGGAGCTTACAAATCAGGTAGCTCGCAAGTTCGACTTCCAAAGTGCATACCCTATTTTGATTGTCACCAGCGTTGAGCAAGGTGGGATTGCGGAACAGACGGGTCTTAAAGCGGGAGACCTTATTCTGCAAATCAATAATGCAACTGTGCGTAACTTAAAAGAACTTTCTCTGGAGATGGAAACAATTAATGAGGGCGATACGGTGGATATACAAATCATGCGTATTGGCGTGGGTATTTTCGGACAGGTTCAACATCGATATACCGCGACACTGAAAGCACAGAGCAAAAAGTCCGGCAGGTTTATATTTTAGCAACTGTCCTAAAGTTCTGGCTTGGAAAGCAGGTGTTAAATTGAAGTTTCCCAACATGGTTTTACAATTGCCCGACTGGATCGAGAGTGCTCTGGCCGACTCCGAGCAGATCTATCCGAGTATTGAAGATCGGATGCAGCTAATTATAAAACTTTCGCGACTGAATATCAAACACGAAACCGGCGGGCCGTTCGGGGCAGGGATATTCGAATCGGAGAGCGGCCGCCTGATTAGTGTCGGTGTGAACCTTGTGGAATCGGCTGATTGCTCGATCGCGCATGCAGAGATGGTTGCTATTGCTATTGCCCAGCGTGTCATTGGAAGCTACGACCTTGGTTATAAGAAAGATATAGCTTACCAGCTTGTCACTAGTACTGAGCCATGTGCCATGTGTTTGGGGGCCATCCCCTGGTCGGGTGTTCGAAGTGTTGTGTGCGGAGCCCGCGATGAGGATGTCCGGAGTATCGGATTTGACGAAGGGCACAAGCCGCCGGATTGGGTAAAGTCACTCGAAAGCCGCGGAATCAGTGTGGTTCGGGATGTCTTGCGTGAAGAGGCAAAAGCCGTGCTGTTGGAATATAGAAAGCGGGGCGGATTGATTTACAACGCAGGACAGGAATGATGACTTATCATTTGTCCAATTCCAGCACGGTTTTAATAAAATCCACCACCAGACGGTTGTAGTGCATGCCGCCTATTCCGTGCCGTGATCTCGGATAAATCATCAGCTCGAATTTTTTGTCGGCATTTTGCAGAGCGTTTACGAGTTTGAACGTATTTTCGACGTGCACGTTGTCGTCTGTGGCTCCGTGAATAATCAGAAGCTTGCCGTGCAGGTTCTCTGCCGCTTTGATTACGGAAGTCATTTCATATCCTTCCGGATTATTCTGCGGTGTGTCCATGTACCGTTCAGTATAAATGCTGTCGTAAAGATGCCAGTCGGTTACGGGTGCCCCGGCGATGCCGCCGGTGAAAAGTTTGCGGTGTGTCAGGGCGTATGCGGTCATAAAGCCACCATAGCTATGTCCGCTCATTCCTATATGATTGTCATCGACATACGGCTTGTCTTTGAGCCATTCGATTGCCTCTTCGATATCCTTGAGTTCCTGCACGCCGAGCTGCTTGTACGCAGTCCATGCCGAACATGCGCCCTTGCCGCTGGCGCTGCGCGGGTCGCACCGAAAGACGAGCATTCCCATTTGTGCCAGCATATGATCTCGCGCCCGGCCACCGCTCCATGAATTGCGAATAGTCGGTGAACCTGGTCCGCCATAAGTCATGAACCAGACAGGGTATTTCTTATTCCTGTCAAAATCCGGTGGTTTTATTAAACTCGCTTCCAGCAGGAAACCGTCCAACGTTTCAATCTGAAATTGCTCGTATGTGCCGAACTGATACTCATGACGCTCATAAACAGGATTAGTATCCAGCGTTCGAATCTTTCGTCCGTTGATGCCGTAAAGCGTAACCTTCGCCGGTGTCGAATCGTTGCTCCATGTGTCTATGAAATATCTGCCATTTGGGCTTATATTAGTGCGATGATCGCCTGGCGCTTTGGTCAAGCGTTTGATTTTACCGCCGTCGATCTTCACGCGGTATAGATTTCCCGCAATATGCGAATCTCGCGTGCCCGTGAAATAAATCCAGCCGTTCTCTTCGTCAATGTGTTCGATTTGCTGGGCATTCCACTCGCCTTTTGTTACGGCGTGCTTAAGCTTTGCATTCTTATCGTAAAGATATATATGCTTCCATCCTGTCCGTGCGCTAAACAAGAGGAAGGTACCGTCAGACAAGAATTTAGGTAGATTCGCTTTGACCCATGCTTCATTGGTTTCATGCAGAAGACGTGTAAATTTGCCGCCTTGTCTGGAAGCAGTATTCAAATCGAGCCACGTCTGGATTCGGTTCTGGGCGAGAAAAAAGATCCTATTACTGTCCGGCATCCATCCGACCTTCTTTATCAGGAATGCTCCTTCGAGATATTCATCAAGGTCAACCCATCGTGCAAGTCCTCCCGCTGCAGTGACGATTCCAAGTCTCACGTTCGGATTCGGTTCACCCGCCCGTGGGTAGGGTGTCTGTTCTACTTTTTGCTTTTTACCGGTGTTGTTAACTACGGTAAAGTTATTTACAGGCCCATCGTCGAACTGCAGAAATGCAATTGAAACCGAATCGGGACTCCACCAGTACGCCTGCCCATTGCGATGGAAGACCTCTTCGTAATAAACCCAGTCAGCCTGTCCATTTGAGATTAATCCCCCTCCATCGGTGGTTAAAGCCCGTTCGGTTTGTGTGTCAACGTCAACCACATGCAGGTTCTTGTTCCGGACGAAAGCTACAAATTTCCCGTCCGGGGAGAAGCTGCTCAATTCCTCCGGCTCCGGGCAGCTGGTCAATCGCACTGCCGTTGTTCCATCCAGTTTGCAGTAATACAAATCGTTTTCATAGTCGATAAGAACAGCGGTTCGTGCTGGATTCATTTTGTGTCGGGTCCGCCTTGAAATGGATTCGGCGGCCTTTTCATCTATGGTGGGTAAACTTTTCAATCCTTTAGCCAGTTCGTTCGGATCATAAAATAAAACCGAGCGTCCACTTTCGGCATGCACTTTGTATTGCCGGCCGTCACGCACCTGGAGATAATGCTCACCATCATCCAGCCAGGTCAGACCCGATGCGGGTGAGCCCCAGAAACTGACTCTTTCATTCGGATCGTAGATGGTTTCAAATATAATAGGTTTATTCAACTGGAGTTTTTCTTTTAAAGGGCATACAGTTCCGTGTGTGACCGGAACGTATGATTTTAATGTTACAATAGGATAATCTTCTCCTGACTTTAACCCCCGAATAAGCTTTCGCATCGTTGATTTTTTTTGGGTATTCGGATCCAGCATCTGTTTTACTTTTTCACTTTGCTCTTGATTCGTTTTTACTAAAATCATGCCGGCCTTAAATCGCTCTGTTTCTTGCCTGTGCTCCGTTCTTAATCTGAAGGTTCGTTGTTCCTCTTCCTGCTTTTTGTCCCGTACGATCCTGACTATGCGATATACTTCGACATCCAGCTCAATATCTTCACGAAGCTCACTAACTTTGATGTCTTCCTGCTGCAAGTGTTCGGTCAGCTTCTTGAGTTTAGCTGGAAAAAGATAAGCATAAGGTTGTTCAGACGATTTCTCCAGTTTCAGTTTGGCCTGCGAGCCATTCGGCAGGGCAATAAACAAAAGACTGCTGAAAATCAAAGTCTTCAATATAAAGTAATTAGCTGGAAAAATCTTTTTTTGCTCCATGCTCTTTATTATATGCTGGTAGTCTATGTTGAATCAAGCTTTTGTATATTTACTCTACGGTCTGGATGAATATATTGTGACGGTTATATAAGTATGGTATATTGCATCCGTAACTTAATTCTATTCGTTGCGTTTGGAGCTATGAAATGGTTAAGTCAATTCACATCAGTTTAGTTGTGCTGTTCGTTTTATCCACCCTATGTTTCGGTTCGGATGAGTTTATCAGGATAGAAAAGCTTTCCAATCGCGTTATTATCGGCTACTGGCTTGGGACCGGCAGGATGAATATTGTGGCGGTTAAGTCGCAGAAGGGTCTTGCGGTAATAGACACGGCGATGTCACCGCGTATCATGGAGCCGGTTAAAAAGCGGCTTGAAAAAGAATTAGGCCGGAATGACTGGATGTATGTTATCAATACTCACGCCCACATGCATCATGCCGGCGGAAACTGCCTGTTCAAAGAGGCAGTGGTAATAGGCCACGATAACCTTCCTGCTGACATGCAGTGGCTCATTGACAAGCAGGTTGACCAGACATGGAAACGTAAATCGCTCGACGAAAATGCCACTACCATTCGCAACCTGCAGGCCATGCTGCCGCAGGTCAAAAGCAGTCGGTTACAGACAAGGAGAATAGAAGGTGAGATAAAATTCTTCGAATTGAATACGCTGGATATAGAAGAAGGCTTTGAAATTGTAAAGCCTACGGTCATGTTTTCTGACAGGTACACACTTGACCTGGGGGACATTCGGCTTGAGATGGTCTATTTCGGCAAGGGGCACAGTAAGTCCGACATTCTGATTTATATTCCGCAGGAGGGTGTTCTTGTCACGGGGGCCATCGTTTACCTGCGAGGTCACCTGCCCGGCATAACTGAAAATGCAGAGCTTGAGGATGTAAAGCGATACATTAATGTACTGAACTTATTTCTTGAAGAAGGATTGAAGGTGGATCGTGTTATTTCTTCTCATAGTCCCGTGCTCACACGTACCGATCTGAAATATGTACGGGACTATTACCAGATGATGCTGGATGGAGTTCGTGTTGCTCAGCAGGAGGGATTGACTATGGAACAAGCCAGGGAACGTTTCACTGTGCGTAAGATGTTTCCCCGGTTTTATCAGAAGCAATCCGCCGAATGGTCCAGGACCAAACAGGATCGTAATTTCAGGGTATTGTGGCAACGATTGGAAGAGGCGGAGCAGAAATCGCAAACGGAAGAAAGTATAAAGTGACTGCAAAGACACAGTTCAGAAATAAAAAAGGAGATAACGATGAATCGACGTAACCTGATGAAAGGATTTGGCCTCGGTATAGCAGCGGGTGCTATGGGAATTGTCTCGAAAAGCGACGATGCCATAGCAAATGAGTATGCCAAAGCAACAAAAGGATTGCCTCTTTTGAAAATCACGAATGTCAAAGCCATTCTGACTGCTCCGCAGCGCATACGCCTTTGTGTAGTAAAAGTTGAGACGAGCGAGCCTGGGCTGTACGGCCTCGGATGCGCCACCTTCAATCAGCGGCCTTTGCCGGTAGTTTCAGCAGTCGATAAATATCTCAATCCGTTCGCAAAAGGCAGAGACGCTGACAATATAGAAGACATGTGGCAGAACGCCTATACCAGCTCATACTGGCGCAACGGGCCCGTGCTCAACAACGCACTGTGCGGCCTGGACCAGGCCCTTTGGGACATCAAAGGAAAGCGTGCGAACATGCCGGTCTATCAGTTGTTAGGCGGCAAATGCCGCTTCGCGGTCGATTGCTATACACATTGCGGCGGCAGGGATTTTGAACAGACTGAAAAAAGTGTCCGCAGGGCGATGGAGGAAGGCTTTCGGCACATAAGGATACAACTGGGCGGCTACGGTTCGCCGCACCTGTCAAAGACGCCCGCTTTTAAGGAAGCGGGATTTGGCATGCCCTCGGATTCACTTATGGAGACCGGACCCTATGTCAGGGCAACGGTTAAGATGTTCGAGCACATCAGAAACACCTGCGGTGAAGAAGTCGAATTACTGCACGATATTCATGAACGAATACCACCGATCCAGGCCATAAACCTGGTAAAGCAATTGGAGCAATATCACCCCTTCTTTATCGAAGATCCATTCGCGCCCGAGGACAACGGCTATTTCAAGCTGCTCCGGCAGCAAACCAGTGTGCCAATCGCAATGGGCGAACTCTTCAACAACCCTCATGAATGGACGGGACTGATAACCGATAGACTAATCGATTTCATCCGCGTGCACATTTCGCAAATCGGCGGTCTGAGCGTAGCGAGAAAACTTGCCGCCTTATGCGAATGGTTCAATGTCCGCTCGGCATGGCACGGGCCGGGAGATGTTTCACCGGTGGGGCACGCTGCAAATGCGCATCTCGATCTGGTGATTCCGAACTTTGGCATTCAGGAGGCTGTTCGTTTTAACGACAAAACCAGGGAGGTATTCCCCGGAAGTCCCACTGTCAAGAACGGCTATATGTACATAAATGAGGCCCCCGGCTTCGGTGTCGATATCAATGAGGAACTCGCCTCAAAATTCCCGCTGCCCGAGCACCCTGGCTACTGGAAACCCGTACGCAGAAGCGATGGCACTGCAGTAAGGCCATAAGGAACGCAGTATGCTTCATCACATAATTGAATATACAAGGAAACAAGTGTCTCAATAACTGATAAAAGAGCCTTCTACTCAGGGAGATTTACTATGAAGTCTATGTTCTTTCGTCTAAGTACCTGTTTGTTTTTCAGTGTTATTTTCTTGCTGGTGATGTGCTGTAATGTCGAATTGTTTTCTGCGAATGAAAAACCGATTCCGGATACTTTACTGCTCAAGGACTATCGGCCGAGGTCTGTCTATAATATCCCACAGACGACAATTAATAAGGCCAGATACCCAGCGATTGACATGCACGCCCACGACTATGCGAGAACACCTGAGCAGGTTGCTGCATGGATTCGGGCCATGGATGAAGTGGGAGTTGAAAAAGCTGTTGTATTGACAATGGCGATAGGCAAGGAATTCGATGCCATTTATGCGAAATACGCTAAATACCCCGACCGTTTCGAGGTATGGTGCGGATTCGATTATGCCGGATACGACAAGCCGGACTTCGGGCCGGCGGCAGTGAAGGAATTAGAGCGGTGCTACAAAGTCGGCGCCAGCGGCGTCGGCGAGCTGGGCGATAAGGGCAAAGGATTGTTTTATTGCAGGCCAACGAAAGCATGGGGAATGCATCTCGACGATCCACGCATGGACCCGCTGCTGGAAAAATGTGCTGAGCTGGGAATGCCGGTGAATATACACGTGGCCGATCCGTACTGGATGTATTTGCCAATGGATGCCACTAATGATGGACTCATGAATGCTTACAAATGGAGGCTGGACAACCAGCCGGGAATTGTTGATCACGAAGGTATGGTCGATATTCTGGAAAGGGCGGTGAAGCGCCATCCGAAGACAATATTCGTTGCTTGTCACTTTGCTAATTGCTCCCATGATCTCAACAAGCTCGGAGAGATATTCGATGAGTGTCCTAACTTGTATGCGGACATTTCGGCCCGATATGCCGAGACGGGGGCCATTCCAAGATTTGCCGCCAGCTTCTATGAGAAGTACCAGGACAGACTTGTCTATGCGACCGATATGCGGTTCAGCACGAAAATATACCGGCTGACTTTCCGGATTCTGGAGTCGGAAGATGAGCATTTCTATGCCTGGGATAATTTCAGCTATCACTGGCCGTTGTACGGATTCGGCTTAAACGACCGTGTTCTGAAAAAAGTATACAGAGATAATGCGCTGAAGATTATAGGAGGCCAGGCATCCACAGTGATAACTTCAAATTCCCAGCCAGCCGGCACAAAATAGCTGTAATCAATATAGCTTCTTTTGGTTTTTATTTATCCGGCCGGGGACATGCATCAACAAACTTAAGGGCTTCGTCCATGAAAATCTCGCCCATTGTTTCTCCCAGCGATGTTCTGGTGATATAGTTATAGCGTTCGAAGCTGTTGAAATCGACTTTTGTCAGGATGTAGCCGAAGGCATCATTTGCCAGGCCCAGGAGCATGTTATGCTCGCCGTGCATGTTGCGTTTCAAGTAATAGCCGATATTCGGCAGTGCTTCGCCGGGGATAGTGATCATCTGTGCGTTGCCGAGGTTAACGACATTGAATTGTGTTGCTATAGTGTCTTTTTCATTGAGTTCAAAGCCTAACGGTGACATTTTAACGATGGCCAGCAGCATTTGATTCTCGACCGGAAATTCGATGGTTGTACTGCCACAAAACAACTTCGTATTTTTTTCTGCTGGTGCATCGGCAACAATGCGCAAAGCCTCATCGGCAAGAAGATGACCGATACGGATACATTCATCCCATGTTCGCATATCTTCACCATCGTGGCCCCGGCAGTCGGCGGTAACCATGCCGCCCAAGGCGCCGTTGATGTAGATACCGATTCCTCCACCTTGCTTTTCGATACGGTCGTAAAGCGGCCCCACAAAATCGGGCGATAAAATCCCCTGGTCGGAGCCGATGACCTCCGGATGGCAAGCGTAATTCACAAAAGTTGCTATAGCTTTGCCTTCTGAATTAAGAAGTTGGATTACATCGCATCGCGGATCATAAAGTTGCTCTGCATAATAATTGTATGCGATTTTGCCCCGTGCGTTGCCGGTGGCGATTTTGACGTGAACCGGTTGTAGCTTGTCGACGGCCTCATTGATCGCATCGGCCAGTTTTTTACAGACACCATTCAGGTATTCTATGTCAGCGGCGGTTTTGCCGCTGCTGTCCGGAAAGCCGTAGCAGTCGGGGCCACTATGGTTGTGAGTAGCAGCAATAATAATATTCTCCTGATCGATCCCCGGCACCAACCGTCGGACCTTATTGCCGAGAATCCCGGGAAAACCGAGAAAATCCGTGCTACAGATTGCGACCCGAGTACCGTTATTTTCACATACGAGTGCTCGAACCGTCAATTCTCCGAATTTTCTGCTTGTGGGATGGGATGGGCCTACTCCACCTGAAACAGGCAGCAGAGGATCGGGAGTTACGTTACGCACAGCAATGGCGGCACGAAATTCCGCCAGGCAAATATTGCTGTGAAGTATGCAGATAGTAACTATCACAATGAGTGATGATAAAATTAAATTATGCTGCTTATCATTCATGTACACGTTCTCCATTTAAGAAAATAGTTCAGTTTATCCTTCAGCTATTATATTTGAGGCTTTTTTCCCAGTCAAATGTCATCTTGTTGAAAATTGGTTCATTTATTATAGAGAATAGTCAAGGAGATTTTTTTTAAAATACATGTCACCTCAACGAATTCTTATTGGCAGACCAAAATCTATCTTATACTCTTATGTTGTAATCGAGAGTGACGTTCCTCGCTTCACTGGTAATTTGTGCTTGTTGGGGTGGGGCTAAAACGTGGCTATTCAAGTCTTTTTTTGAAGATGCCCCTTGTATTTAAATGATTGATTCAATTGCATAATGTTGTTTTGTTATTGGATCTGATCAGCCTTTATTCTATGTGGGGAATTTATCGGAAAGTTTAAGTGCGAAGAGAGCGAACCATGTAAATGTCAATGTTTTTAAAAGGAGACAGTAATGCAACTTTTGCATATTGAATCTTATAGAAGATGGTGGCTTTATTGCAACCTTCAACATCAATTTGAAAGGAAGAAAATGAAAGTTTGCACAAAAAAGTTTTCAATCATTACCAATTTAAGCCTGCTGGTCTTTGTTATGGCATCTTCCGTTTGCAGTGCACAAGGTTATAGCCGCAGTGGTAAAAGTGAAATTTTTGGTATGATTCAGATGATAGATAGTATGGAGGTTACATTTGACTATCCGTCGATAGGATTATATGACACTGGTTTTGAGTTAGATAGCACAAATATTTACGGCCTTGGGATTGGTTGCAATGTAACCGACCATTGGAATGTGAACATGGATTTACTTTTTGGCAGCGCAGATGGAGATTTTATAGTTTCTGGTGCGAAAGTTCCGGGTATTTCGTTGGATGGAGACTACTTTCTATGGGACATTAATGTGGATTACAATTTCTTAGCAGATCGTCTTTCACCATTGGTAACAGCAGGTATTGGCTTTACAAATATGGATATAGTAGCCACCGAACCGGCAATGTCGTCAAGCGAAGCCAATTTTTCTTACAACGTAGGTGCAGGCGGAAGATGGGATATTACAGATAATGTTTTGATTAAGTTGGTATACCGAATAACACGGACACAGATTGAGGATGCCAACGAGAAGCAAGATTTTACTGGGGTAGCCCTGTCTGTAGCGTATATGT
>Ga0209536_100002285_pt1 | contig 31147 bp, 68 predicted proteins | sample DeeMarSeWOR28_12_FD_187461 | JGI IMG/M metagenome (GOLD analysis project Ga0209536, IMG submission 187461) | Marine sediment microbial communities from White Oak River estuary, North Carolina - WOR-2-8_12 (SPAdes) (version 2) | ecosystem: Environmental > Aquatic > Marine > Intertidal zone >... | reverse complement strand
TATATCTACGCGAGGCTAGGATATGGTTGTAGTGATCGCAGCGACAATAATGGTTATAACGACAATAACGGTTATAGCGACAACATGCGGAGAGACCCAGACCCTATAACCGGGCTTTATCCTGGGTTAATTCATATAACCGGGCGCGATCCTGGGTTAATAACCGGGCGCGATCCTGGGTTAATAACCAGGCGCGATCCTGGGTTAATAACCGGGCGCTTCACCAGGACAATTCGAGAAAATTATTTGACAACCACCAAAACTCAGTGTATGCTTAGGTATCAAGCATCGAATTTTCGATCACCCTGCCCGGAGGACACTAATGACAGAAAAGAGTTTCACCGAGCGAGTCGTTGAGCAGGTAAACGCCAATGGTCGCCACGCAGTATATGCAGATGAACTGCTGGAAAAAGTAAATAAGGAATTGGCAGCCTTTGCTGCAAGTTGTGGTGATCCTCACTTTATATGCACCTTTAACAAGACATACAGGGAAATCCGGCTGTCGTACCGTGGCTACAATGGAAAGTACACCGATGTTGTTTACTTTCGAGCATCATATTATCGACCCGGTTTCATTGTTTATAAGGCCCCGGCACTGTCTGACACAAATGATGAGGCGTGCACGACTGACCAGCTTGAACTATTACTTAACGAGGCACGCGACTGTATCGTCAGATTCTGCAAGCACAATTGCATCAACGTCCTGGGAACTTCATAAGCGCCAAGCGCGAATCAAAAAAGGGTAAGCGCCAAATGAAACCTGCTAAGCGCCTAACGAAAATAGGTATATGGTTCAAAGGTCCACACAGTGCTGATTTGTTTGAAGCGCTTTGGATTTATCCATCCGAGTTCGACGATGTATTTATTGGTACTGGCGAGAGCAAAGCAGTCGCGGCGATGCGAGCATTGGCGCACATGCAAGGAAAAGGTCTCAGCGCGATTTATGAAGCCATAGAAAGAGAAGTACAGACATCAATGCCGCCTCGTTCTACAACAGTTGAGGGAGACCATAACTGTTCTGTTTACTGCATTGTTGGAATTTGCTATGACGTATAAAGAATTGCTAAACTTCTCAAAAGAGATGCGAGAGCACAATGACTGTGCTGTAAAGGCAGTGACCTTGGTCACAGGCATTCACTATGTGGATGTGCATGGCATGATGGAACGACTTGGTCGTAAGCGCCGCAAGGGAACACCAGATTGGATCACCAAGGAAGTGCTTTCACAACTGGGTTTCATGCGGATCATTATTCCTGTAACTGCAAAAACTGTGCGAACGCTTGGACGTGATTTTCATAAACGAAAGGGAACCTATCTTGTCTGGGTACGTGGCCATGTCCTGGCGATGATTGACGGTGTAGTACAGGACTGGACAGACAACCGATTACATCGTATCAGGCGAGTTGAGTTGGTAGTCAGCAAGTATGATAAAGGCTGGCATAAAGTGTGGGCACTACAAGTAGCGGCCAAATGAAAGGGACCAATGCAATGCCGACAGTATGCTATCTTGTTGTCACGCGTGATGATTGCTTTTGTCCAGAAAAGTCACTTGGATTCTACATGTCTAAAAACGAAGCCATTAAAGCTAAGGCATATTTTGAAGTGCGTGATGGATTCATCTACAAAATTGTTGAGTGCACAATAATGACAACTGAAACATTTGCGGAGCTTTGTCCAGACTGGAGCGTTCAGTGAAGAAAGTCAGAATTCTAAGAGAACTAATTGATGGAGAATGGAAGTTTCACTGCTACCTACCACGTCAATCAGATTTGAATTGGGCTAAAAAATTGGTGGCTAAGTACCCATCAGTGTTCAGAATCTCGCAGGAGACAGAGGACAAATGATCGAATGGTATAAGAATGCCAAGCGCGAAGACACTCAGATAGCTGATAGACGTGTGTGGAAAAGCAAATGTGGACATTACAAAGTAGAAGAGCACATAATCCGATATGGACAAGGTCAGGATAAAGCTGGAAATTCAACAGGCATCCCGACTTACTACCTTGCTATGTTTCTGTCGCCTGCTGGTTGGCAGATATTGAGCGAACACAGGACCCGCACCGGAGCCGTGAAGCAGTGCGAATACTTCTCGGAGCACGGTCACAAGATGCCGCCACGTACGAAGACCGAGAAGGCTGTCAAGCGCGTCAAGGCAAAACGCAAAGCAAAAAGGGAGATGAAAGATGATTGACGAATTCTACACCCGGCTGGTAAAGATCGGGGCCTTAATTAAGCTTCGCTGCCTGAATACAGCCCGCTCGGATGCCAAAGACCTGCAACGCGACGTGAAGCAGGCGGAGGATACCATCGTGACTTTGCTCGGCAGGTTGGAGTTTGCTGGGGACGAGACATTGAAGCCACTAAGGACAACATTATCGCGGAAAATGGCCGACAGGCTGGGAGAACTGAACTTCATGCTTGAGTGCCTCATAGGGAGTCTATGAAATGGAAAAACTAGACAGGATTGCTGAACTCTGCATCCGGCTGGGGTGCGACTTCAAGATAGCCTCGGAGTGGTACAAGCCGGAAGACAGCAGCCACTACAAAATGGGCTTCTGCTGGACAGTGGAAGGCCCAGCACGCGGAATGTCGAACAGCGCGGGTTATTACTCCGATCTGTCAACCTGTATTGAATCATGCGCAGCATGGCTGGAGGGCTTAACATGCGAGACGCGTTAGAACGGCAACAGGACAAGCACAAAGCAATGTGGGTTCTCGCTCGTTGCCACCGAGCCATCGGTTATGCTGCCAGCGACCTGAGTGCCGTAGGGCTGGACAAGATGGCAGATCGGCTGTTACAAATCTGGAAAGACATGGAAGAGTCGATGAACGACCTGGACAGAATTGACGGAGAGGACATCACAGAAGCCATGCGGCTGGTCGAAGAGAGCAGCTACAATGTGCTGCAATCCACTCTGGCCGGGCTGGAACTGGCGAAAAAAAGTCAGGAAAATTCCCAGAACTGATTTGACAACATGGATTCTATACTGCATACTTTCTAATGTTCGAGGTAACTTCAACACTGGAGACAATCATGCTGAACATTACGAAAGAATTGGTCACGAAAATCGCCGAACAAGCCATCTCTAAGAATGGACTGTCCTGGGGTATAGGTGACGCTGCTCATAAAATCGTACGCCATGCACTGGAAGCATCACAAGACATGTTTGAGAGCAATCCTATCTACGCAGTGTATGCTGTTCAAGATCACGGCGACCGCTTGCTGGGTCACTTCACTGGAAAGCCACACGATATCGAGTCTTTCTGTGATGAAGACAAGGCTTACGGACTGAAGTTGGAACAAATTGAGCCGCGACATATTGAGAGTGGCTACGCTGCCCATAAAGCAAATATTATCGCTAAGCGCGACCGCCTACAGAAAGAACTGGATGAACTTAATGCTCGTTTGAAGAGCGGTAGTCTGGGAGGAAAACATGACTGACTTCAAAGTGGGTCAGCGAGTGTATATCATTCCGATTGATGAAGGCGGCGTGATTACAAATATCCGTCGCGACAACCTTGGCAGTTTACTTTATGATGTGGTAAGGGATGGAGGCTTCGATCAGACTCACATTTGTAGAGAACAGGAGTTAGCATGGGGTATCTAAGCAGAGCACACGCTAGAGTAGCAGGTTTCAATGTGAAAGCCACAATGACGCGGCCAGAACTGTGGGCAATCGACGTGTGGTATAACATGGGCTGGCACTGCGCCCTCAAATGCAATAACGTGCGTCTTGGCGTGTATCCAATAAGCCAGACAGCTTACCGTTTTAATTGTCTTGTCAGCAGTGACAAAGATATATGTGGACCTGGGCTGGCTGCTTGGTCAAATACCGACCATGAATACCCTACGGCTCAAGAGACTGTTGATGCCGCAGTCAGCGCTGCCGTAGCATATACGAAGAAACTGACCGAAGCGTGCGAATATGCCCTGGAGGCAACTAATGCGAGAGCAAATTGACAGTCGAGAAGCATTCACTTTGGCAGAGGAAGAGGCATATCACCAGGATCAAGAGTCAGAGTGGGAAACTGTTTGGGATTAAGACAATAATGAGTACATACATTACCGACTTCGACGACGAAGATAGCGACCGCTGGCTAAAGGTCGAGATTGATTACGACTACGAAGAGCCTTACCATGATGATCTCGATGGAGGCAGGCTGGTATATCGTCTTCCTGGATACATTGAAGTGCATTCTGTCAAGGTACTGGAAGTGGATTATTACAATCCAGATGGCGAGCTAATCACAAACATTAAGCGCCCAGATAACGACCAATACGTTGAAACTGTTGGGCTACTTGTCACAAAGAATAAGTTCGATGATCTCGATAGAGAAGTGACAGAGATAGTTAAAGAGATGTTGGAAGACGAAGGATGGCTGGCAGAAGAACTAGCGGAGGCAGCATGAATCCATCTTGCATATTTGTTTTTGGCTGTGGTTTTACAGTCTACTTCAATGACCTGATTTATTACATTGACGACAATGGAACCGTAGAACACGGATTGATGCAATGAACGGCGACTTACGAATGCGGCTGAAGGCATACAAAGACCTGAACGCCGACGAGAGAGGGTTCTGGCAATTGCTATGCAACACGCTGGCTCGTCAAGCCCTGTGCAACGAAAGTGTGCTGTATCGAGATTCGTCAGTAGCCTACGTATTCGCGCCAATTGAGAACGGCGAAGACGACAGCGCCTACATGCTTGGCGACGACGACGGCAACTACGAAGTCTACATCGACGACCGTATGCCGTTCGGCATGATGATCGACTTCCTGCTACACGAGTTGGCTCACGTTCAATCGTGGATATGCAACGAAGACGACGACCACGGACCAGAGTTCGGCTTATCGTATGCCGACCTGTACGCCCACTACTTGCTTTTGTACGAGGACTACTGGAGTGAACGGGGAATATGAAAAAATGGTAGTCGCCCTGAAAGGTTTGCTCGCGGAGCGTAACCTGGAGGTGGAGAGTGCCATGATGAAAGCCGCCGATTCCATCGGCAAGGCGAAGGACGGCAATATGCTGAGAATCAAGTTCGCCAAGCGGCGACTTGAGGAAGCCGAAAAGATCATGCAGGAACAAGAGTACCGCATGAGTCGCCTGCGAATTGAGATTGCCACCATCCGAACATCATTGAAGGTGCTGTGATGCCAGGACCCGTATCAGACAGCTACGACCCGGAATGGGGAACTAGAGAAGTTGCTGGAAACATCGACAAAGCACTCAAGTACATGTACAGAAAGGTATCCAAGACTCTCGGTGGAAGTCGTCCGATTTACATACGAGACTTGGTCGAGATGCACGACGAGCTGAACGAACCGATCACCGAGACATTAACAGAATGGGAGTGGAGAATGCTTCGCTTCGCACTGGAGAGAGCACAGGAGTCGATATGAATAATGAGACATACGCTGTCATGTGTGTACTAGGCGGTGCTCACCCTGGAAACTTTGTGCAAGGCTGCCGCTTATTTTCGTGGACGACAGCAAACGAGGATTTTCGGAAATTCATATCGGAAGATATCCCCAAAGATTGGCACAAATTCCGAGAATTATGTTCCCTCTATTTTCAAACTGCGGAGCCAGTGAGATGATTTTCGTGCGGCAACCAAAGAACAGTAATCAATGCGGACAGGCTTGTATAGCCATGTTAGGTAACATCTCACTGGATGACGCTTGTCTACTAACTGGTACGCGAGGCGCTACGCGCACAAAGCATCTCTCCAAAGCACTTACCGATCTGAATATTTCACACGCACCAAGACGACGCCGTGGAATTCCAACAGAGACCGCTCTGCTGTACGTTCAGTCTAAAGATCGAACGAAGGCTCACTGGGTTCTGTGGCACAATAAGAAATACTATGATCCGGCTGCCGGTGTGTTTCGCAAGTTACCAGTTCATCTAGAGGAAGCCGACATGACTTCATACTTGGAGGTTATTCTGTGATGCTGAGATTCATCGACCTGTCACACGAATACTGGACAGACTACACTTGTGGCTCCCCAATCTGTGCTTTTCTCGACACCAGCACTGATACCTTCCGACAGAATGGAGAAGGCGCTCAGACGTTCTTCAGCATGGAAGAGATTGAAGAACACCCGGATGCCGAGCGCATGAAACGGCTCATGCCTGCCAGATTTTTCGACAGGCATATACCACGTAACCCGGAGGAAGTTCTAGCCGAGATTGGAAAAGAACTGTATGGCAAAGGTCTCTTGGTATCTGGCTGGCATCTGAATGGTGATCTTGAGCCACTTGACAGTTGGTTTGAAGATAATGAAGGGTGGCTATGAGTAATAGAACAATTCGCGTCTATAATGACCAACACATCGTCTATGAATGGGGGACACATTATTTACGAGATGACCGTGCCACTGGCATTTGTGATTACGAACGGTACAGTCTATTCCGCTGGGAGCCATATGGACGTGAAATAATTCTCTCCGGTGGATTTGAGTGGGCATTACATGAAGCTAAGAAAGCAGTAAAGGAACAACGAACGATGAGGCTTACTTATGAAATGGCGCACGCTATTCTGGACATTCAAGAGCACTCTTTCCATCACGATATCGACTTCGGACGTGATTCTAGGAAGGTGGCTTGGTTCGATCTGCTGGAGCAGGCTGTCAAGGTCACTGGTCGTCAGCCATATCAGTGGCAACAATTACGTACAACAGTAGAACAACTTCGTAGAATAGCCGAATTAGAAATTGAACTGTCCGCCATCGACGATGCCTTGGAGCGGGCACTTACAAAGCAGGAACATGCCGACCTTACTACGCGACGCGCGGAAGTTCTCGGCACGATGAAAACTCTTGGCAGCTTGAAACTGAAGAAACGGGATTCCTAATGAGCACCGACTTTCGATTATTCACACAAGATATGACAGACTTAGACCTTTGTGAAAGTAGCTCTAAGTTTGATTTGAATTTTGACGATGCAGATGATTACTATAGCATTCTTCGACAACTGGAGCCGGAAGAAGCAATCACTATCGCGCTTGGCATAGTCTATGCTGTCGGATGCAGTTACCCAGAAATGACAGATAGGCTTCGTGAACTGATCGAAAACAATGACTTCGTTCGTTGCTGGAATAGACGGGAGATACTGAAACAAGATTTGCGGAGGTTCAAATGAATGGCCCTATTTCTATCATCACAATAGATAGTGAAACACCAGCGCCTAAAAAGTACGAGTACACTTTGACATTGACATTCAAAGCTCATACGTGGGATGTTCCGGCTGATTCAGATATCACTGAACAAATTGAAAATGTGTTTCGTGCTTGGAGAGATGGCCGCTATCCATTTCATGTAGAGATGGTGCAAAATGGCATTGATGAGATTGTAAAGACAGCTTTGTACAACTGCTGCTTGAAGCGAGCATCTCAAAAGCATGGTAGCAAAATGATAGAAACGCGTCCTGGCAGCAAAACGTCATGTGCTTACATTGAAGCACAAAAAGAATATGATGCTATTACGAAAGTACACAATGCAGGTAGATTGTGGTTAAACGAAGAGCCAAAAGTTGAAATAATGGAGGAAAAGAAATGAGTTTCACTGCTTTCAGTGTTAGCCTTACTGTGTTTTCTATTGTCGTTGTTTTTTTATTTGCTAGCTTATTTGGATGTGCTTCGTCACATAAAAGCAATCCTCAGCCTGCAAATCTATTTAATGAAGGCGACATCGTCGAATTGAAAATTCCACTATCTAATCCTGTCCGTGGCCTTGTCAGATCAAAATTCTATGTATGGAGTCGCTGGGAATACACTGTTCTTATTCCAACTGCTGACGGTGTAAAATCAGAACACTTTCGCGAAAGTGAATTGAGTCTATTTCAAGCATCAGAGGCAGAAATCTCCCAATAATTATTTGACAAATTCAGTTTTGTAGTCCATAATTCAGGTGTGGTCGAGAACAACACTTCATCTGGGAGAAACACATGGCTTATTTGCTGATTCAGAATCGTGGCGTCGCTCCTGAAGAGTCTTATACACTAATGGGTGCGAGTCTCAGCCGTTCCGACGACGGGCTGCTGGGCGAGTTCGGCTCTGGTGCCAAGCTGGCAATTTGCACGCTGCTCCGCATGGGCAAGCGGGTAGTCATCTACGTCGGAAAGACGCGCATGGTCTTCAAGACCAAGGTTATCGAGATTAGCGACGACATCGAATCGCAGCAGAAGCAACAGGTGTACGTCCAGTTCGGCGGCACGAGTACCCGCAAGCAAGACTTGGGGTGGGTAGTCGATATGGGTGCTCGCGACTGGGAATGCAACCTGGACATGGCTGTACGTGAGTTCGTTGCCAATGCCATCGACCACACCAAAAAGCGTGGCGACGATATTAAAGCCGCCCGCCACTCTCGCGACCTGTGCGTGGAAATCGTTCCCGACAATCTTCGTCGGGCGCAGGAAGGCTACACGCGGGTGTATATCGAGTCGTGCGAGAAGTGCGAAGAGTATGTGGACGAACTGCCGCGACGCTTCCTCCACTTCAGCAACACACCACTCGATCAACCGATTCTCCCGAAGATCGACCAAGCCCGCCGCAAGGCGCAGATTTACCTGTGCGGGGCTTTCGTCTGCGAGTTGGAGAACAGCGCCGACAGCCTGTATGATTACAACTTCGACAAGGGACAACTCAAGATCGACGAGTCCCGCAACCTGGACGAGTACCGCGCCCGTGCGGCGGCGGGCCGTCTGTACGGCAACGCCAGCGCCAAGGTTCTCAGCCGAATCTTCAAGACGCTCGCGGCTGGAGAAGCCTGCTTTGAGACTGGCTTGGATCACTACTACATTCGGCCAGACTACTACGGGGCCAAGGAAGGGCAGAAAGAGACGTGGCGCTCGGCATGGGAACTGGCACACGGAAAGGACAACATTATCTCTGCGTGCGAAAGTTCTACTGTTCGAGGATATGCCCGTCGCAAGGGTTTCCAAGTAACTACAGTCAAAGAGTCGGCGTGGGTAGACACCGCCAAGGCTTATGGCATCAAGACCATCGGTGACGTTCTGAGCGAGGACGAGCAGAAGGGGCGTACGATCACCAACCCGTCTCCAGAAGCCGTCTCCGTGGCTTACAGGGCCTTGTCGTGGTTGAAGGAAAACGGAGTAGAAGGACCAGACCCCTCTATCCGTGGCTTCGACGAAGAGGCCGACGACAAGGTTGACGGCTATGCTCGGAGCGACAGCATCTTTATCCGCAATGGACTGGAAGGCGAAGAACTCCAGACGACTGTTCTGGAGCAGGTTGTACGATACTTCCTTTCCCGCGAGAACTATTCGCAAGACGCGCTTGGCTTCCTGCTGAAGGTGTGCGTGCGAGTGATTGGAGCAACTAAGTGAAACTTTACACTAGAGGCAGTGAATTTGTGCTTGACACTGGCAAGTATCCCAAAGGAATGGAAGGCGTGCTAATGGTAGTTAAGCGTGGTGATTCTCCTGACAATTTGAAGGAAGCAATCGTCACTGTTGAAGAAATGAAGGAAATGAAAGAGGTTGCCAATCCAAGCGAAGAATGGGCAAGTGTAGGCTTAAAGGTTAAAAAAGCACATAAGCCAAAGCCAGAACCAAAGCCAGAGCCTGTTCAAATATCGGTTGTTCGACCGTCTGTCAGAATTGTTGAAGAGTGTCTAGCATGTAAAAATGCACGTTCTGATGCTCGCGTGACGCGTAAAGTGGCTTTACTGCTTTCCATGATTGGATTTATGGCCTCTTTGTTCTATCCACAGGTAACTTGTGGCTTTGTTTTGGCTGTGAGTCTAATTCTTACTTTAACTGCAAAATGAAATCGACATGCGAGAAGGCACTTTAATATTCACAGATCAGGGTGGTAACTTAGTCAATAACACACTTGGTTTGAAGTGGACTCATGTACTGATCTACTTTAATGGTTGGTTATATGAAGCCACATGGCCACGGGTGCGTCGAACCAGCCTGAAAAGTGGAACAGCATTAAAGAAAGCCACTAAGCTGGAGTTTTTCTTTTGGGATTACACTGACGAGCAGCGAGTAAGAATGGAATTACATGCGCTGTCAAGGATTGGCACACCATACAGTTTTTGGGGTTACTTTTTTCCTAAGTTATATACTAAAACCTATGGCATTTACTGTTCTCAGTATGCTTGTGAAATTCTTCGTGCTGGTGGGTTGAATATTCCCATCGGAGCTGGATGGTCTCCAGACAAACTGCTAAAACAAATGACTTTGTTAGCAAAGGAAGATGGAGTTTCTCCATTAGCGTGTAGGTTTAATATAGATGGTCCAGTTGGCCCTTATTAAAGGCAGCGTTTAATATGAAAGACATTAGCGACAGGATGAAGAACTACTACGAGGATCGTAATCGCGTCTATCTCACTCGCAGGACGCCGGTAATCATCCGACTCGACGGCAGGGCTTTCCACACGTACACTCGCGGCTTCAGCAAGCCGTTCGACGGAATCCTCATCGGAGCGATGAAAGCGACAACGCAGGCCCTGGTCAAGGAAATCCAAGGCGCGGCAGTTGCATACACGCAGTCGGACGAGATTAGCATTCTGGTCACAGACTGGGCTACCCTGACAACGGAGGCGTGGTTCGACTACAACATACAGAAGATGTGCAGCGTGGCTGCCTCGTTCGCAACGTGCGAGTTTAACCGCTACATGCTGCGGGCTGGCTACCACGGGCTGGAGGCACCCTGGGCGCAGTTCGACGCTCGATGCTTCAACCTGCCAGACGCTGAGATTGTGAACTACTTTCTCTGGCGGGCGAAAGACTGGCACCGTAACAGTGTCACGATGTACGCACAAGCACACTTCTCGCACAAGCAATTGCACGGCAGGAGCGTATCCGACATGCACGAGATGTTGCACTCAATCGGGAAGAACTGGGCGACAGACTTGACACGCAGTGAGAAGAACGGCACCTTCTACAGCCCCAGAGGCGAGATTGTAGGTACGCCGTCAGATTACAGCGGTGTGCACGATATCATCATGGAAGCAATGTCAGACAAGGATGGGTAATGGTTGAAGGGCCAGTCATTCGTTAGGACCGGGGATTCGTGGAGCCGACGACGCTGCTTGCTCGATAGGCCACGGGTGAGCGGAAGAGAGCTGAGAACAGACCGGGCCGGTCGGTTCAGACGCTGTGGCAGAGAAGCGGGTTTTCGGGAGAGTGGAGTGTCCGCCATCACCAACCCGACGGAGCGGTGCATCGCTCCGTCGGGCTTTTGTTTGCGCAGCGCAGCGAGCGGAGCCCGCAGCGCGGGGCGGTAGCCCCTGGCTGGGGGTTTCCAAGAGGAAGAGGGGGTGGGGGTTTCCAAGAGGAAGAGGGGTTTCAGAAAAACTTTCTCAAGATTGTTTGACAAACAGTGTTTTGTAGTGTACCTTTAAGTAGTTGAGCAACGACAACTAACTTGAAGGAACAACGATGAACACCGCCGACGCCATCAACGAAGTCTTCGCCGCCAAGCAGTTTCCTCCCACCGACGAGCAGCGTCGGTTTGTTGAGACCGTTGTCGAGCACTTCTACGCTCAGCGCACCGAGCGAAGCATCTTGGTCAATCCCGCGACCGCTGGCGCTGGCAAGACCGCCACCAACCTTGACCTATACAACGTCATCTACCGCGACTTCGCCGGTCAGTCCGTCCAGATGGTTGCCTTCAACGTGGCTGCCAAGGAAGAGATGATCGCTCGCGGCGTGGACAAGCGTTACGCCAAGACCCTCAACGGTCTTGGGCACGCCAACCTGAACCGCTTCGCTCGCGGGCGTGGCCTGAAGCTGGTCGTCAGCGACGCCAAGCCCTCGATCATCCTGAAGCAGGTTGACCCCGAACTCGCCAAGATCGCCCCCGCCCGCCGCTTCGCCCGCAAGCTGATGGACTTTGCCAAGAGCGAGTGCCTGACCAGCTTCGGTCGCGACAAGCTGGAAGCCCTTGCGGACCACTACGAAGTCTTCATTGACGTGAGCTACGAAGAGTGCGAAGACCAGTTCGGCATGAGCTACGACGAACTGGAAGAGAAGTCGTACGCGTGGGTCGCCAAGGCTATGGTCGCCAACAACGTCATCCCGAAAGAGGGCGAGTGGCTGATCGACTACAACGACCAAGTGTATCTTCCAGTTGTTCTCAAGATTCGTTGCTTTGAGAACGACATGATTGTCGTGGATGAAGCCCAAGACTTGTCGCTGGCCAACAAGCGCCTCGTTGATCGTTGCCTGAAAAAGAACGGCGTGCTTGTCCTGGTCGGCGATGATTATCAGTGCATCTACGCTTGGAGAGGGTGCGAGGTTGACGGTCTGAGCAAGACCCTCGCCCGCACCCACCTGAACGCTATTTCTTTGCCACTGACCTACAACTGGCGTTCTGGCAAGCAGATCATTGAGTTCGCCCAGCAGATTTGCCCGGACATCAAGTGCGGCAACGGCAAGGAAGCCTACGTCGGAGAGGCCACACTGAGCAAGTTTGACGTGACCGTGCTTGTGGGCGACGTTGCAGTCCTCTCGCGGCTCCGTGCTCCCCTGGTTGCGTACGCCATCGAGTGCTTGAAGGCTGACAAGCCGTTTACCTTCAAGTTCTCGTTGCAGTACCTGATTGACCTTGTTAAGCAGATTGCTGACGAAGAACTGAGCATCCGTGCTTTCCGTCGTCGGTTCAACGCCTACGTGGATGAGAAGCGGACCCTCTACACTCAGCAGGACGCTGACAACGCTCTGGAAGACCTGGAAGACACCGCCGCTATCATGGGAGTCATCATGGACAAGGTCATCACCACTGACAAGGTGGCCGACCTGATCGCGGTTATTAAAGACCTGAATGAAAGAATTCGCGAAGCTGACGGTAGCCTGCATCTCTCGACCATTCACGGCTCGAAGGGTCTGGAGTGGGAAACAACTTATATTATCGGTTACGAGGATATTGGCAATCGTGCTCGTAAAGAATGGAAGCTGATCGAAGCTCGCAATCTCAAGTTCGTTGCCACCACCCGTGCCAAAACTAACCTTATCTTTTTGAAGGAAGGGGACGATGAATGAAATCAAAGGTAATCAATGGGCAACCTACCACTAATAATGAGGCGATTGCCCGCTTGCTACTGCATCAAGACCCAGAAGTGAAAGCTCTAGCAGTAGTCATAAAAGATAATTATGAGCGACGACAGAGAATTCTGGATATCGCACAAGAGGCATTGTCGCAATTACGAGTAGACATGAAATATCTCATATTTGATTTGGAATGTACGCGACAAGAGCGCGACAGTGCGAGGGCTGGCGGAAAAGATTGACGAGTTCGATCCACAGATCGGAGGGCGATGAGCGATGGGAATCTACGTTTACACACTGCGGAGAAAGACCCGCAAGGTGAGCGGAGTCGATGTTCGCTATTACAGCTACGCGTACAAGCCAAGCTACACTTTCACAACCAGCTACAACCTCAAACAGAGAATACAGCGGCACGAGAAGGCAGCCAAAGCAGCGTTCGAGGACTACGACGGCGGGCCGGTTATGATAGCTGACGCCGACGACAAAGACCTGAACGGACGCCCGGTGTACCGAAAGGCACGTACGCCAATCTGGCACGACTGCGATGACTTTCCTGGCGAGTTGATAGGCTTCATTAAACAAGATGGCCATAAGCTGACACTTGTGTCAGAGTATCGCTGGCGGGCACAACAACCGAACGATAGGACGTTCGTGGAGTACATCAAGGATGGCAAACTGGCGTCTCGTGTTGAAATGGACTAACAATGAACTCAATGAACCTTAGAGAAAAAGTCATCCTAAAGGCGCTGATTCGCGCGGACGATGAAGCCAATAAAGGTCGTAACGTCATCGTGCTATTTCCATGCCAGAAGGAATATTGGGGGTCGGTATGTCAGCAGGTTGGGCACTGCTACTGGATGTCCAGCCCGGCTGGCTATGCCAACAATCCTAGGAATGGGGTTTACATACGCTACAGTACGTTTCCCAGTAGTCTCAGAGTGCTACAGGCTGACGTGCTGATCGTTGTGGACCCAGACAACGAAGACTGGAACGAAGACGCGTTACTGCTCGCCAGAGAGCGTCTACGGGGTTCTGTGGTAAAGCTGGAAGTCAGCATAAGGAAGGACAAGTGAAACTCCACAAACAGGATATCAAGATCGAGACGAAGCGTGGACAGGGTCCTGGCGGACAGCACAGAAACATGACGGATTCGTGCGTTGTCGCTACTCACCTACCAACTGGCATCTCTGTCAAGATCGACGAGCGCAATCAACATGGTAATAGGAGAAAGGCTCTAACTGAGTTAACTAGACGAGTGGAAGAACACTACCGAGAATTGAAAGCTCGTCAAAAGAAAGCAAGACGTGACAAAGTAATTCACGAACATGATAGAGTGCGAACGTACGACTACACAAAAGGAATTGTTATTGACCATCGTACTGGAAAGCGAGTCAGTTTGAAAGACGTTGTTGGCAAGGGGCGATTGGATTTATTACGATAGGGGAAAACCATGACTTGTAGCAAAGCAGAAATTATTAAACAACTTCCTCGTAAGAAAGCACTGGATAAAATCCTTGAATGGGCCGAAGATAGACGGCTTACTTCTGCCGAATTAGTAACTCTTGTGAACAGTGCAAACAGGTTAACAATAGAAGAAATTGCAAAAAAAGGTTACGTCATACAAATTGGGCCTCACGTCGAGGGCTTAAAAGGCTATTACGCTGTTTTTGTTCGGCCTGGAGAAATTAACACTAATGTTTCATGGGTAGAATCTGGTCATTCTTTAACTGTCATTGGTGCTATTTATAATGCTCGTGATGTTTTTAACGGTGAGATAGCACCAGGATCAGAAGAATTCGAGATAGACGACGAGTAATGATTTCCATAACATAGGGAGATGCTGGGAGAATGAGGCATTATCTAGTGACATGGCAACTACCTGGACGAGGCCAGTACATTCCGCCAGACCCTTGTTGCGGTGGTAATTATTATAAGGACAAATACGTGAGTCAAATCATGTATGCAAGATCGCTTGAACAAATAAGGAAGCTAGTAAAGGATGCTTATCCAGATGCGCAGAACATTAGAATTAGGAGATTACAAGATGGTTGAAGAAAGACAATACTACGTGCAGTTCGTTGTCATCAAAGAGGTGAAGGTTGACACATACGACGAGTTGCAGGCCGAGCGGCTAGCCTACCAGGAACTGAGCCAGCAGGACAAAGGGGCTGCCATTGCTCTGCGGGTCCTGAACCGAGACAATGAACTCGGCGACGACGACCTGGGACAAGCTGGGCTGGGCGGAGCACTGGCGTTCGACGACCCTTACCCGAATTGGCTGCTGTGCAAAAACAAGTTCGACGCCCTCAACCTGGATTGGGTGCAATGAGTTTTGGTTATCACGTAAACTTTCCGAGAATTCCTGGCAGGCCACTCGGCTGCTGTAAAGAGTGCCGACAGAGAGCACGCTGGGATATATTACGCTGGATGCGTGCAAGCGCTAAGCGCTGTAAGCGCTGCGGTCTTGTAGATGGACAACTATGGCGTCTTGTAAACCTAAAGCGCTTCGTGGTGTTTGAGGACGACGCTGGAAATGAAGTGGCGAGGTTTATTGAAAATTGATTACTGTTTTTACTGGAGAATTTGACATGAATGATGCTGCAATAGTGGTCACGTACCTTAAATCTGTCAAGCTAGTCGCCGAACGGCCACAACTTTCTATTGAGCTTGACGATGGCGAGAATTTCTATGTGTTTGAAAAAGTAGCAGACGACGATGAAAATCTTGTTTGCAAAACATCAAATGTTTGTGAGTTACTGGCATATCTAACTGGATATGTTCACGCTAGTTCTGTTTAATAGGGAGAAAACCGTGGAAACTAAAAGTACAAAAAAGAGCAATGCTGACAAGATCAAGGCTGGTGACAAGTGGTCACGGCATTCCTATGGAACTGTCAAGCGCGTAGATTGGAAACAAGTACAGATTGAAAATGAGAATGGTTTATTGTGGACAATTGATTCAAATATATTTGAACAAGAGTTCACGGTAGCTGACCAGTACACTGATGTGGTAAAGGTCACGCGAACAGAGATGGTGGAAAAGATCGTGTCAGCCGCTCGTGTCTGTATGACGGTCAACTTCAGGAAGAAAGCCGAGCCTAAATCACTTGTCGATTATGTTACTAGCTTGCTTGACGGTACAGTTGCTCGTCCAAAGCCAAGAGCACTGTCAGCAGCATTGAAAAATATCACGTCAGGAGAAGAGCGCACAATGGTAGGTCGTCATTATGGCACATCAGATGAATTTGGACGACTTCAATTCACGGCGATGGAAACTGGTGGCGGACTGCGTTTGATTGATCCACGAACAGTCGAATGGGCCATCATTGAGAACGTAAGGTACGAACTCAAATGAAAACTACGCTTTTCAAGATGAAATATCCAAAAGGTGTAGAAGAGGTTCTGGAAGAAATGCGTTCCAGAATTGCAGAAATAGTTGCAGTAACTTTAGTTGGCAATAGACTAACAGTTCGCTTTTACCTACGAGGCGAACTAGTTGACGTGCACATGATAATTGAGAGTGTAACCACTGTTCAAAATGCTATTTGTGAGCGCGTTCATGGAGATGCTGAGTGGTGTACGTATTGTGACTGAACCTTTACTTGGGAGAGAAAGACAATGTCAATTTGGAGTCTGATTGAATCAATTCCTTGCCCTGAAATTGGCTTCGCGTCATTTATCATTTTGTTCTTTGGGAGTTTCATATTTGGAACTTTTCTATTGCTTCAACCAAGCTACAGAGAACCTCGTGTGAGAAAGGACAAAAAGATAGCTCTTTACAAGGGCAGGTATGGAGGGCGTAGATGAATACGAGGGTAGCTGATGTCTGCCTAAAAGTGGTAGGATTCGTTGATGCCTATGGAGAATTACATATTGCCTGCATTGAAGATGATGGAGATGAGATTTTCCTAGTAGGCAACGACATAGATGACGAGCCTATATGTTTTGAGTCTGAAGCCTATCACTTACCACAGTGGTGTACCGATAATGAGTTCGATTACTATGAGGGAGAACTAGAGACCGACGTGGTCGTGGAGAAAAAATGATTTGGAAAAAGAAAACAACAGAGCCAGATGCACCTTACTCAGTTTTTCAACCATCTGAAGCTAATAGGTTAAGATACTTGCACACTAATAATGTGAGGTCACTTGACTACTTAATGACTAAGGCAGCAGTAAAAGCTATTCCTAATCGTGAGCTTCAACGTCGTAAGAACGGAGTTATGAGTGGAGGCTATTCCATTCTAACAGAAAAGGGATGGCTTCCAATTTTAGTAAGTCCACGAGGAATGGGTTGCTATAGAATCGACTTCAAGGAAGAGGATTTCAAAGTTATCTGGCGAGTAATACGCGAAGCAGATAAATATTTAGCTTCAAAGATTGAGGTGCGTGTACCGATAAAGCCAATTCTCCCTGTCGCTACATTTCAAATGCTGGAACAAATTGTATTTGATTTCTATCGCGCTATCGACCATCTTGAAACTACTCGTGGTTTTGGCAATGTTGGTTTGATTTTTACAGGTCCCCCAGGAGTAGGTAAAAGTGAAACAATGAGATGGATTCGTGAACGTGCCAATGATGAATTTAGTCGTGGTTGTTTTCATCTTGGGTTGGCTGAATTACAGGAAGCGCTTGCACAAGGCAAGCCGCTTAACTCAAACAATGCGTTGTTCTTCATTGACGACATAGATTCAAATATTCTTAGGGATCGTCGTAAGACACGCAATCCACTGACCAGCCAATTTCTGACGTGCCTGGATGGTATGCACAAGAGCGAGGGACGAGTAATGATTGTCTCGACAAACGAGAAGATCAACGATGATATTGACCCAGCGCTCCTGCGCCCTGGTAGATTTGACCACGTTATTCAATTTGAATATCCAACGCTGGCGCTAATACAAGAGTTTTGTGACCGTAATGATTTGAACATGGATGCAAGTCTATTTGAGGGCTGGTCATTCGCCAGAATTGACATGTTTCTAGCAAAATTCAAAGTGGCTGAATATATGCGTGGAGCAACTTTGATGGGCTACTATGAGCAGTTTATTCACGAGATGGGCAGCACTGATCCTACTGTCGAGTCTTACGAGCGCGACCGGCTGGCAGACCCGTACGAAGACAAGGGGTACTGATATGGGCGTGCTCTCGTGTGTACGATGACTGACAACTGTCAGATATGCCTGGGCCGAAAGGGCGGCGTCCGTGGCAACGAGAATGTTATTGAAGGTGTCATTGTATGTGATGACTGCACCGTGCAAATTAGAAATGGCACTCTTGAAGGCGACGAACTACTATCATGGGAGCTACATCGTAATGGCATCGACAGTTGAACAACTTACAAAGCGAGGCTTAATTCAGCCGCCAAACTTCGTGGTCAGCAACACGATGTACGAGTGCATCGTTGGCAGCATCGCTTATGGTGTGTCTGACGAGTTCAGTGACTTCGACGTGAACGGTTTCTGCATTCCGCCTCGCGATGTTGTGTTTCCTCATCTACGAGGCGATATCGAGGGCTTTGGACGCCAGAAGCAGAACTTCAATGGTTATCAGAAGCACCATGTGTTCGACGAGAACGCGAAAGGTGGTAAGGGACGAGAGTACGACCTGAATATCTATAATATCGTCCACTACATGTTTCTGTGCATGGAGAACAACCCGAATATGGTGACGACGCTGTTCGTGCCTCGCGATTGCATCTTGCACGCAACTCCGATCAGTGAGATGGTTCGCGAGAAGCGAGACACATTCCTGCACAAGGGAAGCTGGCACAAGTACAAGGGGTACAGCTACCAGCAACGCCACAAGATGCAAGGGAAGAACCCGGAGGAAGGTAGCAAGCGACACAAGCTACGAGAGAAATATGGCTATGATGTTAAGTTCGCCTACCACACAGTGAGACTTCTGTACGAGGCCGAGATGATCCTGAACGAGCACACCATCGACATTAGACGACATGGAGAGCACCTGAAGGCCATCCGTCGTGGCGATGTACCAATTGATGATGTGCTGGCATGGTGTGACTCGAAAGAGAAAGCCCTGGAAACGGCATACGAGACCAGCACGCTGCGGCACGGCCCAGATGAGACCGCGATCAAGACACTGTTACTGGATTGCCTGGAGCACCATTACGGCTCACTCGCTGGCGTGATTGCTCGACCGAATGAACTGTCAGCTCTTCTGGATATCGTGGCGCAAGTGGCCGAGAAATATCAGAAGATCAAGTGGAGGAAGTGATGGGTATATTCACAGAAAGTGACGAGAAAGACCAACTGGTTGCCAAGCTGGAGTGGGTGGCAAGGAACATCCTCCGTATTAAGGATTTCAACCACACCTCTCCGAACCCATATCGCGAGCAGATCGACAAGACCGTTGACTACATTCGACGATCAATTTTTGAGACCCTTGGAACCGAAGACCCGGAGGAAGAGTTTGATGAAAATTGACGAAGCAATAAAAGCACAATCTGATTACCTGACCGAGCCACCCATGCCATACACGATCAACAAGACAGTATGGTGCAGACCAATCGGCTGGAAAGGTTCTGGACAAGCTATTATGAGGGCCGGGAACGGAAGTTCCCGTTTGGTAATCGTTCCTTCAAGGTGTGGAGGCGACCCCTGGTATCCTCATTACAACGACATTGTAGATGAGTGGGAACTTGTGGATGCAGACGTGGTGCTAGATGAGGTGTAGAACAGTGTCCAAGTAGTCTTGGACCTTCTCATCAATTCTCACCATCTTGTTATCACTTGTTTCACGTTGTTCACATGTAATCGCCATTCCCACCACTTGTCGAACTCGTACAGGAAAGATGGCTCAACCAACCATTTCCAAGGCTGCTCATAGCATTCCCGTTCCAGGTCTCTCAACTCCCTGCGGGTTAACTCCGATCCTTCCAGCAACAGTACCATCATGGTCTTACGAAGCATTGACCCTGCCTCCGACATCTCCTGAATGCTGAACATTTGAGTGTAATAGGTACGCGTCTCAATTGTCTCTGGACAGACTAATGGTACGTCGTTCCAGAATGGTCGTTCCGGTAATCTATCAGCTACGTGCTCTACACGAACAGGAAACGTATCACAGGTGATGACCTTTCCATGTCCAGGGCCACCATACATCTTTAGTTTCATTCTAATTCTCTAAATACAGACGAAGAATTCCTGTGATCCCTCAATGTTTTTCCTTTTCCTTTGTGATCTTTTCTCGGAGCCATCGACGAGTTGCCACAGAATTTCTTCTCGGCTCGCGCAGATCGACCAGGACGCAGCACTGTGTCTGGTTTGTAGTGCTTGCTCCAAACTCCAACATCCTCTGGGATAAATTGATCTTCAAACTCTTCTAGCATTCCAAGTCTCCAAATACAGATGGAAGTCGCCAGCAAAGGTCTTCATAGATAGAACCGAACACTTCTCGAATCTCCCATTGTGCCTGTTTGTTCAAAGCGCGTTCCTTGAATACGTGCCTCCACATACGAAGATTAAACGTGGTGACTACTTCGGTCTTCGTGGCGTTTGGCAGCACAAAGCGGGCGTCCTCCGGTTTTACACCGCAGTCAATTTCACGTAGGTATTCATCGTAGCATAAACAAATCATTTTGACCCAGTCATTCTGTAATGGAGTCAAATGCACATAAGCATATTCAGGAACATAGTCACCAGATGGAACTCCAATTGATGGAGGACATATCACTTGAAGACTACTTTTCTTTCCATAGTTACAATATCGCATTGATTCCTGTGAATATGCAGCGATACGATGTCGTACAAGTTGATGAGAGCACGCCCTGCTACATACAATACGCGCTGTCAAGCATTCATGCTCAAGTACGGATTCGTGATTACGTCTGCAAATCATTCTTACAAATTTGTCGGCAGAGTCATCAGTTATTCGATCTTCACTTTTGTAGCATGTTCGACCACAAGTCTCAAGATGCTTTACAATACCCGTCATTTTATCTTCAGACAGACCCACCCACTCCCAACTAGGATTGACAACTGTAATCATAATTCCTCCACACAAATCACAAGTGTACTTTGTATCATCTGAATAGCAATTATTGGGATCAGAGGCCGGGCCGTCATAGTGTTCAAGTTCATGCCACCATAACCACCCAGAACCTCCACATTTTCTACAGGTCATGGAAACCAAATTTCTCCATTGTTCAAATTGGTAATGTTTCCGACCTTTCCACTCCATCGAATTAACTCTACTCCATAGTTCTGAAGTATGCTACAACCGGCATCTACCATTTCTTTCCATCTATCTGGTGTACGAGCCATACACTCTTCGTGACAAATAACACACGCTATTCCAGAGAGCGCAATAGCTCTAGCACAGTCTGGACATGCTACCCAGTTAGCAACCATTGTAAGTCCGCTTAACTTAATGCCTTTAGCTGCCGCTTTCAAGATAACATCCCGCTCTGCGTGCTCGGTTATCCAATACTTAAATGGACGTTCGTGATGTTCTGGCTTACGTCCATAGCCCTTTACGATGTGATTGAAGCCTCCTAGTATGTTCCATCCTTCATTGCAGATCAAAGCACCATTCTTCGTACTTCGATCATCCGATTGCAATGCCAGTTGATAAGCTGCTAGTAATTTTAATTTGATTTCAGTGTCAACTACGTTAATCGCCACAACTTCCCCCTCTTAAATCACAGACATTTACTTGTTCTTCAATCATTTCAATGCCTTCCTGTGAGATTGCTTCCTCATAAGGCACTGGATTTAATGGTTGACCACCACGACTTCCATCAGGATAAGTTGTGATACCTCTCATCTGAGGTAGGTATCGAATCAACATTGAACCAAATGATCTAACTAAATCTGAATTATTAAACTCACTTCCCCAAGCTGGTAGGTTGATGGTGCTGCTAATACCGTGGTCAACATACTGCTGTATCCAGGCTTGAAATGCTACTCGGCGTTCAACATTACGAGCTAAATCGTACGCATCTTCAATTGCTCCAGGTTCGATGCCTTGTTGAATTAGTCGTTTGGCAACAGGATCAACAACATATTGAAAGTAGTGGTCAGTTCCCTTCAAATAGCGTCTCTTGTATGCCACGCAGAATACTGGTTCGATTCCTCCAGTTGTCTCGGCTACAATAGCAGTAGTTCCATTTGGCGCTATAGCCCTAACTTTCTTAGGTCTACATAACCCCCATTCATCAGCATATCTACGCGCGTGCTTGTCACTCTTGCTGTACGCATTAAGCCACACTCCCAATTCCTCATCTGGACCATAAGGCTTTCCTCGCTTAAGCAACCATTCGTGAATTCCCATCAAGCCCAGTCCTAGGCGACGATTCTTTGACAGTACCTTATCCACGTCCATATAAGGAACGTCCGTATAAACCGATCCAGCTAATAGGAACGCTGTCCCAATATCAACTAAATGTTTGAACTCTTCTAGATCGTCCACATTTCCAAGGTTAATGCTACCGAGATTGCAAATATCATCAGTATCGCGGCTGGTAACTTCACAGCAGGCATTGCGAAGATTTTCTCCAGAATTCTTTCCAGTATCAACCGTGAAACCGGGTTCTCCTGTCTTCAACATTTGCTCGACGACAGCCCAGTACACGCTATGGGCCATAGCGTGCTCAGCATCTTCATCATCGTTATATGCCGTGAAGAAATCGTCATCGAGGATCACACTCACATTCGTGTGGTCGAATGGAGCCGGGAACGAGAAGTCTCGTGCTTTTAACTCACGAATCTCTGAAGGCCAGTTCTTCACTTTGATGAACTTATGTACATCTGGATGATTCCAATGAAGCCCAGCCCAAATAGCGCTTCGTCTCGACCCTCCCTGCATCACACCACGTCCACACTCATTGATTATTTGCATAAGTGGAATTGGACCAGAGGCAATGCCTCCAGTCTTTCTAACGAGGCAACCTTCATGCCTGACATCGCTGTAGACTACACCCACACCAGCACCAGTCATAAGAGCTTGACACGCTTTTCCAACAAGTTCACTCCAGCCTTCCCTGCTATCATGCACGCGTAAAAGCAAACAATTACAACATTGATGATATGGCTTTCCAGCAGAGTACAAATAACGACCGGCTGGAATAAACTTCCTTAGAGTTATTGCAGCTTTAATATCCTTAGCGAGCGTTGAACGCATATCAACGCCAGTAGCTTTCATTACATTCTTTGTAACACGGTTCGCGACATCATCCCAGGTTTCCTTGGTGCCGTCGGGTAAGTCGTGCGCATATGTTCTGTCAAAAATCGACTTGGCAAACCTAGACATTTCCATTTTAGCTTTCTAACTCCCTAAATTCGAGACAGTTATCAATAACACATGCAACCAATTCACCATCTAACCAGATGAATGTGTTAATTGCATCATGGTAAATTGCGATTGTTTCCACTTTACCTCCAATCAATCTTTGCTATCTAGAAGATAGCAAATTCCCAATTCATCAAATTCTCCAGGTTCAGCCATTGTCCAATCACCCCAATCGGTTGTGTCCTCTGGAATGAACCCTTCTGCCCACCAAATAATACGACTTCCTTTCATTATTTTGACCCCTATTTCATCAGGGGCCATATTTTCATACCTAAACTGATGGACCTTTCCATCCGGGGTTTCTAACTCACCATGAATCCACATTATAAACTGCCCTTACAATCTTTACATGCCATGCCGAACTCCACAGTGTCCTCCAGAGGCTCCCCACGTCGCCCACAGCGAGCGCACATCCTCCAGGGCACATCAACACCCTCTGGATGCTCAGCGTCGCGGAGAATGAGCGTCAGACCGTTTATGTCCATGTCGTCAATTCGATGACAAATCCAGTCTCTGGCCGTCTCCAGGTCTTGAAAAACAGGAGCTGCTGGAGGATATGGATACCCCTCTTTTGGTTCAATAGTCACTTCTCGCCACGACTGGTCTCTGAAGATCATATCAACTACCTTTCGTTACAAGAGATGCCCAGATAAGACCGACGTTTGCTAGGGCATAGGCGAAGTATGTGAGCGCCCAGGACGGTTGGCGCTTGGCAACAAATGCACAAGCTGTGAAAAAGTAAAGACACATCGTAATGCCCGGCAATAGAACCACCAGCTTGTCAGCCATCTACTACCTCTTTTGCCTTTCTCGATACTCTATCTACCATCGAGCCTGGGAAAGTGCTGTGATTTGGCCAGTGCTCATCAATAAAGGATAATAGCCATTTAGCCTCAGTCTTGCTCAGGATCAGAATTGGCTCTCCGTTGAAATCGGTCGAGACCATCTTTTACCTCTCTCTTTCCCTCTTTACGCTCCATGCGGTGTGTGTTACGTTTGGTGTCCTTTCCAGTGTATGAAAAACGAAACTTAGTCGGTCGTCGACCCCAGTATTCATATCCAGGGTCTTTATTTTCACGGTGAGTTCTACTCATTACCCTGTTTTTCCGCAAGGTGCCAGACAGCTTCTACCAAATGGTGCATAGTAATTGCCGTTTCTCCATTGTCTCCATGCTTATCAATTATATCGGCAAAGTTATTGATTGCCTCGGCGATTCTACACAGTCCACCAGTAATACCCATCACTGCCTCTGTCAAACTGCACACAGTGCCGCCAACAGCATCGTGACCAGCTAATACATTGCTAGGAGTAATGGAATTGGCCAAAGTATGAATAGAGTTTTCAATTCCTTCAGTATGCATTATTTATATTCCTTAAACAATGAATCTTCCAATTTAACTTGAACGGGATTAACAAATACTTCGTGCACGCGATCACCAATATTGGGACCGCCAAACATTCCTCCAAACCCAATTTCAGGGGCATAAAACATTACCCAATGAGTAATTTTTTGCATGGCTGTTATTTCCTCTTCAACTTTTACGTCTTTGTATGAATGCTCATCCCTGATTGAAACACAAAGGCGATCTCCTGGTATGACAATAATTTCATAATCAAATTTTCCAATTTTGTATCGTACGCTCATTAGCATTCTTCCTTCTGAACAACAGGATTATCTCCCATCCAATCAAAGAAATACCAACGCTGAGATGGACATTCGTATTCACCATTTGAAATTCTTCTGGCAAACATAATCAGTTCTTCCCAAGTCGAGAAGATATTCCAATGCGGAATCATTCCAAATAGCCAATCAGGTGCATTGCTCTTTCCTTGTTCTACATGGACAAGTATTGGTTTCTTACAACGATTAGCCCAGCCTATTTCCTCATACGTTCCACACGCATGGATATCCATATCCAGATTAACTGGCATCCAATCACAAATGTCAACCATATGCAGGTCGATACGTCGAATACGTTTCATTTCCTGCGAGACTGCTTCAAAGTTTCCTACTTCTTTGTTTCGTCTACGGCGAAGTCTACTTTCGTCATCCTCTAGACCAATATCAATAGGCTTGCGGGTCGGGTCGAGCCACTGGATTTGTAAATCTTGTAATGCACAACGAATCATACGACGCCATCCAACGCCTCCGTCCAGTACGCGATCCATCGCGCCACATAAGTAAGCGCGAGTACCTTTTAGCCTATTCATTCTACCTCCACAGGCTCCAAAATGTAATTGCAATGAGAAGATATCCAGCCGCCAAACCAGCTAAAAAGATTAAAGCAATCAAACCAATAATTTCCAACATCACAGTACCTTTCTGCGGAACACCCGCTCATGCCCGTCGGCGTCACCCATGTTGTCACAAATATCTCCAATCAGGAATCCAATACAATCACTCCACTCAGGTTTGATCGGCTCCCACTTTGTACTACTGTCGATAGCAAGCAACTGTGACACACAAGCCGTCTCATCCCCTGGTAAAAGTGTGTCCTGATCTCCGAGTTTCAGCCAGCCACCAAGTACCGGATGGTCTGGTGATAATTCATGTCGTTTCATCGTACCCGCTTGCTCCCAATGAATCGCCCTCTTCCCTTTCGAGGGCTGTTGTCGATATACCGATGCCTAACAATAGCATTTGGCATCCCGATAGCGCGTTTGGCCATTTTGCCACATTCCGAACATTTGATTTTGCTCTTCATTTCTAACATTGTAAATGTTCGTTCAAACTGGTGTCCGCAATCGCAGACGTAATCATATCTTGGCATTATTGCGATCCTCAAATTTAGACACGACCACACATCGTTCAGGATTGCTCATAACAATCCTACGTCCGCGATCATTCAAACATATTAGACCCTGCTTAACAACACAACCTATGCCGGGCCTTTCGCATACAGTTGCTTTACGCAATGCCATCTCACTTCCCCGTCTGACAGGGTAGACTATAATATCTCCGATTTGTATTTCCTTTCCAACAAAATCGACATACTTTGGTTCACTCATCTTTTGCTTCCTCAATGAATTCGATGCTGCTTGGCTTAACAACTGTAGAAAAACTGTTCGAGAATTTAATTATGTCCTCGATATCATCAGTATAGAAACTAGTTTCTAATTTGTCTGACAGCCAGCATAGGTGACAGACGATGCAATTATTGGTAGGTTTACCGATATTTGTTTTGAATGATCGTCGTCTTTTGTGAGTTGGACATGCTACTAACGCTCCGTGGCGCAACTTGGCTTTTCTCATTTCTAACTTTCTAAATATCTCGCCAATTTGTCACGAGCCTGCTTCAATCCTTCCCTAATACCCTCTTTGAATTCATCTGAACGTAAGTCATCAGAGCACCTTGAGCATATGGATACTTTTACACTGAGTTCACCTGGACGAAAACTGTAATCCTCTTCAACAGTTAAACTATCACCACAGCCAGTGCATGAAACTACTAATTCAATGTTCATAACAACACTTCCACGCAAGTAGGTTGATCTTCCAGAATTTTATTGCATGTCTCTCGTGAAATCTCAATCATAAAGGAATTAACATCACATCGCTCGTGCACGCGTCCAAGAGTTCCACTGCCAGCAAACAAATCAACTACTATTCCACCCTTTGGTACACATAAGTTAATACATCTTTCGTATAAGCCTTCATGTAACTGAGTTGGACTAAAACTACGACGTTGCTTTGAATTTCCAGTGACTCGTGGAAAATCAAACACATCGCCTGGAACTCTCCCTTTCTTATTAGCTCTCTTATCACCATTTAGCAATCTCCAAGACGGGATTCTAATGCGATCTGGATAGAGTTTCTTACCAGGACGAGTGTATCGGTAAAGCAGTCGATGATTATTTCCAAGGTCTCTTTTGTTGTGTTGTCCAAAAGTAAATGTCTGAACACATGTCTTCAGTTCCCAATCGCAGCCACGTAAGAATAGATGAGATACATAACCTAGTAATGTAGTATGCTTTGCATTCATACTAAGCCAGATACAATCCGCCACTTGCGATCCGTCTAACAATATGCGCATTATCATGGCTTCATACTCTTGAATTGCTATCTTGTCTTTGAAGCCATTATAATCTAGGCCGATGTTGTCGAATGGATCAGCAAAGATCATATCGACTGAACGCTTATCCGCTGTGCTAAGCCAGTCATTGTAGCTACCACAGTAAAGTTCATTTAACAATTTCATCAGTCGTATCCCCAGGGGTCTTCTATTTTTACTTGATCCTTTGCTGGAATATCATCATACTTCTCGTGATGCAATTTCTGGCTAGTCGCCTGCCTGTTCTTTCGATTTGTGGCCCACTTCACTATTTTCATCCACGGTCTCGTACGTTTGAGATTGCGGCGACGCTGTTTGTTCGGTTTCATCTGGTAACACCTTTCTTACAACTATCCACAATTCAGGAACCCACGTACCTTCAACAAACTCGTCTTCGGCTTCTATATAACTTACCAAAGTAGTCATATCCGCCTGCTCAAATTCTTCAGACATTCGTATCATTTCATCCATTATTTGCATTAGTCCTTCTCCATCGGTACCGCTTGCCTTTAACCGCTCGATAGCTGGTTTATGAATCTTACTCATAATGCCCTTTCAAATACATAAGCATCCCACCGCGTTCCATAACGAAAATATGAACGTGTTTCACAAGCAACTGCTTTGAAGTAGTTAGCTTCTAACCACCAAAGAATGTGATCTGGATCATATGGATCATCTATCTTGTAATGAGGTATGTAAATTCGTAGAAACCTATGCTGTGATTTCCATGATGTTCTTTCTATCTCGAACATCAATTTCTTACTGATACCGAGATTGCGAAACTCAGGATGTACTGATACGCGTGCAATAGTAGTAAATTCAGCATGAATTTGAGTCAATGCAACTCCTACTTTTCTTCCTTGGATTGTAGCCAAATATGATCGTCGTTCTGGGTCGTCAATATAGCACTTTAATGCCTCTTGTGGAAGTGGATAATCTTGTGCCTTTATTTCCAGTGAGCAAAAAGCACCTAGGTCTCGCATCATCCCAGGTTCGACTTTTATCATCATCCCCGATATTGCCTCTCGTTTACCGTCTCCCAGAGTTCCGTATTCTCGTCGTCTGGGTCCAGTGGTTTTTGCATATCCAACATCTCGCAGCGCTGCTTGCTCTCGTCTTCTGATACGTCGTCGAAGATGTAACCAGACTGGATAGCCAACCAGCAACTTTGTAATCGCTCTAACAAAGCTCGTTGCCATTCTCCAGATATCCGACAGCGATGTTGAGCAACACGGATAAGTGGAAACAATCTTTCTTCCGTCGTCTCCTGAAGAGGATTTGGCTTGCACGCTAGTTGATCTATACATGTAATTGTTTCCTCATCACCAACCGACATTCCAAGCATCCATGAGTAAATAGCAATTTGATCTGCCCACTTTTTCTCAACCTCTTCAAGCCAATGCGCGCCAATCTTATTACCATAATGGTCAATCTCAGAATAGTCTTTATGGGGTTTTGGTTGACCGCCTCCACGGGTGGCCTTAATCAATTCTGTTGGTTCCCATGTATCTCTACATGCTTTGTATAATTTCCTTGGAGAGGTTGGATAGGCGGAACAATAACCTTCCACTTTCCAATCGAGTGTTTTCTGAACACCTCGCTTCCACCAGCAGTCTGGTTTTCCTGTTAAAGGAACGCCACCAGCCTCACCATTCAAAGTAAACTCAAAACGAGGGTCAACTTCACTCGCTTGCAGATCGCGTAGCAGCTCATGGAAACAACCACTGCGGACATAGCACTTAAAGCAGTAGTCACCAGCACGACGCGCGAACGGAAGGCACACTGGGTCTACCTGTACACGCAAAAGATTCTCTTCAGTAAACTCACCATTAGCATCGTGTCCATATACACCCCAATGCAGTGCGGCTTTTACATACGCATCAAAAGCCGATCCAACTGACATGGCATCTGTTTGCCCAGGATTGGGTCGTTTGTAATCCGCTAGATACTTCAAATAGAATTCATCTCTATCACTTTCCCAAAGATGGAGACTTGTAGGTGATAATCCTTTCAATTGTCGCATTGGCTTTCTCCTGTAATATATTGACGAAACTCTCTTTCAATCTTCGCTGATTTGAACCCTCGTTGAATTTTCAGATCAGTTGTGAATTTTGAAGGATCGGAAGGCGTTTTACCCATCTTAACCAGCACTTCATTGTAACATGGATGTACTATGTTTCTGAAATCCTCGTACGCATACTTATCAGCAGAATCCATATTGAAAATTTTGGTCGCCGTCTCTTCTGTAGTTGCTATACGAAAAAGCGTTTCCAGAAGTTCACTAGTTTTAATATCAAAATCAGTTTCATCTGGCTGTTGGTCAAATCTCCATTGATTAGTTTTCTCAGCTTTCAAAAGCGAAATAGCTTGAGCGATCTTGTTCTTACGATATAAATAAATACCATGAAAAAATGACATCTTACTAATATCAAAAGTGCCGCCTACATGAATAAGCTGACCGACATGAGTTTTCATTGTGAATACGCCCGTGCCTCTAATTGATTTTCGTATAACATATTTCATATATCTAGTTATATCGAATTCATTTCTATCAATACCGTGAACATCACAATAAGCGCGAAAGTATTCAAAGTTATACCACTCGTCGCATAAACCCATCTTATTGGTGCCATTGAGAATATCACAAAACAAAGTAGACCCACATCGAGGCGTTGCTACTATTAAGAGCTTTTTTAGATTGTCGCCTTCTGAGATTCCATCTGGCATCGCGTCCAGTTTTTCAAAGATAGCTCTATGTTCTAGTCTACTTTCTTCATTTCCAACAAATGTCATATCTTAATAACCCCTGTCAAGATGAGCAACAGCACCGACATAAGCACCGCCACGATAATTGAATAATAAGTAGGGAGATATCTTAGCCACTCAGTTGCTATGTATGTACCTACTACCTTGCAAGCCACCATTGTCCATATACCAAAGTTCACCATGATAAATCTAGCAATTGGATTCAATTCGTCGCTTGGAGTTAGCCATTGAGAACACCATATATCATAGGCAGCCACTAACCAAATGAAACCGATTAGATATAGCCGAAGATGTTTCATTAGTATGTCTCGCTCAAAGAACCTTCAGGATATGCATCAATTGTCTTTGGCACATCTAGCAACATGTTTTCACATTCCCAATCAGGGTCGTTTAACTGATCGAAGTACGAATCTAAAACATATAGGTTAATAACATTGAAAGCAACATCGGTATATTCAAGACCTTCAATGAATCCACAAATCCAGTCGTCAATTTTGTCGTTGTAGTAATCGCCACTAGCGTATAACTCATCATTGATATACATAGCTGTGACGCCGTCACCTTCAGGATGGATGTGAACAATTGTGATTTTCACAGTTCGTCCTTTCCAGCCTCATAGCCTTCATCATAGCCAACTGAATATCCATCATCATGGCCAGAGTCATAGTCGCTTTCATGTTCATCACAGCCATCTTCATATCCTGAATCGTATCCGTCTTTTTTCCCTTCCTCATAGCCATCATCGTATCCTGCTGCTTTTCCCTCTTCATATCCTTCTGAGTATCCATCTTTTTCTCCATCTGACAGACCATCCTTATAGCCTTCATCATACCCTTGCTTAAAAGTCGTATCAAGTTGATCGGCAAGCTCGTTCAACAAGCCATCTACCAAAGCATTCAGATGCAGTGGAAGGATCACGATTGGTTGTTCCTCTGCGAATCTGTTGATGGCGTTTTCGATTTCTTCTCGCATATGTGTTCCTTTCATCTAACTCTAAATA